>Ga0194057_10000207_pt1 | contig 29643 bp, 27 predicted proteins | sample SepL4415m_MetaG_FD_155474 | JGI IMG/M metagenome (GOLD analysis project Ga0194057, IMG submission 155474) | Anoxic zone freshwater microbial communities from boreal shield lake in IISD Experimental Lakes Area, Ontario, Canada - Sep2016-L442-15m | ecosystem: Environmental > Aquatic > Freshwater... | reverse complement strand
GTTGCGCTGGTCGCACGACCTGGCAGCAGGATAGGAGAACTCGATATGCCGCTGATGGGTAAGGCCATGGTTAAAGTTATGCGTAGGTGGACAGGAATGCTGGGGAGAAATGACGAATGACGAATGACGAATGACGAATGTTGTGTGCAATCATGATTCTGTGCATATTCATCGTTTGCTTTCTTTCGTCATTCGGATTTTGGATTTCGTCATTTTTCTATGCCAGTATCCTCAGTGTCTGCTGTTCCATGTTTTTCGTAATATCCATCGCACCGAGGTTTGCCTCGTACGATCGGGCCGCCTCCAAGGCGTTGGTAAACTCGTTCATCAGGTCGATGTTCGGGTAGGCCACCTCGCCGGCGTGCGGGCCAGCCTTGACCGCGTCGGGATGGTTCGGTTCCTTTTTCCAGATTGGTTCGGTCGGCAGGGCCTCGACCGAACTTACCTTCACGCCGGCCGCGCCGTTACTGCCCGATTCATCGGACTGGAAGACGACGGTCTTCGGTTGGTACGGCACCTTTTCGCCGCTGGAGGTGTGCGTACTCTTGATGTTCGCAATGTTGTTCGAGATCTGGATCATGCGCATCCGCTGCGCCACCAGGCCGCTGGTACTAATGTCGATGGCGGAAAGCATCGGAAACTCCTCGAAAAAACGGTGGTAGGATGGACTTCCAAGTCCGTCCTTGCTTCCGTGAACGAACTCGGCGGTCCATCCAACGGTATTCTCAAATCTCAAATCCCAAATCCCAAATTTCCGATTTCAGATTCAGGGCGTTAAATACGATATTCCAAAAGCCCCGCGACTTCGTTCGCGGAAACTCATCATGTCATCTTCAAGCTCTTCCACTAATCGCCATCTGCAACTGCCGGAACTGATCGGTGAGAATCGTGAGGGCCAAATTGTGCCGCATCTGGTTCTTCACCATCTCCGTGACCTGCGATTCCATGTCAACATTGCCCATGTCGTGGCGAAGGATCGATTGCGACGACTTGGCCACCTCGGCCATCACGGGTTTCGGTGCAAGTTCCGTCTCGCCGGGCGAGCGGACTTGTGGCTGGTTGCGATCGTCAATCGCCCGCTTCAGTCGGGCCTGAAAATCCTCTACCGACAAGTCCCGGGCCTGGTAGCCGGGTGTGTCGACGTTTGCCATGTTGCCCGCCAAGACCGCCTGCCGGGCTTGCGAGAAGCTTACCACTTCTTGCAAGACGGGGATCGTGGTCGATTGGAACAAACCGGATAACATGACGAAAACCTTGGGTTTACGGAACTCTGTGCAAGCTGCGTGCCATAGGACATCGCGTTCCGAGTGTTCTTTGTCTCGCCTTGTGGGGAAAATTGCGTTATTAGGGCAGGCGAATCAATAATCGCCGTGTTTCACGTACGCGCCGAGTGTGGGCGGACGGCACACGGAGTGTGCCTGCTACCTTTCTTAAGTTGTTGGTCTGCCGGCAATCGGCAATTTCTGCGCTTCGTGTGCGGCAGAAAGTGCCGGTTTGCTACATGCGCGACATCGTCTCCGTCGTAAAGGATTTCTCGCGGGGAGCATAACCATATTGCCGCAACTTGCCGGATAGCGTGCGGATGCCGATACCCAATGCCTTGGCCGTTCGGGCGCGATGGCCCCCGTAATGTTCCAGCGTGGCCTCGATCAATCGCCGTTCCATCTCCTCCAGACTGATGCCGACCGGCACGCTCTCCTCGGGACTTGCGTCACTTTCTTTCGGTGAGCCGATTAGCCAGCGGCTAAGTTCGTCGGCCGTTACTCGGCCTGTCGTTGTCAGCACGCACGCTCGCGTAATAATGTTTTCCAACTCGCGAACATTGCCCGGCCAATAATAATCAACCAGCAACTGTTCGGCAGCCGACTCCAACGAGCAGGTCTCACGCTGCAATCGCTGGGCGGATCGCTTGAAGAAGTAAGCCGCCAGTTCCAACACGTCCTCGCGACGCTGGCGCAACGGTGGCACGACCAGCGGCAGCACGGCCAGACGGAAGTAGAGGTCTTCGCGGAAACGCCCGGCCGAGACTTCGCCGTGCAGATCGCGGTTCGTCGTGGCCAACACGCGGACGTCCACATGAATTGTCTTGCACGAACCGACCCGCTCGAACGATTTCTCTTGCAATACCCGCAGCAACTTAGCCTGAAGCGGCAAATCGATCTCGGTGACTTCGTCCAGCAGGATTGTGCCGCCATGGGCCGTTTCAAAACGTCCGGTCCGAGGTGCGTCGGCCCCGGTAAAGGCACCTTTTTCGTGGCCGAAAAGCTCGCTTTCCATCAGGTGGGCTGAGAGCACCGGACAATTCAAGCTGACCATCGGTGTGCCGTGTCGATGGCTGGCGGCGTGGACAGCCCTAGCAACCAGTTCCTTGCCGGTGCCACTTTCGCCCATGATGAGTACGGTCTCCGAGGTTGGCCCGATTTGCAAGATCCGCGTCCGCAAGGTCTGCATCACGGGGCTGGAGCCGATCATCGCCGGCGAACGGACATCCGCCACCGCCAAGGCATCGGCCGGTTCCGGATGAATGAGCCGGCCATGCCGTATGGCCTGGGTCACCAACCGCTCCAGGGCATCGGCCTCGAAAGGTTTTTCAATGTAATCAAACGCCCCATGCCGCATCGCCTCGACGGCCGTGGCTACCGTGGCGTGGGCCGTGACCATGACGATCTGTGTTGCGCATTGCCGCTGTCGCAGTTCGGCGATAAGCTCGATTCCCGTCATGCCCGGCATCTTCAGGTCGGTGACAATGCAATCGAAGCGGGCCGTTTGCAAGACTTGCAGGGCCTCGGCAGCGCAAGTACAACACTGTACCTGATGGCCGGCATGGCGAAGTACATCGGCCATCGACTCACGCACCCGAGCGTGGTCGTCAACTACCAGCACACGGCCGACCGTGGATTCGATGGGTAAGTTAGCAGCCATCAGGCAGCCTCCTGAGAAGAGCGAACGGATTCGTGGAAGGGGAACTTCAATGTAAAAACCGCGCCGCCGCGGTGGCCGTTGGCCGCGGTGATCGTACCGCCGTGCGCTTCGGCAATCCGCGATACGATGGCCAGTCCCAAGCCCGTGCCGGTTTGCTTGGTGGTGAAAAACGGCTCGAAGACCCGCGGCAGGACATCCTCGGGCAGACCTGGTCCGCTGTCGGCAATGTGTAGTTCCGTACCGTCAGGCGAGACGGTCGAGCTGACCGTCAGCGTGCCGCCTTGGGGCATCACGTCCAAGGCATTGAGTACGAGATTCAGCACGGCTCGGCGGAGCATTGCGAGATCGGCTCGCAGATTATGCAGTGGAGAAACCTGAAGCTTGAAGCGGATTTTTTGCGCGGCGAACTGCGGGGCCAGCGAGGCTTCGATGTCGGCCACGAGCTTGCGGAGTGAAAAACGGGCCAATTGCGGATCGCGGTCCGAGGTGAAGTGCAACAGATCGTTGACCATCACGTCCATCGCACGAAATCCGGCACTGACTTTCTCCAACATGTCGAGGCTTTCCGCGTCGCCACTCACCCGGCGGCGGAGCATGCTCAAATAGAGCGTGACCGGCACCAGGTTGTTGCGTACTTCATGGGCTACGTGCGAGGCCATCTGGCCCAGATCGGCTAGGCGGTTCTTGCGTGCCAGTTCGCGGTTCTTGACTTCCAGCTCGGCCGTAAGCTGCTGGACCTCGTCGCGCAGCGCGTCGTGCGTTTGCTCCAGCCGGAGCGTGGCCGTATGCCAAGCCGCAAGGATCGTTTGCAGATCGGTACTGGCATCCAGACTCGCAGGATCAATGGCAATCACGGGTTGGCTCATGGCGGATTTTTGTTGCAAGTTATTTCGTAGGATGGACCTCCAGGTCCGTCCGCGACAAACATGGACGGACCTGGAGGTCCATCCTACGGTTAATACAAGTTACTTATTGGATGGATATTTATCTTTCGCTTGACAAGTCGATCTGGCTGATGCCCGCGTAAGCCGGCGCGGTATACGCCCCCTGGGCCTGGCCGGCCGAGCGGAGTTGCTGCAATCGGATTGCGGTTACATCACGCTTCTGAACCATGATTTCTTCGCACCGCTTTTCCCGGACGACGATCTCCTTGAGCAGCAACTCGCATTGTTGGACGAGCCGGGCACAGGCCGCGCGATCGTCAGGCGATTGCCACTGCCGCTGCTCGGGGTCTTGTTCACGATAAGGATTCAGGGCCTTTTCGATCCGCTGAATGTCGCTCAAGGGTTTCTGTTTCACCGAAAGCACGTCCAGCAAGCCGGTGACGTTCTCCTCGCCGATCAGTTCCATCTGGCGGTGACCCAAGTCACGAAGCTGCACCAGACACGTGTATCGTGCCCGGACAAGTTGCATCAGGATATCGGTGGGTAAATTGGTCATGGTTTAAAAGTACTCATCGCGCTCCGTCGTGATACCTTACGTTCACAGGCTACACAGACGATCTAAAAGGTCGCCCCATTGTTTGCGGTTATAGTTCGTGGTTTGTTCAAAGCGGGCATCAGGCGGAATCCGCCGCAGGGCCAGGCGTGCCTGCTCGAGCGACGTGCGGGCCTCGGCCGGCCGATCCATTCGCTGGTAGACGTTCGCGATCTGCAGATAGACGTCGAGCACTTCCGGGCTGGTCGCGTAATGGTTTGCCGCCGACTGATAGGCTCGGAGGGCCTCCGGATAACGCTCCAACTCATAGTAGGTGCTGCCGATGGCAAAGCGAGTATTTCGCAGAACGGCCTTTTCCTGCGGAGTCATATTTTCCGCGTCGCGGCGACCGAGGTTGTCTTGCAAGAGGATGTAGGATTCCAAGGCCCGATTGAGCAGGCTGTGGCTTTCGCTCGTTCGCTCGCCGCGAACCAAGGAAGAAATCTCCTTACCCAGGCTCGCCCGCAAGTCCATCGCCCTACACCGCGAACTGTCGGCCAGCAGGTAGCGTGCGACGATCGCCTGCGGTGCGTCGGGGTAACGTTGCAACGATTCTTCCAGTCGCTGGATCGCCTCGCGATGGCGTCCGACATTGTGCAGAAATTCCGCCAAAGTGAAGAGCGAATCACGCCATTCCTTGCTCGCCGGGGTCAATTGCTCGCCGTCGAGATTGTTCTGCAAGAAGGCTTCGGCTTGTTTCAGATCGCCCATGTTCACCGCAGCCCGGCTCGCCAACAGACGTGCCCGATAGATGGCCACGTCGCGTGGGTGCTGCTGGATGCACTCATGGAACAACTCCAATGCACTCTTCGTCTCGCCCAGCGAGAGTTCGGCTTCCCCCAGATCGACCAGGGCTTGGGCATGCCGCAAGCGGGCCTCGTTGTGCATGTACCGCCGCAGCATGGCAGCCGCATTGCGGAAATCGTGACCGACAAAATAGGCACAGGCACTGTTCCAAAGCTGGTCCGGATACTGGCGTGTCGTATACAGCTCGCGGGCGACCTCCGTGTAAGTGTCGCCGGCCTGGCGCAACTGTATTCGGGCTTGCCTGCGAAGCTCCTCGGCCTTGTCGGGCGGCAGATGCTCGGCCTGTTCCAGAAGGTTATCGCCCCAGGTGCGATAGAACCTCGCCGTCAACTGCAAGGCTTCCGCCTTGGGCAAGAGATGAACGAGCGACTTGCTGAGCAGCACGGCTGTTTCGTATTTTCCGGCCTTCAAGTACTCATGGCAAACGCTTAAAAGCGTGGCCTTCATCTGCGTCAGAGTAATCCATGGGTTGTGGAACTCATCCTGCTGGGTATACGCCGTCACGAGCCGCCGATAGGCCAAAACCGCTTCGGCATGGCGGTCCATGCGGCGGCCAATTTCACCTTGCTGATACAACGCCGCCAAGGACTCCGGCGTTTCGGGGAATAGCCGCGACGTGCGTTGCATTTGGTTGAGGGCAGCGGGCCAATCACCCTGCTCCATCAGGCAAAGCCCCGTAAGATAGGTCGCCTGCCGGGCGGCACGATTGTCGCCTAGATCCTGGCTCAGTGCCCTGCGGAACGACTCGATGGCGGAACGAAACTTTTCCTTGGCGTCGCTTCCATAACTCCCCTCGCTGGGCACGGTCGAAGAGGGTCGCGGGAGAGGGGCAGAAAGTGAGGGCAGTGGACTCAATCCGGCTGCCGTCTTCTTCAGGGCCTGCCCTTCGCGCAGTGCCAGCCTTCCTCGCAGAAGCGAAATGTCGCCGCGAAGCAACGGGTTATCGGCAATTTTGTCCAGCGTCGCGGCACACTCTTTGTCGCGATTCATGCGAATGAGAATCTGTGCCTGTTGGACGAGAGCCTGCTGGTGCTCTGAATCGGCGAGTTGTGGATCCGCCAGCAGTTTCTGGTTTTCCGCCAGGGCCTCGTCGAGTTTCGGCGGTTGCACTCCCGTACATGCCTCGATCAGCAGCAAACGGATCTCGGTCGCTCGATCAGTATTTTTCGGCAACGCCTGTTCGAGTACGGGCAAGGCGTCTTCCAAGCGGCCGCAGAGACAAAGACTCTTGCCCAGCAGGTAGAGGCCGGCCGGCTCGCGGTGCTCGGGGAACCCTCGTTCCCGCGATCGCGCCAAATAAAGCGATGCCAGACGAAACGACTCCGTCCGCTGTTGGCCGCTGGCTTTCTCCGCCGCTCTGGCGGCAAGGGCCCCTAGTATAAAGTCGGGGCTACCCCACTCTTCGGTAGTGATGTCTTTACTGGCGGCCAGGCGTTCGGCCATGCGCTGGGCCTCGAAGGTATTGCCGCAATCCAAGGCACTGAAGGCCGTGGCCAGCGTGATGGGTATTGGCGGCGGCTTACGATTGCGAAGGATCACGGCCGTCGAGACGATGCCCACGACCACGGCTACGTTGACCGCCAAGACCAGCAGCACGTGTAATGGATCGGCCAGCACTCCTCCCAGTACCGCCCGCAGGCGGCCGACGACTCCGACGCTACGTGGAGCAGCCGTCTCGGATGGCGACTCATCGGGCGAACTGGGGAGGTTTTTTGCCATGGTACGTCAGGCTTTCCAGCCTGACCTGTCTGGATGCATGGAAATCGATGGAAAAACAAACGTGATTGCCGATACCGTGTGCCTGGGGAACCGCATGCGCAGTACAAAACGAGGATTCGGCGCAGAGTATGTACCCGAAAATCTTCGCGCATGTCAATGCACGTTTGGCGGGGAAGAAGGAGAGAAGAGAAAAAAGCTGACCATCCATTCTAGTCAGGCGAGCAATAGGTGGATAGAGGCTCAGCAGGCTCAACGGGCGGCTCACAAAACACTAACACAAGGCCTAATAAGGCAAGAATCATCAATTTACGCTTGTGCCACTGCCGCATATTTCACATATTTCACATACTGCCAGGAAGCCAGCCCTCGCTTGTTAATCCAGGGGGTTTCTGAGCTATACCGATCGCGGTTGCGAAGGCCGGCATTCGTCATTCGGATTTCTATTCCGTCCTCTGGCCCTAGCAGTTAGGCTGATCCTATGCTAGAATGTTTGGACTTTGATACCCATTCTGGATCAAACAAGGAAGCAAAAGACATGATTGTCACAACCAAGCAACTGTTTGCACACGCCTACGGCAAGTACGCCGTGGGTGCCTACAACATCAACAACTTGGAGCAGACCGTGGGCCTGTTCCGGGGTAATTTAGGCAAGTCGGATTCCAACAGCGATCCAACGAAGCCTACGGTCAGCGCGCCGTTCATCATCCAGATTTCCCGCGGTGCCCGGTCGTATAGCGACAAACGGTTCCTGGAAGCCATGATCCGCGCGGCGGAAGAGGTTTTTCCGGAGGCCATTTTCGCCGTCCACCTCGATCACGGAACGGAAGAGGTCTGCTACGACTGTATCAGCAGCGGCTTCTACAGCTCGGTGATGATTGATGCCTCGCACGAGCCGTTCGAGAAGAACATCGAGATCACGAAGCGGGTCACCGATCGTGCCCACGCGAAGGGCATTTCCGTCGAGGCTGAATTGGGTCAGCTCGGCGGCATCGAAGAGGACATCGTGGGGAGCGTCTGCCTGACCGAGCCTGACCAGGCGGCCGAGTTTGTCGCCAAGTCTGGCTGCGACTCACTCGCCGTGGCCATCGGCACCTCGCACGGGGCCTTCAAGTTCAGTGGCAGCCAGGGCCTGCGGATGGACCGTATCGCTGAGATCGAGAATGTTCTGCCCAAGAACTTTCCCATGGTGATGCACGGTTCCAGCAGCGTGCCCAAGGAATGGGTTGACCGCATCAACGCGGCGGGCGGCCAGATGAAAGGCTCCAGCGGGGTTGATGAGAACCAGTACATGCCGGCCGCCAAGTTGGGCGTTTGCAAGGTGAACATCGACACCGATGGCCGCCTGGTCTGGTGCGCAATCCACCGCGAGGCGTTCCGCGACGACCCGGCGAATTTCGACCTCCGTCCGCCAGGGAAGGTTTTCATCAAGGCCTATGCCGACTATATCGCCCACAAGAACAGCAAGCTCGGTTCGGGCGGGCAGTTGGAGAGCCTGCGGGCTAGTTTGAAGAAGTAGTCCGGCGAAGTGAAAAACAATAAGCACTGCGTACTCAGTATCGAGTGCGCAGTTTTTTCATGCGCGGATGCAGCACCCGTGTGGAAAATTTTCCGCAGGGTGGTATACTTGCTCTCAGGAGGGCAATTCGATGAAAATCTATACTGCGGTGGTCGAGCAGGATTACGATACGAAGCTATATGTCGGCCATGTGCCAGGATTTCCCGGAGCGCAATCGCAAGGCGAAACCCTCGACGAACTTCGCGCGAACTTGCGGGAAGTGATTTTGATGCTATTGGAAGACGAAGAGCCGCAAATCGAGGCGGAGTTCGGCATGAACGTCGAAGAGTTCCTTACGCACCGGTAAGGTTGGCATAGGTATCCCACAGTTGTCCCGTCCGTAATCCTGCCTTTAGGCGGTTTTTCACCAGGATTCCTGCAAAAGCTGGCCGAAACGGAACTCCGTGCTTTTTTCATGCGCGGATGCAGGGCCTGCGTGGAAAAATCCTCCCCCTCCCCTTGTCTCAGGCCTGCTGTACGATTATTATCGATTCTTTCTCAGAATCTAATTTTTGGGAGTTTGCAATGCGTCATGTGCTTTCCGCAGTGGTCCAAAACGTACCGGGTGTGCTCTCGCACATTTCCGGCATGTTGGCCTCGCGCGGCTATAATATCGATAGTCTCGCGGTCGGCGCGACGGAAGACCCCCAGCTTTCGCGGATGAGCTTCGTTGTCGTCGGCGACGACAGCGTGCTGGAGCAGGTACGGAAGCAGTTGGAAAAAATCGTGACGGTTGTCCGCGTCGATGATATCGGCTCCCAGGACCACGTCGAACGAGATTTGATGCTGATTAAGGTTTCGGCCCCCGCAGGCCGCCGGGCGGAGATTTCCCAATTGGCGGAGATTTTCCGCGGCCGAATCGTCGACGTGGCCCCGGAAGCCGTGATCATCGAAATTGCCGGGCAAGAAGGTAAAGTCGAAGCGTTCATCGAAATGATGCGGCCATTCGGCATCATTGAGATGGCCCGCACGGGGCGAATTGCCCTGGTTCGCGGTAAGGGCGAGGGCAACCCAGTTTGAAAACCGATAACCCCTGACGTCCCACTTGAGGCCGGCTCACAAGCGAGCGAATCATTTATTTCAGAAGCGATTTCAAAACCAGGAGAATTTACTATGCCAGCGAAGATTTATTACGACCAAGATGCAGACCTTGCTTTGTTGAAGAACAAAACGATTGCCATTCTCGGCTACGGCTCGCAGGGCCATGCTCACGCCCAGAACTTGCGCGACAGCGGCTGCACGGTGATCGTGGCCGAGTTGCCGGGTACCCCCAACGGTGACTTGGCCGTCAAGGACGGTTTCACGCCGATTTCGGCCACGGAGGCCACGAAGAAGGCCGACATCATTACGATCCTTCTGCCCGATGAGTTGCAAGGCGACATTTTCCGCACCCAAATCCGCGACCACCTCACGCCAGGCAAAGTGATTGTCTGCTCGCACGGGTTCAACGTCCACTACGGCCAATTCGACATGCCCAAAGGTGTTTCGATCGTCCTCGTGGCACCCAAGGGGCCAGGCCACCTCTTGCGGGCGGAATTCGTCCGCGGTGCCGGCGTGCCATGTCTGATCGCCGTGGGGGAAGGCTCGACCAAGGAGGCATTTGACATCGGCATGGCGTATGCCAAGGGGATCGGCGGCACGCGAGCCGGCGTGATCGAGACAACCTTCGCCGAAGAGACCGAGACCGACCTGTTCGGCGAGCAGGCCGTGCTTTGCGGCGGCGTGAGCGAACTGATGAAGGCCGGCTTCGAGACGCTCGTGGAGGCCGGTTATCAGCCCGAAATGGCCTATTTCGAGTGTATCCACGAGATGAAATTGATCGTCGACCTGATCTATCAGGGCGGTCTGAACTACATGCGGTATAGCATTTCCAACACGGCCGAATATGGTGACTACACCCGCGGCCCAAGGATCATTACCGCGGAAACCAAGGCGGAGATGAAGCGTATCCTGGCCGAGATCCAGGACGGCAGTTTTGCCCGCGAGTGGTTGCTCGAGAATCGAGTCAACGCCCCGTGCTTCAAGGCGATGCGGCGTCGCGAGCGGAACCATCTCGTGGAGAAGGTTGGCCGCGGACTGCGACGGCTAATGTCCTGGATCAACGCCAAGGAAGTTTAGGGACACCAGACCAATGGCCGCGACGCAGACCAGTCCGCAGCAACAGCAGGAAACCCGCCAAATGTTCGATACCCTCAATCCGGGTGATCGGATTGAGGTCGTGCATGTCGTCACGATTGGCCCGCGGACGTGGACTGCCCAGAGCGTTGGCACGGTCGTGCGGACAGAGCGAGGGCGGCATGGCTTGCACTTTCGTCGCAACTTCGATGACAAAGTGTTCAGTGATTTTATCCTATTGCGGCGCGATGACGGCGAACTAACCACGGTCGCACTCGACGAATTTACCACCCTGCGGCGATTATCTGCTACCGCATGACTCCCTCTCCGCTGATTTACTTGTTCCAAACGCACCCACGCAGTTTTGAAGACAGCCGCTTCGTTTACCCCGTGGTCAGCCGGCGTGCGGGCGGAGTATCGATCGGCGTTAACCTTAACCCGGAGAAGTATTGCAACTTCGACTGCGTTTACTGCCAGGTGGACCGCACCGTCCGTGGGGGGCCGGTGCTGCGAAAGATCGATTTGCCGCAGTTGGCCGGCGAACTGGACGAAATGGTCGAATTGGCCGTCACTGGCCGGCTGTTCGAGGGCACGCGATTCTCGACGACGCCGGCCGAGTTTCGCCGGCTGAACGATATTGCCCTGAGCGGCGATGGCGAGCCAACCGCCTCGCCGATCCTTGACGAAGTGGTGCAACTGTGTGCCGATATTCGCCGCCGCCGTGGTCTCGATCAGGTCAAGCTTGTGCTGATCACCAACGCCACGCTGCTCCAGCGGGAGCGCGTTCGCAATGCGCTCAAAATCCTGGACGCCAACCATGGTGAGATTTGGTGCAAGCTCGATGCCGGCACGGAAGGGTATTACCAAGCGATCGACCGCTCGAAAGTCAAACTGGCCGAGGTGCTGGAGAACCTTGTGGCCACCGCCCGCGAGCGGCCTATTGTGATTCAATCGCTGTTCATGCGGCTTCGCGATGAGCCACCGCCACTGGCCGAGCAAGAGGCCTATTGTGATCGGCTTTGTGAAATCGTTGCCGGTGGTGGGCAGATTAAATTAGTGCAGATCCACACCATCGCCCGACGGCCCGCCGAAAGCTTTGCCTCTCCGCTACAAAATGTCGAAGTCGACGCCCTGGCGGAGTTGGTCAGAAAACGCACCGGCCTTGCGGTGGAGGGATACTTCGGCTACGAGTAGTGTCGCGTTTTCAATCGTCCATATCGATCTTGGAGAGTTCTGGCTCTTTCTTGGTAACCTCTTATCCCTCCTTCGCAAGTTTCCGTAACGCATCGATTCCACGTGCGATCATTTCCTCGGAGGCTGCATACGAAATGCGGAAGTGCGTGTCGCGCCGGCTGAAGACATTGCCCGGAATCACCAGCAATTGATATTTTTCAATGCCCCGAGTAACAAACTCCATGCCCGATCCCCAAGGCAATCGCGGAAAGAGATAAAAAGCCCCGCCGGGCACGGTCAGGTCGTAGAGATCACGGAGGCCATCGACAAGCATGTCGCGTTTGCGGCGGTAGGCGTCGACGTGGGGCTGGACATCGACATCCAGGGCTGCGGCTCCTGCCCACTGGGCCGGCTGGGGGGCGCAAACGAAGCTATACTGTTGCAGTTTGATCATCTCGCGAATGACGGCCGAAGGTCCATGGGCGAAGCCTAGCCGCCAGCCGGGAATGGCGTAGGTCTTGCTGAAACCATCAACCACAAGTGTCTGTGGATTGTACTTGGCGGGTGAGATGAACGGCCGGTCGTAGCAGAAATGGCGATAGATTTCATCACTCAATAAGACAAGGTTCCGCGAGGCCGCCAACTGGGCGATGCCGCGTACTTCTTCCTCCGTGGCCACGATCCCCGTTGGATTGGCGGGACTGTTGAAGACGATCATCTTCGTCCGTGGCGTGATCGCGGCCGCCACGCGATCCAGATCGATGCGAAAATCCGGATAGGTGTCGACGTAGACGACCTTTGCTCCGGCCACGGCCGCCAAGGCGTCGTACATCACGAAATACGGGTCGAAGACGATCACCTCCTCGCCCGGGTTCAGGAGTACGAGCATCGCCAGCATAATGCCGCCGCTGGTGCCGCTAGTGACGAACAACTCGCGATCCGAATGGCCGAACTGTCGATCGACTTCGCCTTGCAGCTTCTCCCGTAGGACAGGCATCCCTTGCGACAGGGCATACCCGTTCTTACGGCTTTCAATCGCGGCGATCGCCGCGAGGCGGATCGGTTCCGGCGTCTCGAAATCGGGCTGGCCGATGGAGAGGTTAATCGGATTGGTAAGCTTCGCGCCTAGGTCAAAAACCTTGCGGATTCCAGAGGCATCAAAAAGACGCGTGCGATCGGCGAGCCAGTGTGAGGACATGATGATAGTTATCCACAATTGAAGTAAGCCTTGAGCAACTCACGCATGGTTTTCATTTTTTCGAGGTGTTCCAGCAAATGGGAGCTGTAGTCGTGGGCCATGAGATGCTCAGCCAGCATGAGTCCGATGGGATTGTCGATGCGACTTAGCTTGGCTCGAAGAGCGGCCAAGCCGACTTCGGACAGATTCCGAGAAGGAACCTGGATGGTGGCGACTTTACCTTCCGCCAGCGATTTCACGTCAACGCTGCCCGTGGTATCGATCCGCACACCGGGGGTAAGCTCGGCGGGCCAGAACCGTGTCTTCCGCGCCAGACGGTGGAGCCGCATCTTGCGACCCATTCTGTGCAAATGCCCGATGATATTCAGAAATGCCGACTTGCGGGAATAGTTCAGATCGCGGATAGTCTCGGCAACGATCACTCCCATCAGCCGCGCGGTGGCTGCTTTATCGAATGGATTGGGATGATCGCCCAACAGCCGCAGGATCTGCCGGCGGCGTTCCTGTAGCCAGCCATCGGCAATCGCCGCGTATTCGGAGCCACGAACGGTTGTCGCCGGGTTGTGGCGAGGAACGTAGTAAACCTCCAGCAGCTTGTCCACGACCTTTTCCAGATCAGGGTCTTCTAGCGCACGGTCCATCTGGGTCAGGGTGATCGTGCAGAGATCGACGCGGAGCGACTGGGCCAAGCCGTCGGATGCTTTTATGTCTTCGTTGAGCGTTTCAAAAATCCGATCCAGCACGGCACGGGGCGTTTGAATTTTGGTAGCCAAATGCCCGAAACCCCGCAAGGCCGCAGCGCGAAGCCAAAGGCCCGCCAGATAGTGCAGCATCTGCCCCTCGCCGTTGCAGATCATGGAACCGATCTTCTTCACGCGAAAGAGTTCCTCAGCGGCCGAGACGTGGTCGCCTTCGGAAACCCGTAGACGAAAGCGGATCAATCGCAGTCGGGCAACATCACCCAGACGAGAAACAAAATCCGTATCGATCGGAATCTGTTCAAGCGATTGAAATTCGCCGAATTGGAGCTGTCCACGTTCAATGCCTCGATCAAGCGCGTCGAGACTCTCGGCGTTCTGCTTGAGAACCTCGTGGGCGAAATTCAGATGAGCCGGCAAAATCCGCATGCCCAACATCGACGCGCCGTTAGCCAGCCCTGTCCAGGTTGAGTTTTCATCCTCCGGGATGACGAATTTTTCCGTGGCCTCCTGCCAGGGGCCCAATGCGTTCAGACGCGGGTCCAACGCAATTCGGCGATAGACGGCTGAGGAAGGAATCAGTTCAAGCAGCGACGGCGACGTCATACCCAGGCTCGTGAAGACCGTGATAAGGAACCCTGATTGTTTGATTAAAATTCTAGTTCGCGCGCGCCGTTACTTGCCCAGAACCGAACCGTCGGACGTCCCCGATCGATTACTGCCTTCTGTCGCCACCCGCTCCTCGACCAATCGACCTGGTTTGAAGGTGACCGTAAAACGCTCACCGACCATGACCTTCTCGCCGGTACGCGGGTTACGGGCTTGCCTGGGTTTCCGCTTCTTCACCTCGAAGACGCCGAAGTTACGGAGTTCGACGCGGCCCTCTTCCGACAGGACGTTGATGATCGCGTCGAGCGTTTTTTGAACGATCGGCCGTGTCTCTAGCTCGGTACGGCCCAGTTCGTCGGCGATGCGGCGGACAATATTTTTTTTGGTCATGGTGCTGTTCTCGCAATAATACATGAGCAATCGCAAGGGGGGAGGCCACGTTCTCGGGCAACGCTTTGCTAGAAAAACGGACCAAGCCCCGGACTTTGCACTGCGATTGAACGCCTACTTTGTTGAAAGTAAGGTGGGACGAGTGAAACGAGCCTCACCCTTTTTCCAGAAAATCTTCATGGCGGGGCTCGTTTCACTCGTCCCACCCTACACTTGCCATTGACCTTTTCTGCAACAAAAACTACTTCGCCATGTCCTTGAGCATCTTCAGTGCCCGCACTTTGACCTTGCTACAGGCGGGCTTGGCCGGACGGTCCATCAACTCGCCTGGCTTGAACGGGTTGGGAACACCCTTCTCGGCCTTTCGAGCCGGAACCTTCTTCTTCTCGATCTTGACAAGGCCTGGAATCGTGATCGCACCAGCACCTTTGTTGCCGAGACTCTTCTCGATCTCGGTGGCCAGGGCCGCCAGTACGGCGGCTACCTGCGTCTTGGGCAACTCGGTGACGGCAGCGATGTTCGCGAGTAGTTCGGTCTTGGTCAGGGGTTTCTTGGGGGCAGCTTCTTTAGCCATGATTCTGTTCCTGCTTGTGAGGTGTTGAGTAAAATAAGTTATCCATCTGCGAGGGATTGGGACGATTAGAGCCATTTTGGCGAGAAATACAAGCCCACTACCCCGTATTTTATCAATTTTTTATCTTCGGTATCGCCGAACCGGCAACTTCGATCTGGTTTTGCACCTCGTCAACCGTGGCCTCGAGGCGAACCACTCGCTCGGCTAAGTCGCGATCATGCTCGGTTTCCGCCACGCCCCGCAGGATCGCCGTACGGCCCTGCATCCGGACCTGGACAGGAACCTGCCAGTGGAGTGCCGGAAGTGCCTTCAGGTGTTCCGCAATCGCCAAACTGACCTTCTGCGGGGGGGCCACCGATGGCTCAAAACCCAGGGTCAAGGTGGTGCGGACCGGCGGAGTTGTCGGGGTATTGCTGCCGCCGGCACCAAAACCGAAGTTCCCGAGCCGCCGTCCGCCGAAACCACCCATTCCAGATCCACCGCCGCCAAATCCACCCATGCCGAAATTGCCTTGCCCCGATCGTGCGGCACCGGAGGAATTAACTTGGGCCGCGCCGACGAAGTTCTGCCGGGCCGATTGACCCGTATTGGTACCGACAAAGCTGCCGGATTGCCGCGTCTGCCCCCCCACTCCGCTCGGATTGGTCAGGCCTGCGGCTCCCTGGCTGCTGCCACTTTGGCTACCGCCTTGGCTCATTTTGCCCATGGAACTGCTGCCCTGGCTCGACCCCCCAAAATTGTTCGAGCCAGCACTAAGTCCACCGCCCATCGTACGGTTACCAAACATGCCCGATGAACTCGTCGATTGGGCCGCGGCCATGCCAGGACCACCCAAAAGCGTGGCAAACATCAGTACTGGCAAGGTTTGTGTCCATCGCATGATCGGTTTCCCTTAAAAAACACGGCTCTCCGCCAAGTTTGTGGTGCGGGCGCTTCGCCTGCCTAGTTTGACCACAACATCTTGGGCAGGCGGGACGCCCGCACCACAATTATCCGCAAACCCGGCGGAGAGTCAAAAACACTTTCCATTGAAGTTTACCTCCCAATCTAATTTCTTTCAACACTGGCCGGATTCACTAGCCGGATTCGATGGTGCCGGATTCGATGGTCCACCCTACAGTCCGCGGTTCAGCCCAATCTTTTCGACGACGGCCAATTCACGTCGGGCAGCACCGGTGAAGAGACAGAAGCCGATTAGCCCGAGACCCGCCAGGGTGACAATCCGGCCGCGAAAGAGGCTGTCGGGACGGAACTCCAGGCGGACCTCGGAATTACCCGGCTCGACGACGCAGCCAAGAAAGTCGCCATTGACTCGATAAACGCGTCCGGGGCTGCCGTCGATCATGCACTGCCAGCCGGAATGATAGCTCTCGGCAATCACCAACAACTGCGGCGACGAACAGCAGACCTTCACGGCCATTTGTCCGGCACGGTGCCGAGCCAACGTGGCGATGCCCGGTTTGCCGGGCGGCAAGGCCAGCGCGTACTGACAAAGGGCCTCGCGGCGAATATCGATCTTCGCCAGATCCAAGGCCGGGTTGTTGCTTTGCACGACGTGCGTCACCAAACGTACCAACGGCAGCGGATCGGGTACTTGCATCCAATTCTCATCATAGGGTGTGAGACCCTCGATGACGGAGGTCGAAGGGCTGCGATGGACCCAGCGCGTCGAAGCCACGCGCAAAGCCGGCAGTTGGAAGTAGTTCAACGACTTGCTCGGCTCCAAGGCCGCATAACCGTCGGTCCGCGACCATCCGGCCAGCGTCATCTGATTACCGATCGCCGAGGATTCATGGTGACCATAAGCGGGCGGAGCAAAGACCCGCTGGGCATCGGGGCCGCGGCTATCGCACTGGCCTGGTGGAGCCACGGTTCGAGCCAATAGGCCGTCGAGCTTGGTGTTAGGTTCGTCCAGCGTACAACTCAGTCCGTAATAGCCCAGGTCGGCGGCCATGAAGAGGATCAGGCCGACCAGCGCGCCGCGAACGCCTTGCGAGGCGGCGATTACCAGCAGCGCGGCGGCGGCCATGAGCAAGGGGCCCACCAGGATCCGCAGCGGCGAAGCCACTTGGTGACCCGATTGTAAGATCAAGCCAGCCATGGCCACGGCCAGGCTGACCAGGACGGTTGCGCCCAGGATCTCGAATTGCCGCCACAGTGCGGCGGCACGCCTTTGCCCGGTAAGGGGGGGCAGATGTCGCTGGATCTTCTGCTTTTCCCGCGCATCTCGCTCGACGAGTACAAAACCGATGGCCGCGAGTACGGCCACGGAAAACTGGAATAAAACCGTGTAACGGCAAGAGAACTGGAACCAGGCGGTCCAGGGGATGGAGTTCTGTAAACGTACGATTTGGCCCTGGCTGCCCAAGGCCAACAACAGTGCCGCAACGGCAAAAGCGGCCGTCACCTGGGCTAAGCGTTTCAGGGGGCCTAAGTCGCTGTGGCGAACGAGAACCCAGAGGGCCAGCATCAACGGCACCGCCCCTACATAAAGGCTCAGTTCGCGGGCATTTCCGCCGAACACTCGATCGACCGGCAAATAGGGTGCCACGAGTTGGATCAGGTTGATGGGGTGGAGTGTCGCGCCTGCGGGTACTTGGTCGCCGTTTCGCGTACTTTGGAAGAGGGCTTCCAGCGTGGGTAGCAATTGGACTGCCCCGACCAGAAGGCCGATTCCCTTGGCAAGGATTACGCGAGAGGACGAGTTCCGCCGGCAGCCGATGCAGACGCGGCACGTCGGCATGGTTTCGCAGCCGTCACGAGGTGAATATCTCCGCGTCAGAACCAGAAAAAGCGTGAACCCCGCCTCGGTCAAGAGCGAGAACCAAACGTATTGTGGGCAGCCTAGCAGCATCTGCGATCCCGTCAAAAGGGCCAGGAAGGCTTGCGCCAGGGCCACTTTCCATCGCTTCGCATCGACCATCACGATGTCGATCATCGCCAACAGCCAAGGGATGTGGGCCACGGCCGCCACCGCGTTGGGATGGACAAAATGCAATAGGTTGAAACTCGAAAACGTAAAAGCTAGACTGCCCACCATGGCTGCATCCCGCCGCCGTAGTCGGCGACGCAGCAAGAAGTACATCCCCGAAAGCATCAGCGGATAGCTGCATAGGTATTCCCAACCGAGCGCGGCAGGAAAGGGTAGAAAACGATAGAGGAAACGGTGCAGGGGATGGTACGTGCCGACCTGGCCCTCGCCCGTGAGGTAAAAACCCGAGTAAACGTCAGGCATCCAGTCGAACGATTCACCGTGGGCCAGTTGTTCCGCATAGAAGGCTCGGGCCGGCAGATGATAATTACCCAGTTCGTCGGCCGTATAGAGACCACCCGAAAAGAAAGGCATGGCCAGAATCGACAACAGGATTATTGCAGCAAGCAGCGACCAGGCGAATAAGTCGCGCTCGTTGTGTGCCGACACGTGAGGTAAAAAATTGCCGAGGCGAAACGACATTGCTTGCACCCATGGAGGATACCGACGCCCACTTACGAATAATATGTGCGGGCGCAGTCCTCTCTTTTCACAAGGATAGGTCATAAATTAGTTTCTGTCGCGGAAAAGTAGGGTGGGACGAGTGAAACGAGCCCCACCATGAATCAAAAGTACATTTTGTAACCTAAACTTCATCCGAGACATTCTCGATCCGTGGACTGGTTGTCCGCATAAATCGCGATTTGAGGAATTCTTATGTCCCACTGGCGACTTTCCGATTGGACGCTTGGACTTCTTGTGACGCTGGCTGTTCTGGCGGCCTGGGAAGGCTTTGTGTTGAACAACCGGCCGGAAACTCGGGGCTGTGGCGGCGACTTTCCACAGTTCTATTTTGCCGGCAAGATCATCAGCCGCGGCGAGCCGGAGCGATTGTACGATCAGCCCTATTTCCGCCACTTTCAGGAGTCGATGCGAGACGACCCGCTCCGCTCACTTTATCCGCCGACCCTGGGATTGCTCATGGCACCCCTAGCACGGCTTCCCTACGCAGATGCCCTGGCCGCTTGGTGGGCAATCCAGGCTATCTGCATCCTTGCGACCGGCGTGATTTTTTACCGCACCACCCCGCTGCCAACACCTTGGCGGATCAATATGCTTGTGGCTCTGGCGGCACTGCTGCCGCTCTGGATTGCCGTTGGCATCGGCCACCTAGCACCCATGCTCCTGTTGGTTCTGGCCGGCGGATTGACGCTCCATAAGCAGGGAAAACCGGGCTGGGCCGGGCTGGTACTCTCGATTTTGGCCCTCAAGCCGCAACTGGCCGTCGGGCTGCTGCTATGGATGCTCGTGAAGCGCGACGTCCGCACACTGCTGGGCTTGGCTGCGGGTTTCGCCATCCAGGCATTGACCGTGGCCCTGTTCCTAGGCCCCAACTTGTGGCTCGATTATCTACACGCCATGCCCGCGATTTCCGCCATCACGCGTGCCTATCGCTATTCGCCGCTGTTTGAGCAGTCGTTTTCGGGCATCGCAAGCAATCTGCTCTGGGCGGCTGGGCTTATGGCATGGCAAGTGCCGGCGATGAAGATTACCTACGCAGTCACGGGCAGCGCGGCCGCAGTCATGCTCTGCCGCGTCGTCTGGGCGCGGCGGCCGTGGCAACCGGCCCACGCGGCCCCCGGAACCGAGAATTACGAATACGCCTGCGGCGTACTCTTCATGATGGTCTTCCCTCCCTATTTCCTCGTCTACGACCAGACACTTTTGGCCGTCCCGCTGGTCATGCTCTGGTCGTCGCCGGCATGGCGATGGGGCGTGGCTTTGATGGCCACCACAACCGTATTGGTAGCCAACCTCTCGTTCACGCTTGGTTTCAGCCTCACCGGATTCGTGGCCCTGGCGACAATGTTTTCTTTAATAAATTTTGACTTCTTGAAAAAGCGAACTAAGTTTCATTTGAAGGACAAAATCGCGTTCAAGGAAGTGAACTGAACTTAAACCAATGTTTTATTCCGAAGCCCACGGGTGATCGGAAAAGGGAGAAGTGATGAAATCGTTAGCCACCAAGTTGCGTCGGTTTTTGGTGTCGGAAGATGGTCCTACCGCGGTCGAATACGCCGTGATGCTCTCGTTGATCATCGTTGTCTGCCTCGCGGCAGTCACGACGATCGGCAGCAACGCCAGCAGCGTATTCTCCAAGGTTGCCAACTCGATCAAGTAAGGATCACTAACCGAACCGCCGATTTCTTCGGAGCGATAAACTTCGGTAAATCCAAGGTTTGGTTAGGAAATTCAAGAACTTCACGATCTGCTGCCCGTCCTCCATGCGAGACCAGCGGTAGATATGAAGTTCAAACAAAATTCCCTTCCGGATCCCACGTGAACCGGAAGGGGATTTTTATTTCTTGAAATTGACAGGACGTGAATTGCGATCTAGGGTTGTACAGAAGACGAATCGTTTCTTCCGTTGGTTGCCTTGTACATCAATGACGAGGACTTGAATATGTATCCAGTGATCCCCCTAGAGATGAATCAATTTGCGGCCGATTCGCTGCTGTATCTCTTTACCGCGATCAGCACCATGCTGAGCGTGGTTTATAGTATGAGGTAAAGAGAAGTGAAACCGCGAAGCCGCAAGCGGCGTCGACGGAAAATCGAGAAAGCCTTACATTCACAATTTAAGCTCCAAGCTCCAAGCTCCAAGCTCCAAGCTCCAAGCCCTAAGCCCTAAGTCCCATCCATCATGCTCACCTTGTTTCATGGAATTGTCGAGAATTGGCCGATCTGGTTGCTCAGCGTCCTACTGATCGTTGCGGCGGTCATCGACGGCTGGATCCTGAAAGTGCCTAACTGGCTGACCTTTCCGCTGGTGTTCGCCGGCTGGGCGGCCAGCGCGTATTGCGGCGGCTTCAGCGGCCTAGCGGTGAGCATGGCGGGCACGCTGGTAGGGCTTGGACTGTTGTTGCCGGCTTACGCCATCGGCGGCATGGGAGCCGGTGATGTGAAACTCATGGCCGGCATTGGGGCCTGGATTGGCGCGACGGCAACCTTTTACGCCTTCTGTGTGTCTTCCATCATCGGTGGGGTAATCGCCGTGGCGATGGTGCTCTACCGCCGTCGCTGGCATCACCATGCCCTGCAATTTTTCCAGATCGTTGACGAAATCCTCGTGATCCGCAATCCAGATGCTTTGTCGGCCATCGCCGCCGAACGGAAGAGCAGCATGTTGCTCCTCCCCTACGGCATTCCCATCGCCTTGGGTACGATCGCCTACTTCTTTTGGAGTGGGATGTTGATTTGAGAGGAATTGGAGCTTGGGGCTTGGAGCTTGGAGCCGTAGGGTGGGTGGAGCATCGAATGGTGCGTTACGCGAACTGATCTGGAACAGCGGTAAGTGCTGTCAGCGTCTCAACTTCGTGCGCAACCCACCATTTGCCGGGCAGTTCGCTCCACGCACCCTACAACTTGGAGCTTGGAGCTTAGGCCCTAAGTCCTAAGTCCTAACCCAGGATTTGCGATTAAACTAGAGAATCTTTGTCGATTGCGCCGAATACATGGATACAGTTGAATCGCCTGGACGCAATCGCAACGATTGTAACGAAACTACTTTTGGTAGCCGTTAGCCTTCTTTGCCTGAAGTTCTGCCCCTTCCGTCGCCAATGTTTATTAGCGGAGGGGCGCGATTGCCGGAAACAACCATTACGCATGCCGAATCGATTCCGAAGAGAGTAGGGGCTCCAACGGCTAGACTAATCGGAGGGTATCCATGAGAGGAAAATCGCTCGCCTTGCTCGTCCTGTCGCTAGGCTGCGGTATTGTCGCGGCGTTGGGCATTACGCAGGTGTTGGCCAAGCGCGGCGATTCGCCGGCCCCGAGCGACACCACGCCGCTCTACGTCGCCAAGGCTGATATTGCCGTCGGTTCGGTTCTCACCCAAGAGAGCGTTAAACTCGAACAATGGCCCAAGGATCGAGTTCCCACCGGGGCGGTAATCCGCCAGGAAGACGTTGACGGCCGCCGCACGCGACAGAAGATCTATGCCGGCGAGCCGATTATTGAGCCTAAACTGCTCACTCACGGCCAAGTTCCCATTGACGGCTTGGTTCCCAAGGGGCTTCGCGTGGTTCCCGTACCGGTCAGCTCCGAGGCAATCCACAGCGGACTCGTGCTCCCCGGATCGCGGTGCGATGTGCAGGTTTTCATACGCGCGGACCCCAGCATCGGGGTGGGCGAAACCCTCTGCAAGACCATTTTGCAAGATGTTCGGGTATTTGCCGTCAACGACGTCACGAGTACCGAGTCCCAAGATCCCAAGGCTCCGGAAACGAAGTCAATGCCCCTGGGCAAAACGGTTTCGTTGTTGGTCACTCCGGCCCAGGCCCAGATCGTCACCTTGGCCAGCCAATTAGGCTCAATCCGCCTGATCTTGCGGAGCGCCGAGGATAGCGAGCAGCCAAAAACCACCGTCATGACCGCTCAGGAAATGTTGGGCACCTCCGGCGGTGGAAATCGAGGGAAGGAGAACTCGACCGATGCTAACGAGAAGCGATTCCAGGATTGGGCCGAAACGATTCGGAAAACCATGCGAGAGAACACGATTGCCCAACCCACCGGAACCCGCGCATCGGAAGGCCAGAGTTATACCATGCGAGTCCGCTCCGGGGCCGAGGTCAACGACGTCCTTTTGGTCAAAAATTCCGAGGTTCGAGGCCTGCCCGGCGATGAGGGAGCCTGGACGGCCACGGGGATGAACCCAAGTTTACGTACCAAGCCGAACGACCCGACCCAGGGTCTCAAGCCGGCCGAGGGGGGATCCGCAAGCCCCACGCCGCCGCATGGGATTCCGACCATGCCGCTCAAATCCGGCGCCCCCAACAGTCCACAGTCGCCTCCGGAAAGTTCGCGGTCCGGCATTTGACGTCTGAAATCAATAAGATCCAGGGACGGATCCCTGAACAAGGAATTCACGGATGAATCAACGACTTATCTCCCTTCTGCGACGATCGAACCGTGTTGCATTTCTGGTGCTGGGCCAACTGGCCTTGGCCGCGATGATCGCCCGGGGGCAGTCACCCGTGGTCATTCCGCCCGGCACTGCCACGCCCATTGCGGTACCAAGCCAGATAGCAGATTCTTCCAATCCGGCGGGCCCCTACTACAATGTCAAAGGCGTCGACGACCATTTGAAAATGACCGTCGGTTCTAGCCGATTCCTCACGCTCGACAAGAAGATTCCCCAGGTCCAGGTCAATAATCCGGACGTGCTCGATCTGGTGCCGATCTCGCCCAACCAGGTACAGATCTCGGCGAAGCGGACAGGTGTTACGCAAGTAAACCTCTGGGGTGAGGATAAACGGATCTACACGGTCAATGTGGTCGTCGTGGGCGATGCCGCGGAGCTGACCCAAATTCTCCGTGAATTGTTCCCTCGGGCCACGCTGACGATCGTGCCCGTCAACGGCAGCTCGGTGATTATCTCCGGCTACGTCGATCAGCAGGAAACCGTCTCAAAAATCGTATCCGTTGCCAGAAAGTATTTTCCGGGAACGGGAGGAACCGATGGAACGGAAAGTATCATCAACAACATGACCGTGAGCGGCGTGCAGCAGGGCGTGTTGCACGTGAAGATTATCGAAATCTCTCGCACGAAGTTACGGAACTTGGGGTTCGACTTTGCCTGTATCGGCAACAACGGCAATACCGTGATGTCGGGCATCAACGGGCTGTTGACCACGGCCTCGGGTGTGCCGACCGCGCCGGACAACGTCTTTAAGTTCAGTTTTGCGGGAGCCAATGCCTTTTATGGAGTGCTTAACGCTTTGCGTCAGGATAATCTTGGCAAGCTGCTCTCGGAACCGGACCTCGTGGCCATCAGCGGCCGACCCGCCTATATGCTGGTTGGCGGTCAAATTGGTTATACCGTCATCGGTTCCTTGGGTGCCGCCTCGGCCGATTTCAAGGAATATGGCACGCGGTTGGATATCGTGCCCATCGTGTTGGGCAACGGCCGGATGCACATCGACGTCCGTGCCCGCGTCAGCCAGATCGACGGTGCCAACACGGTCCCCGGCGGCGTTCCTTCTCTGAAAACCCGAGAGGTCGAAACCGGCGTGGAATTGCGCGCCGGGCAGACGTTGGCCATTGCCGGTTTGATCGAACAGCGCTCCGAGGCCAGCAACCACGGTCTACCGTGGATCAGCGACATCCCCTATCTGGGCGCGCCCTTTCGTTCGGTCCACCATTTGACCAATGAAATCGAGCTCCTCGTACTCATTACCCCGGAGATCGTTGACGGCATGGAGCCGGGCCAAGTGCCGGCCTGTCTGCCCGGAATGCAGACGACCAACCCCAGTGATTGGGAACTATTCTTCAAAGGTCATTTGGAAGTTCCCGTCTGCTGCCCGGACGGCCAGGCCGCGTGCCAGAACTGCGCCGCCAGCGGTACGAATGGGGGTTTCAACCCAAGCGAAGGCCCGATCAGCCGGAACAATCCGCAAAATCGTCCCGCGGCGAACGAGACGACCCTAAATCCGCGGCCTGCGGAGCCTAGTTTCATTGGCCCCATCGGATACGACGTCCTAAAATAACACAAAGATACAACCCATGGAGATCGCAACGCATGACCAACGTCCTTCGCCTCGCTATCGTTGATCCCGACGACTCCAAGCGAGAATCGGTCAAATCGATGCTCTTGGGCATGGATATGATCTGGCTCGAGGCCGAGTGCTCGCGCTATGAGTTCTTTGCCGACGTGGTCGATCAGACCAACCCAGACATCGGCCTAGTTGCGCTGGGCACCGATCCCGACCGTGGCTTGGAACTGGTCGCTAGGCTCAGCGAAACCTCGCCCAAGTGCGCCGTACTGGTGACCAGTGCTTCGCACGACGGTCACTTGATCCTCCGTGCGATGCGCGCCGGAGCGAAGGAATTTCTCACCCAGCCGCTGCGAATCGAGGATCTGCTGGCCGCCCTGGGACGCATTAGTGAACGTCGCAGCGGCCCCAGCGATGGTCGTCCCCGCGGCAGCCAGGTCATGGCCGTGGCCGGTTCGCTCGGTGGCGTGGGGAGTACAAGTCTAGCCGTGAACCTGGCCTGCACTTTGGCCCAGAACCCGAAAAACTCGGTCACCCTGGTCGATCTCGACCTTGCCCTGGGCGATGCCGACGTCTTTCTCGACGCCATTCCCGACTACACGCTGATCGACGTGGCCCAGAATGTCACCCGCCTGGACTTCAGCCTGCTGAAGCGATCGCTGACGAAGCATTCGTCCGGGGTTTACCTGCTGCCGCGGCCCGTGCAGTTGGAAGATTGCGTCTTGATCACGCCGGACAACCTCCGCCGGGTGATCGGCCTGCTGAAGGCCACATTCACCCATCTGGTACTCGACCTCAGCAAGGGCTACAGTCCCAACGACATGGTCGCCCTGGAGATGGCCAATCACATCCTGCTGGTCACGCAATTGGACCTGCCCTGCCTGCGGAACGTCGTCCGGCTGATGATGTCGTTCAATGAGATGGAAGGCATCGGCGAGAAGGTGAAGATCGTCATTAACCGTGCCGGTCTCGACAGTGGGCATATCACCTTGAAGAAGGCTGAAGAGACGATTGGCAAGGAAATCTTCTGGCAGATTCCCAACGAATATCGCACCATGATCGAAGCCCGCAACAACGGCGTGCCGTTGATCGAACAGTCGCCCAAGGCAGCCATCACGCAGTCGATCATGGGGCTGGCCGCGGCCTTGTTCAGTGATGCCAAGCCGGAGACACCGGAGACCGTGAAAAAATCCTCCGGCATCAGTGGAATATTCAGTCGCTGGTCGGGCAAGGGGAAGTAAAGGCTGGACTGTCATGCCCCATCTCCTCATCGTCGACGATGAACAAAGTATCTGCTGGGGCCTCTCCAAGCTGGCCGAACAACTGGGCCATACGGCCACGACCGCCGTCTCCGCCGAACAGGGCCTCACTGCGGTCGGCCATGCACGGCCCGACGTGATCATGCTCGATATCCGCCTGCCGGGCATGGATGGCCTTGCGGCAATGCAGCATTTCCAAAAGGCCGCGCCAGGCGTGCCAATCGTCATCATGACCGCCTACGGTGAACTCTCCACCGCCGTCACCGCCGTGCGAAACGGGGCCTTCGATTATCTGGCCAAACCGTTTGATTTGGTGGTGGCCCAACGGGCGATCGAAAGCGCGCTAAAACACAACGCCCGGCCCAGGGATGCTGCCGTCCGCCTGCCGCCGAAAGACCCGGCCGAGTTGATCGTCGGCACCAGTCCGCCGATGCAGGAAGTCTTCAAGCGGATTGCCCTGGTTGCCCCGTCCGACGCATGCGTACACGTCTGTGGTGAAAGCGGTACCGGCAAGGAATTGGTCGCCCGAGCCATTCATCGCTACAGCCGACGGGCCGGCGGCCCGTTCGTCGCGGTGAATATGGCTTCGCTCAGCCCCACGCTGGCCGAAAGCGAGTTGTTTGGCCACGTCCGCGGTGCCTTCACGGGGGCCGAGCAATCGCGGAAAGGCATCCTCGAGCAGGCCGGCGACGGAACGATCTTCCTCGATGAAGTGGCCGACATTCCCATGGCCCTCCAGATCAAGCTGCTGCGCGTGCTGGAGTTCGGCGAGATCGTGCCGGTGGGCGGTGAACGTGCCGTGCGGAGCGACTTCCGCTTGATTTCAGCGACGCACCGGAACCTGCAACAACAAGTGGCGGAAGGCAAGTTTCGCCACGATCTCTATTTCCGCCTGATCACCTTTGAAATCGAAATGCCGCCGCTCCGCCAGCGCCGCGAAGATATTCGTCCGCTGGCTGAGCATTTTCTTGACGTATTGGCCGACCGGAATCCCAACCCGCGGCCGTCGATCTCGCCCGAGGCCTTGGCTGAACTGCGGCAGAGGGAGTGGTTTGGCAATGTTCGCGAACTACGCAATGCCATCGAACATGCCATGATCCTCGCTCGCGGCGGCATCATTTCGTGTGAGCATCTGCCTCCGCCCGTCCTGCCGGCCGGCCTTGGGCACGTCGGACAGGAAGAGGCTATCGCCATGCTCATCCGCAGTTGGGCACAGGCCCAGTTGGAAACCGGCGGTGAGGTCCAGGATCTCTACGAGCGTTTCCTCCGTCTCGTGGAACCGCCGCTGCTCAGGGTGGCCCTGCAACATGCCGACGGGCAATGCCTCGCCGCCGCGCGTCGCCTGGGTTTGCATCGCACCACGCTGCGCAAGAAGCTCGATGAGTTGGGCATCGGCGGGGAGTAGGTCGCAAAAGTAGTTTTCGTTAGAGGCCGGCGTCAGTCTCACTCGTCTGGCCAGCGCCAAGCTGTCTTGATGGAGTTCCGCACCGATTATAACCTTGCCAACTGCTGTCACTGCTAGCTCGACGTAGGGTGCGTGGAGCACGGATGCCCGCGAAATGGTGCGTTACGCGAACCGGTCTATTTCAGGGTAGAAGTTCTCGAAGTATTGAGTCCGTGCGCAACGCACCATTTCCCGGGTGTTGGTTCGCTCCACGCACCCTACGGCCTGCCGTCACTGCTAGCAATTGGCAAGGTTATGATCGCGGCCATGGAGTTCCGCACCGTCGCGCTGACCTCCGTCACCGGTTTTGGCGCTCCCGCCACCGTCCGGGGATGGCTGTCGAGCACCAAGAACAGCATCAGCAGCGGCAGATAGGCGAGGCTGGCGAGGAAAACCCGGCGGGCGTTCCGCGGCGTCTTGGCACGGCGAAGTTCGACGGCTAGCAGGAACCATCCCAACCCCAGCAGCAGAGACACCGCGCCGAACAGATATCCAGCCAGCCCCGCAAAAGTCACAGCCAGCCCCAGGGGCAGCAAGGCCAGCGAGTAGAGCACGATCATCAGGCAGGTAAGATGCCCGCGAGGATCGATCAGCGGCAACATGCGAAATCCGGCCTTGGCATAGTCATCGCGATAAAGCCAGACCAGGGCCAGGAAGTGGGGAATCTGCCAGAGGAACAAAATCGTGCCCAGGAGCAACGCACCCAACGCGATGCTGTTGGCAGCCCCCGTCCAGCCCATGATGGGTGGCAGCGCTCCGCAGATTGCCCCCACCAGCGTACAGAGCGAAGTCCGTGGTTTCAGCGGCGTATAAATCAGCGAATAGATGACGATATTGGCTAGCCCCAACAGAGCGGTCAGCGGATTGACCAACTCGTTAAGAATTCCCACCCCTGCCGCGGAAGTGCCCAGGGCGAACAGCAGGGCCGCCAGCGACGAGACTTTCCCGGCGGGCAGCGGCCGATTGCGAGTCCGCTGCATCAGAGCATCGCGGCGGATTTCCAGGAGTTGATTCATCGTGCCGGCCCCAGCAGCGGCCAACCCGGTGCCCAGGATCGTCCAAAACAAACGGACGTAGACCACCGGTCCCGGTGAGCCGAGAATAAACCCAACCGCGGTCGTGACCAAGACCATGGCCGTCAGTCGGATTTTGGCCAGTTCCAGATATGGTTTGAATTGCATCACGGTGGGGGATTACACTATAATTCCGACAATAATCTTATGGCTCTCCGCCGGGGTTGCGGATAATTGTGGTGCGGGCGTCCCGCATGCCCAAGATGTTGTGGTTGAATCAGGCAGGCGAGACGCCCGCACCACAAACTTGGCGGAGAGCCAATCCTATAATACGCGAGGCGACCATGAGTGTCCAATCCCTGGATAGGGAACACGCAACCGGTTTGAGTGATTTGCTGGCCATCGGTTTTGGTACGACCGTAGCCATGTGGGCCGTTGGATATGTCGGCCACATGCCGCTGACCGATGTTCCACCACTGGTTTTCGTAACTCTGATGCTCGGATGCCTGGTGGTCGGCGGCTGGATTGTGGGCCAAAAGACCCCCCGGGGTATCCGTGGTGGCCTCGGACTGGGCCTGATCGTTGCCATGCTCAATTTACTGATCCTCAGCAGCACTCTGGCCGAACCGAACACCGGCCAACTGGTGCCGCAGGCAGGACTCTGGGTGCCTGGCTACTTCGTTATTTGCCTAGCACTGGCGTCGGCCGGGGCCGCCGCAGGAACGGTAATTCGTTCTAAATCGGACCGATCCGACCGATCGGTCCGTGCGGAGGCGGTTTCTCGGCCAGTCGGTGATGCCACGGCACCCGACTGGCTCCTCGCCTTCGCCTGGACGGCCTGCCTGGCAACGCTGTTGTTGATCTCCATCGGCGGGCTGGTGACCGGCTTTCGCGCCGGGATGGCCGTGCCGGACTGGCCAAATTCTTTTGGTTCCAACATGTTCTTTTATCCCTTCGCCAAGATGACCGGCGGCGTTTTTTACGAGCACGCCCACCGTTTGCTCGGCTCGCTCGTTGGGCTAACAACGCTCACACTGGCAATCTTGCTTTCGATCCAGCGCCGATCGATCGGGGCACTGGTTTTGATCTGGATCGTCGGTGCCTGCATCTTGCTGCAAGGCGTCCTGGGCGGGTTCCGCGTGACCGACAACAGCACGCACCTGGCC
>Ga0194057_10000204_pt1 | contig 29989 bp, 28 predicted proteins | sample SepL4415m_MetaG_FD_155474 | JGI IMG/M metagenome (GOLD analysis project Ga0194057, IMG submission 155474) | Anoxic zone freshwater microbial communities from boreal shield lake in IISD Experimental Lakes Area, Ontario, Canada - Sep2016-L442-15m | ecosystem: Environmental > Aquatic > Freshwater... | reverse complement strand
TCATCCCTGAGCCTTTCATCTTCTTCATCATGTCCTGCATTTGCTCGAACTCTTTGAGCATGCGGTTGACTTCTTGAACCTGGACGCCGGCGCCGGTGGCGATGCGGCGTTTGCGGGTGGCTTTGATGAGTTCGGGTTTGCGCCGCTCCAGCGGCGTCATGCTGTGGATGATGCCCTGCTTGCGCTGGATGTCTTTTTCGGCCCGCCCCATGTCGATCTGGCCGGCCTTGGCCGCAATGGACGCTGGCATCTTGTCCATCAGGCTCGACAGACCACCCATTTGCTTCATTTGCTGGATCTGGGCCAAAAAGTCGTTCAGGTCAAACCCGGCGCCGCTTTTTACTTTTGCGGCCAGTTTTTGTGCCGCTGCCACGTCGACGCCAGCAGTAACCTGTTCTACCAGGGCCAGGATGTCGCCCATGCCCAGAATGCGTCCAGCATGGCGTTCGGCATCAAAGACTTCGAGGCCGTCGATCTTTTCGCTGGTGCCGGCAAACTTGATGGGTGCGCCGGTGACTTGTCGCACCGACAGGGCCGCGCCGCCGCGTGAGTCGCCGTCGAGCTTGGTCAGGATGATGCCGGTCAGGGGCAGCGATTCTTTGAACGCTTTGGCGGTATTAATGGCGTCCTGGCCCTGCATCGCGTCGACCACAAACAGGGTTTCCACAGGTTTGAGCGCTGCGTGCAAGTCGCTGATCTCACGCATCAGTGCTTCGTCAATGGCGAGGCGACCGGCGGTGTCGACCAACAGGACGTCGAAGAAATGTTTGCGTGCGTAGTCCAGCGCGGCCAGCGCAATGGCGACGGGCTTTTGATCAGTGCTGCTGGGGAACCATTCAGCGCCAGCCTGGGCGGTGACCAACTTTAGCTGTTCGATTGCCGCCGGGCGGTAAACGTCACCGGAAACGGTCAGGACCTTTTTGCGGCGCTTTTCTATGAGGTACTTGGCCAGTTTTGCGGTGGTGGTGGTTTTGCCGGCGCCTTGCAGACCGGCCATCAGGATCACGGCCGGTGGTTGCGTTGCCAGGTTGATGTCAGCTACACCTTGGCCCATGGTGGCGGCCAGTTCCTTGCTGACAATGCCAACCAGTGCTTGCCCCGGTGAGAGCGAGCCCATTACCTCCTGGCCGAGCGCTTTCTCCTTGACCCGATTGATGAAGTCACGGACCACCGGCAGGGCCACATCGGCTTCCAGCAAGGCCATGCGAACCTCGCGCAACATGTCGGTGACGTTGCTTTCGGTGATGCGTGCCTGACCACGAATTTCTTTGACGAGGCGGGAGAGTTTGTCGCTGAGGGCGGAGGCCATGGGGATATTCCGTTGAACGGAACCTTGGTTGGATGCCAACTGACGCTGGCAAGATGAAGACGCTAAACTGTAGGCATGATTTTAGCCAGTGCTTCTATGCTCGTTTTGATCTTGGCGGTGGCCGCTGCGTTGGCCTACTCGGTGTCAGCCATGGGCGCCGCACGTTTGGGGCCGACGTTGGCGAGAGCGGCTGTCTGGATGGCCTGGCTATTGCATGGCGCTTTGCTGAGCGTGAGCCTGTTCGGTCAGGCACCACGCTTTGGTTTTGCGCCAGCCTTGTCGGTTACCGCCTGGCTGATTGCCGCAGTCTACGCAGTCGAGAGTCATGTTTATCCCTTGTTGCAGACGCGCTGGACCTTGTCTATGCTCGGCGCGATTGCTGTCTTGCTGGCAGTGCTGTTTCCGGGCAACCCGCTGCACCCGACAGCCTCGCCCTGGTTGCCCTTGCACTGGGCGCTGGGTATTGCATCGTACGGTTTGTTTGGGGCCGCGGTGGTTCATGCGTGGTTCATGACGCGGGCCGAAGAGCGTTTTCGTCTGGCAGCCGATCCGCACAGTGGCATGCCACTGCTGACCATGGAGCGGCTGACTTTCAGGTTTGTGACGGCCGGGTTTTTGCTCCTGTCTGCGACTTTGCTGGTGGCGACCGTCTTCGGTGGCCAACTCTACGGGACGGGGGCGCGCTTGAAACTTGACCACAAGACTGCGTTTTCGGTGTTGTCGTGGCTCACTTTTGCGGTGCTGCTCGTTGGGCGCGCGCGTTTTGGCTGGCGTGGCAAACGAGCTGTGCGCGTTTTGTACATGGGATCGGCCCTGTTGCTGCTGGCCTATGTTGGTTCGCGTTTTGTGATGGAGATTATTCTGGGGCGTACGCCATGAGGCTGCTCCTGGTCTTGGCAGTTGTGCTGTTCGGCATCTGGCTTTGGCGTTCGAACCGGGAGGCGAAAGCTGCGCTGAAAGAGGAGAAGCCACAGCCCGCGCAGCCACCACTGGATATGGTGAGTTGCACCCTGTGCTCGGTTCATGTTGCCGTGGACGATGCTGTGCAGGGAAGAAAAGGACTTTATTGTTGCGCTGATCACCGCCAACGGGCGGAACCTTGAATGCAGCGCCGGCCAGACGACAAGTCCTGGTTTGATCCGTTCTTGCTGGAACAAGGCATTGAGGCGGTAGAGCGACCCCAGGAGTTTGAGCGACTTTGGCGGGGCTTCATGACTGCTCGGGTGATGTTGGGGCTGGTCCTGCTGCTAATGCAGGGCGTGGTCTACGAACTCGGCGCGGGCCGGGACCTTAGCTTGGTATTGTTCTGCTCGGCCTATTGCGTTGTTGCTCTGGGTGTCCGGCTGAAAGCTGGCGTGCACCCTCTGAGCAAGACCTTGGACAGTCAGTGGATCATCATCGTCGGCGTTGACATTTTGGCCGTTGCGGCGCTGCAGGTCACGCACGGCGGCACCATCAATTACACGCCCTTGTTTGCACTGCCTGTTCTGATGGCGTCGGTGCTGGGGTCCTTGTTGCTTTCAATGGCCTGCGCGGCGGTGGTGACGCTCATGTTGTTGTTCTATGCAGCCTGGGTATCGGCACAAATTCCAACGGATGCGGCGGCCCACTTCCTGCAGGCGGCGTTGACTGGCGTTGGCTGCTTTGCCATCGCGTTCCTGGCAAGTCAGATTGCGACCCGATTGACCAACGTTGAGCAGCGGGCGCAGCGAAATCAGCTCGCGGTGCGTTTGCAGCGTCAGGTCAACGAGTTGGTGATTGAATCGCTGACCGACGGTATTCTGGTGCTGGATCAGGGCTGCACGGTGCGAGCAGCCAACCCGGCGGCGCGGCAGATGCTGGGAGTAAAAAGTGCCCTGGGTGTGGATTCTTTCAGCCTGGTGGCCTTGTCTGGATGGAAAGGGTTGGTGGAACTGGTGGAGCAGAGCTTTGCTGAAAACAGTGCGCGTCAGGCGGGTGTCATCATTCACCATGCCGGCCAGGGTCCTTTGCGCGTTCGGGTACAGACGCAGCTGACTGCCACGCCAGGTGAACATGGGCAGCACTTATGCGTGATGTTTCTTCAGGATCAGCGCGAGATGGAAGCCCGGATGCGAACAGAAAAGCTGGCCAGCATGGGGCGTATGTCGGCTGCGGTTGCGCACGAAATTCGGAATCCCTTGGCAGCGATCGTGCAGGCCAACGCCCTGCTGGATGAAGATATTGCAAATCCGCGGCACAAACAGCTTACGCAGATGGTGCAGCAAAATGCCGCTCGATTGGAAAAGATAGTGGAAGATGTGCTTGAGGTGTCCCGAGTCCAGCGGCGCGACCGCTTGAAGGCGTCGAATGTGCTGGCCTTGAACGAGGCGGTGGCAAGAGTCTGTGGTGACTGGCAGGAACAAAATATGCGGGAACAGCTCTTGCGTTTTGACTTGGCAGAAGGAGATCTCAAAGTAAGGTTTGAATCGGAGCATCTGCGCCGGATACTGGTGAATTTGCTGGACAACGCGTTGCGCTATAGCGGGTTTCAGCCCGGTGCCGTCGAGGTATCGACCGGTATTTCGAGGTCCGGGCAGCCGGTTATGCGTGTCTGGAATGGGGGACATCCCCTGGATCAGTCAGTGCAGAGGCATTTGTTTGAGCCATTCTTTTCCTCCGAGAGTCGCTCCAGTGGCTTGGGTCTATATATTTGCCGCGAGTTGTGCGAAGAGCAGGGAGCCTCCATCGCCTATGGGCGAGCATCTCGCAAAGTAGCTGACGCAGACGTCGACGGAAACGAATTCGTGATCTGCTTCCAATCCGAGCGACGGGTCAATGAAAATCGTGGAAACTCCTGAACGTATGACTGCAAATAGTGCGACAAACGATGTCCAGATTCTGGTGGTTGATGATGAGCCGGACTTGAGGACACTTTACGAGTTGACCTTGGTGCGTGATGGCTTCTCGATATCTACGGCCTCCTGCCTGGCTGAGGCGTTTGCGCATTTGAACGAACGTCGTTTTGATGTCGTGATTACCGATATGCGCTTGCCCGATGGGCTGGGTGTGGAACTGATTCGCCATCTCAAGACACATCAACGCAAGGAACGGTGTGTTGTTATTACGGCTTATGGATCGGCAGAAAATGCGGTCGAATCACTCAAGGCGGGGGCATTCGACTACCTGACCAAGCCAGTGGATCTGAAGCAGTTCAGAGGGGTCATTGCTTCAGCGGTGCAGGATGCGAGGACACGCAGCAGCACGGGTTCACTTGCTGCATCGAAGTCAGGCAGTGATGCGCAGGAAGCGTTGGCGCGACTTGTCGGCGAGTCAGTCGCCATGCGGTTGGTCAAGGAGAGGATTATCAAGGTGGCGCGAAGCATGGCGCCGATTTTGGTCACTGGCGAATCTGGCACCGGAAAAGAAATGGTGGCCAACGCGATACATGCCAACAGTCATCGCACTGGCGGCGCCTGGGTCGCCGTGAATTGCAGTGCAATCCCGGAAAATCTCCTTGAGACCGAGTTCTTTGGCGCCAAGAAGGGTGCTTATACCGGTTCCCATCAGGATCGCGACGGATTCTTTCAGGCGGCTCGCGGTGGCACTTTGTTCCTCGATGAAATTGGCGACTTGCCGCTGGCCATGCAGTCCAAACTTTTGCGTGCCATTCAGGAGCGTTGCATTCGCCCGATCGGCTCCCCTCAGGAGGAGGCGGTGGACGTGCGCATCATCAGTGCGACGCACAAGGATTTGACAGCAGAAGTGCAGGCAGGTCGCTTTCGACAGGATCTTTATTACCGGCTGAATGTGATTCAGATCCATATTCCTCCATTGCGTGAGCGGCGCGAAGACTTGCCTGCCTTGTGCGCAACCCTGCTGAGCCGGATTGCCTCCGAGTCAGATATCGCCGTGCCTGTGTTGCCAGTGGCGGTGCTGGAGCAATTGGCGCTGGATCCGCTGTTTGGTAATGTGCGGGAACTGGAGAATTTGTTGCATCGGGCGGTGGCGTTGAGAGAAGAGGATGAGTTGCAGTTTGAACCCTCAGCATCCCAGCCGCTGGCACAGCAGGGTGTCGCAACGAGTGAGGTGGAAGTAACTGCGCTGGAAGGAAAACCGTCAGCCTTGCCGAGCGACTTGCAAGCCTACCTCGACGGCGCAGAGCGAACGATCCTGATTCAGGCTTTGCGGGAGACCGGATTCAATCGCACGGCCGCTGCCACCCGTCTGGGATTGAGTTTGCGGCAGATGCGTTATCGGATCGCCAGATTGCACATTGACGCCCAAAATTACGGTGGAAAGTTCGATGAGTCGGACTGACGGCATTGAGACATCAACGCTCTGGAGTGAGGGTTGGTACCGGCATGCCATGCCAGTGGCATCGCCGAATTTTGGGCCTCGTCCGGCGCAGACAGCAGTGGATCTTGTTGTCTTGCATTCCATCAGCCTGCCACCGGGCGAGTACGGTGGTGACGCGGTGGGACGCTTGTTTTGCAATCAGCTAGACCTGGACCAGCACCCGTATTTCGAGCGTCTTGCCGGGCTGCGCGTTTCTTCTCACTTCTATATTCGTCGCCATGGCGAATTGCTGCAGTTTGTGAGTGCTGATGAGCGGGCTTGGCATGCCGGTGCGTCGAGCTATGGCGAAAGCAATAATTGCAACGACAACTCGATCGGGATAGAGCTTGAGGGCATCGACGGAGGTCTCTTTGAACCCGATCAGTATGAAACGCTGGTGGCATTGTGCTCGGCCATTTTGCAGCGCTATCCGATCACTGCGATTGCCGGGCACGAACACGTGGCACCCGTTCGAAAGACCGATCCAGGGGCCGGCTTTGACTGGCTCTTGTTGCAGCAAGGACTGGGATTGGATTCGCGATTTTTTCCTGAACGAGAGATGTCGCGAGTCGGTGCACGAGCGTGATTGCAGGCGCGGTGCGCAAAACCTTGGCTTCGAGCCTGGACACTACCGGTAGCGGCTTGTAATCTGTGCGGACACCATATATAGTGTGTTTCTCTTTTACAATGACCTTGTTTTTCTGATGGCAAGTGATTGGCGATGTTGCCGTACAACACTTCGGGCTCCGATGGAGCCGTGATGTGAACGAATACTTTTCATTTCATTTCGCTGCTCTGATAATCGACCGATTGGAAATGTTAATGTTGAACTGGAACGAACAAATCAGGATGTGCGCGCGAGCAATTGTTTCTCGCGATGCACTCCCGTCGATTTGAGTTTCATATGGTCTCAAGAATTCCACAAATCGTTGTGTGCCTGGAGAAATCCAGGAACGGTTTGTGCACCCGAGTTCATGATGCTGGGATGAATCCCAACACCATGAATCGCTTCATGCTCTCCAACTCGCATGAAGTGCTCTTTGTAAATTGATCAAGGAGAAATAAATGGCAACTGCAAAAAAACCGGCCGCAAAGAAGGCCGCTCCCGCTAAGAAAGTAGCGGCAAAGAAAGCTGCACCGGCAAAGAAAGCGGCACCAGCGAAAAAAGTAGCAGCGAAGAAGGCTGCTCCGGCGAAGAAAGCTGCACCTGCAAAAAAGGTAGCGGCAAAGAAGGCTGCTCCGGCGAAGAAGGCTGCTCCGAAAAAGGTCGCTGCTAAGAAGCCAGCTGCCAAGAAGGCAGCTCCGGCGAAAAAAGTAGCCGCCAAGAAACCAGCCGCCAAGAAGGCGCCTGCCAAGAAGGCTGCGGTAGCGAAAAAACCTGCTGCCAAGAAGCCAGCCGCCAAGAAAGCAGCCAAGAAGCCGGCTGCGAAGAAAGCCGCGAAGGCACCCGCTGCCAAGGCAGCGCCTGCCCCGGCCGCCCCTGCTGCTCAGACGACTTTGAGCCCGCAGGCCGCATGGCCATTTCCGACGGCCAGCAAGCCCTGAGCCTTAACCAGGTTCGGCTTGAAGCCCGGTGCGTAACAGCATCGGGCTTTTTTTTGTGCATGGAGCAAGGTCAAACGATCTGCACCTACGCGCAGTCCCTCAGGGATAAAAGGCGTAAATGCGGTATCCCACGGTATGCTGCGTTGTTTCTGCGAGGTCGGCTGTGACGACCAGTGAGGCAGACCATTCTGCCGCCGCGGCCAGGGTGTCCGATTTGAGATCAAGTTCGGCGGGAAGGAATACGCGGCGCAAAACAGCCTGATCACTGGTGTCGGTCAGCGTCAATTCTATGGCTGGTGCTGCAACGGCAAAAGGCGCTGTGTTCTTGACGGTGAAATTCAGGCGATAGGAATTTCCGGCGACCCTGCTGAAGGAAGCGCGCTCAATGGCGATAGCGTCTTTTTGCCGCAGCGTCGATACCTGGCACTTCAAGGGCAGACAAAGGGCCACCAACCACGGTCTCAATGCCGGTTGTAGAACGGTGATGCGATCGCGTTCATGGAGCACAATTTGTCCGACGAGACCGAGAAGCAGGGCCAAACTCAGTGAACCCAGAAGGAAGCGCTGCAGCGGTTTCTTTGTACGCGCTGTGGCAGCTTCGATGTTCAAGAAGGTGGCGATAGCCGGCTCTGTGTCTGGTGTTGCGATCGAGTTTACAGTGTCGGCCAGCAAGTGCAGTGATGCGTCGAAGATGGCTTCACATGACCCGCAGCGGACCCAACCTTCTGAAATTCGAAGCTGGTCTGGCACGACCTTGAACAGGGTTTGACAGGCCGGACAACGTGTGATCAGGCTCATGAAAGATCAATTGCGATGCTGCCCATGCTGTGAGTCAGCGTTGCGCGGTCATGCGCACCCAGCCTTCTTCCTGGCTGGTGACTTCGAGTTGGCAATAAGGTGCGTAGGCGGCTTTCAGTTCGTCTGCCTGGCGCGCGAGAATTCCCGCCAGCACCAGTGAGCCACCTGGCGCGACATGGGACCACAACAGGGGCGCCAGAACTTTTAAAGGCACAGCCAGTATATTGGCCAACACCGTCTGATAGACCCCTGCCGCAACGTCGGGTGTGCCGGCGCGCAGGCGGACCTGATTTGCGCTGGCGTTCAGAACGGTTGACTGCACTGCAGTCTCGTCAATGTCAACGGCGTCGATCTCGGTAGCGCCAAATTTGGCGGCACCGATGGCCAGGATTCCTGAGCCACAACCGTAATCAAGGACGCGCCCGAGTTGGCGTTGCTGTGCAATCCAGCGCAAACACATTCGCGTGGTCGGGTGGGTGCCGGTTCCGAAAGCGAGTCCGGGATCGAGCTCGATGACGATCTTGGCTTGCACTGGAGGCTCATGCCAGCTTGGAACAATCCAGAATTCGGGCGTGATTTCGACCGGCGCGAATTGAGACTGTGTTAGCCGCACCCAATCCTGTTCAGGCACTTCATGGGTAGCCAGAACAGAGCATTGGGTGAAGAATTCCTGCGCCTGCAGGATGGCCAGCGCATCGCCGGCCAAGGCTTGCGAGGCGTAAAGGGCGCAAACCCGCGATCGTTGCCAACCGTCTTCAGGAGGAGGCATGCCAGGCTCACCAAACAGCGCCTCTTCAGCATCGGTCTGGGCATCCGCGTCCTCGACGCTGACGCTCAAGGCGTCCAGTACATCCATGGCATCGCTTAAATGCTCAACCTGGTTCTGTGGACACAGTAGGACGAGTTCAAACATGCAGGGTGCAATTCAGCGTTGATGGTGGCTGAGCCATTCTTCCAGGTAGTGAATGTTGGTTCCGCCGGACACAAATTTGGCGTCCAGCATCAGTTCGCGGTGCAGCGCAATGTTGCTGCTGATGCCTTCGACAACGGTTTCGCCCAGTGCTGTGGTCATGCGCGCCAGGGCCTGTTCACGCGTATCCCCGTGCACAATGATCTTGCCAATCATCGAGTCGTAGTTGGGAGGCACGAAATAGTTGGTGTAGATGTGGGAGTCGACACGTACGCCCGGTCCGCCAGGGGCGTGCCACATGCTGATGCGCCCGGGCGATGGCGTGCACTTGTAGGGGTCTTCGGCGTTGATTCGACATTCAATCGCATGCCCGCGAATCTGGATCTGGCGTTGGGTAAATGGCAGTTTTTCACCCGCAGCAACCATGATCTGGGTTTTCACAATATCGACACCGGTTGTCATTTCGGTGACCGGATGCTCGACTTGCACGCGGGTATTCATCTCAATGAAATAGAACTCGCCGTTCTCAAAAAGAAACTCGAAGGTTCCGGCACCCCGGTAGCCAATCTTCTTGCAAGCATTGACGCAGCGTTCACCCAGTCGTTCGATCAGTTTTCGTGCGATGCCGGGCGCCGGCGCCTCTTCTATGATTTTTTGGTGTCTGCGTTGCATCGAGCAGTCACGTTCGCCGAGATAGACCGCATTCTTGAATTTGTCTGCCAGCACCTGAATTTCGATATGTCGGGGGTTTTGTAGAAATTTTTCGAGATAGACGGCCGGATTGCCGAACGCGGCACCTGCCTCGGCGCGTGTCATGCTCACCGCGTTAACCAGTGCAGCTTCTGTGTGCACCACCCGCATCCCGCGACCGCCACCACCACCGGCGGCCTTGATGATGACCGGATATCCCACGGCTTTGGCAATGCGGCGAATCAGCGCGGGATCATCAGGCAACTCGCCTTCCGAGCCGGGGACGCATGGCACACCCGCCTTGATCATGGCTTGCTTGGCCGACACTTTGTCGCCCATCAGGCGAATAGATTCAGGCGTCGGTCCGATAAACTGAAAGCCGCTTCTTTCCACCCGTTCGGCAAAGTCCGCGTTCTCGCTCAGAAAGCCGTAGCCTGGATGAATCGCCTCGGCGTCAGTTACTTCGGCGGCGGAAATGATGGCAGGCATGTTCAGATAACTCAGCGCGGACTGTGCCGGGCCAATGCATACTGCTTCTTCGGCCAATTTGACATACTTGGCTTCCCGGTCTGCTTCCGAGTAAACCATGACCGCGCGGACGCCGAGTTCGCGACAGGCGCGCTGGATTCTGAGGGCGATTTCGCCCCGATTGGCAATCAGGATCTTTTTGAACATAGACTTTGGCGCCGGCTTTACTCAATGGTGAATAAAGGCTGCCCGTATTCAACAGCTTGCCCGTTCTCGCAGTGAATCTGGCTGATGACCCCGGATTTGTCAGACTCTATTTCGTTCAGGATCTTCATTGCTTCAATGATGCAGATGGTCTCGCCGGCCTTGATGGAGTCGCCGATTTCAACAAAAGACTTGGAGCCGGGTGAAGCCGATCGGTAAAAAGTACCGACCATGGGCGACTTGACGTTGTGGCTGGCAATAGGGGGAGGCACCGCTGGCGTAGACTCAGCTGCAGAGGCTGTGCTAGCCGTTGGGGTGCCAACAGCCGATACGACCGCAACCGGTGCTGGATGCTGGGGTATCGCTCCGCCGCTTCCCTTGACGATTCGGACCTTGCCTTCTGCCTCGGTAATTTCCAGTTCCGAAACATTTGAGTCTGACACCAAGTCAATCAGTGTCTTTAATTTTCTTAGATCCATGAGGTCTCCTGCAAAGTTCTATCAATACGCTCCTAATTTACTTTAAGTTTGGTAAAAAATGAGCTATCTGCGACTATTTTACAGGAAGAATGGTTTCAAGCAAGAGCTGCTGATGGCACGCTTTGATTCGTATTTCTACGCGGACAGTAGCCATGCCCTCAATTCGTCGGGCGTCACCTTACCCATTTTACGATGAATGACTTTGGCGGTCGGGTCGATCACGACCGTGAAGGGTAAGCCGCCAATCAAATTTCCTAAAGATTTGCTGAGCTGAAGCCCGGAAATTCCTGCCAATACGACCGGAAAACTTAGCGGTGAATGTGCCAGAAAACGCTTCACAGGATCAAGTTCGTCAACCGCCAATCCTAGAACTTGCCATCCGTTGGCGCTATTTTCTTTAAAAAAGCTGCTCAATAGAGGAAGTTCTTGAATACAAGGGGGGCACCAACTGGCCCAGAAATTGAGCAACAATGCCTTGCCGTGCATGCTATGCATGGCGAGCGTTTGACCGCCGGGTGTCGCAAATTCCAGTTGCCAGAAGCTTGAATCCAGGGATTGTGGGACGGGAGTTTTCTCAGAACTTCGCCATGCGAGACCGATGCCGCCTAGCGTGGCAGTGCCGGCCACGGCACCGACAAGCCAGCGACGTCGACTTTGATGGGGGGTGGAGTTCTTCATGCTTGTTGATCATGCACCAAATGCCGAACGGCCGCCAGATCACCACGTGGACGGCGTCCTTTGGCGTCCGGGCGCAATGCACCGCGCAGATCGTCGTAATCGTAAATGAGCAAGTGAACGCCGATGTCCTCGTTCAGATCATGGCAAAAAGCATGCACGCTCAAGGCCGGCACCGTTTCACCATGCAAGCCCGTGATGCTGCGAGCCAGATAGTCGACGTTCTGATCAATCAGCAGTAGCTCAGCCGATTTGCTGTCATCACAAAATAGCTGGATGTAGATATCGGAAAAGCGGGTGGCGTGGCCGTGCCAGACAGCACCGCCCAGATGCGGCGAGAAAGACGCCAGGCGTTGCATCCAAAGCAGGGCCAGGCGGCGCAGCGCGATGAGCTCACTGGCCTGTGTATCTGCGCAAAACAGTGCAATGTGCTCCAGCACGGCGTCCTCGATCTGATCATTGTCTGGCAGCGCACAGCGCGCCGGCAGTCCCAGCTGGCGCAGGGCGCGTCGCTTGGCCGCGCCATAGTCCAGCCCTTCTTCCACCACCAGACGCGCTGCAACGGCAGATATTTCCGACTTCAAGTTGTCCATGAATGGGGATTTTGCCCTGATTGGCTCAGCCTAAAATCTGCTGATGCATATTCATATCCTCGGCATTTGCGGAACTTTTATGGGCGGCCTGGCAGCGCTGGCGCGTGAAGCGGGTCACAAGGTGACTGGCTGTGACGCAGCTGTTTACCCACCTATGAGTGAGCAGTTGCGCTCTCTTGGTATTGAGTTGATAGAAGGCTTTGGCGCTGACCAGTTGGCTTTGCGGCCCGACATGTTCGTTATCGGCAATGTGGTCAGCCGGGCACACCTGGCCGATGGCAGCGCCAAGTTCCCATTGATGGAGGCCATTCTGGACGCCGGCCTGCCCTATACCAGCGGCCCGCAATGGCTGGCGGAGCATGTTTTGCAAGGGCGCCATGTAATTGCCGTCGCCGGCACCCATGGCAAGACCACTACCACGGCCATGGTCGCTTGGATTCTCGAATGTGGCGGCCTGCAACCCGGTTTTCTGGTCGGCGGCGTACCGCTGAACTTTGGCGTTTCGGCCCGATTGGGTGGAGACAGGGCCGAACGCAGCGCAGTATGCGAAGCGTTCTCGAAGAGCGGCGTAGCCACAAGCGTGGGGGCGACATTCGTTATTGAAGCGGACGAATATGACACTGCTTTTTTTGACAAGCGCAGCAAGTTTGTTCACTACCGTCCGCAAACAGCGGTGCTCAACAACCTTGAGTTCGATCACGCCGACATTTTTGACAATCTGGGGGCGATAGAGCGCCAGTTCCATCATCTGGTGCGCACGGTGCCAGCGAGTGGGCGCCTGCTGGTCAACGGGCTGGAAGAAAGTCTGGCGCGCGTGCTGCACATGGGGTGTTGGAGCGAGGTGCGCAGTTTTGGTGCCGCCGTCAGCGACTTCAGCGCGCTGGGTGAGCCCGATGCCTTTGACGTGCTCTATCAAGGGCATAAGGTTACACACGTGAAGTGGGCGCTAACTGGTGTACACAACCAGTTGAATGCGCTGGCTGCCATTGCAGCAGCAGAGCATGTCGGCGTGCCGCCTGCGCAGGCAGCCAGAGCGCTACAGACTTTTGAAAATGTGAAGCGCCGCATGGAACTGCGCGGCACTGTGGCATACCAGGGTGGCAGCATTGCGGTCTTTGATGACTTTGCGCATCATCCCACTGCGATTCGTACCACCATTGATGGTTTGCGGCGCAAAGTCGGGTCGGGCGCGCGTATCCTGGCAGTCTTTGAGCCGCGCTCCAACACCATGAAGCTCGGCACCATGAAGGCCCAGCTTCCCTGGTGCCTTGAGGGCGCCGATCTGGCGTTTTGCCATGGCGGCGCCTTGGGGTGGGATGCAAACGAAGCCCTGGCCGGCATGGGTGCCAAAGCGCAGGTGGCCGACAGCATTGATGCGCTGGTCGAGCAAGTGCTGAGGCAAGCCCGCGCCGGCGACCAAATTCTGTGCATGAGCAATGGCGGTTTTGGTGGCGTTCACCTCAAGTTATTGCAGGCGCTGGAGCGCCCCTAGCGAGCCCGGCGAAGCTTGACCGCCTGCGACAACAGTTCCAGTGAACCGCAGGATTCATCCCAGCCCAGACAGGCATCGGTGATGCTCTTGCCGTATTCCAGGCGCGAGGAATCGTCCTTGCCGGCAGTGAACTTCTGCGAGCCAGCGCGCAGATGGCTTTCGATCATCACGCCAAACACGCTTTTGGAGCCACCGGCGATCTGCGCTGCAATGTCGCGCGCAACATCGAGTTGCTTCTCGTGACGCTTGCTGCTGTTGGCGTGACTGCAGTCGACCATCAGGGTCGCTGGCAGTTTGGCAAGCGACAGGTCCTTGCAGGCGGCGGCGACGCTGGCGGCGTCGTAGTTGGGCGTCTTGCCGCCCCGCAGGATGACGTGGCAATCGTGGTTGCCGCTGGTTTGCACGATGGCCACCTGCCCGTTCTTGTGAACCGACAGAAAATGGTGCCCCCCGGCCGCGGCCTGAATGGCGTCGGTGGCAATCTTGATGTTGCCATCGGTGCCGTTCTTGAAGCCGATCGGCGCTGACAGACCCGAGGCCAGTTCGCGGTGTACCTGGCTCTCTGTCGTGCGAGCGCCAATGGCGCCCCATGAAATCAAGTCGCCCAGGTATTGGGGCGAGATGACGTCCAGGAACTCGCTGCCGGCCGGCAGACCAAGGCGGTTGACTTCAATCAGCAACTGGCGCGCCATGCGCAGGCCTTCGTCGATGCGGAAGGACTCATCCAGATACGGATCGTTGATCAATCCTTTCCAGCCCACCGTGGTGCGCGGCTTCTCGAAATAGACGCGCATCACAATCTCCAGCGTGTTGGCGTACTTGTCACGCTGCTGCTTGAGTTGCTGTGCGTAGTCCAGCGCGGCAGCCGGGTCGTGGATGGAGCAGGGGCCGATGACGACCAGCAGGCGGTCGTCGTGGCCAGTCATGATGTTGTGGATGCTTCGGCGTGTGCTGCTGATCAGTGACTCGGCGGCCGTGCCACGAATCGGGAAAAAGCGGATCAAATGTTCGGGAGGCGGTAACACGGTAATGTCCTTGATGCGTTCGTCGTCGGTCTGACCGGTTCGGTCAGTGCGAGGCGTATTCGGGTTCGCATACCAGGTTTCCGTCTGGCTGGTCGTTGCTTTGGACTTCATCTTCTCTTTCCTTCATTTGTTGGGGACAGAACTGGCTCGCTTCGCGTAGCTGCGGTCTGTCCCATCATGGTTCACGGTCAAAAAAAAACCGCCGGGGCTGCCGGCGGTTCTTGGAAGATCAGGACGTTTTTCTCAGGTACGTTCAGAACTCTCTACCGCCGCAGGCGCTTGAGAACCAAAAATAGCTAAAGTAAAAACTGGCCGACTTCATGGCCCTAAATGTAGCACAGGCGTGGCTGTCTTCGTGTGCCCCGTCAATGTCATCCCGGACTCCGATCCGGGATCCATGGCTTGATCGATTTGACAATGGACGACTCAGGCGGTCCCGCCGACCGTCAGGCCGTCAATACGCAGCGTCGGCTGGCCGACCCCTACCGGGACGCTTTGGCCCTCCTTGCCGCAGGTGCCGACACCGCTGTCGAGTTTCATGTCGTTGCCGATCATGCTGACGCGCTTGAGGCACTCGGGGCCGCTGCCGACCAGGGTCGCGCCCTTGACGGGGTACAAGATCTTGCCGTTCTCGACCCAGTAGGCCTCGCTGGCGGAGAAAACAAATTTTCCTGAGGTGATGTCAACCTGTCCGCCGCCGAAGTTGCTGGCGTAAAGCCCCTTCTTGATGCTGGCAATGATCTCTTGGGGGTCCTTGTCGCCGCCGAGCATATAGGTATTGGTCATGCGTGGCATCGGTACCGAGGCATAGCTCTCGCGGCGGGCGTTGCCGGTCACCGGCACACCCATCAGGCGCGCGTTCATGGTGTCCTGCATATAGGCTTTAAGGATGCCGTCTTCGATCAGTACATTTCGCTGGCTGAGGTTGCCCTCGTCATCCACATTGAGAGAGCCGCGGCGATCCGCCAGCGTACCGTCGTCCAGCACGGTCACGCCCTTGGCAGCGACACGTTGACCGATGCGGCCACTGAAGGCGCTGGAACCTTTGCGGTTGAAGTCGCCCTCCAGCCCATGTCCAATCGCTTCGTGCAGCAAAATGCCGGGCCAACCGGAGCCCAGCACCACCGTCATTTCTCCGGCCGGGGCGGCGCGCGCCTCCAGATTGGTCAGCGCTGCATGCACCGCCTCATCCACGTACTGGCTGATCCGCGCCGTGTCGAAATAGGCCAGACCAAAACGGCCACCGCCGCCGGCAGAACCCACTTCACGCCGGCTCTTGCCAGCTATTAGCTGCTCCGCGATGACCGTGACCGACAGGCGCACCAGCGGTCGCACGTCGGCCGCCAGCGTGCCATCGGAGCGTGCAATCAGCACGACGTCGTATTCGCTGGCCAGACCCGCCATCACCTGGGCCACACGCGGGTCTTTGGCGCGGGCCAGACGCTCTACGGTTCCAAGCAAGGCCACCTTGGCTGTGCTGTCCATCGTGGCAATCGGATCCAGACCCGGGTAGAGCGAGCGAGCGCTTGCCAGCTTCTTGGTGCTGGATCGCACGCGCGCGGTTTGCGCCGCGTTTGAAATGGTTCGCACGGTGCGGGCAGCGTCCAGCAGCGACGCTGCGGAAATATCATCCGAGTAGGCGAAGGCGGTTTTTTCTCCGCTGACAGCGCGCACCCCGACGCCCTGGTCGATGCTGAAGGAGCCGGTTTTGACGATCCCCTCTTCCAGGCTCCAGCCCTCGGAGCGGGTGTACTCGAAATACAGATCGGCCTCGTCAACCTGATGCGACTTGATTTCGTTCAGGGCGCGTGTCAGGTCGGACTCATCCAGACCAAAGGGGTCGAGCAACAGGGACTTGGCAGTGGCCAGGCGTTCAAGAGTGGGTTCGCGAGAGATCATGGTGGATATTATCAGTTGAGGACAGATCAGGAGGACATCCGACATCCCGCTATCACTTGAGGACAGAGCTGGTTCGCTTCGCGTAACTGCGATCTGTCCCGCAACGTACTTGGAACGTAACTGCGGTCTGTCCCGCAATGTCTCACGATTGCACCAGCCGTTTGGACTTGGCGATCGACATCAAGATGCCGAGTCCCATGCCCAGCGTGACCATGGCGGTGCCGCCGTAGCTGACAAAGGGCAGTGGCACTCCAACCACGGGCAAAATGCCGCTGACCATACCCATGTTGACAAAGGCGTAAGTGAAAAAGATCAAGGTGATGCTGCCTGCCAGCAGTCTTGAAAACAGGGTGGGTGCTTCCAGCGCAATGTTCAGACCGCGCAGGATGAGAAAGACAAAACCCGTGATCAGCAGCAGATTTCCAAAGAGACCGAACTCTTCGGAAAAAGCGGCAAAGATGAAATCGGTCGTGCGCTCCGGGATGAATTCCAGATGGGTCTGGGTCCCCTGCATGAATCCCTTGCCCCAAAATCCGCCCGAACCAATTGCGATCATGCCCTGAATGATGTGAAAGCCCTTGCCCAGTGGGTCGCGCGTCGGATCCAGCAGGGTGCAGATGCGCTGCTGCTGGTAGTCGTGCAAGACCGGCCAGCGCATACCCTCTGCGCACAGCTGTGGCTCCAAGCCGATCAGCAAGGCCACGCCCAGCACGCCCAGCAGCAGGGGTGGCAGGATCAGTTTCCAGGACAGGCCGGCGAAGAAAATAATCGACAGACCGGCTGACAACACCAGAATGGCCGTGCCCAGATCCGGCTGGCGCACGATCAGTGCGATTGGCACGACCAGCAAGAGGGCGGCCACGACAAAATCAAGTGGTCGCAACTGGCCCTCGCGCTTCTGAAACCACCAGGCCAGCATCAGCGGTACGGCGATCTTGAGAATTTCACTGGGCTGGATGGTGACGCCGACATTGAGCCAGCGTCTCGCGCCCTTTTTGGTGACGCCGAATACCGCCACCGCGATCAAGAGCGCGACACCAAGCAGGTAGAGCGGTACCGCCAGTGACATCAGGCGTTGTGGCGGAATCTGCGCGACAACAAACAGGATGAAGCCGGCCAGCAGCATGTTGCGTCCGTGATCTTCAAAGCGCGTGCCCTGATCAAAGCCGGATGAATACATGGTCAGCATACCGGCGCAGGCGAGCAGGAAGACGGCAAAGGCCAAGGGCCCGTCAAAACCGCGAAACCAGGGCGTTATGCGCTGCCAAACCGAGAGATTCTTGAAAACCACTGCCATGGAGCAATTATCCCTTGTCGGGAGGTAGCATAAAGTCTTCATGTCTGCTCATCACCCCATCACGCACCTGCTCTATCTGCACGGCTTTCGCTCGTCGCCCAAGTCAAACAAGGCACGCCGTATGGCTGAAGTTCTTGCCAACCGGTATCCGGCAGTGATCTGGTGGTGTCCGCAACTGCCCGCTTCGCCGAGCCAGGCGATGCAAGAGGTGATGCAGGGAATTGCCGACTGGCCACAGCACAGCATGGCGGTCATAGGATCTTCGTTGGGTGGCTTTTATGCCAGCTGGGTGGCACAGCAGACGCACTGCAAGGCGGTTTTGCTTAACCCGGCCGTCAACCCGGCGCGCGATCTGGCCCAGTACATTGGCGAGCACAGCCTCTGGCACGACCCCGCCGAGCATTTCTTCTTTCGGGAGGAGTTTGTCCAGCAGTTGCGCGACCTGACGCTGCCAGAGTTGAGCTACCCGGAGCGCTGTCTGGCCATCATTGCCAAGGGTGATGAGTTGCTGGACTGGCGCGAGATGCAGGCGCACTATGCCGCTGGCCCGATTCGGCTGGTTGAAGGAAGCGATCACGCACTGAGCGACTTTGAGGCGCATTTGCCGGCGCTGCTGGCGTTTTTGGGCCTCGACTGAGCTGCTGCGGCCGCCTCCTTTTTGCTGGGACAATGTCCTTCATGTATTTATTGTTTGAAGAAGCCGGAAAATTCATGGGCGGACGCGCCTTGTCCGAGACCGAATCGTCGGCGCAAATCGAGCTCGACAGTGGCAAGCGGATCAAGGTCAAGGCTGCCAATATTCTGCTGCGTTTCGAAGCGCCAGCGCCGACCCAGCTGCTGGCGAGTGCGCAGCTTGTCAGCCAGGATATTGACTTGGAGTTGGCCTGGGAGTTCTCGCCGGATGAGGAATTCGGATTTGCCGATCTGGCGCGCGAGTATTTCAGCAGCAAGGCGAACCAGCCAGCCACTCTGGAGCAACAGGCAGCCACCTTGTTGCGCCTGTTTGAGGCACCCCATTACTTTCGTCGCGCCGGCAAAGGGCGTTTTCGCAAGGCGCCGGCCGACATCCTGGCGCAGGCTTTGGCTGCGATTGAAAAGAAGAAGCAGATTGCGCTGCAGGTCGGGCAGTGGGTCCAGGAGTTGGGTCAGGGCCATTGTCCTCAGCCGGTGCGTGACCAACTGTACAAGATCCTTTTCAAGCCCGACAAAAACGCGCCTGAGTACAAGGCAGTGGTGGAGGCTTCGCGGGCGACCCATCTGGGACCGCTGGAACTGCTGATCAAGGCCGGTGCGATTGACTCGCCCTACCAGTTTCACTGGAAGCGTTTCCTGCTGGAGAACTTTCCCAAGGGAACCGGTTTTGCCAGGTTGGAAGCACCGCCGATTCGCGAGGACTTGCCCCTGTCGACGGTACGTGCTTTTTCTATCGACGACTCCGCTACCACCGAGATCGACGATGCGCTGTCGGTGCAGGGACTGGGTTCGGGTCGGGTCCAACTGGGCATTCATATCGCCGCTCCAGGCTTGGCCATCCTGCCCGGCAGTGTGATCGACGCAGCGGCGCGCCAGCGTCTGTCCACTGTTTACATGCCGGGTTACAAGATCACCATGCTGCCCGAGGATGTGGTGCAAAGCTACACCCTGCAGCAGGGCTGCGATTGCCCTGCTATTTCACTCTACGTTGAACTGGATGAAACGACGCTGGCCATCTTGAGCAGTCGAACGCAGATCGAACGTGTGCACATAGCCGCCAATCTGCGCCACGACCAACTCGACGCCATCGTCACCACGCAGTGGCTGCAGGACCCCGTCTGGCTGCATCCGACAGAGCCGGAGGCTTTGCAGCCACAACGCGAGGCGTTGTCCTTTCTGTTCCGATTGGCCCAGCATTTGAAAGCCGGGCGCGAACTCGCACGCGGCAAGCCCGAGACCTTCAATCGGCCGGATTACAACTTCAGGTTGATTGAAAACCAGGGCGCCGAGCCGCAGGGCACGGAGACCGTTCAGATCAGCGTTCGTCAGCGCGGCGCACCGCTTGATCTGATCGTCTCGGAAGCCATGATTCTGGCCAACAGTACCTGGGGCAGCTGGCTGGCCGAACATGGAGTGCCGGCCATCTACCGCAGCCAGGCTTCGTTGCTGCCAGGCGTCAAGGTTCGCATGGGCACCAAGGCACTGCCGCATGCGGGTATTGGTGTGAGGAGCTATGCCTGGAGCAGTTCGCCGCTGCGCCGCTATACCGATCTGGTGAACCAGTGGCAGATCATTGCCTGCGCGCGCCATGGCAAGACGGCCGCCCTGGTGGCGCCATTCAAACCCAAAGACGCGGATCTGTTTTCTATCATTTCAAGTTTCGATGCCGCCTATTCCGAGTACAACGGATACCAGGGAGCGATGGAGCGATTCTGGACACTCAAGTACCTGCAACAAAATGCCGTGACCGAAATCGATGCCACGGTGTTCAAGGAGAACATGGTGCGTGCGGATGAACTGCCCTTGGTGCTGCCGGTGATCGGCGCACAGGGTCTGCCGCGCGGTGCGCGCTTGCGCGTCAAGCTTGGCCAGATTGATGAAGTGACGCTGGATGTGACGGGAACGGTGCTGGCGCGACTGGACACCTTGCCAGCGAATGGCAACGCAGCGCTGGACGGCGATGAGGATGAAGTTGATGAAGGCGTCGCGGTCGGACCGATTGCCATTGCGGTCGACATGAACGATGCCGATGCTGCCGCCAGCGCAGCGGCCAGTGATGACTCCGCATCGTGAAGTGCTTGTCCGTTAGCAATCTGCAGTGGGCGCTGGGCGCATCGATTGCCGTGCATGCTGCTTTGCTGGCGGTACGCTTTGTTGATCCGCAGACGTTCAACCGCGTTTTTCAGGAGACGCCACTGGAAGTGATTCTGGTTAATGCGCGTACCGACGAACGTCCGACCAAGGCGCAGGCCATTGCCCAGGCCAATATCGTGGGTGGCGGTGATGCGCCAGCGGGTCGGGCCACCAGCCCCTTGCCGCCGGCACCGCTGTCGCAGTCCGGTGATGCCAATGAGGCGCAGGCGCAGGCCCAGTTGCAGACTCTGACGGAACAGCAAAATCTGCTGTTGGCCGAAGTCAGATCACGCCTGGCAGCGATGCCAGCGCCGGACCCGAACCGGCCTGACAGTCCGGCGCCGGAGCAGGTTCAGCGCGAGCAAACGCGCCGCCAGCTAAGCAAACTGCTGGCAGAAATCGAGAAGCGCATCCAGACCGAGAACGAGCGCCCCAGAAAGCGTTACATCGGACCTTCGACCCGGGAAGAGGTGTACGCCATCTATTACGATCGATTGCGCCGACGCATCGAGGACAAGGGCACCGAGAATTTCCCGGAAACGGCGGGCAAGAAGATGTACGGAGAGTTGACATTGGCCGTGACAGTCAATTTTGACGGGAGGATTCACCAGGTCGAAGTTGTTGAAGGCTCCGGCAACCGCGCTTTGGATCGACGTGCCGTGGCGATTGCCAGGAGCGCCGGCCCGTTTGGCCAATTTAACGCGACCATGCGCCGTCAGGCCGAACAGATCTGGGTCGTTTCGCGTTTCAAGTTCACGCGCGACGAGACGCTGGAAAGCCGACTGACGGCAAACTGAACACTCGTTGAACCAAGGACCAACAAGAACATTTATGGATCTCTATTGCGTCATGGGCAATCCGATCAAGCACAGCCAATCGCCGTGGATTCACGCACGCTTTGCTGAACTTACCGGTCAGACTCTGCACTACGACCGCAGGCTTGTTCCCCTCAATCGGTTTGCCACCGAAGTGAAGACCTTCTTTTCGGAAGGGGGGCATGGTTGCAACATCACCGTGCCTTTCAAGTTTGAGGCAGCGGCCTTGGCCAACCATCATTCGGAGCGTGCCACATTGGCAGGTGCAGCCAATGTATTGACCTTGCAGGATGGCAAGCTGATGGCGGACAACACCGACGGCGCTGGTTTGGTCAAGGACATTGAATGCAATGCCGGAGTTCGCCTGCGCGGTCGCCATTTGCTGCTGATTGGCGCCGGCGGGGCCGCCGCCGGGGTACTCGGCCCGCTGCTGCTGGCCGGTCCGGCCAGCATCACGCTGGCCAATCGCACGCTGGCCAAAGCCAGTGCTTTGGTGGCGCGACATGCGGCGCTGGCGGCACAGCAGGGGACGGTGCTGCGGGCGCAGGGCTTGCAGTCATTGACCACCAGTTTTGATGTGCTGATCAATGCCACGACCAGCAGTCTGACCGCTGGCGCGATACCGGTGGCTGCGAGCACCCTCAAGCCTGACGGATTCGCGTACGACATGATGTATGGCAGTGCGGCGCAGGGCTTCATGAGCTGGGCCCAGACGCATGGTGCGCAGTCGCGTGACGGTTTGGGTATGTTGGTGGAACAGGCGGCCGAGGCGTTCATGATCTGGCGCGGCGTTCGCCCACCGACTCAGCAGGTGCTCGCCGAACTGCGCCTGCTCATGGCCTGAGCCGAAAACAGCAATGAAGCCTTTGCTGCGCTGGTTCGGTTTGACGCTTCTTGCGGTGCTGGCCCTGCAACTCTTTTTTGTCTCTCGTATCGCGGCCATGGCCGTCCTGGAGCCGCAATCAACGGCCTTTCAGCGTTCCGAAGCCTGGCGTGTGCAATCCGAAAAGGCGCGCCTGCCCTGGCGCCAGCAATGGGTGCCCTATGAACAGATTTCCGACCTGCTCAAACAGGCGGTGATTGCCAGCGAAGACGACGGCTTCAGTAATCACGATGGTGTCGATTGGGATGCGCTGGAAAAAGCCTGGCAAAAGAACGCCAGGGCGCAGGCTCAGGCAGAAAAGGCGTCGGGCAACAAAGCGCCTGTAGCGGCCAGGAGTAATAACAAAGCCGTGCTGCGCACGCCGAAAGTCGTTGGCGGATCGACGATTACACAGCAGCTGGCAAAAAACCTGTTTCTGTCGGGCGAGCGAACGCTGCTACGCAAAGGACAGGAGTTTGCGCTGACCCTGCTGCTGGAGACGTTGCTCAGCAAGCAGCGCATTCTGGAGATTTACCTCAACAGCGTGGAGTGGGGCGAAGGCGTTTTTGGTGCCGAAGCGGCGGCCCAGCACTACTTTCGCAAACCAGCGTCCAGACTCAGTGCCTATGAGTCGGCACGGCTGGCCGTGATGCTGCCGCGACCCAAATACTTCGAGAAGTTGCCCAACTCGAGCTACCTCGCGGAGCGCGCCGGTGTCATCGCTGGTCGCCTGGGTGGCGCCGAACTGCCTTGACGGCCACTTTTTTTGTCCTCGCCATTGGGCACCACTGGATGCCGGGTCGAGCCCGGCATGACAATTCTCATGTTGCTCATTGCGAGTCGCTGGTTTGTCACTGCGCACTGCTGGTTTGTCATTGCGTCCCCGGATCAGAGCTTGCCCCGGGCTCGATCCGGGGTCCAGGGTTTCAGCATCCTTAATCGATTTATCATCTCTCCATGCGCGCCAAGTTGATGAGTTACTTCCTGCTCGGGCTGATCCGTGTCCTGACCGGATCCCAGGCGCGCTGGTATGGCTGCCCACCCAAAGCGGAGCAACGCATCTACTTTGCCAATCATCAAAGTCATGCCGATCTGGTCATGATCTGGGCTGCGCTGCCCAAGGAACTTCGCTCCACAACCCGGGCCATCGCGGCCAGAGACTACTGGACCAGGACCGCCTTCAAGCAGTGGATTACGACGGCTGTGTTCAATGTCATTTATGTTTCGCGTGAGCGCAACGCCGAAGAAGATCCGCTGGAGCCGCTGTTCGAGGCGCTGGAGCATGGCGACTCCATCATTCTGTTTCCGGAAGGCACACGTGGCAACAAGGACGAGCCGCAAGCCTTCAAGGCGGGACTCTACAACCTGGCGTGCCGGTATCCGGATGTTGAACTGGTGCCGGCCTGGATCAACAACGTTCAACGCGTCTTGCCCAAGGGGGAGGTGGTGCCGGTGCCGGTCCTGTGTTCTGTCACCTTTGGCGCACCGCTTCATTTACAGGATGGAGAGGAACGCCAGGTCTTTCTAGAGCGCGCCCGCAACGCCGTCATTGCCTTGCGCGAGGTCTGACCACCATGTACCAGGCTTTGAAAAATCTCAGCGCCACCCAGCAGGTGGGTGCTCTCTTCACCATTGTTTTCGGTATTTTGCTGCTTGCCAGTGTCGTCGCTGTGTTGCTGTCCATGCGCGAACTGGGCGACAGCCATCGTGCCGAGCAACAACGTGGTGATCTGCGCAATTTCGAGGGTGTGCTTAGGACCAGTTGGCTGGTAATGCTGGTGTTCTGGGTGGGCTGGTTGGCAGGTGACTGGGTTGCGCTGACCCTGTTCGGTCTGGTTTCCGTTTTTGCGCTGCGTGAATTCATGACGCTGTCGCCGACGCGCCGCGGTGATCACCGCAGTCTGGTGCTGGCATTTTTTGTCGTGCTGCCGGTTCAGTACGCTTTGGTCGGCAACGAACTTTTCAACCTGTTCACGGTATTCATTCCGGTCTACGTGTTCCTGGCGATCCCGGTGGTGAGTGCTTTGGCCAATGACCCGCAACGTTTTCTGGAGCGCAATGCCAAGCTGCAGTGGGGCATCATGGTCTGCATTTACGGTATGAGCCATGTACCGGCTCTGTTGTTGCTGGACTTTCCAAACTATGACAAGAAAAACGCCTTTCTCGTGTTCTTCCTTGTGCTGGTTGTGCAAACCAGCATGATCGCGCAGCACCTGGCCTCGCGCCGACTGCACAAGCCGCCGGTGGCGCCAGCCATCAGCCAGAGTTTCAACTGGCCGAGCTGGTGGATTGGTATTGCCGTGGGCAGTCTGCTGGGTGCCTTGCTGGCCGGAATCACGCCCTTCGTCCCAGGACAGGCGTTTGCGCTGTCCTTTATCGCTTGCATGGCCGGATCCTTTGGCCATCTGGTCATGAAAGCGCTCAAGCGTGATCGTGGCATACCCATCTGGCGTGGTCAGGGCACGGCGGTGACCGGCGCTGCCGGCCTGCTCGACCGGGTCGATGCCCTGTGCTTTGCGGCACCGGTTTTCTTTCACTCGGTCCGCTGGTATTTTGGGCTGTAACTCGATGAGAATCCTCGGTATTGACCCCGGCCTTCGCACCACCGGCTTCGGCGTGATTGAGGTGCAGGGCACCGAGCTGACTTATGTGGCCAGCGGCACCATCAGCACCGTCCACCTCGAAAAAGACAAGTTGCCAGCGCGCCTGAAGGTGCTATTTGATGGTGTTCGTGAAGTCATTGCCCGTTACCAGCCCGATGGCGCGTCGGTCGAGATCGTTTTTGTCAATGTCAACCCGCAATCCACTCTGCTGCTGGGTCAGGCGCGTGGCGCTTGCGTGACGGCCCTTGTGTCGCTGGATTTGCCGGTCGCGGAATACACGGCGCTGCAGATGAAGCAGGCGGTTGTTGGCTATGGCAGGGCGGACAAGACGCAGGTTCAGGAGATGGTGCGCCGGTTGCTTGCGCTGCCCGGTTTGCCGGGGTCGGACGCCGCCGACGCGCTGGGCCTAGCGATCACCCACGCGCATGCTGCCAAGGCGCTGGCACGCCTGGCGCTGGCCGACGGCGTGATTGGCGCCGGCAGCGGTAAATACAAGGCCGGACGAAGCCGCTAAAGGGCCCATTTTGTCCAGTAAGATGTATGTTCGAATTTGAAATTTGATAAAGACAAAGGTCATCTATGAGTCAGACACGCAGTACCCATATTCGCAGCGTTGCCCTGGTTGGTCACGGTGCCGTTGGCAAGACCACACTGGCTGAGAGCCTGCTCGCAGCCAGTGGAGCGATCAAGAGTCGGGGATCGATCGAGAAAGGCAACACGGTTTGCGATTTTGATCCGATTGAAAAGGAACTGGGTCACTCCCTTCAGGCGTCAGTGGTGGGTTTTGACTGGGACGGCACCCAGATTCATCTGATTGACACGCCCGGCTTCCCGGACTTTTCCGGCCAGTCCATGGGCGCCCTGGCGGCAGTGGACACCGCGCTGGTGGTGATCAATGCACAGAACGGCATTGAACTTGCGACCGAACGGATGTTCACGCTGGCCGGCGAACGTGGTTTGTGCCGCATGATTGTGATCAACAAGATTGATGCCGACAACGTGGATCTGCCGACGCTGGTCAATGAGATCCGCGAGCGCTTTGGCAAGCAGTGCCTGCTGCTGGATTTGCCGACTCACAACGGTCAGGATGTGGTGGAACTGCTGGGCCATGATGATGGCGAGAGCGATTTTGCTTCAGTCGCTGCCGCGCACCGTAGCCTGATTGACCAGATCGTTGAAGAAGATGACAGCCTGATGGCCAGCTACCTGGAAACCGGTGCCGACCCGACGCTGGAGCAACTGCACGAGCCCTTTGAGCGGGCCTTGCGCGCCGGGCATCTGATTCCGATCCTGTTTGTTTCTGCCAGGACCGGTGCTGGTGTGCCGCAACTGATGGACGCGCTGGCGCGTCTGGCGCCAAATCCGGCCGAGGGCAATCCGCCACCGTTCTACCGTACCGAGCCCGGCGCTGAGCCGCAGCCCTTTCAGGCGCAACCTGACGACGCCCTGCACGTGTTGGCGCACGTTTTCAAGATTGTGATCGACCCCTTCATCGGCAAGTTGGGGATCTTTCGGGTGCACCAGGGAACGATCCGGCGCGATGCCCAACTGTTTGTTGGATCCGCCAAAAAGCCTTTCAAGGTCTCGCATTTGTATCGACTGCAGGGCAAGGATCACGTCGAGGTCGCAGACCTGGTGCCGGGTGATATCGGCGCTGTTGCGAAGGTGGAAGAGATTGAATTCGACTGCGTGCTGCATGACTCGCACGACGAGGATCACATTCACCTCAAGCCGCTGGCTTTTCCGCAACCCATGCACGGTCTGGCGGTGCAAACGCGGCGCAAGGGTGATGAGCAGCGACTCTTCGATATTCTGCACAAGCTCGAACTTGAAGATCCCTGCTTCAAGGTGGAGCGCCACCCAGGCACCAATGAAACCGTGATTCGGGGTCTCGGGGACATGCATTTGCGAGCCAAGCTCTCGCGCATGCTGCAGCAGTACAAGCTCGAGCTCGACACCAGCGTGCCGCAAATCGCCTACCGCGAAACCATCAATGGCAACGCCGAGGGTCATTGCCGCCACAAGAAGCAAAGCGGCGGTGCCGGCCAGTTCGGCGAGGTCATGCTGCGCGTCGAACCCCTGCCGCGTGGCGCTGGCTTCGAGTTTGTCGACATTGTCAAAGGCGGCGCCATTCCAGGCGTTTTCATGGCGGCGGTGGAAAAAGGCGTGCGCCAGGCGCTGGCTGAAGGTGTGGTGGCTGGCTACCCGGTGCACGACCTGCGCGTCATCGTGCATGACGGCAAGACGCATGCCGTTGATGGAAAAGATATTGCCTTCACCTCGGCCGGCCGCAAGGCGACCATTGACGCCGTGCGCCTGGCGCGTCCCATGGTGCTGGAACCGCTGGTCCATATCGAGGTGCTGGCACCGGAGGCCACGATCGGCGATTTGACGGGCGATCTGGCCAGCAAGCGTGGTCATGTGACAGGCACCCAGCCACGCCCGAACGGGGCGGTGGCCATCAGCGGACTGATCCCGCTGGCCGAATTGGGTGACTACCAGGGGCGCCTGAAATCACTGACGGCCGGTGAGGGTTCTTACAGCATCGAGTTCTCGCACTACGCGCAAGTGCCGGATGCCACGCAGCAGCAGCTTGCGAGCAAGTACAAGGCCGTCAATCTCGACGATGATGCCCCGGCAGGGCCGGCTCGATGAGCCGTGTTCTGCTGGCGTATTCAACCACCGACGGCCATACGCCGCGCATCTGCGAGCGCTTGCGACAGGTCATCGAGCAGCAGGGGCATGCGGCCAAGGTAGCTCCCTTGTCCCAGGCTGATGCGCTCGATCTGGCGGCGTTCGATGTCATCGTCATTGGTGCGAGCATCCGCTACGGCAAGCATCAGCCGGAGGTGGCGCAGTTCATAGCGCAGCACCAGGCGCTGCTGGAAAGCAAACCCAATGCGTTTTTCACTGTGAATATTGTGGCGCGCAAGCCCAACAAGAACCGGCCCGAGAATAACCCCTATCTGCTCAAGTTCCTGCGGACCATCAGCTGGAAACCCCAGTTGCTTGGGGTCTTTGCCGGCAAACTCGACTACCCGCGCTACCGCTTCATTGACCGCCAGATGATCCGGTTCATCATGCTGATCACCAAGGGGCCCACCGACCCCTCTGTTGTGGTCGAGTTCACGGACTGGCAGGCGGTTGAGGAGTTTGGCCGCAAGCTCAGCAAAATGGCATGAACCGGCCCTGAGGCTGGAGCGTGTTCAGGGTTTGGCCTTGGGTTGCAGGCCCAGACCGGCCTTGCTGCGCGCGTCGGCGATTTCAGCTTCCACCTGCGTTGCATCACGTGAGCCTGGCGGCAGCACCGTGAGCACTTTTTCCCAATGCGTGATGGCCAGTTTGTAGTCGGCGCGTCGATAGGCGGCAGAGCCGGCCAGCATCAGGGCCATCGGATGTTTGGGATCAATCGCAAGTGCCTTGTTGACCAGTGCCAGCGGGCGGCCCTCCAGCGTGTTCGTGCGCAGGGCCAGTAAGTCGGCGTACTGGGTCAGCAGACCGGCGTCACCATCGACCAGTTTGCCGGCCTTCTCGAAGGCCTGCTCGGCCTCCGGCAGACGACCCTGAACCTTGTAGGCACCGGCCAACCGGGCCCAGCCGGCCAGATCCGATGGATTGGCTTTCAGCTTGGCAGCCAGAGCGTCAATCATCTGGTTGATTTTCTCGGGTGTCATGGCGCCGGCCGCTGCCGGGTCCACTGGCGGCATCTTGCCGGCCTCAGAACCGCTGCCTGGTGGTTTAGCAGCGCCAGAGGTTTGAGCAGATGCAGGTAGTCCGGCTTTGCCGCGGGCTTCGGCAATATCCGCCTCCACCTGCTGCGCGTCAGGTGAGCCCGGATCGAGCACCAGCAACAGCTTTTCCCATTGTGTCACTGCAGACTTGAAGTCGTTGCGGCGGTACGCGGCAACGCCGGACATCATCAGGCCCATGGGGTGCTGTGGGTTCAAGCTCAGCGCCTTGGTGACCAGCTCAAGCGGCTTGCCTTCGATGTTGTTGTTATTGCGCACTGCCAACAGGTCGGCATAGTCCACCAGCAGATCGGGTTCGTTGTTGACCAGTTCACCGGCTTTCAGGAAAGCCTGTTCAGCTTCGGCAAAACGCCCCATCACTTTATAGGATCGGGCCAGCATGGCCCAGCCTTTAGGGTTGTCCGGACTCGCCTTCAAGCGGGCTGCCAGGGCGTCGACCATGCTGGCGACCTGATCGTTACTGGCCTTCTGGCTTGCCACCGGATCGATCGCTTCGGGAGCCCCAAGCCACCAATACATGCCACCAGCACCAAGCGGTAACAGCAAGGCGATCACCGCTGCCGTGCGCCGGCCAGACCAGAAACTGCTGGCGCCGACATGCGAGGCCGGCGCTTCTTCCACGTCATCGAGCAATCGCAGTTGCAACTCATCGCGACCCGCCTCACACTCTTGCGCACTGATGATGCCGCGTGCCAGATCGCGCTCCAGGGTTTCGAGTTGATCGCGGTAGATGGAAGCGTTCAGGCCCTGGCTTGAAACTCCGGCGGCGCCTGCAGCGGCTGGCCACATCAAGGGGCGCACCAACCAGACCAGAGCCAACAGGGTCAAGACGGCGGCGATGGCAATAAAAACAGTCATGAGGGAAGTTCCGTATCTTTGAGAAGAGACTGCGCCTTTTTGCGCTGGTCTGCATCGAGCACCGGCGCAGCACTGCCGGTCTGCTGGCGCCGCACCATGCGCACCAGGAAAAACAGGGCGCCGATCAAGAGCAGGAACGGGCCAAACCAGAGCATCCAGGTCAGCGGCTTGACCGGTGGCCGGTAGCGCACAAAGTCGCCGTAGCGGCTGACCATGTACTCCATGATCTCGGCATCGGACTTGTTGGCCTTGACCAGCGTGCGAAGTTCACGACGCAAATCCATCGCCAGGTCAGCGCGCGATCCAGCGAGCGACTCGTTCTGGCAAACCAGGCAACGCAACTCTTCCGAGATGGCGATCATGCGCTGTTCCACCACCGGGTCTTCTGCCAGCGGGATCGCCTCGCCAGCGAAACTCGAGAAGGCGCATTGCAGCGCCAGAATCAGGGCCAGCCAGTATTTCATTTTTGTAGCTCCCGCACCATCGGCAGAATCTTGTCGCGCAGCGCCTCTTCGGTGACCGGCCCAATCTGCTTGTAGCGAATAATGCCCATCTTGTCGATCAAAAAGCTTTCCGGCACACCGTAAACGCCAAAG
>Ga0194057_10000200_pt1 | contig 30238 bp, 28 predicted proteins | sample SepL4415m_MetaG_FD_155474 | JGI IMG/M metagenome (GOLD analysis project Ga0194057, IMG submission 155474) | Anoxic zone freshwater microbial communities from boreal shield lake in IISD Experimental Lakes Area, Ontario, Canada - Sep2016-L442-15m | ecosystem: Environmental > Aquatic > Freshwater... | reverse complement strand
GTAGTGGCGTCGCTGGCGCCAGCGACGCCACTACCGGGCTGCCGCTGCTCACCTTTGTCGAACACCGCGACCCAAACAGCCCCACCGTTATGGCAGCGGTGCGCGCTGTGGTGGCCGAGCCGTGCGCAGCGTCGCTCGCTGCGGCACTCGACAATCGAGCCAACGATGCGTTGCGCGAGCTCACCGGCGTGCGCGTACTGTGCGCACACAAGCACGGGCCGTTCGGCGCCGAGACATGGAACCACACCATCGAACAGTGGATGCTCGGCTCTGCCGCTTCCACTCGTTTCTATCCCGGGCGAGCATTGCTCATTACCCGCAACGATCCGCGCACGCACTTAGCCAACGGCGACACTGGCGTGGTCGTAGCGCAACCAGAAGGACCACGCGCCGCGTTTCGTGTGGGCGACGAAGTTCGGCTCTTCGCTCCCGCGCAACTCGAGTCGGTCGAGACCGCGTTCGCAATGACCATTCATAAGAGCCAAGGATCCGAATACGACACAGTGGTTGTCGTGTTACCGCCCGAATCCTCGCCGCTCATCGGCCGCGAATTGTTGTACACCGCAGTCACGCGCACTACCCGTCGCCTCATCGTGGTGGGCACAGCCGCCGCCGTCGTCAAAGCGGTACAGACGCCGGGCAGTCGCATCACCGGCCTCACCGCAGCGCTCGCTTCAGCCCCGCTGTGATCCGGCTACTCTGACGGTGAAATGTCCGTCCACAGTGGTTCGCGATCTGGGCAAATTGGGCGCCTCGTCCCGGGCTTCGCAGTGCTGCGCGGCTACAAGCGCGAATGGTTCCGTCACGACCTCGTCGCGGGCCTTATACTCACCACATTGCTGGTTCCTCAAGGCATGGCGTATGCCGGCCTCGCCGGCCTCCCGCCCGAGGTAGGCCTCTACACAACCGCCGCGGCGTTGCTTGCCTACGCGCTCTTTGGCCCATCAAGAATCTTGGTCGTCGGGCCCGACTCCACCTTGGCCCCGATTGTGTTTGCCGCCCTTGTTGCGGTCGCAGGCATCGGAGCCGACCCCGCACGCGCCGTTGCACTTGCAAGCGCCCTCGCCATCTTGATGGGCCTCATCTGTGTCGCCGCCGGATTAGCCAAGCTCGGCATTGTCGCCGAGCTGCTCTCGAAGCCAGTGCGCATCGGCTTCCTCAACGGTGTGGCGCTCATCATCATTGCCGGCCAACTTCCCAAGCTCGTCGGACTCGCGACACGCACGGGTTCGGTACCACGAGAACTGTGGCTGTTCGCCAAGGGCCTCACAGCAGGCGATGCCCGTCTCAACACAACGATCATTGGTCTCGCTTCGCTCGCGCTCATCGTCGCGTGTCGCCACTGGGTGCCACGAGTGCCCGGCGTGGCGCTCGCAGTTGTGGGCTCAATCGTCGCAATGGGTGTGCTCGATCTCAAGCGGCGAGGCGTTGTTGCTGTCGGAACAACGCCGCGCGGATTCCCTCGCCTCGGCGTCCCGAACGTGAGTGCCCATGATCTACGCGACCTCATTGTCAGCGCCGCCGGCCTCGCTTTTCTCGCACTTGCCGACACCTCACCTGTGTCTCGAGCCCTGGCGCTCAAACGCGGCGATCATGTCGATGCGAGTCACGAGATGGTGGCAATCGGCGCCTCGAATATTGCGGCTGGCCTCTTCCACGGATTCCCCGTGAGCGGGTCGGCAAGCCGAACCGCAGTGGCCGAAACAAACGGCGCCCGCACCCAACTCACCGGGGTAATTGGCTCAGCCGCAATCTTGGCCATTCTGGTCTTCGCCAACAACCTGATGAGCAACCTCGCTATCGCGACACTCGCCGCCATCTTGATCTCGGCTGCCTTTGTTCTCGCCGATCTACCAACGCTGACATGGCTAGCAAAGGTCAGCCGAGTCGAACTCGCTCTCTCACTTATCACCACGATTGGCGTTGCGTGGCTGGGCCCAATGCGCGGCCTCGGCGTAGCGATAGCACTCTCTGTTGCCGATTTTCTTCGCAGGGCCTGGCGCCCGCACAGTGCTGTTCTCGGTCGCATCACCAACCGCAAGGGCTACCACGATCTCGCTCGCCACCCCGAAGCCATCCTCGCGCCGGGCTTGGTGCTCTTTCGGTTCGATGCGCCGCTGTTCTTCGCCAACGCCGATCACTTCGCTCAAGAAATCCGCGCAGCGATCAACGATCGCCCAGAGCCAATTCGATGGGTGGTCCTTGCCGCCGAACCAATCACTGATATCGATACCACAGCAGCCGAAATGCTCGGCGGCCTGCTCGACGAATTCACCGCACGTTCGATCACACTGGTGGTCGCCGACATGGAAGGCGGGGTGAAAGACCGGCTTCGCCTCTACGGGCTCACCGACCGCATTGGCGAGCAGTCGCTCTACCCAACCATCGGCAGCGCGATGAAGGCGTATTACAGCGTCATTGGCCTTCCGAACCCTGCCGACGACGAGGCCGCCGGTCCGTAAATCGCGGTCGTTCACATGAGCGAGACTGTTCACGTGGAAAGCGATACGCCACGAGTGAACGTTGAGCGCGAGGTGAAACTGACTGCTTCACCTCTGTTTCGGATGCCGAAGTTCGATCTATCGACATCCGGCCTCGTGAGTTCACCACGCCACAAGCAACGTCTTGTCGCTGCGTACTTCGACACAAGCGATCTTGCGCTCGCCCGCTTCGGCGTCACGTTACGTCACCGATCTGGCGACGGCGGCACGCCGTGGACACTCAAGCTTCCGATCGCTGAGCATCACAACACCGTCACCAGATCAGAACTCACCTTCGCCGGAACGCATCGCCACGTGCCGGTGGCCGCAGCCGACCTCGTGCGCGCGTACTCAAGGTCTCGTCCGTTGGTACACGTCGCCACTCTGCGGTCCACTCGATTCACTCTCGACATCCACCGACCCGATGGTCAAAGTGTTGCTGAGGTTGTCGACGACACCGTGTCGGTCTACGACGGCAACCTGTTGTTGAATGTCTTTCGCGAGATCGAGGTAGAGCTACTCATCACCGACGACCACTCCGACGACATCCTCAGCACCATCGAACACGTGTTGACTCAGGCTGGCGCCGATGGCCACACGCCACTTCCCAAACTGGTGCGCGCTCTGAGCTCACATGCCAGCGCGAAACCCGACGTGGTGGTTCGACCGCTGAGCGCTCGCCATTCGAGCGCCCGACGCCTCGTGCGGCACACGATTGCAGCGAGCATTCTGCAGATCATTCGTCACGATGCCGGGGTGCGACTCGGCGAAGACCCCGAAGCCGTACACGCATTCCGTGTGGCCACGCGGCAGCTCCGTTCGAACCTGCGCACGTATGCGCCGCTGCTTGATCGCTCGTGGAGTCGCTCGCTTCGCAACGAGCTGTCTTGGCTCGCCAGCAGCCTCGGCGCCGTTCGCGAGAACGAGGTTCTCACCGAACGCCTCCGCCAACGTGAAGCGTCGCTGCCGAAAGGATCCGCTGCATCGTTTGGTCGCCTCGTCACGTTGCTCGCACAGCAGCGCGATGACGCACGTCGCAACATGCTCGCCGATATGCGCTCAACGCGCTATGACCGACTCATCAACGATCTCGTGCGAGCGGCTCGCAAGCCAGTCTTCAACAACAACGCGAATGCAGCTACACGGAAGGCTGCGGCGCACGTCGGCACTGAGCTCACGGCGCACGCGTGGCACTCGCTCAAACATGCGCTATGCGCCGCTGGCGATACCCCCTCGCCTGAGGCGTTACACGAAATTCGTATCCGGGCGAAACGCTGCAGATACGCGGCCGAATCGATCGAATCGATCGTGGGCAAACACGCCGCTCAACTCGGCGAGCTGGCCAGTTCAATCCAAGAATTGCTCGGCGAACACCACGATTCGGCGTTGGCTGAGCAATGGTTACGCGAGGTTGCGAGCACGCGTGATCGTCGCGACACCGGAGTTGAATTTCTCATCGCCTGCGAACAACACGATCGCTGCAACCTTGAGGTGCAGTGGCAGCGTGTCTCACGTGAGGCGCTCACAACCACGAAGGCCACCAAGTGGCTTCGATCACAGCGCGGTCACGTACGACGTAATCCATGACACCGCATCGTCTGCATCGAGCGGCCGAGACATCAAGTAACCCTGGGCATGATCGCAGCCCATCTGGCGCAGCATCTCCCATTGCATCGCTGTCTCCACACCCTCGGCCACTACCTGCAGGCCTAACCCTCGAGCGAGGCCCACGACCACCTCGACCACTGCTCGATCCTCGGCGCAGGTTTCCATTCCCGCCACAAAGGTCTGATCGATCTTCAGCGAAGCCAACGGAAAGCGACGCACATGGGTCAGCGACGAAAATCCGGTGCCAAAATCATCGAGGCTCAGCGCAGCTCCGGCCGCGCGCAGTTTGCGCAAGGTCTCGTCGGGCGACGACATTCCGGCAGCGGCGTGGCGAGTGAGCATCGCCCGCTCGGTGATCTCGATGATCAGTTGCGACATTTCTAAGCCGTGCTCAGTAAGGGTTCGAAGAACTTGCTCGCTCAACGACGGGTGAGCGAGCTGACCCACCGACAGGTTCACCGCAAGAGGTACCCGAATGCCACGGGTCTTCAGGATCGCCAACGTGTCACACGCAGACTCCAGCACGGCAGCGCCAAAGGGCATGTCAAGGCCGGCGTCCTCAACCAGATCAAGGAACGACGCCGGCGCAAGCTCGCCAAGGTCGGGGTGGTTCCAACGCGCGAGCGCCTCGACCCCAACGAGTTCACGGGTATCGAGATCAATGATGGGTTGCAGATGCGCCACCACTTCACCGCGGCCAATTCCGGCTGCGAGTTCGTCAGCCAGCCGACGTCGCTCGGAAGCGCTTCTTCGTGGTTCGCCAGCCACCCGCGACGTGATACCACGGCGCTCTGACTTGGCTTCGTACATCCGCACATCAGCGTCAGCGAGCAAGCTGGCAACGCTCGACATCGCGTCCGATATCGCGACGCCCGCGCTTGCCCCAATCTTCACCGGCCCCACGCTGAGCACATACGGCGCCGACAGGGCCGACTCAATCCGTTCGGCTAACAACGTTGCAGCCGACCACCCTGATATGCCCGGGGCTAAGACCACGAACTCGTCACCGCCCACACGGGCTACAACATCGCCCGGACGCACCACTTGCTCAAGGCGCACACCCACTTGCGAAAGCAGCTCATCGCCAGCCTCATGGCCGAACAAGTCGTTCACTGGCTTGAACCGATCGAGGTCGATGAACACCACGGCAACGGGTCGGCCGGTTGCCAGATACGTATCGAGGCACGACAGCAGCAACGAGCGATTCGCAAGGCCGGTGAGTGCATCGTGTCGAGCCATCTGCTCGAGGTCATTACGAGCGCGCTGCAGTTCGGTCACGTCGTATCCGGACACCACGAAGCCAGCGACGACTGGGTCACTCACCAAGTCTGCGAACTCGAATCTGATCGGTCGCAATTCGCTACGACCGAGCCGCATCATCGACAACTCGGTCGACGTAGCGCGATGATCTCGACTCATCGAACTCAGCAGGTCGGCGAGCGAACCCAACGACTCATGGGCAACGAAGGTGGCCAGCGGCTCACCGATCACAACCGATGGGTCAAACCCAAGCAGACGCGTGAAGGCGCCGTTCACACTGGTGACGATGCCGTCGGCATCAAGCAACATCGTGATCGATGGCGAGTGCTGAATCACCTGTTGAAATCGGGTCACATCGCCGCCGGCGACCTCCCACATTCGACGTTGGGTAATGTCACGCACCACCAACACAAGGCCGCCAACATTGGCGTGATGATGGTGGTTGGCACCCACAATTTCCATCCAATGCCAGCCAGCATCGGCATCGGACACTCGCACCTCTACCGGGGTGCCGTAGTCCTTGCCCTGCATCGTGCCCATCGAGGCCACGGCCACAGCAAGGTCATCGGGATGCAACAAATCAAACGCCGAGCGACCCATCCACTTGTCACGAGTCCAACCCAATTGTCGCTCTGCTGCGGCGTTCGCGTAACGCAAACAACCCGCCTCGTCGAGCACGAGCACAACATCAGGAAGGCAATCCAACAGGACCGTCGCGTCGAGCAGCCCCGCAGAAGGGGCTTCTGGTTGGATCGCTAGCATTCCTCAATATCGGCACGCGCGGCGCGAAACTCAAGCACACATGTCGCTCCGACACAAAACCGACATGTACCCCCCGACACCTCACACGAGCTGTTGCTCAGGCAGGCGTCGGCCGAACTCCATCGAGCGCCGAGCCCATCAGGTCAACAAAGTTGTCGTGATAGAACGCCTGACGCACCGAGTCGGAGGCATTGGCGAGCGACGTCTCGAACCGCTCGATCGGCCGGCGGCCACCCTCGACATGGGGATAGTCGGACGAGAACAGACACACCTGCTCACCCGCCTGTTCGATAATCCAGCCGACATCCTCGGTGGGGTACGGCGTGAAACGAAGATGCTGGCGCACGTAGTCGCTGGGGCGCATGGCGAGCCGCTTGAGACGGTCTTCGTGACGAACGAATGCATCGAAGGCAGCCTCCATTTGGCGCATCCACGAGGGCACCCAGATGGCTCCCTGCTCGATGATCCCAACGCGCAGATCGGGGAACCGGTCGAAGACTCCATCGAAAATCATGGTGGCCAAGGTCTGCGCCGGAGGCACCGGAATGCCCATGTAATCCACCGAGCGGAAGTTCTCGGCACCACCATGGAAATCGGCAGGGATCGGCAAACCGTTCACGAAGTAGTTGGGGTCGATGAGCGAGCCCGTGCCGCCCACATGAAACACGATCGGTATGCGCGCCTCGCTGGCGGCACGCCACACAGAGTCGAGGCCAAGGTGGCTCGGCGAATGCCCCGGTGGACATCCCGATGCCACCAACAACGCTGAGGCACCCATTGCAATTGCCTCGTTCGCTAACCCGCCAGCCTTGTCGAGGTCGGCGAGGGGCACGTACATGGTTGGCAACAATCGGCTGTCGACTGAGCAGAAATCAAACATCGCTCGGTTGTGGGCGCGCGCTGCGCCAATCGCGAGCTCGATGTCGCCCGAATGCTCCCAGTCGTGCAGCCGAGTGTTGTGAAACGTGTTGAACATGAGCTGGCTCGCGAAGCCAAGCATGTCGAGCGCTCGCGGACGGTCTTCGGCAATGAACGAACCGGTGGCCGCGAAGTTTTTGCGCAACATGATCTCGGCCTGCTCAACCGAGCGGTACTCATCGGAGAGATGACGCTCGGTGAGCTTGGCGAATGCCGCATTGATGTCACGGAGTTGTTCATCGGGGTCGCCGGTCTGGCGCAGTTCACTACCGCCCTGATATTCGAGGGCAGCGATTCGATCACGAATGCCTGGGTCTGCGTGATCACGCAACCAACCCGGTGTCTCCATCACGTGCGCATCGGCGTCGTGCACTATCAGGCCGGTCGAGTTGTAGGTCATTGTCATTGCCTCAGTGTTGCACCTACGTTCGGGACAACTCTTCATCGCAGGTACTGTGAGCTGCCATGGGGACACGATGACATCCAGAGTCGTTCACACCACGGTTGGCTCGCTCGACCCGAACGATACGCACCCGTATCGAACCGGGCCGTGGCAACCCAACCGCACCGAGTATGACGCCACCTACGACATCGGCGATCTGCGTGTCACCGGCTCGATCCCACGCGACCTTGCGGGCGTGTACCTACGCAACACCGAGAACCCCGTGCACGAGTCCATCGGTCGCTATCACCCCTTCGATGGCGACGGCATGTTGCACTCGATCCACTTCGCCGATGGGCGAGCCACCTATGCCAACCGCTTTGTTCGCACCGCTGCGCTCGCTGCCGAGAACGAGGCCGGCCACGCGCTCTGGGCCGGACTCGCCGAGAGCCCACAACGATCGATACGCACCGACGGATGGGGCGCACGCGCTCGTCTGAAGGATGCATCGAGCACCGACGTGGTGGTACACGCTGGCGTCGCCAAAACCAGCTTCTATCAATGCGGCGATCTCTATCGCCACGACCCCATCTCGCTGGCCGATCTCTCACGCGAAACTTGGGATGGCCACTTCCCAGCTGAAGGCGTTTCGGCGCACACCAAGGTCGACGAACGCACCGGCGAGATGCTGTTCTTCAACTACTCCACCCACGCTCCGTACATGCATTACGGCGTGGTCGACGCCAGCAACGCCTTGGTTCACTACACGCCCATTCCTCTGCCGGGGCCGCGCTTGCCGCACGACATGGCGTTCACCGAGAACTACGCGATCCTCAACGACTGCCCGATGTTCTGGGATCCGCGGCTCCTCGAACGCGACATCTACGCCGTGCGCTACTACCCCGAGATGCCTACTCGGTTCGCGATCATCCCGCGCCGCGGCAACGCTGGCGATGTGCGCTGGTTTGAGGCAGACCCCACCTATGTGTTGCATTGGATCAACGCATTCGAAGACGGCGACGAGATCGTGCTCGACGGCTTCTACCAAACACATCCCAGTCCCAAAGCGGCACCCGAAGACACCGAGTTCGAGCAGATGTTTCGGTTCCTCGACCTCGCCCGCATGCAACCGCATCCACATCGCTGGCGGTTCAACATGCGCACTGGCCGCACCACCGAAGAACGCCTCGATGATCGCATCCTCGAGTTCGGCACCATCAACGGGCGCTACGCAGGCCAGCCGTATCGCTACACCTACACGGTCACGGGCAAGCCGGGTTGGTTCTTGTTCAACGGACTCACCAAGCTCGATACGCACACCGGCACTGTCGATGAATACAAGTTCCCCGATGGCGTCTACGCCAGCGAGGCACCGATGGCACCGCGCATCGGTTCAATTGCTGAAGACGATGGCTATGTCGTCACGTTCACAACCGACATGAACAACGATCAATCGCAGTGCCAGATTTTCGCAGCGCAAGACATCGCTGCCGGGCCCATTGCCAGCGTGCTGTTGCCCGAGCGCATCTCGAGTGGCACACACAGTTGTTGGGCGCCAGCAGATCAATTGCTGAGCTAAGAATTACGGTGCCTTGGCTCCGGTGCGCCAGTCAGGAATGCTTGGCGCCTTCGGCTCCAGCGTGCGCAGGTAGGTCACCAGCTGACGAATCTGTTCGTCAGTCAGCGAACCGCCATAGTCAAGACTCCATGCCGACATCGACGAACCCGAGACTCCACCGGTAACGATCAACGCGATCTGGTTATCGGTGGTGGTACTCAGGAACTGCTTCGAGTTCAAGGTTGGCGCAGTGCCGCCCGTGGCTTGTTTGCCATGACACGACGCGCAGTTCGTTGAGAACAACTCGCCACCGGTCTTTTCATAGTTCTGCTGCTGCTCGGCCTTTGCGTCAGCGCGCAGCGTTGGTTCGCGCAGGCGATACAGCGGGAACGCCACGAGCAACACCACCATGAACACCAAGCCCCACGTGAGGTAGCGGTCAAGGCTGCGTTGCAGCCACTCTGGTTCGTCGAGTTGGGGTTTCGGTGCACGCTCTGGCATCGCCGTCACCCGTTCCCGGCGCACGCCGGGCCTTTCGGAGCAGTCAGAAATGCTGAGGCACCGCGGTCGGGGCCATCGATGCGTTTGCTCGTATCAACAACCAACTCGTTGTTCTCCACGGTGAGCGGATGTTGGTCCATACCGCGTGGCGATGGCCCTTTGACCCACTCGCCGCCGATGTCGAACACCGATCCGTGACACGGACATTCGAACTGACCCGAGCTTTCACAAAACGGAACTCGGCAACCAAGATGCGGACACTTCTGCGACAGCGCAAACAAGTGCCCGTCAGCATTCGCCACCCAGAGTCGACCCTGGTTCACAAACGTCGCTGTGCCCGGTTTGAAGTTGGCCGGATTGCCCAATTTCATCTTCCCGCTGGCACCGGCCGCAGTGAGCGGCCGAAGCAACTCCCACGAAGTCCATCCTGCGGCGAGCGCAAGCATGCTGCCGCACAGTCTCCATCCCGCGCGAAGCAGGTTCCTACGTGTTGTGGCCATGATCGTTCCTCACATCTCCAAGTACGAGTGTTGCCACGGCGGCACGAACTCCCAGCCCGGGCCTCTAAACAGAGCCCCAATCACGGTGAGCGTCACCGCAATGATCAAGATCGTGGCGAACACACACACCGCCACCTTTCGGTTCCTCGATTCAGTGGCTGGATTCCGATCGAAATACGGCAGCAACGCCAACGTGAGCAACACACCCGCCGGCACGAAGATGCCAGCAACAAGCGGATCGAAATGCGACAGCATCTCTTGTAGACCAACGAAGTACCACGGCGCCTTCGCCGGCTCGGGGGTGAGGTTTGGATTCGCGATGTCGCGAAGTGGTGCAGCGAATGCCACACCGAGCGCAATCACCGTGGCGACTGTGCCCAGGCCCACCACAGCGTGGCGCACCAACAGGTGTGGCCACGCAAACACCGTGTCGTCGGTAAGGCGTTCTTCTGCCGTGACCGACTCGCGATCAACAACACCAAGCACACGCACCCGATCTCCGTTGTCGATTGCACGCGCAGTACACATCGGCAACGACGGCGTACGAGTCGCCGACTCATCGACGGCCTCAGTGGCACCTTCGGCGAAGGCACCGGCACTGCCGCGCTTCACTGCAAAACCGTCCTTGCGCACCCGCCAGATGTGCACCATCAACATCATTGCCAAGGCCAACGGCAGCACCGCTACGTGCAGCGCATAGAACCGTTGCAACGTGGCCTGACCAATCTGGGGACCGCCGATCAACAAGTCGGTGAGAATGCCGCCAACCACGGGCACGTAGCCCACAAGGTTGGTGCCCACGGTGACCGCCCAGTAGCTGAGTTGGTCCCACGGCAGCAGGTAGCCGGTAAACGAGAAACCGAGGGTGATTGCGAAGAGCACCATGCCGATCACCCAGTTGAACTGTCGAGGCCGCTTGTATGCCCCGGCGAAGAACACTCGGATGAGGTGCAACACGACCACGAGCACCATCAGGTGCGCCGACCATCGATGCACGTTGCGAACAAGTTGTCCAAAGCCGACCCCCGTGCGCAACTGCTGCATGTCTCCGTAGGCGGCAGTCACCGACGGCGTGTAAAAGAACATCAGGTACACCCCGGTGACCACCAAGATCGTGAAGAGCACCGTGGCGATGTAACCCAAGCGCCACGAATAGCGCAGCCTCAGCACGCGCCGCGGCACCTTCACTGGATACACGTGCAGGAACACGTTGGAGAATCCCTGCAATGCGCGACCACGCGGTGTGTCGAGTTGCGGATGACGAAACACCGAGCGCCACGCTTCGGTGTGGGTGACTCGCTGCCACCGACTTTCTGGAACCGGATACACGTCTGGCTCGAGCGCGTCTCGCAACTGCTCGCTGTTTCCGGCTTCTTGGTCAATCATGCAACAACCTCTCTGGCGTGAACCATCAACAGGGCACCGGGCGGGCATCGGTTGACGCACAACCCGCATCGAATACAGATCTCTTCATCGAGTAACAGCACCGACTGGGCTGCAGTTCCGTGGCCGGCATCATCGGCACGCACAATCGAAATGCAATTGGTAGGACACACGTCCACGCACAACCCACACAAGATGCACAGTTCGGGCTTGAGCATCACGTTCTCGAAGCAGCGCAGACAGCGCAACCCTTCGAGCACTGCGTGACCCTCGTCGTAACCGGTCTCAACTTCGGCAAAGCCAATGCGACGATCGTTCGGCACACTTGGCACAGCAACTCGGGCGATGGCGTCGTAGCCCGTAGCCATACGCCTGAAGTTGGGCTTTGAAATCAACTCGATGCGCACGACACTGGCGTGGCGTTGCGCACCATCGGCAACTTGGTCGCTGCCCGACAGCACAGCATGAATCGAAGCGGCCGCCTTGCGTCCATCAGCGATTGCATCGATGAGGTTTCGTGGGCCAAACGCAACATCGCCGCCAGCCCAAACACGAGGATTGCTCGAGCGCATGTTCGCATCAACCGCAATGCCGCCGAATCGATTGCGATCGATGTTGCCTTCTCCGAGAAAGACAACGTCGGGCGATTGACCCACCGCCAAAATCACGGTGTCGGCCTGAATGATCGATTCAGTTCCTGCCGCGAAGACCGGCGCGAAGCGATGCTGTTCGTCGAACACCGACACAACCTCGATGGTCTCCAGGCCAGTCACACGACCTTCGCCAACGATGCGGTGCGGACCGCGGCGAAACATAATGTGAATGCCTTCGGCCTCAGCTTCTTCGATCTCCTCCAGCGCTGCGGGCATCTCAGCAAACGACTCAAGAGCCACCACGGTCACGTGCGACACGCCAGCGCGCAGAGCAGCGCGGGCCGCATCAAGAGTGGTCGTGAGGCCTCGTCTCGCGTCGTCACCTGCGCTCTGGCTCAGCACTACAGGAGCCGGAGCGGCCTCGTCACGCGCCGAGGCACGAAGCGCTGTGCGAGCGGCATCGAACGCGACATTGCCGCCGCCAACAACCACGACTCGCGAACCAAGTTGCACGCGGAATCCTTGGTTCACGTTGAGCAAGAACTCAACAGCTTTGAACACACCATCAAGGTCGTTGCCCGGAATATCGAGGCTTCGGCCGCGTGCCGTTCCGACACACACGAACACTGCGTCGTGCTGCGCAATCAGTTCGTCGAATGTGATGTCGCGACCGATGCGACAGTTCAAACGGACGTCCACGCCAAGTGAGATCACAGCATCGATCTCGCGCTCAATCAATGGACGCGGCAGGCGGTACTCAGGAATACCAAGCACCATCATTCCGCCAAGCCGCGATTCGGCTTCGTAGATGGTGACTGCGTGACCAGCGAGCCGAAGATCATGTGCTGCGGCCAAGCCGCCGGGGCCTCCACCAATGATTGCAACCGATGAGCCGGTTGCCGCGGGAACCGGGCCATGGCCTTCGTGCCAAGCCGCCGCACCCGCAAAACTCTCGACGCCATAGCGTTCGCTCACGAAACGCTTCAACGCTCGAATCGACACCGGCGAGTCGAGGTTGCCGCGGCGGCATGCCGACTCGCAGGGCGCTGCACACACCCGACCGCAGATTGACGGAAACGGGTTCGGGCCCCGCGCAATCATGTATGCGTCACGGAAGCGACCCTCAGCGATCGCTGTCACGTATGCACCGGCATCGGTGTGCACGGGGCAAGCCGCCCGGCACGGCTCGTTCTCCCAGAGCCAAGCAGCATCTGGAATTGGTGGTGGAGTTGCCATCAAATGATGTGACGGCTCTGGAGGCGGCGAAGCCCCCAGAGCAGTCCAGTGAGTGAAGCCGCAAACCAGCCAGTTGCGAGGGCGACACGGCCGCCCCGCTCGAAGCTCGTGATCTTCGACAACATCATGTGAGGAACAACCACAAGCAACACGAATGCGATGCCAACGATGACGACGCCACTGACAATGGCTCGCAACCAGGTCATCCGGTAACCGTGAAGGCAGCGCGCATGCCCTGTCCGTAGTGCTTCTCGATGTTGCACACGAGGATGTACTTACCAGGCTTCAAGTCGAGCGTGACCGTGCCAACTTTGCCGATGTCAGTCTCACCAACTTCGCCAACTGTGGTGGCCTCGCTGACCTTGTTCGTGGCGGTGTCTACTGTCAAGGCGTCGAACGCCGTGTCGGTCTTGAGCACAACCATCTCATGCTTTTTGGTACCCGAGTTGGTGAGCGTGAATGTGGTCGGGCCAGCAGCAACGGTTACCGGCTCCACCTTGAGGTACTGCGTGGTGTCGTTTGTATCGCCAGCTGTCACCGCAACAGGAGTACCCGTGGCACTCGTTGGCACTGTGATTCCAGCCGACGTTGTGTTGGCGGTGGACTTGCTCGAACTGGAACAACCAGCGAGCGTCGCCAAACCAATGGCTGCCGTGGCAACCAGCCGTATACCTCGACGCATGTGAACACTCCTTGTAGTAGGTGTTTCATTCATAACAAGGCGTGCTCCGCTCAAATAGGGCCAAAGGTCCCGACAAGTCCCGCGGAGGAAACAACTCAGCAGGTCGCAGCCGCTTTCATTCAGTGCACCTCGCGAGATCTGTTGAGTCGCTACTGACAGAATGAGGCAATGAATCGTTGGCCGCCATGCTCGTAATCGCCGACGACCTCACCGGCGCGGCCGACTCAGCCGCCGCGTTCACATCAAGCGGCCATCGTTGCGTTGTCTCCCTCGATGGTTTATCCACGGGCGGCCGCACGCCGCGCAACACGATCGTGGTGATCGACACCGACAGTCGCGACATGAGCGCATCCGATGCATTCGCCAGCACATCGGCTGCGATCACACGACACGCGCCCACCGAGCTCTTCATCAAGATCGACTCCACGCTTCGCGGCAATATCCGCGCCACGGTTGAAGCAGCCTTGTCGGCCATGCCCACACCGCCCGATCGGATAGTGATCTGTCCCGCATTTCCGCAACTTGGACGAACCGTCACACATGGTCGCGTACACGTGCGCGGCGTGCCACTCGACGGTCCCGATCTGTTCGAACTCTTCGATGGGTTACGCATTGACGGCAACGTAGAAATTCCCGAGGTACACACCGAGCACGACCTCGCAGCTGCAGTCGGCTCTCGCGCCCAAGCCACGTTGTGGGTTGGTTCAGCCGGACTCGCCCGGCACGTCGGTGCGTCTATGGCGCGTAACGATGCGGCTCTCAAACCGATCAACAACCTCGCAGCCGAGCACCGACGCTGCCTGCGAGTTGTTGTCATCGCTGGCTCACAGCACCCGAACACGCTCGAGCAGATCGCCGCGCTCAACCCGTCCACAAACGTCGCTGCGTTGCATCCGCTCGATCCCGAGTTCAGCGCCCGCGCCGAGCGCGCTGCGATTGGAGCCGACGGCCTCGTGCTCACGGGCGGCGCCACTGCCCGAATCGTGCTCGATCTACTCAACGTGCGATCACTCGATATTCGCGGTGAGGTAGAACCCGGCATTGCATGGTCCACGGCGCGCAGCGATTCCGGAGACATCACGGTGGTCACCAAGGCTGGCGGATTCGGCGACACGCTCGCTCTGCAACGCGCCGTCGAGTTTCTCTCGCGGCCATAATGACGTCGTGCCAATGACCGACCTCCCCATCATCGCAGTCACGATGGGCGACCCCGCCGGCGTCGGCGCCGAAGTCATCGTCAAAGCGCTCAGCCGCGCAGAGGTCACTGCCATGTGTCGACCCGTGGTTATCGGCGACGCACACCGACTCACCATCGCCGCTCAACTGTGTGGTCTCTCGCTGCGCATCCGCGTGGTGGCCGATCCATCCGAGCTCGCCTCAGCCACCGAACTGTCCACCATCACTGTCATCGATCCCCAAGTTGTTCCCGCGGCACTCGAGTGGGGCGTGGTGTCTCCACAGGCAGGCGAAGCGGCCTATCGCTATGTAGCGATCGCTGCGCAGTTAGCTATCTCGGGCAAGGTTCAAGCGATCTGCACCGCTCCACTCAACAAAGAGGCGCTGCACGCTGCCGGCCACCTGTTCCCCGGCCACACCGAACTGCTCGCTCATCTCACCGGCACCGACGAAGTCTCGATGATGCTCGAGGCCCCAGGGCTGCGCGTTGTCCACGTGACCACCCACATCGGCATCCTCGATGCCATCGATCGAATCAACCCGGCACTCATCGAACGCACGGTTCGCCGCACGCACAGCACGTTGCGCCGCGCTGGCATCGATCTGCCGCGTTTCGCGGTGTGCGGTATCAACCCGCACGCCGGCGAAAATGGCCTGTTTGGTCGCGGCGAAGAAGCCGACAAGATCGCGCCCGCGGTCGCTCAGTTGCAGTCCGAAGGCATCGATGTCGTCGGCCCGCTGCCGGCCGACACGTTGTTCTATCGCGCTCGTCGCGGCGAGTTCGACTGTGTCGTCGCGATGTATCACGATCAGGGCCACGGCCCGGTGAAAGTGCTCGGGCTCGAAGCTGGCGTCAATATCACCATCGGTCTGCCCGTGGTTCGTACGTCTGTAGATCACGGCACTGCGTTCGATATTGCGGGCACCGGCGTTGCCGACGAACGATCAATGATCGAAGCACTCAAGCAAGCCGTTGCACTCTCAAGTCGCTGAGGCGTGGCGCTTCGAAACAGCAACGCCCAACGCCGCCCCCACAACCAAGCCCAGAAATGGGAACAGCGTGAGCACAATGCTGTCGAGTGCCACCACGCCAAAGAGCACCAGATCAATCCCCACAAACAAGAACAGCAAGAGCCCCAGCACTGCAGTGCCGATGATCCGTCCAACCTTCATCACACAATCCTCCTGAACAGCGGACGAATCACCGCAAAGAACCCAACCCCCGACAGTCCCGTGAGCACAAGGCTCGCCGGCGCCAAGGGCGAGTCAAACGCTCCGCCCTCGATCTTCACGTTCACCGTGCCAGAGCATGTGGCTGCGGGCTCAACATGCTCGCCGCTCACAACAAACGTGATGCCCGCGGGCACCACCGACGGCAGTTTGTACTCCTCGACACCTTGGTTCGCCACCTTGTCACTCGTTGAGCGCCACGAGTCGATCGTGTAACTGCCAAACCCAGGCGGCAACTTCACTCGAATCGACCCCGAATACGAGCGAGACTGCGCGGGCACGTCTACTGCGCCTTGCCAGTTCACGGTGTCCTGACGCGGAATGACCACTGTCGCCGAGCCAAGCGATTTGGCATTGATAGTGAACGATCCAGCCGGTTTTATTCCCGTCTGAAAAACTCCAGTGGCCTCGCACGGCCCGCTCAAGCTGGCATGAGCAACAGTTGCTGGGCCGACCAGCGCAGCGGCTCCGAGCATCGTGATCGCTCCGAGGAATCTCATCGGTAGTCGCATGATCATCGCTTTCACCTCTTGCGTGGCTGATCACCACTCATGTGTGCATGGTACGAAAGGGCGCCCATCGGTCGATAGAGGCCAAGGTCACCAATCATCGCTGGCACCATCTAGGGCCAACCCCGACACTCCTACTACGGTGGTTCGCATGAAGGCCCTCTCCGCCGTAGCCGTGTTGTCCATCAGCTTGATTGCTTGCAGTTCAAGCCCATCATCAACATCAGGCACAACCGCCGCGTCGATTGATGCATCTGCAACTACTTCGCCAGCCGAGACCACGCCGCCAACCGAGGCACCGCCCGCAGAACCGCTCACCATCGATCAACTCATCTCGCTTGGTCGGCCCATTGTGCTTGCCCACGCCGGCGGCAACGACGAGCATCCACACTCCACTCCCTACGCGTACGCCGACAGCGTGAAGGCCGGTGTCGACATGCTCGACTTCGATGTGCAGCTCACCAAAGACGGCGTTCTTGTGGTTCAACACAACGAAGACACTGGCTCGAACACCGAGCTCAACCTCGTGATCGCAAACACCAACTACGCCGACCTCGCCAAGCTCGACAACGCCTACTGGTTCACCAAAGAGTGCACCTGCCACGACAAGCCCGAAGCCGATTACATCCTGCGCGGCATGCGCACTGGCGCCGTGCCACCATTGCCGGGCTACACGCCCGACGACTTCATCATTCCGCGCTTTCGCGACATCGTTGAACGCTTTCCTTCGATGCCGTTGAACATTGAGATCAAGGGCGTCGGCGACCCAGCTCTCGCCGCGGCGAAAGAACTCGCTGCCGAACTCACCGAGTTGCACCGCCTCAAGAATGCCGTTGTCACCTCGTTCCACGACGAGATCGTCACCGCGTTCCACGAGATGGCGCCTACGGTCGAAGTCACACCAGGCCTCGGCTTGGCATCGGCCTTCATTCTCAACAAGACCCCATTGCCTGCCGGCATGCGCATCTTGCAGTTGCCACCCGACTACTCGGGCGTGCATGTGCTCAGCCCCGAAAGCATCGCGCTCAGCAAAGCTTCTGGCTACGTAATTTGGGTGTGGCCCGACGATGGCAAGTGGGAGCACCTCGCTGGCTACAACGAGTTGCTCGCGATGGGTCTCGAGGGACTCAACGCCAGCCGCCCCAGCGAAGCCGTGGCAGCAGTGAAGGCGTTCGTGCCCGGCTGAACTACATCGTGATCACGTCGAGCACTGCTCGAGCGCGTGGCGATGCATCAGGAGATGGTGATTGAGCCAGTCATGCTCTGATGAATGCGGCAATGAATGGCGTACGTACCGGCAGCGGCCACAACCAAATCAGCGGTGCCACCGGCAGGCACATCAACGGTGAACGAGCCGTCGTCGGCCGTAACCGAATGGAGAACCGAATCGGCATTGCTCACGGTGATGGTCTGGCCAGCGGCTGCGGTAACGGCGCCAAACGAATAACCAGAGATTTTTAGAGCAGCCACCGACTCAGTTGGCAACGTGCCAAGCGCGCCACCGGGAACTGTGCCAAGCGCACCGCCTGGAGCGGCAACTGACCCAACAGGCGCAGCCGTGGATTGCGTTGCAGCCTTGTCGCTGCTGCACGCGCTTATTGCGCTGACAGCGAGAACGGATCCAAGAACAAAAGCAGTAATTCGGGGGGTCATAACGGATTCCAATTCTGTCGAAGGGAAGTCGCGCTGACCCTATACCGATATCCCGCAACGTGATGGTCATGCTGATCACAGCACGTCCTTCGCGAAATCATCAGGTTGGAACTGGCATGGCCAATCGCCGCTCGGCGCGCGCCGCAAGGTTCTTGGCAAGCTGGCCGAGTCGGTCGATGCGCTTCAACAATGCCTCGCGTGCTCGTTCGGCAGCAGCACTGAGGTTGGCGAGTTGCTCAACCTTCCAATGGTTCAGAATCACTGGCACCAGCACCTGCTCATGGAAGATCGTGGCGTCGTAAATACCGGCGCGGGCGATTGCAGCGCTATGGCGATCGAAATCAGCAATGCCCGTGCCGGGCATCGCGAACGTACGCACCACTTCTTCGGTCGCAATCAGCATCTCTGAAGGGTCAAGCTCAAACGCTGCCGTCGCAAGGTCGCGATAGAACAAGTAGTGCAGGTTTTCGTCGGCGGCCACTCGAGCCATTACTTCGTAGCCGCGACGATCGCCGATGATCTTGCCGGTGTTGCGATGCGCAATTCGTGTGGCCAACTCTTGCAAGCTCACGTAGATCACGCCGATGAGCGGTGACGAAGGAGTGGGTACCTCGCCAGCTGACACCTGTGCCATGCGGCCGCGCTCGAGAGCCACGGGATCGATGGCACGAGTGGCAATGAGGTAGTCGCGCATCACGATCGAGTGGCGGCCCTCCTCAGCAGTCCAACGCCGGTTCCATGTTCCGAACGCGCCATCCATTGTGAACATTCGCTCGATGTCGCGAAAGTAGTAGGGCAGGTTGTCCTCGGTGAGCAGGTTCACAAACAGCGCACTGCGCGCTGCCTCGGGAAGTTCGGCGCCATCGAGATTGCAGTCGGCGACCGACCACTCGTATCCGGCCGGAAAATCGTGGCCTCGGTCGTACGGAACCAACTCGTGCGGAAACCACTCCTTGGCTGTCGCGAGGTGCCGGTCGAGCAACTTGCCGGCCACTGGTTCGAGTTCAGCGAGGAAGGTCTGTGGAGTCACAGAAGGCAGCCTACCTACTGGTAGGTAGATGATCGAGTCACCTACCGATGAAAGTACAAAAGTCCCTAGCGGAAAAGGTCGCGGCTTTGATCGCGAAGCACCGGAGCAATCGTTGCCGTCTCGTCGCGCTCCCATTGGTAGCCGCGCACCACGGCCAGTGGCACTCGGCTGAGGTTGCCCTTCACCAGTTCGGCAGCGCCCGTGAGTTCGTCGGCCACACACAACGCCTGCACCTTGAACTCATGACCGTGTGGGTCAACCTGGCCGATGTAGCTAAGGATCGGTTGCATGCCGGCAATGCCAATGGCGATGTCGGTCTGACCCTCACGCCACGCACGGCCAAACGTGTCGCTGATGATCACCGCCACATCAACGCCGAGGGCCAGCAATCCGACGCGAATACGGCGGGCGCTGTCATCTGAGTCGAGCGGTAGCAGCACGGCACGACCATGGGCCCCGCTGCTCGACTGATCAACTCCTGAGTTCGCGCATACGAAACCGTGGTGGGTTTCGGTGATGAGGATGGGTCCGATCTGGCGCACCACACGCTTGGCTTCACGCAACACAATCTCGGTGACGGCAGCGTCCTTGTCCCACTGCTTCGACCACTCAAGCGCGTACTGCGAGGGCGTGATATCAGCAAGCTCAACCGTGCGACCTTCGGCCTTCGAAACGATCTTGCTCGTTACGATCAACACATCGCCGCTCTGCAACGGAGTACCCGCATCGCGTGCAGCGCTTGCGCTGATTTCGGCGAGATCAGCGCCCGGTTCGATCTCTCCAACGCCGCCGATACCAAAGATTTCGAGACCACTCATCCTGCGAGTCTTGCCGATGAGCCCCCCGTCGCCACAACAATGTGGCGCTGCGACCATAAAGCGGTCAACATGTGACCGTGATTTCCGACATCTTCGATCCAACGGCGTGGCACACGGTTCCGGAATTTTCCTTTACCGACATCACCTATCACCGAGCGAGAGCTCACGGCACCGTGCGCATCGCGTTCAACCGGCCCGAGGTGCGCAACGCCTTTCGTCCACACACGGTCGACGAGCTCTACATTGCGCTCGACCACGCGCGAATGAGCACCGACGTGGGCTGCGTGCTGCTCACCGGCAACGGACCATCAGCCAAAGATGGCGGATGGGCATTTTGCAGTGGCGGCGATCAACGCATCCGCGGCCGCGACGGCTACAAGTACACGCTGCCCGAAGGCCCCGACGGTGCCGCTGGCGAGACCGCCGCAACCATCGAGCCAGGCCGCGCCGGACGACTCCACATTCTCGAAGTGCAGCGCCTCATTCGCTTCATGCCCAAAGTGGTCATCTCGGTGGTGCCCGGTTGGGCAGCGGGTGGCGGGCACAGCTTGCACGTGGTGAGCGACCTCACCATCGCCAGTCGCGAGCACGCTCGGTTCAAGCAAACCGACGCCGATGTCGCCAGCTTCGATGGTGGATTCGGTTCGGCATATCTGGCACGTCAGGTCGGTCAAAAGTTTGCCCGCGAGATCTTCTTCCTTGGCGACGAATACACCGCCGACGACGCCTACCGCATGGGCATGGTCAATGCCGTTGTGGCACACGACGAACTCGAAGCTACTGCGCTCGCTTGGGGCCGCAAGATCAACGCGAAGAGCCCCACCGCGCAACGCATGCTCAAGTTCTCGTTCAACCTCATCGACGACGGACTCGTGGGCCAGCAAGTGTTTGCGGGCGAAGCAACGCGTTTGGCCTATATGACCGACGAAGCTCAAGAGGGCCGCGAATCGTTCCTCGAAAAGCGCGACCCCGATTGGTCCCCATACAAGTGGCTGTTCTAACGGCCGCTACATGATCGTCATCGATCACCCCGATGACCCGCGCATTGCCCAGTTCCGCATGCGCGAGCGCGGCATCAACACTCGCGCCGATCGGCGAGAGCAAACCGGCGCCGGACTCTTCGTTGCCGAGGGCGACCTCGTGGTCGGTCGCGCGCTCGACGCCGGCTACGAAGCCGTGATGGCATTCTTCGATGTTGCCGCTCCCCCGCCAGTGACTCAGCGCTTCGATGCCAATGTCGAGCAGTACGCAGGCACCGAAGACATCCGCCGCGCAGGCATGGGCCTCGGCGTGCCGCTGTCTATCGTTGCGCTATTTCGACGGCCACCACCGCTTGATCCCAGGGCGCTTACTCGAGGCAAGCGCATCGTTGCCCTCGAGGCCGTAGACAATCCCGTGAACATCGGCACCGTGGTGCGCAGTGCTTCGGCGCTCGGCTGGAACGGGCTCCTGCTCGATCGCACCAGCGCCGATCCGCTTGCTCGCCGAGCATTGCGCGTCTCAATGGGTACGTCGTTCGTGCTGCCCTTCGCCCGCAGCGAGTCGTTGGTCGACACCGTGCGCGCAGCCCGCGATAGTGGCACGCTCGTGGTTGCACTTGCGTTGGCCGACGATGCCATGCCTCTCAACTGCGTGCTTCCGGCCACGCACCAACCAGTGATGCTGCTGTTGGGCGCCGAGCGCACCGGACTCAGCGACGAACTACTCGACGCCGCCAGCCTTCGCGCAACGATTGCCATGGCGGCTGGCGTCGACTCGCTCAATGCCGCCGCCGCCGCAGCGATTGCGTGTTACGCGCTTCGGCGCTGATGCCAAGTGCTCAGCGCGGGTAGTTGGCACTGCTAATCGGCAACCCTGTGTCGTTGCGCAGGTGCTCGGCCGCACGCACGAAATAATCAATCAAGGTCTGCTCGATCTCGGGCGAGGCACCGCTGAGTTTCACGGCATTGGCCATGTGCAGCATCCAGTGGTCGCGTTGCAGCGGGCCCACCGGAAATGGAAAATGCCGCATCCGCAGCTTGGGATGTCCGCGCTCTTCGGCGTAGGTGGTCGGCCCGCCCCAATACTGAGCTAAGAACAGCGTGAGCCGATGACGAGCTCCGGAGAAGTCGGGCGCCTCGGGATACAACGGGGCCAGCACATCGTCGGTCTGAACGCCGGCGTAAAAGTGATCGACAAGCCGTTCGAAGAAGGCCATTCCGCCGACGGTGTCAAAAACGGAGATGGATTCGGATTCGGCGTCGTTCGGCATTGCCACGCAGCCTACGCCGTAGCGTCAGGCTGCTTCGGGGCGAAACACGCGATAACGCACGAGGTCGATCGGGCGGATCAAGAACGGTGTCGAATCATCGCAGGCATCGAGAATGATCGCCTCGTCAGTGGCCAACAGCACAATCGCCGAAATCCACAGGCCATCTCGATCGAGTTCGATGACATCGCCAGATTCGATTCGGTTGCTCAACAATGTGATCATCAGTCTCTCCTTGAGACGCTGCCTTATCTCTCGCAGCTATGGCCGACAGTCTGGCGTTCTCTCATGGCGATAGACGAGTCGGAGCGGCGGATTCACCCTCAGTACTTTGTGATCTGAGTCACAAAGTGCTGATGCCTCCAACGTCACGAAAATTCAGGGGCTTCCCAGTCGGCGAAAATCTCGGGCAAGCCGTCGCTCACCTTGTCGACCCACACCGGTGGACGCTTCTCAAGGAAGCTCATCACGCCTTCGCGACTGTCGGCGCTCTTGCCGCGCTCTTTGATGCCACGCGAGTCAACCCGATGCGCTTCCATGGGGTGCGACGCACCAAGCATCCGCCACATCATCTGACGCGACAACGCCACCGAAACGGGGGCCGTGTTCTCGGCGATCTCGTTGGCAAGCGCCCGGGCCGCAGCCAACAGCTCGTCGCCGGGATGCACGCTGCGTACGAGGCCCGCATCGAGCGCGTCGCTGGCGCCGAACACCCGCCCGGTGTAGACCCATTCGGCAGCCTGGCTGATGCCCACGAGCCGAGGCAAGAACCACGAAGAGCACGCTTCGGGCACGATGCCGCGGCGGGCGAACACAAATCCAAACCGAGCCGCGTCGGACGCAAGACGAATATCCATCGGCAAGGTCATCGTGACTCCCACCCCGACTGCAGCTCCGTTGATGGCTCCGATGACCGGCTTGGTGCATTCGAAGATGCGCAGCGATACGAGGCCTCCACCATCGCGCGGTACGCCCACACGGGTCTGCACATCGCTGCCGCCGCCCTGAAACGTGTCGCCGCCACCCGAGAGGTCGGCCCCTGCGCAGAACCCACGACCAGCGCCGGTGACGATGACCACGCGCACGTCGTCGTCGGCATCAACGCGATCGAATGCTGCGATCAGTTCGCGCATCATCGTGTTGGTGAATGCGTTGAGCTTGTCGGGCCGGTTCAGCGTGATGGTCGCAATGTGGTCGGCTACGTCATAGAGAATCTCGGTGTACATGGCACCGAAACTAGAACATGTGCCGTCGGTTGCCCCGATCGACCCACTGCCCCCGCCACATCCCCCGCCACCAAAAAGTTTGTTGAAGACTTTTGGTCAAGGGTCGACCAAAGGTCTTCAACAAACCGAGGATGGTCGATGAAATGCGCGAGGGTCGATGGAATGCGAGGGGGTCGATGGAATGCGAGGGGGTCGATGTATTACACGTCGAGGAAGCGACTGGCGGCAACGCCCGACGCGATAGCGCCAGCGGCCATGCCGAACAGCACCACAAGCAACATCACCATGTTCAAAAAGCTGTTGCTCACCACCAAGGCAATGAACCCGTTATCGCCCTTGAGCTTGACCACGCCATGGGTCCACAGTCGGTTAAAGAACAGCAGGAAGCCACACGACATCAGCGCCCCGATGAGCCCCTGAATGAGCCCTTCGAGCATGAACGGTATTCGGATGAACCAGTTGGTGGCACCGACCAGCTTCATCACTTCGATCTCGCGGCGACGGGCAAACATCGCCGTGCGAATCGTGGTCCAAATCAAGATGAGCGCGCCAACCAGAAGCAGCACCGACAAACCCACGGTGACGGTTTGCACGAAGTCGCGAAGCTTGCTGATCTGTTCGACTTGATCGCGCGCAAGCACCACCTTTTGCACCTTGGGTACTTCGGCAAATCCGTTGGAGAGTTGAACCAGCACGTTCAGCTGACCGGCTTTGGGAACAACCTTGAACTCGGTGGGCAGGTTGGCTTCATTGAGCAACCGAAACGTGGTGGGGTCGGCGGCCAGCAACCGCTTTGCCTCGGCAAGCGACTGCTCGAAGTTGAGGTACTCGAGTTTGCCGACGTCGACAACTGTTGGACTCGACTCAAGCGCGCTCTTGATGTTGGCTACCTGATCGGGGGTGGCGGTGGGGCTCACGTACACGATCATCTGCACGCCACCGGCCCATTTCGAGAGCAGGTTGTCGAAGCCGCGTTGCACCAAGAACGTGCCTCCAACCAAGAACAACGACACTGCGCTGGTGAGGATGGCCGCCACCGTGAGCGTGATATTGCGCCGCAGACTGGCACCGGTCTCGCGGAACGTATAGGCAAGGCGAGACAGCATTATTCGTACACTCCGCGAGCCTGGTCGCGCACGATAATGCCGCGGTCCATTTGGATCACGCGTTTGCGCATCATGTTCACAATGCGTTGGTCGTGCGTGGCCATCACCACAGTGGTGCCGGTCTTGTTGATTCGATCCAGCAAGCGCATGATGCCCTCGCCGGTAGCGGGGTCGAGGTTTCCGGTGGGCTCGTCGGCAAGCAAGATGAGTGGACGGTTCACGAAGGCCCGCGCAATTGACACACGCTGCTGCTCGCCACCAGACAACTGGTGGGGAAAGCGATCTTCTTTGCCCGTGAGTCCCACAAGGTCGAGCACGGCCGGAACCTGTTGGCGGATCACGTGCTTGGGGCGGCCGATCACTTCGAGGGCGAAGGCCACGTTTTCGTGCACGGTCTTGTTGAGCAACAGCTTGTAGTCCTGAAAGATGTTGCCGATGTTGCGCCGCAGATGCGGCACCTTGCTATCGGGCATCTCGTTGATGTCGCGTCCGGCAACCCAGACAGCACCCTTTTCGGGACTCTCCTGGCGGTTCATCATGCGCAACAAGGTCGACTTACCCGAGCCTGATGGTCCAACAAGAAAAACGAATTCGCCCTTGGCAACATCGAAGGTGGCGTCGCGCAGGGCGGTGACTTCTGAGTTGTAAATCTTGGTGACGTTCTCGAGGCGTATCAATCTGGCTCCTCGGAAGTGGAATGCGTACGTGTCTGCCGCCCGCGGACAGCAAAACCTACCAGTGCCCGGCGGGCCAAGGAGGTCACTCTTGCGAGCGGCGGCGATGCTGGAGGTAACCCTCCATGAACACATCGAGATCGCCGTCGAGCACTGCGGCCACGTTGCCCGACTCGACCTCGGTGCGAAGGTCTTTCACCATTTGGTAGGGCTGCAGCACGTAGCTACGAATCTGACTGCCCCAGCCCACCTGTGCTTGACGCCCGGCGATGCGATCCATCTCGACCTGGCGCTCTTCTTCAACCCTGGCAGCGAGCATGGTGCGCAAACGGTTCATCGCCTTTTCGCGGTTCTGCAACTGGCTGCGTTCTTCTTGCGAACTCGAGACCAGACCGGTGGGCTCATGGATGAGTCGCACAGCGGAGGATGTCTTGTTCACGTGCTGGCCACCGGCGCCACTGGCCCGAAAGACTTCCATGCGAACATCAGATTCGTTGAGATCGACATCGGGATCTTCGAGCACTGGCCACACCTGAACCGCCGCAAAGCTGGTCTGGCGTCGCCCTTGGTTATCGAACGGGCTAATACGAACCAAACGATGCGTGCCGCGCTCGCTGGTCATCAGCCCATATGCGTAGCGACCCGTGAGCGTGAACTCTGCTGAGAGAATGCCGGCTTCGGTGCCTTCGGAAATGCCGTCGACCTCGAAGCCGAATCCGTGGCGCTCGGCCCAGCGGCCGTACATGCGCAGCAGAATCTCGCTCCAGTCCTGAGCATCGACGCCGCCGTCTTTGGCGTTGATCTGCACGATGCAATCGAGTTCGTCGTGCTCGCCGGTGAACAAGCTGCGCATCTCGAGTTGCTGCAACGTGGACGCTGTCTTGGCGATGGCATCGACCAGCTCGGGCTCTTGACTGGCATCGTCGACCTCACGGGCCATTTCATGCAACAGCTCGGTATCGGCGATGTCGCTGGAGAGGCCATCGAAGGTGTCGATGTCACTCTTCACATTTGCGTACTCGCCGTTGACCTTCTTGGCCAACTCTTGGTCGTCCCACAGGTCGGGGCGCGACACCTCGAGCTCAAGCTCGCCCAGACGGGCACGCTTGTCGCTGATCTTGAGGTAGGCCTCTGCTTCGCCGAGGCGGCGTCGCAGATCCTTGATGTCGTCGGAGAAGTCGCGCATGGGTGTTGGGGTGTTGGGTGCCTAGGCGGTGGCGCCGTGGCACACCTTGAACTTCTTGCCGGAACCGCATGGGCACGGCGCATTGCGAGGAGTCTTCGACCATTCGTCGTTCACGACGGGCTGAGACTTCTGCTGACTTTGTGCGGCAGATGCAGCGAGCTCGGGCGAAATCTCGCCGTCGGCGGCAGCGACCTGCGCAGCAATCTGAAAGCCCGACGATTGAGCGTTGTCGGCCGAGGTCTGTTGCACGTTTTGAACCATCGGTGCTGGCTCGTCGTTACGCACCACTTGCACATGCATGACGTAACGAACGAAGTCTTGGGCCACGCCCTTCATCAGCGCGCCGAACATCTCGAAGCCCTCGCGCTGCCATTCGGTGAGCGGATCCTTTTGGCCCATCGCCCGCAAGTTGATGCCCTCTTGGAGGTAATCCATCTCCTCGAGATGCTCACGCCAGCGTTGGTCGATGATCTGAAGCATCACTTGACGCTCAACATCGCGCATGACCTCGGCGGTGAGTTCGGCTTCGCGCAGTTCGTAGTGCGCCGAGGCGTCGGCCATCACGAGCTTGTACATCTCGTCAGTGTCGCGGCAGCCAGCAAGCTGCTCTTCGGTGATGCCGGTAGCCCAGAACGAACGCAGTTCGGTGACGAGGCCGTCGATATCCCACTCGTCGTCGGCTTCGCTGACACAGTGACTGTCGACCAAGGTGTCGATCGCATCGGCGAGATACTCGAGCGCGGCCGCTTTGAGATCGGCGCCTTCGAGGATCTGATCGCGGCGCTGGTAAATGATCTTGCGCTGCTCGTTCATTACTTCGTCGTACTTGAGCACGTTCTTGCGAACTTCGCCGTTGCGTTGCTCGACGGTGCTCTGGGCCCGCTCGATGGCCTTGGTGACCATCTTGGCTTCGATGGCTTCGTCGTCGGGCAAGGCCCGACCCATCACCCAACTGAGTGCGCCCGTAGCGAACAAACGCATCAGCTCGTCATCGAGGCTGAGATAGAAACGGCTGTCGCCGGGGTCGCCTTGACGACCGGCGCGACCACGCAGCTGATTATCGATGCGTCGGCTCTCGTGACGCTCGGTGCCGAGCACGTAGAGACCGCCAAGTTCGCGCACCTGATCGCCTTCGGCGCGGCACGACTTGGTGAACTCGGCGAGGAGTTGGTCGTAGCGAGCAAACGCTGCAGTGCGCGCCTCACGGAAGTCTTCGGGCATCTCGTCGATGGGCAACGACAACGCGAAGTCGTCGACCATGACATCGGCCGAATGGCCCTCTTTGAGCACCTGCGCTCGGGCGAGACCCTCGGGGTTGCCACCCAACAAAATGTCGACGCCTCGGCCGGCCATGTTGGTCGCAACGGTGACCGCGTGCAGCCGACCGGCCTGAGTAACGATCTGAGCTTCACGAGTGTGCTGCTTGGCGTTGAGCACTTCATGGTCGATGCCGCGCTGGGTGAGCAGGCGCGAAAGGTACTCGCTCTTCTCAACGCTGATGGTGCCCACGAGCACGGGCTGGCCGCGCTCGAAACGCTCGGCGATGTCTTCGACGACGGCATCGAACTTGCCCGGCTCGCCCTTGTAAATCAAGTCGGCGTGATCAACACGACCAACAGGCTTGTTGGTCGGAATCGGCACGACATCGAGGCCGTAGGTGTTCTTCAGTTCGGCAGCTTCGGTAGATGCCGTACCGGTCATGCCGCCAAGCTTGTCGTACATACGGAAGTAGTTCTGCAGGGTGATCGTGGCGAGGGTCTGGTTCTCCTCTTTGATCTTCACGCCCTCTTTGGCTTCGACCGCTTGGTGGATGCCTTCGCTCCAGCGGCGGCCATCGAGCACGCGACCGGTGAACTCATCGACGATCTTGACCTCACCATTTTGGATGATGTAGTCCTTGTCACGCTTGTACAGCTCTTTGGCCTTGAGCGCTACCTGCAGCTGATGCACCAAGTTCTGCTGCACTTCGTCGTACAAGTTCTCTACGCCAAGGGCGAGCTCGACTTTGTCGATACCGGCTTCGAGCGGCACCACGATGCGCTTGTCTTCTTCGACTTCGTAATCGACATCGCGCTTGAGCGAACGAACCACCGACGCAAAGCGGTAGTACAGCTTGGCGGCATCGGCCAGGCGGCCGCTGATGATGAGCGGCGTACGCGCTTCGTCGATGAGGATCGAGTCGACTTCGTCGACGATGGCGAAGTTGTGGCCGCGCTGGCTCTTATCGTCGAGCGTGGGCGCCATGTTGTCGCGCAGATAATCGAAACCGAACTCGTTGTTGGTGCCGTAGGTGATGTCGGCCGCGTACGCAGCGCGCTTCTCAATGGGGCGCTCTTTGAAACCGGGGATGACGAGGCCCACTTTGAGCCCCATCCACTTGTGCACTCGACCCATCCACTCGGCGTCACGCCGAGCGAGATAATCGTTGACCGTGACAAGGTGCACGCCGTTGCCACTCAGACCGTTGAGATAGGCCGGCAACGTAGACACAAGAGTCTTTCCTTCGCCGGTCTTCATTTCGGCGACCCAGCCGAAGTGCAACGCGGCGCCGCCCATCATCTGCACGTCGTAGTGACGTTGACCAATCACGCGTCCGGCGGCTTCGCGGGTCACCGCGAATGCCTCGACCAGAAGGTCATCGAGCGATTCGCCTCGCTCGATGCGCTGACGGAACTCGCCGGTCTTCGCCCGAAGCGCATCGTCGGAGAGAGCCGTCATTGAGGTGCTGAGCGCGTTGATTTCAGGAACCAGGCCTTCGAGAGCCTTCAGTTTCTTGCCTTCACCGGCGCGGAGGATGCGATCGAGAATTCCCATGCGAGTCGAGATCCTATCGGTTCGGTGGCGACGGGTGCTGTGAGACATGATGTCTGGCGTGACCAGCAGCAGCGCCCGCCAAATCGACACTGTCATCTTCGACCTTGGCGGGGTGCTCATGAGTAACGGCCGCCAGAGCGATTTGGTGCGGCGATTTCCTGCCGATAAGGCCCAAGCAGCACTGCGGGTGTTCATGGGTGATTACGGCGCCGACAACGACCATCCGTGGCATCGCCTCGAGCGAGGCGAGATTGCATTTGATGAGGTTCGTCGCCTCAACCGCATTGGCTTGGCCGAGCTTGGTATTGAGCTTCCCGAGCCCCCTGCCGATGCCAAGCCCGGCGCACCGGCCATCACGTTTCAGCCCAACGAGCCAATGATTGATTTGGTGGTGCGCTTGCGCGCCGCCGGGCTGCGCACGTCGATTCTCACCAACAACGTGCGTGAGTTTCGCGAGCATTGGAGGTCGGTGCTCGACTATGACGCCTTGTTCGACGACATTGTCGACAGCCACGAGGTGGGACTACGTAAGCCCAATGCAGCCATCTATGAGCTTGCGCTCACGAGGCTCAACGCTGATGCACGCCGGTGCGCCTTCTTAGACGATGTGCCATCGAACGTGGCCGCCGCCGAACTGCTGGGCATCTTTGGCGTAGTGGTCGACGAAGACTGTGCGCCAGCGATAGAAGCGGTAGAGATTCTCGC
>Ga0194057_10000199_pt1 | contig 30293 bp, 20 predicted proteins | sample SepL4415m_MetaG_FD_155474 | JGI IMG/M metagenome (GOLD analysis project Ga0194057, IMG submission 155474) | Anoxic zone freshwater microbial communities from boreal shield lake in IISD Experimental Lakes Area, Ontario, Canada - Sep2016-L442-15m | ecosystem: Environmental > Aquatic > Freshwater... | reverse complement strand
CCCCCCCTCCCTGCCGGCTGGCTGGCGGATTGGAACCAGCCTCCGATGACGAACCGGCCACTGCAAATCATTCATGGGATCGACCCACGTGCCGCCTTGCCGGAGGGCGTTGAACAGATGGTTGCCGGGAGCAGCCCCGGCCGGCGGAAATCGGACTCGATGCAGTACTACAAAGACTGCGGGCTGGGCGGCGTGGTTTGCAACGTGGCTTTTCACGGCTACATGGATTCCGAAGAGAACTGGAAAAACCTTCTTGCCGGGGTGGATCGGTGCGACAAGCTCGGCATGGTCGTATGGCTCTACGACGAACAGGGCTATCCCAGCGGTGCTGCCGGCGGCCAAGTGCTGCGGGAAAATCGGGCCTTGGAGGCAACCGAACTGGCGTTTGATGCCAGCCGGAGTGATCCGCTTCTGATCCGCGCCGCCTATGAGCATACCCACGCCAGCAATAACTTTTATGCCGCAAGGCGCTACATCAATCTGTTGGAAGAGCAAGCAACGCGGGCGTTCATTAAAAAGACCCACGAAGCCTATTTCCAGCGACTGAAGCCCTATTTCGGCCGCACCGTGCAGGCGATGTTCACGGACGAGCCTTCGTTGATCACCGTCAATCTAGGCTCGTTGTCCGAGAAGGTCCGTGCCAAGGTTCCGGTGGTTGACCCGCTCGACCCGGCGGTACAACCGCTACCGGCAGTGCCCTGGTGCAGCGACCTGCCGCAATGTTACCAGAAACGATTTGGCGAGGACCTCTTGCCGCGACGGCAGAGCCTGTTTGCCGGCCAATCGCCCGAAGATCGCAGGGTGCGGCGGCAGTTCTGGTCGCTCGTAGCCGACCTGGTCGCCGATCGGTATTTTGGTGCGATTCAGCACTGGTGCCACGCGCACGGGATAGCATCCTCCGGCCATGGTCTTTGGGAGGAGGTTCTAATGCATCACGCGACCCTAGAGGGAAATGGACTCAAGGCTCTCGGCCGCATGGACATCCCGGGAATGGACCTGCTTACCTCAAATCCCGAGCAGGTTCTAAGGGACGGCTGGATGACGGCCGCAATGCCGAGTTCGGCGGCTGCGCTTCATGGCCGACGGCGCGTGATGACCGAGGTAAGCGATTTCATCGAGACCCTGGGCGGCCACGCCCCAGCGTCGATCGCCGACATGCAGGCCACCGCAGCTTGGCAGGCGGCCTGGGGTGTGACGGATTTCATGCTTTACTACAAACTCGCCGCACGATCGCCCCAAGAGTATCGAGCCTATTGCGATTACGTCGGCCGACTCAACGCGATCCTCAAGCCGGCCCGATTGGATTCCAAGGTTCTGCTCTACTATCCAATCTACGATCTGTGGGCTGAGTATCTCCCGGTTGCTGGGCCGCTACAACTGGAATCGCAATCGCCGCGGGCACAGCGGATCGTGGCCTCGTTCATGCAAATGGGACAGACGCTCCAGCAGCATCAGGTTCCTTTCCTCCTCATCGACCACGAGAATCTCGCCGCAGCCGCAGTATCGCCGGACGGGAAGTTGATCCTCGGCGAGCATTCCTTTGAAACGATTCTTCTGCCCGAGGGTGCCGAACTGGAGCCGAAATCGGCCGCCGTGGTCGAGCGATTCCGCCGGCAGGGTGGCGGGGTTCTTGCCTGCCCGCCGGACGCTCTGCTTGCTCCCAAACGATTTGCCACCGCTGCCACCGCACAATCGCAGTACCGGATTTCCCCGCCATCCTCCGCGATTGCCTTGGGACGCTTTGCGCGAGATGGCCACACGATCTTGCTGATCGTGAACGTCGGAACCACCGCCTACGACGGCGATTTGCAGGTTGGCGACTCAGGCACGTGGCAAATGCTGGACCCGGCCACCGGCACAATCCGCATGGCAGAAACCAAGGCCCCCGGCCGGCTTCAACTCCAACTCAAGGGTCGGCAATCGGTTATCCTGGTTTTGTGACGGCAACGGATAAGGATCGGCGCATAAATAACTGTCGTGTTTTGCCCACTCGCCGAGCGGGGACGGACGGCACACGGAGTGTGCCTGCTACTTTTCTTGCGACACTTATTGATGCGCCGATCCTAAGTACTTGCTGTTCCCCACCCTACTCCACCCGCAGTGCTTCCACGCCGTTGGCCGAACTGATCAAGAGTGCCGGCTTGCCTTCGATCTCCACCGTGGCTAGGCCGCTGACTTGCTCGCCGTAGTTGAAGCGGTCGATCGGCGCGCCGTCGGCTGCGAGAATGTGGATCGAACCATCGCTACCCGGCAGGAGCCATTGCCGCGCCGTGCCGGGAAGAAGGCGGCCAACAACGACCGATTCGACCGACTGCTGCGTACCTGCGGGGAGAGCATATTTCCACTGCACCTCGCCACTGGGGCTGATGCCCATGGCGGTGAATTGTCCGCTGGTCTGCTGGCTGTCGGGCGCGAATGCAACACCGCACCAACTCTCCTGGCCGTTGCCGGTCAGATCGGCGTGCAGGAACGATCGCAAGATTCCTCTGCCGGGGATTTTTGCCGCGTCGCGCAACTGGCCCTTGGCGTCGAGCATGGCCAGCGAATTGCCATCGCTCACGCAGTACAATTCGCGGTGCCCCTGGCCATCGGCCGGACCGGGCAGGACGCGACTGACGTTGAATAGGCTGTTGCGGCAGGACCAGATCAGTGTGCCCTGCAAAGAAACGCATTTCACGCCGACCGTGCCGGCAAAACCGACGAAGGCATTGAGTACGCCATCGCCGTTCAGATCGCCCAGTTCGACATCGCCGATGCCTGCATGGCGATTTTCCAGGGCATCGGCCGGATAGCTTAAAACAGGGTTGAACTTTTCGTCGAACAGATGGAACCGCTGCTCGGTGGGAGCAAAAGTCGCGAAGTACCGCTTGCCATCGCGCCCAACGGCCGAGCGCAAATTAATGAAAAACTCGTCCTTGGTGATCTTCGATTTGTAGTTGGCGACCAGCTTGCCATCCGCGCCGAGTTCGCTCACCGACCTGAATCCGTCGATGACGAAAATTCGCGGTGAGCCGCCAATCTCCTGGGTAACCAAGATGTTTCCAGCCGGATGAACCGCAGTACACTTCCATCGCGATTTCAGGAGAAACTTCTTCGGTTCGCTCTTAGTCGCCGCAGGTGTGGCTTTGACTTGCTGCACGGTAGTGGTCAAGGCCTCGCCCGAAAACTGCATATCGACTCCTCTTTCAATCTCCTTGGATCGCTGCTGAAACTCCTCGATTGCCTGCTTGGCGAGATCCTCGCCCGCCAGAAGCCTTTCCAGCTTGCGGGGTGCCGCGGCAGCAGCTACCTGGCTGAAATCGGAGTTGCAATCCTGGAGTACTCCCTTGGCGTCAATGAAGAGCGTGGTCGGTGGCCCAACGATCTTCAGCCGCTCGCGGGCCTCCATGCCGTTGTCTCGCAAAAGCGGCACGGTCATTTTTAACTGCTTTTCCGCATCCTCAAGCGTTTTCGCCGGTGTGTCTGGAGGGTCGAGGCTCACGGCCAGCACGGCTACCTTGTCGTTGTCCTTGTATTTTGCGTACAACTGTTCGATCATTGGAATCATCGGCTCCCCCTCCGTGGCATCGGTTCGCCAAAAATGGATCACAGCCGCCTTGCCCGCAAGACTTTGACTGCTCCAGGGCTTGCCTTGGAGGTCGACAAACTTGAACTCGGGCAATTTCTGGCCCAACAGTTCATAGGGCCCCGCTTGCACGAGTGCCCGCGTCTTTTTCACGCCATCGGCAATGTCAAACTGAAATGCCTTCGGATCAATATCGCCTCCCAAGCGTGCTCGCTCGAGATTGAACACGAGCCAGAGCGGCTTGGACGGTTTGCCCTCTTCGGTCGGTTGGGGTCCGTTGGCAATCGGCACCACGAACTGACGCAAGGCAAAGGTTTTCTGATCGATCCAGAAGTATTGGGAACCTTCCGGCAAATTTACGCGGACGCGATAACATTCAAAGTCACCTAGCCGGCCTGGCTCGTCGAGAGTGACATCCTGCGAACCATTTAACAGGTTCTTAATGGGATTGTCTTCCAAGAGCAGTTGGAACTGCGGTGACGGCACTTGCCCACCGCCATTCAGCGCGGAATAGAGCAAGTCATCGGCCCGCAGAATGTCCAGGCTGAGCTTGGGCGGCGCTTCGCGAAGCACGGCCTGCCCCGGCACAAGCTCGCACCTGGCGCACCACTGCTTGCCATCACAAATCACCATGCCGTTGAAGAACTCGACCCGCAGTTTGTTGGGCCTTTGGAGTGCCACGGAAAAGTTGACGCGGGTGTCGCTGCGCTCTTGCGTTGGGTCCGTGCGAAACTCCAGGGTACCAAAGTCTTCATAGCTCGATGCGTTCTTGTAAGTGGCGGCCATCTTCTCGAGCACGCCTTGTGCCGTCAGTGGAACGCTGGAAACCGGCGATCCGGATGCCTTGGCATCCGCTCCGGATGTGTTGGACGGCTTGTCACAACCGACCGCTTGTATCAGACCAATAGCCATTGCGAAAATCAACAATCCGACGTTGCAACGAGTCATCGTAGAATCCCGTATTCGATGGAAAAAGAGAACAACACATTCGGCAAGGTAGCAGACACGGTCCTTGCGCCGTCCGCCCTGCGGTGCCAACCGCAGGCTTTTGCACAATCGTGGTTCCGAAGCTAGAAGCTTCGAGACGGACGGCACTCGGAGAGTGCCTGCTACTTTGCCCATTATTCTCAAACTTAGTCACCAGGTAAAGCTCGACTTCTTGACCGCTCGCGAAAAGCAGCGATAATGGGAAGGTTATGAAAGGCCTTTCCACAACAGAAATCAATTACCCCGTTTACCCAGTCCTCACAAATGACCGTTTTGCGTTACGGAACCGATTCGTCGGTCACCCTACAATTTGCTACGGAAATCCCTTTGGAACCCTGTGACACACCCCAGGGAGTGCCGCTGGCCGATCCAGCCGCCATGGTTGCCGCTGCGCTGGAGCAACCGTTGGAATATCCCCCGCTGGCCCAAACGACCACTCCGGGCGACCGCGTTGTTGTTGCCCTGGGTTCCGGGTTGCCGCAGGTTGCCCAGATTGTGGCCGCCGTCGTGCAGTCTCTGATGGCATCCGGCGTCGCTCCTGATGGAATTACGATCCTACAGAACGAAGCCGATGCCCCAAGTAGCGTAGACCCCCAGCCCGCGAGTGTAGAAAATCCCCTACGGCTGATTCCTAGCCCAGCAGCAGAGCGAATCCGCCTTCTAACCCACGATCCGACGAATCGGCGGAACTTGGCCTATCTGGCGGCGTCGGAAGGTGGCGAGCCGATCCTGCTCAATCGCCTCTTGACCGATGCCGACGTCGTGCTGCCGGTCGGCTGCATGCAGCGCGAGCATTCGGCGGGTTATTTCGGCATCCATTCGATCCTCTATCCGGAGTATTCCGATCAGCATACGCAAGCACGATTCCGCAAACACGATCGACATGCCGGCAATGAACACCATCGCGAGTTGCAGCAGGAGGTGAACCACGTCGCCTGGTTGCTCGGAGTGAACTTCTCGTTGCAAGTCGTGCCGGCGGCTGGCGATGGCATCTTGCACGCGCTGGCCGGTCAAAGCGATGTGGTCCAGCGGCAATGTCGCGAGCTTTACCGGGCTGCCTGGAAACGATCCGTCGCACAGAGGGCAAAGCTTGTTGTCGCAGCGATCGAAGGCGATGAACGACAACAGACCTGGGAAAACTTGGGTCACGTACTGGAGAGTGCTGCCCGTGTGGTCGAAGAGGACGGGGCGATTGCCGTTTGCTGCCATTTGGCGGCCGCACCGGGGCCTGCTTTACAGCGATTGATCGGGGGACCTTCCCGCGAAGAGGCCATGCGGCATATCCGTCGTGACAATTCCCGCGATGCTCTGCCCGCACTGCAACTTGCCCGCGTTTTGGAAACCAATCGCATTTACCTGCTCAGTCGCCTCGACCCCGGGCTGGTTGAAGATTTGGAAATGATTCCCCTGGCTGGGCCGGAAGAATTGATGCGGCTGGCCCAGCGAAATAATTCGTGCCTGGTTTTGGCCAACGCCGTGCGCGCAATAGTCCATGTGGAAGGCGAATAATTTGCCTGAACGATTCCATGAAAACGTGGTAGCGGTCCGGGGCCGCATTGCCGCAGCCGCAGCTCGGGCCGGTCGTCGGACAGAAGACGTGCGGTTGGTGGCCGTCACGAAATACGTCGGGCTGAATGAGATTCGCGCCTTGGTCGCCGCCGGCTGCACGGATTTGGGCGAAAGCCGGCCGCAACAACTTTGGGATCGGGCCGCCGAACTGTGCGATCTGCCGATTCGATGGCATATTATCGGGCATATCCAGCGCAACAAGGTCGAGCGCACCCTGCCGCTGGCGACGATGATCCATTCGTTGGACAGTCTCCGCTTGGCCGAGGCCATTGACGGCGCGGCTGGCAAGATGGATCGAAAAATTCCGGTCCTGTTGGAAGTGAATATTTCGCGAGAGCCGGCCAAGCACGGCTTTACGCCCGAGGAAATCGAACCGCTTCTACCCAAGCTGATCGAGCTTGCGCATATCGAAATTCGCGGCCTGATGTGCATGGCCGGCCTGGAGGGCGGAACCGACGAAGCCCGGCGCGATTTTGCCAACTTACGAACCCTTCGAGACCGATTGCAAGCAAGCTGTCCCGATCACCTTCGCATGGACGAGCTTTCGATGGGCATGAGCGGCGATTACGAGATTGCCATCGAGGAAGGAGCAACGATCATCCGCATCGGCTCCGCATTATTTGAATAGCCAGAGGCTAGGGCGATGCAAAGTTGTTGATGCTCCACGTACCCTACGGCCTGCCGTCACTGCTGGCAGTTGGCAAGGTTATGATCAATGCCGATAAATTGTTCAAAGCGAGTGACTTTTTTCCCTTGAATTCTCCCCTGTAATCTATCCGGTCAGTTCAAGGGCAATTCGTTCAATCGAGGCAATCATGTTTTTTCAACCACCATCCCAAGTTGGACGCAAAACATTGAAACACCGGCGGCTCACGCTGGAGCACCTTGAAAATCGTGCTCTGCTGAGCGCGAGTCCGGGTATTTCCCAGTTGGCGGGTGTGCAATCCTACTCTTCGTTAGGGGGCGCGGCGTCCTATGGTTCCAGAGCCACCGCTTCCCTTGCAACCAAGTTGTACCTCGTCAGCCAGCCGGTCATCCAAGGCGGTTTGCAAACGACGATCCAGTTGTATGCTCTGGACAGTGGTGGCCGCGTCGTGCGGAACTACAACGGCACGGCAGCCCTCACCTGCACCGATGCCACGGCCACGCTTCCCACTCCCGCGAGCGTTATCTTTCACAACGGCCAGGCCTCGTTCACGGTGACCTTCAGTAACAGTGTCGCCGAGCAGCCGACGATTACGGTCACGGATAGCAACGCCAATCTGACCGTCTCGAAACAGTTGAATGTGACGGCACCGGACAGCCCCACCTCCTGCTCCACCTCGTACAGGTCGACGGTTCAAAGCGGCGTACAGACGACCGTGCAGATTTACGCCTTGGATGCCAGTGGGTATGTCGTTCGCAACTACAACGCCACGGTAACCCTCGGTCAAAGCAGTCTCGGCATGCCCGATTCCAATGCGACCATTCCCACGACGGTCGTCTTTCACAATGGCCAGGCCTCGTTCAAGGTGACTCTCGTCAAGGCCGGGGCGCAGACGATCACCCTCGCGGATAGCAAGGCTGGGCTTTCGACGCTGATTTCGATGACCGTCGCGCCACCGGCTGCTGCCAGCTCGTATTCGGTCAACCTGCGATCACGAGTTCAGAGCGGCGTGCCCGTGACGCTGCAAGTACTCGCCTTGGACGCCACCGGTCATCGCGTGCCCGGCTACACCGGCACCGCCACCATCGTTTCCTCCGATGGGGCGAAAATTGTCTCCATCGCGGGGGCACCCATTTCGCTTACCAATCCCGTCACTTTCCAAAACGGCATCGCCACCGTCACAATCACCTTTACCACGGTCGGTTTTCCGACGATTACGGTTACCGACACCACTGCGGGCGAAACCGTGCTACCGGCCACCGCCACGACCGATGTCGTGGCTTCGCTGAATCCGTCCCCCACCTCTCCGACTTCTCCCCAAGCGACGAGCAGTACGAATTGGTCCGGCTATGCCGCGGAAACCAACCTCCGGTCCCCGTCGCAAGGGGTCACCGCCGTCTCGGGAAGTTGGACGGTCCCCGCCGTCTCGGGAACCGGCACCGCCTACAGTGCCGTTTGGGTTGGCATCGACGGCTACCAGTCGCCAACCGTCGAGCAGATCGGTACGGAATCGGATGTCGTCAGCGGGGTGGCCCAATATAGTGTTTGGTATGAGCTCTACCCAACGGGTTCGGTGGCGATAACTTTGACGAACTCCAGTCACAATTCCGTCGCGGTTGCCGCGAACGATGCCATCGCGGCATCGGTGCAATACGTCTCCGGGCAGTTCGTGCTGACGATTACCGACTCGACCAATGGCGGCTCTTTCACGACCACTCAGACCGCGCCCAACGCCCAGAGGTCTTCGGCCGAATGGATCGTTGAAGCCCCGTCGTCGAACGCGGGCATTCTGCCGCTGGCCAACTTTGGCACGGTTACGTTCACGAACGCCACGGCCACGATCAACGGTGCGTCGGGGGCAATCGATAATAACCTGGCTTGGCAATCGACGGCGATCAACATGGTTTCCCGAGGCAATTTGCAGGAGGACGTGACGTCGGCTTTGACGGATACCGCCGCCACCACCACTCCGGTTGCTCCGGCCAGTTCCAGCTTCACGGTGACGTACAACATGTCGGGTAATTCCGCCGCATCGACTTCCCAGGGCCTCGGTTGGGGCGGAGGTGGCTGGCGCAAGGCCAACGTCGCAACGGCACTGTACGCCTTCAATAGCCCTAGTAGTTCCAACGGTTCTCCAAACGTTTCGGGCAATCCGCTTGCTGCCCTCGATGCGCTCTTTGCAACCGTCGATTCTTTTCGTGGGTGAGAGAGCCTGTCTTGCAGAGAAACAGGTTGTTGCGTGGTATCGTCCTGCCGATGCCACGCGGCGTTTATTTACCCGCTAACACGTATACTTGCCGCGCGTTTGGCGGGCTTGGCCGAGCGTGACGAGGGCTTGCAGGAGTTCGTCGATGGTCTCGCGTGGGGCGCGGGAGAATCGCTGGGCCAGTTCGTCGGCGGTGACCAAGGCATTACAATCGCGGAGGATGGCCAGAACGGCTTTGGCCTGTGCGGCGCGTCCTTTGGGCCACTCCTGTTTATCGGCCTTGTTGGCCGCTTTTCCTTTCGCCACCTTGGTCGTCGGCTGACCCTCTTCCGCGTCATCGTCGGCCAGGGAGAGCGTTTGCTGCTGTTCGCTGATTGCGGTTGGGTTCTGAAACTCGGGCCGGAGCCAGCGGACAAGCCCCGCCGCTTCCTCGGCCGCCCGCTCGGCATTCAGGGCGACCAGGCGTTCCAGAATTTCTTCATCGGCGAGCGTCGCGGGCCAACCGTAGGCGTCGAACACGGCGGCGTCGAGGTCGTCGTGAATCTGCCGCAACACCGAAACCAAACCCTGTTCGTGAATCGCCTTGTCTTTGGCGGTCAGTTCCTCCCCGGCCCGCAGTTTCTCCAAGACGTTGTACATGCCCGTGAGCGTGAGCGTCGGGTGCAATGCCTGCTGCCGCTTGCGATGCGCGTCGAGTTGCTCGGCGAGTTCGCGTATGCGGGATTTTTGCGAGTCGATGCAGATTGGGAAGGGAAAGGGGTCGAAACAGCGAGTTTTATTGTAGCGAGGTCGATCTTCGAGAGTGCCACCAGACGCAAGCGCGAAGACAACATGGACTCGCGATGAGAGAAAACCGAGAAATGATGCGTCGTCTAGGGCGATGTTTACCAGCATATTGTCCGGTAAAATCTTGCCGTCGAGAAACACGAAGAATCGGTGCTTGGCCGTCTCGACCGTTGAGATATAACGGCGAAGCCCCTTGAGTGCCGGTCGGAAATTACCTCTTGCTTCACCAAAAATCCACCAATTATTGCGGTATGAATCGCGATTGTTCTGGTCTCGCTCCGGCTTCACACGATTGGCGATCCATTGGTAAACATCGGGAAATTGCCGGCGAACTTCGTCGGCAGTCAAACCAAACAAGTCGATCACCAACACATTTCGCGAATTGCTCGTCATATCACGGCCATTGAGATAAGGCCGGATGTGTCCCTCAAGTCCATCAATCCTTCCGAGGCCCAATTGCGAGGCTTCTTCCGGAGTGACTATGAAACCCGCGCCATGCAATGATACGCCGCGACAGCTTATGCCGCTATTGGCTTCCAGTCCGCAGGCTCCCGCCACATTAGCACCTATGCTCAGATCGGCCTGGATGGTTCCGATTTGCGAACCCAAGGTAACCTCAAGCCCCTCGCCCTCGGTGGGTGTTTCCGTCAAGACGCGGAACAACTCGCCCGGCCGCTCGCTGACAGCCGCAACGGTCATCGCAATACGGACCGCCGCGCCATCTTCGGAATCGACCCACGGATGATCGGGTACGGCAAACATTAGCGACAACGGCGGTTTGCCCGTCATGTGCGACTGCAACACCCGGCGGCTAAAGGTTTGGCGGATACTATTGGTGGTGATGAGGCCGAAGCGACGGATTGCGCCTTGACGTGTCAAATGTGCGGCATGATCCCACCAATACATTACATAGTCGCACGACTCAGGCACATCGCAATGAGCCTGTCGAATCGCCTCGGCATAACCCTCTCCCACGGCGGAACGAATTCGCCAATTTCCGATAAACGGCGGGTTCCCCACCACATACTCCGCCTCCGGCCATTCCGCCTTCCGTGGATTAACATACCGCTCGACCAGCATCCGCGCCGATTCATCGGGCACGTCTTCGCCTGTCACGGGGTGGACCTTCATCGTGCGGCCGTCCCAGCGAGTGACCGGCTTCAATTCCTTGTCGAGGACGATTTCTTTGCGGTCCCAGGCAAGTACGGCGTCGCGACATTCGATGTTGCGGTAGTTTTTGATGATCGGCTCGGCCGGTATCGTCTTGCCGCGGGTGCGGAAGTGCCATTGCAGGTAGCCGATCCACAGCACCAGTTCGGCGATGGCCGCGGCCCGGGGGTTGACCTCGATTCCCAAAAACTGGTGCGGATCGACCTCGAAGAGAATCGACTGCGTATCGCCGAACTCTTGGAGGGCGTTGAGTACCTCGCCTTCCAGCCGCTTCATCTGTTCGAGCGTGACATAAAGGAAGTTACCGCTGCCGCAGGCCGGGTCAAGCACGCGGGTTTTGCAAAGTTGTTCGTGGAAGGCACGAACGGTTTCCTGTGCGGCGGCCAGATCGCCTTGCTTGGCCGCCGTAACCGCCGCGGCATAGGCCGCCTGCCAATCTTCCCGAAGCGGCTCGATGACCGTCGGCAAGACGAGTCTTTCGACGTAGGCTCGGGGCGTGTAGTGGGCACCCAGCTTGTGCCGCTCGGTCGTGCTGAGTGCCCGTTCCAGGAGCGTGCCGAAGATGGCCGGCTCGACGTCGGTCCAATCGGCTCCGGCCGCCTCGTGCAATAGTTCCAACATCGGCTTGGTAAGCGGCAGGGCATCGCTTTCGGCAAACAACCCGCCGTTGAAGCGGAGCAGTCGCTTCCGCAGGATCGGTGAAAATCCGCCCGTGTTCATCGTCCGCCATAGATCCTCGGCGGCGGGCTTGAAATTCTCCGGCGCGTCGAGCAGCCCGCCGAGTAGGTCTTCAAACGACCCGCGTGGAATCAGTTCCACATCCTCGGCAAACATCGTGAACAGGCACCGCATGAGGAAGCGGGCCACGTCCTCGGGATGGTGACTCTCGGCTTCGAGCAGTTTGGCGAGCTTGGCCAGCCGCTCCGCCAGTTCGCGAGTGACCCTGGCCGCACGGCGACTGGGATCGAGGGGAAGCGGGTCGAGCCAGACCTGCCGCAGACGGGCGCGAATCTCGTCGCGACGGAGATCGTCGAGCAAAATCCGGAACGATTTTGGATCGGGAAAGGGAACGTAGGTCTTGCCCGAGCGGCTGAATTCCGAGTAGAGTTCGATCGAGTGGCCGACATCGACGACGAGCAGAAAGGGGGGCCAGCCTTCGGCGACGGGGAGTGCGCGGGCGTAGCGATCGGCTTGGCCGCGTGCCTTGACCATGGCGTCGTCCCAGGACTTGGTGCCGCGTACGGCGGTGCCGCGTCGCTTGGGCTTTTTCGACTTCTCGGATTGCAGCGCGGCGGCCGCTTCTTCGTCGGCGGTTGCGGCATCGCTCCCTTGCTTGGCCTCAAGGACGAAGGCACTCCGTTTGTAGAGGTCAATGCGCCCGATCGTCGTGGTGCCATCGTCTTCGGGAAAGTGGACGTTTCGCTCGAAGACGTAGGCATTGTCGGCATCGTCGGGGCGCGTCGGATCGGGCGGGGGCACATCGAGCAGCGCGCAGAGTTCCGAGAGGAACAACTGATAATTCGCCCTTTCCGCCGCGCCCGATGCTGCCCAACGCTGAATGAAGGAATCGACGGATGGGGCTGGATGCGTCATGGCTGCTGCGCGAGGTTGTGAATGAAAATGCAAGCAGAAGCCAGTTTACCAACAACCCGCAGGAGCGTAAACGTGGGTGTGTGGCAAGATTTTCTGGCAAGCGCGTGGCACGGGCTTCCAGCCCGTGGAAGTGGACACGGGCAAGATGCCCGTGCCACGGTGGCGTCCGTCTGCCAGAGAATCTTGCCACATACAAACGTGGGGCTACGAAATTTCCAACCCCCCTTCTCCCTTTCTCCCCTTCTCCCCTTCTCCCTGAGTCAACTGGATACCCAGATTCGCTATTGACCGTCAAGGGCCAAGAACCTATAGTCTCGCATCTTGTTGTCCGGGAAACCGAGGTTCACGCGGGTGTCAGTTTCTAGCAATACGATAGACCAAACAACGGTGCCGGGTATTCAACCGAATCGCCGTGCCTGGCAAACGAGACTGCCGGCCGACGATGCCTATGATTTGCCCTTGCCGGATTCCATTGGAGCCTTGGTCCGCTCCGGCGCGAAATGGTCGATTTCGCTGCTGGTCTTGCGTCAGGTTCTGGGGTTCGGCTCGCTTGCCGTCATCTCGCGGTATCTGGGGGCCACCGAGTTCGGACTCGTAGCGATGACGACGTCCTTGATCGGATTTCTCGCTCTGGTTGCGGACATGGGCCTGACCTGGGCAACCGTTCAAGAGCGGGAATTGGATCGTGATCGGGTGACCGCCCTGTTTTGGCTGGGAGCCGTGTTGGGCGCGATCACCTGGGTTACCGCTGTCGCGAGCGCGCCTTTCCTGGCCCGTTTCTACGCGTGCCCAGAGATCGCACCGATCTGTGCCGTGATGGGAACAAGTCTGCTGCTCGGCGGTCTGTCGGCTCAACCCATCGCGCTGCTGAAACGCCGCATACGTCAGAAAGCGTTTTCGGCAATACAAACCCTGGCCAGCGTTGCCGGCGCAATGGTCGGTGTCGGCATGGCAGTAGGTGGCATGGGCTATTGGGCCCTTGTGGGACAATCGCTTGCAACGGCCCTGACTCTTCTCATCCTTGCAATTCATCAAACTGCGTTTCTTCCTGGCAGACCGGTTATTTCTTCTGGCATTTTGCCTCTATTGAAATTTGGGGGCTTTGTGGGAATGTGTAATCTGGTCACCTTCTTCCAAGGTTCGCTGGACACCATACTGATTGGATACTACGGAGGCGCGGCCGAAGTGGGATACTATTCTCGCGCCTATTTTTTGCGATCGATTCCGGCGGTGTACGCGGCCATCACGCTGACGGATATTATGGTCCCGGCACTGACCGCCTTGCGGGCGGATCCCGAGCGGCTAGCCGCCGCTTACCTGAAGACCGTGCGACTCATCGCCTTTGTGGGCTGCCCGATTGGCGTTTTCCTCGGAGTCACCGCTCCGGAGACCGTCCGGATCATTTACGGGCAGGGATGGGCACCCGTGGTTCCCATCCTGTACTTGCTGTCTTTGCCCGGAATCGTCCTCCCTGTCTATACCACCGTGGGCTGGCTGTACCTTGCGGCCGGGAAACCACGAGAGATGTTCATCCAGGCCGTGGCGGTGACGGCCGTGGCGGGAGCCGCATTTTTTTGGGCTGTGCGGTGGGGATCGCTTGGCGTGGCATGCGCTGGGGCGGCGCTGTTCACGATTCCTCTGCCCTTGGCAAGCCTTTATCTTGCACACCGAGCGGCGAGCATCGGCTTCGACACCACGCTCAAGGTCATCCGTCCAATCTTTCTCGCATGTCTCGTTGCAGCGGCGGGAAGTGTTGCGGCTGGCCAGATCGCTTCGTCACTCGACGCGCCTTGGTACGGTGCGTTCGTCAGCAAGACGCTGACAATCTTTGTCGTCTATGTGGTGGCAGCGTTCTATCTTGTCAAGCCATTTCCCATACCTTTCCTCGAGCGATCCCTGCGGCTATGCTCCCACGCAAAGTGAAAACACAAGATTATCTGAAAGACTGGATTCCTCCAGCAGCTCTCCGTATTGGTCGGAGTTTTGTAAATCGTGGCAAACAACTCATGCGTTCGGTGAACACACGGTTTGACGGTGCTGCGAAATACCGCATCGGAGGCACTTTGCTGTTACTTCCCGAAGCTCATCCCCTGCCAACGTATCAAAGTTGTTGGCGCCTATATGATATGCCTATAAGGCATCTCGCTGACGCTTTGCGACAAGCGTTTCCGGATGGCTATTATGCGGTCGACATCGGCGCGAACGTGGGCGATACTGCCGCGGCAATCAACGCCGGGGGGAAGACACCCGTACTTTGCATTGAGGGAGACCCCTCCTGTTTTCGCTTTCTGGAGCACAACGCGAAAGCCTTGGGGCAACACGTCGTCGTCGAGAAGTGCTTTGTCGGCGACACGGACGGGCAAGCGGATGAGGAACAGCTTGATCGGTGCCAAGGCACCACAACTGCGGTCCGGGCGATAGAGTCGGCCGCAGGCGGCTTGCCGGTCCGGCGCCTGGAGTCGATCCTCCGGGTACATCCACAGTTTGAAGTACCGCAATTGGTCAAGATTGACACGGATGGATACGACTTCAGAATCATCCTATCGCATTTGCCGTTCCTATTAACTCGGAAGCCCGTGCTCTTCTTTGAATACATTGTCGATGCAAGACCGTCCTACGAGCAGTCATTGGAATGTATCGACGCCTTGATTCGACTTGGGTATGAGCAGTTCTTTGTATTCGATAACTTCGGCAATTTCCTGCTATCGACGACAACTAGAGACACCCTTCGGGATCTCAACCTGTATTTGCTCAGCAATGCCATGTTTGGCACCGCAGTTAACTATCTCGATATTTGTGCGATACCCGACTCTCACCAGATCGTGGCGAGAATTCTTCGGGAGAAGCTGTTTGCATTAACATTCAGCCGCATTGAAGAGGAAATGCCGGATCGCGGCCAGACAGCATAGAAAAGGCAGCCAAGATCGTGAGAGTTCTTTGGACATCGAACATCCTGCTTCCGGACGTAACGGAAACGATGGGGCTTCCCAACCCGTTATCTGGATCGTGGATGACCGCGCTGGCGAAGGAGCTTACGACACGGCAACCGGAGATTGTCCTCGGGGTGGTCACTATGCACCCTGCGGCAGCACCGGGGAAGCAGGTCATCCGTAATGTGGCCTACTACATCTTGCCTTGCCGCAAGCGCGACGCCGCCCGCTCGCCCAACGAGCGGTTGCGCCGCCATTTTGCCGAAGTTGTCGCCGATTTCCGCCCGGACCTAATTCATATTAACGGCAGCGAGCTCAATTATGGATTGCTCGTTTCCCAAGTTGCCCCCGGCGTTCCGGCAGTGCTTTCCATTCAGGGACTTGTCGGTCAATGTGCCAAGGTTTACTGGGGCGGCATCGGTTTCTGGGATTTGGTTCGCTTTCGCACGTTCCGCGATTGGCTTCGGCTTGACGGCTTGATCGAACAGCGATGGAAATGGCAGCGGCGCTCACACATTGAAACCGAGGTTCTTCTCCGCATGCACCACGTTGTTGGGCGCACTGTCTGGGACCGGGCCCACACGCGAGTCGCCAATCCCGATGCCGTGTACCATATCGGCCAAGAACTTCTCCGGCGCGAATTCTACGAAACGCAGTGGAAATTGGGCCATGCCTGCCGAGGCACGATCTTTTCTTGTGCGGGGGGGTATCCCCTGAAAGGACTTCACGTCCTTCTGGAGGCCGTGTGCCTGCTCAAGCGAGACTATCCCGGCGTACGACTACGTATCCCCGGCATCAAGCTCGGTCCGGGATCCTGGCGGGAGCGGATTCGGCTTGACGGATACCGGAAATATCTGGCGCACCTTATTCGCGTAATGGGGCTCGATGATAATGTTGTCGCGCTGGGCGCTCTGGACGCGAAGGCGATGGCGGCCGAACTCGCGCAGTCGCATGTATTCGTCGCACCCTCTTTTGTTGAGAACTTGTCCAATTCTCTTGCCGAGGCGATGTTGGTGGGAACCCCTTGCGTGGCATCGTACGTTGGCGGAATGGTTTCGACGGTCCACGACCGTATCGAGGCGCTCTCCTGCCCCGCTGGTGATGCTGCGATGCTTGCCGAGCGGATCCGGAGCCTTTTTGCAGACGACGCCCTGGCTCAGACCCTTTCGGAGAACGCACGCCGCACGGCTCGCGCGCGCCACGACCCCGAGCAAATCACCAAGCAAATCGTTTCCATCTATCATGCCGTTCTTGAAGATCCTGTGATGGTCAACGCGTGAAGGAAGAGGTATCAGACTTATGGCATCCGTAGGTTTTCCTACAACTCCATCGACAGCCCGGCAAATCCTGTTTATCTGGGCGTCGAATCGATCGTATGAAAAGGTGCTGCTGTCGCTATTTTTCTTCTGTGTTTACACGCGGGATTGGCTGTACCCGGCCGCCTTCGAGTCGATGTTCATCCTCTATCTGGGATACGTGGGGGTTATTGCTGCGATGATCTTCCCATGGGGATTTCTGAGCATCTGCTCCTTCGGATGGTTGTGTCCTCGCAGTAAAGCCGTACTACACGGAATATTATGGGCGACCGGCGCTATCGCGTTGGTCGTCGTCTGCGAGCAAGTCTCGCCCTCTCCCTTCCATGAGACCCCCCGACCGTTTGTCGTCATCTTGTTCGCTGCCAGCTACCTATGGATGTTGATGGGATTCCGCATGGCCGATCATGCGGAGCGAGTACAATGGCTGCTCTCCAAAACCGCATTCTTCCTGGCGATTCTTTGTGTGATCGCAGCCTTCTTTCGGGTCACCGGGATGGAACTCACGGTGTTCGCCAGTTTTCCAGGTTGGCAGATGCGTCTTGTATTTTTGTTTCCCTACACATGGTATCTCACCCGCTGGTTGTTGCGCAGAACGGACTATGATGCCCTCGTGGGCTTGATCGCCAGCAGCCTTGAAGTCTGGGGCGGGCTGCATAAGCCCATCGTATTCTCCGCGGCAATTAGCACATTATTCATCGTGTGGTCCGTGACGCGATTTAAATCTTCCCGCGCGGTCGCCAAGGTGATGGGCCTTGTCTTCGCGACTCTCGGCGGCACGTGGGCCATTGATGTAGCAATAGCCAATGGCTCCGTGTCCTCACAAATACGAACCTTCGTTGTCGAAAAGGTTTTTCACGAGGACCGGAGCAGCTCTTTGAGCATGGGTTGGGACGACTTATTTGTCCAGTTTACCGGTGGCCGATTACAACTTTGGGAACTCGCCGTCGAGAGATTTCAAGCCAGCCCCTGGATCGGCTCGGGGTTTGAACAGAATTTTCCTGCTTTTATCAACAACGAAGACAACGATTGCCAGAACGTCGAAATCGAAGTCCCTTGCCACAACGGTTATCTCGACCTGATGCTGTCGATAGGCGTCCTCGGATTTCTGCCACTCGCCGCCGTCGTGTTCCGAGGAATGTCGCGGATGTACAATACCTCCAGTAACCCGGCAATCAAGCTCATCCAGATTGCAGCAGGCGGATATCTGGTTGCCATCGCGGCGTTCAATTTAGGAGGTACGAGCCGCGTATTTATCGCAGGCAGTCTGCTGCCAGCGTTCGTCCTGGGGATTGGCCTTCGTTTGGCTGCTGGTTCGGACGCAACGGACAGCCTCCCAAGTTGCAAACCAAGATTTCCGTCAGATTGCAGAGTGCGGCATCAATGAACTTTTCACCATCGTTACTTGTGCAGTTACAGGGATCCTCTGAATGCCGCCAGCCCGCGAAAGGACGTCTCTGATGGGAAGAATACCCAAGGAAGAAGCCGGAATGCAGCCCGCCCTCGTTGCTGCCTTTCTGGGCACGCTCGTGCCGGACACATCGGAGTTCCATAACCCCGCCTTCTCGCGCGCCGGTCAAATGGCCCAGCAGAACCTGCTGCTTGGAATGAAACATGCCGGGATGCCGTTTTCGACCATCCTCGTTGCGGAGCCTATGCCGTCTTTTCCACGCGGACGGCGTCTTTGGGCACGGGGAGGACGGGCCCTGCTGCCGGAAGGCATGCAGGCGACCTTCCTTCGCTTTATCAACATCGTGCCGCTGAAGCACCTCTCCGTCGGATTGGCCACCCTCTGGCATATCCTGCTGTGGGCTTGGCACACGCGAGGTGCGACCCAGCGGTTGGTCTATACTTATAACCTCTCCTTTCCGCCAGCACTCTTCACTTGGCTCGGTGCAAGGCTCATCGGGGCCAAGGCCGTCGCCATGGTCTATGACATCGAGATCCCTCGTCAGACTGTCCCTTGGAGCATCGGCCGCGCGATCGACCTGTGGCTCCATCGCCTCCTGATGCCGCGATTCGACGGGCTGATTCTCATCGCCGCCGCCATCGCAGAGGATTTTGCGCCGGGAAAACCGTATCTTTGCGTCGAAGGAGGGATCCGACCGGAGAGTCTCGCACTCGCCGCGTCAGCTCCCACCGCCAGGCAACAAAGCGATCCGTTTACCGTCGTTTCCGCCGGGAGCCTTGATGAGGCCAACGGATTCCTTGTCCTGCTGGAGGCATTTACCCGTCTGCCCGGCAACGGCTACCGTTTACAGATCGCCGGGCGTGGGCCGCTGGAACCACAAATACGGGCCGCGGCCGCCAAAGATCCACGCATTGAATACCTCGGATTCCTTTCATTCGAGGAAGTCCAGACGCTGTACCGCTCGGCTGATGTGCTCATCAACATGCGACTTACTCAAACGATCGACACTAGGTATTTCTTCCCCTCCAAGCTGATGGAGTATCTGGCCTCGGCAGTCCCGGTTATCAGCACATGCACCGGCGCGGTCGAGAAGGAGTTCGGCAGTTTCGTCCACCTGCTTCGAGAAGAGGCCCCTGAGTCGCTGGCTGATGCAATCTGCAAGGTAGCTGCGCTGGATCCGAGCACCCGCGCGGACATGGGACGCCGAGCGCAGCAGTACATGATAACCCACAAGACTTGGGACGCTCAGGCTCGCAGAATCATTCAGTACCTTCGTCAGAGCGTACTTGCCTCGCCCTCCTTACCGGACGGCGAGGAGGCATCATGCACTGCGTAATCGACCAAGCCACACGCCCCTACTTTTCACAAGGTATCCCACCATGAACAATCGAATCCGAGTCCTGGTGCTTTCAAGCTATTATCTACCTGGCTGGAAAGGTGGCGGCCCAATCCGCTCTGTTTCGGGAATGGTCAATGCACTGGGGGACGAATTTGACTTCAGCATCCTCACTTCCGATCGGGATTTGGGCGATTCGGCTCCCTACCCGGGCATTGCTCGCAGCGTTTGGGTGCCTGCGGAAAAAGCCCAGGTCATGTACCTGCCTCCCAATCGCATCCGGTTGGCGACCCTGTGCCGCCTGATTAACCAAACTCCACACGACGCTGTCTATCTCGGCGGCGGCTTTGATCCACAATTCGTCCTTCGGTTCCTGCTGCTTCGGCGATTGGGGCTAGTGGGCCAGAAGCCCGTGATCGTCGCGCCGCAGGGAGTGTTCTCCGAAGGCGCAATGCATATTCACGAGTTCAAGAAGCGGGTATTTGCCCGGTTGGCGCGGTGGCTGAAACTGTACCATCACGTGACTTGGCACGTCTCGACCAAGTTCGAGCGGCGAGACGCCCGCCGGACGCTAGGTCTTGCGCGGAACTCACACGTCGTGGTTGTCGCACCGGACATAAGTGCGTCGCCCGCAGCCCTCTCTCTTGTGCGGCGTAAATCGGTCGGAAAGCTGCAGGTCGTGTTCCTATCGCGGATCTCTCCCAAGAAGAATCTGGATGGCGCGATTCGGATCCTCCAGGGGGTCGCGGTTCCGATGGATTTTCACATTTATGGACCGGCGGAAGACCAGGACTACTGGCGACTTTGCAAGAGAGAAATGCGGAAGCTTCCTCCGCACATCTCCGCAACCTACCATGGCCCGATTCCCCACCACGAAACTGCCAATGTCTTTCGATCGCATGATCTGTTTTTCCTGCCGACCCTCGGGGAGAACTTTGGGCATGTGATCATTGAGGCATTGAGGGCTGGCTGCCCCGTACTGATCTCGGATACCACCGCTTTCCGGCAACTGGAGTCCCAGGGCGCTGGATGGGATCTGCCGTTGGAAAATCCAGACGGGTTCCGCCAAGTCCTACAACAGTGCGCGGCGATGTCCCCAGAAGAGTGGCTTGCCTGGTCCGAAGGTGCTCTACGTATGGGAACCCAGATCGCCAACGATGAAATGACAACCAATCGCTATCGAGCGATGTTTCGAGAACTAGTTGGCCGTACTCTGAAGCGGGCCGCCTGATAAGAACTGATCTTGACCGTGCTCTGTGTTGTGAGTAGCATCGCGAACCCAGGAGGCTCGACATCCGTTAAGCGGGAGCACGATCTTGATACAGAACCTGGCAAAGGATGAAACCGATGTTCAAAAACAAGACGCTCTTGATTACCGGCGGTACCGGCTCGTTCGGCAACGCCGTATTGCGACGGTTCCTCCGCACGGACATTGCGGAAATCCGCATCTTCAGCCGTGATGAGAAGAAACAGGATGAGATGCGGCATCAGTATCGCAACGACAAGCTCAAATTCTACATTGGCGATGTGCGCAACCGGGACGGACTGCGGGACGCCATGGAAGGCGTCGATTACGTCTTCCACGCTGCCGCCCTGAAACAGGTTCCTTCCTGCGAGTTCTACCCGCTCGAAGCCGTCTATACGAATATCCTCGGCACGGCCAACATGCTCACGGCCGCCATCGACGCGGGCGTACACAACGTCGTCGTGCTGAGTACCGACAAAGCGGCCTATCCGGTCAACGCCATGGGCATGTCCAAGGGACTGATGGAGAAAGTCACGCTTGCCCGATCGCGCGTCGCCGCCGACAAGGGGTGTACGCTCTGTGTCACCCGCTACGGTAACGTCATGGCCTCCCGCGGCTCGGTCATTCCGCTGTTCATCGACCAGATTCGCGAGGGGCTGCCGCTGACGGTGACCGATCCGAACATGACTCGCTTCATGATGTCGCTGGACGACGCGGTGGACCTGGTGATCTACGCCTTTCAGAAAGCGTCGTCGGGCGATCTGTTTATCCAGAAGGCCCCCGCCGCCACGATTGGCACCTTGGCCGAGGCCGTGAAGCGGATATTTCATGCCGACAACCCCCTCCAGGTCATCGGCACCCGCCATGGGGAGAAGCTCTACGAAACGCTCCTCACCCGCGAGGAAATCAACCGCGCCATCGACCTGGGTGATTACTACCGCGTCGCGGCGGACGTCCGAGATCTCAACTACGCCAGGTATTTTTCCGACGGACAGAGCCAGCTTGCCGAGGTCGAGGACTACCACTCGCATAATGTGCGGCAACTGAATGTCGACGAGATGGTCGACGTACTCCTGAAGCTCGCGTACATCCAGGAAGAGTTGGCCAAGGATTCCTGCAAACCTTTTGTGCGGCCGGAAACGCAGCGCGGTCGGAAAGTAGCCTAATAGTCCGCTCCCACGCCACGGAGACTCGTACCATGAGAACGGTCCTCATCACCGGTGCCAAAGGATTTGTCGGCCGCAACCTAGCGGCCCACCTGCGCCCGCGCGACGACATCCGGCTATTAACCTACGATCTCGACAACAGCGAGGCGGAGCTTCGCCGCTGGGCGTCCGAGGCCGACATCGTCTTCCACTTAGCCGGCGTCAATCGACCGAAGAATGTAGAGGAGTTCAAACTGGGTAATGCCGGGGCCACCGAGGATCTCTGCTACATTCTCCGCGAGGCTGGTCGTGCGCCCAAGGTCATTTTCAGTTCCTCGATCCAGGCCGAATTCGACAATCCCTACGGCACCAGCAAGCGGTACGCCGAAGAGACTCTCCGGCAATTTGCCGAGCAAACCGGGGCGACTGTGGCCATCTTCCGGCTCAAGAATGTTTTTGGGAAATGGTGCCGGCCGAACTACAACTCGGTTGTCGCCACATTCTGCCACAACACGGCCCACGACCTGCCGATTCAGATTTCCGATCCAGACCGGCAACTAGAGCTGGTCCACGTGGATGATGTGATCGCCGCAATGTTGGCAGAGATGGATCGGCTGCCGCAGCACGCTCAGCCCCTGGTCACGCCGGACCTGATCCCGTTCACAGCACTGACTCTGTCAGACTTAGCCGGCCGGATCCAGTTTTTTCGCGACATGCAGCAGTCGCTCCATGTGCCCGACTTTTCCGTGCGATTTAACCAGCAACTCTACACGACCTATCTTTCCTACGTGGAGCCTTCGCGGTGGGAGTACGGACTCGACGTCAAGTGCGACGCCCGGGGTAATCTGGCCGAGTTTATCAAATCACCCTGGTTTGGACAGATTTTCCTTTCGCGAACGCGGCCAGGCATCACCCGGGGCAACCATTACCACCACGCGAAGACCGAGAAGTTCCTGGTCGTCGCAGGCGAAGGGCTGATTCGTTTTCGCCACGTCGAAAGTGAAGCGATTCAAGAGTTTCACGTTCGGGGTGAGGACTACCGAGTCGTGGACATTCCACCCGGCCATACCCACTCAATCACCAACATTGGCCCCGGTGAGATGATTACCCTCTTCTGGTCCAGCGAGATCTTCAATCCCGACCGGCTCGACACGTATTTCCTTCCCGTCGATCTTCCTGTCGATCAGCGAGCAGCAGCATGAAAGTCGCCACCGTCGTTGGTACCCGGCCCGAGATCATTCGCTTGTCGCGCGTCATGGCCGCGCTGGACCGCTACGTGGAGCACATCATCGTCCACACGGGCCAGAACTACGATTACGAACTGAACGAGATATTCTTCGAGGATCTGGAGATCCGCCGTCCAGACCACTTCCTTGCCGCGGCGGGGGCCACGGCCGCCGAGACGATCGGCCTGATCATCGCCAAGACCGACGCGCTGCTGCGAGAGATCAAACCGGATGCCGTGCTCATCCTCGGCGACACGAACTCGTGCCTAGCAGCCATCGCGGCAAAACGCCAGAAGATCCCCATATTCCACATGGAAGCCGGTAACCGCTGCTTCGACCAGCGGGTGCCGGAAGAAATCAACCGGAAGATCGTCGATCACATATCTGACATCAATCTGCCCTACAGCGAGATATCCCGCGAGTACCTGCTTCGCGAGGGTATGCCGCCGGACCGGGTCATCAAGACCGGCAGCCCGATGTACGAAGTACTCCACCATTACCTGCCAAAGATCGAGCAAAGCGGCGTGCTCCGGCTATTGGGCCTTGCCCAGCGGCAGTACTTCGTCGTTAGTTCGCATCGCGAGGAGAACATCGATTCTCCCGAGCAGTTTGCCGGGTTATGCCAAGTACTTAATGGGCTGGCGGAGACCTACGCCCTGCCGGTGATCGTCTCGACGCACCCGCGGACCCGCAAGAAGATGGACGCCGAGGGTGTGAAGGTCCATCCGCTGGTGCGGCTGCTCAAGCCGCTGGGCCTATGCGACTACGTGCATCTCCAGATGCGGGCACGGGCAAGCCTTAGCGACAGCGGCACGATCACCGAAGAATCGTCGATCTTAAATTTCCCAGCCTTAAACATCCGTCAGGCCCACGAGCGTCCGGAAGGCATGGAGGAGGCCGCCGTGATGATGGCGGGCCTGAATTGGCACCGCATTCAAGAGGCCCTGGGCGTCCTCGAAAAGCAATCCGGCGACGGCGACCGGCGGTTCCGCATCGTGGGCGATTACGACGTACCGAACGTCTCGGAGAAGGTCGTGCGGATCATCCTCAGTTACGTGGATTATGTCAATCGCACCGTCTGGCGAAAGGCGTGAAGAAGCACCATGCGAATCCTCATGCTTAGCCAATTCTTCGATCCAGAACCCGATTTCAAGGGTTTGCCCTTTGCGCGTGAGTTGTCGCGTCGTGGGCATGAGGTAGAAGTGCTTACGGGCTTTCCCAACTACCCGGGCGGGAAACTTTATCCGGGCTATCGTGTGCGCCCTTGGTGCCGCGAGGTCATGGACGGCATCGCGGTCAACCGCGTCGCCCTGTACCCGAGCCACGATGGCTCCGCAGTGCGGCGGATCGCCAATTACGCCAGTTTTGCCCTGAGCGCGTCAGTCATCGGGCCATTTCTTGTGCGTAAGCCGGACGTAGTCTATGTCTACCATCCGCCAGCCACCATTGGCCTCCCGGCAATGGTATTGGGCGCGTTGCGCGGATGTCCGGTGGTCTACGACATTCAAGATCTCTGGCCGGACACCGTGGCGGCGGCGAATATGGTGGATAGCCCCTGGGTTATCAAGGCACTGGACCACTGGTGTCGCCTGATCTATTCCCGGGTCAATCGCATGGTGGTTCTGTCTCCGGGCTTCCGCAAGACGCTGATCGAGCGGGGCGTCCCGACGGAGAAGATCGACCTGATCTATAACTGGGGCGACGAGGCGAGTCTGCGTGGTTGCCGCCGCGATGAAGCCCTGGGACGGCAACTTGGCATGACTGGCCGGTTCAACGTAGTATTTGCCGGGACGATGGGAATCGTCCAGGCATTGGACGCTGTGCTGGAAGCCGCCAGAATTTGCGCCACGACCGTCCCGGATGCGCAGTTCGTGTTCGTCGGAGGTGGCGTGGACAAGGCTCGGCTGGCACAACGGGCCAAGGAGATGGAACTGACCAATACGCTATTCCTGCCGCGGCAACCGATGGCAGCAATCGGTGCCGTCCTGTCGTTGGCCGATGTGCTGTTGGTTCACCTGAAGGACGATCCGTTGTTTCGCATCACGATTCCCTCCAAAACCCAAGCCTATCTTGCCATGGGGCGTCCGATCTTGATGGCTGTCGCGGGCGATGCGGCGGACCTGGTCGAGCAATCGGGTGCCGGCGTGACGTGTGCGCCGGAAAACCCAGTTGCCCTGGCGGACGCCGTGAAGCAACTCAGGACGATGGCCCCATCGCAGCGGGAAGCAATGGGAGATCGCGGCCAGCGGTTTTATGATGAGCACTTGTCCCTGCGGTCGGGCGTCGAGAAGTTCGAGCGGGTTTTCGAGGCCGCTCTCCAGAGTAAGCGTTTGGGACTGTACTGCACACGCAAATCTTCTCAGGACTCCTCGCGACCAGTCGTTAGACAGGAGCGCGAAGCAGCATGAGCCGTCATCCCATCCAGCAGGTGATAAAACGCGTCATCGACGTGACCGTTTCCGCTCTGTTTCTGATCATTTTTTCACCGATTCTATTGGCTATTTGGCTTCTGGTGCGGTGGCGGATGGGCAAGCCGGCCATTTTTTGCCAGCGGCGTCCGGGGCTAGGCGGGCGTCCGTTTACGCTTTGCAAGTTCCGTACCATGAACGATGCCCGCGACCCCGACGGATCATTAAGACCGGACGGGGAGCGGCTGACGGGCTTGGGGCAATTCCTGCGGCGTACGAGTCTCGATGAGTTGCCTCAGTTGTGGAACGTGCTGTGCGGGGAACTCAGCCTCGTCGGGCCGCGCCCCCTCTTGATGGAATACCTGGAACGGTACTCGCCTGAGCAGGCCCGTCGGCTCGAAGTGAAACCTGGAATCACGGGCTGGGCCCAGATCAATGGCCGCAATGCAATTGCCTGGGAGGAAAAATTCCGGTTGGACGTGTGGTATATCGACCATTGGAGCCTGGGCCTGGACCTGTGGATACTCATGCAGACGGGCTGGAAAGTAATTCGCCGCGACGGAATCAGCGCCGCCGCCCATGCGACCATACCCGCTTTCACCGGGACGACTGCGATGCGAAAAGAGGCTGGATGAGACGCGCCATCGCCCAGGTAGTGTCTGTCGAACAGGAGGTGTCATGTGATCGTGGGAAACCAGGTGTATGTGATTGGCGGCGGGGGACATGCGAAAGTCGTGGTTCGTACGTTGCTCGACCTCGGATACGTGATCGCGTCGGTCTTTGACGACGACCCCAAAAGATGGGGCTTCCCACTATTGGGAATCCCCATCGTCGGACCAATTGACCGCATCCGGGACTGTCCACCTTTGCCTGCGGTGATTGCCATCGGCACCATCGCCGTGCGAATGACCCTCGCCGAACGGTTGAATTTTCACTGGTTGACGGTTGTTGATCGCCATGCCCACGTGGATCCTACGGTTCGTTTGGGCCAAGGAACCGTTGTCATGCGGGGGGCGGTGATCCAAGCCGATTCGTCCCTGGGCGACCATGTCATCGTGAATACCGCGGCTTCGGTCGATCATGACTGTACGCTGGGAAATTACGTTCATATTTCTCCTGGAGTGCATTTGGCTGGCGGGGTAACCGTAGGGGAGGCGACGTTCATGGGAATCGGTTCGGTGGCCATTCCGGGCGTGCGGATCGGCACCGCAACAACCGTCGGTGCCGGTGCAGCCGTGGTGCATGATTTGCCTGCACGAGTTCTCGCCGTGGGAGTGCCGGCAAGAGTTATCAAGTCCTACGAATGCTCGCCAACTTATGAAGAGTCGCCTGGAATCTCCGCTTTCTTAGAAAAATCTTTGTAACCGTTAATTCTTGCTCAATTCCCCTAATCCGACGCACCGATTGAGTCGATACAAGGAGCAGACTTCTTGTCGAGACCAGGAAACGCGTCATCATGGTTACGCAGAACCCCGTAGCTACCCGGATTTACCTTTCGCCCCCGCACATGTCGCGGCACGAGCGGGGTTTGCTCTTGGACGCTTTCGATTCAAACTGGGTCGCTCCGATTGGCCCCCACGTGGACGCCTTCGAGCGGGAGTTTGCCGAGAAGATCGGCGTGCGCGAGGCGGCGGCCCTGTCGTCGGGGACGGCGGCCCTGCATCTGGCGCTCATGATGTTGGGGGTCGGTAGCGGCGACGAAGTCGTCACTTCATCGCTGACGTTCGCGGCCACCGCCAATGCCATCACCTATCGGGGAGCGAAGCCCGTTTTCATCGACAGCGAACAACGGACATGGAACATGGATCCCGATCTGCTGGCCAAGGAGTTGCAGGCCGGTGCCCGCCGCGGAAAACTGCCCAAAGCGGTTGTCGTTGTTGATATCTACGGCCAATGCGCGGATTACGACGCGATTATCGATATTTGCGGCCGGTATGACGTGCCGGTCGTCGAGGATGCCGCTGAATCGTTGGGTGCCACGTATTGCGGTCGGCCAGCGGGAACTTTCGGGGCGATTGGTTGCTTCTCGTTCAACGGAAACAAGATCATTACGACCAGTGGCGGCGGAATGCTGGTGACCGATCGTCCGGAGTACGCGCAAAAGGCCCGCTTTCTCGCCACACAGGCCCGCGATCCTGCGCCCCACTACCAGCACTCGGTGATCGGCTACAATTACCGAATGAGTAACCTGCTGGCTGCGGTGGGTCGAGGGCAGCTCCGCGTGTTGGAAGATCGCGTGGCAAGTCGCCGGGCTAACTTCGAGTTCTACCGGGAGACGCTTGGCTCCTTGCCCGGCATCGCCTTCATGCCGGAACACACGGCTGGGCAATCGACCCGTTGGCTAACGTGCATGACCATTGACCCGAACAAGTTTGGGGCAAACCGGGAAGAAGTCCGCCTGGCCCTCGATCGGCAGAACATTGAGGCCAGGCCGATTTGGAAACCGATGCACATGCAGCCTGTCTTCGCTGACTGCCGTGTACGAGGCGGTGCCGTGTCCGAACAGATATTCGAGTACGGCTTGTGCCTGCCCAGCGGATCGAGCCTTACGGAAGAGGACCAGTTGCGCGTCGTTAATACGGTCCGCTCGACCGCCGGCCATCAGCCACTGGGTCAGGGTATCGACCGGGTGTTCGCCGCTCCTGTCAGGAAGGCCGCGTAGGGCCAGGTCAAAAAATTAGGCGAGATGGGCACAAGAGAGCATGGCCGTCGGTAATCCGGCCTATTCGCAGCACAGCTCATGCAGATTATCCGCCCGCATATCTTAGACCGTTTGGCCAGTTTAGGACCGGCGCACCAATAACTGTCGTGTTTTGCACATTCGCCGAGCGGGGACAGACGGCACACGGAGTGTGCCTGCTACTATCCAGTGCGCAATGCAAAAGGGCAGTGGCGAACCACTGCCCTAGAATATGCTTGAATTGGCTGCACCTTCCCTGGCCTTACGGCCATGAAACTCCGTAACTCACGGGCTGCTGGGTGACCTGTTGGTGGCGATGACCACCACCGGCACGGCAACGGCTGTCGCAATGGCAGCACCGATGACGAGGGGGTTACTGACGAAGTTCCTTATGCAGCCGTCCCCGAGTCCCCCACGGACCGTCTCGCCCGGCGCGACCAGCAGGATGCCTTGCTGAGCCGACGGAGGAGCGATGCCCGGCGACCAGAGTCGGTAGACTTGGCGGCCCTGCGGCGTCACGACCTGGTAGACGCCGCCGCGGACTCCGGAGATGGCGAAGGAACCCTGGCGATCGGTCACGGTCGCTGCGACTTCGCGGTTCTGCACGTCCTGCAAGGAAACGCGAACGCCGCTCTGGGGGGCATTTTGGCCATTGACCATCTGGCCGACGAGTACGCCGCCGTCGCGGAGTGCCACATCAGCAATCTGCGGCGCGGGCAAAGCCGTGGCGTCGGCCCATCCGGTTGTCGGCAGGCACAAGCCGGCTAATGCCAATCCTACAATCGCTGCTCTAAGGCGAGAAATACTCATAATGACCAAGCTCCATCAAAATCGGAAAATCCGTTGTTTTTTACTGAACCCGTTCCAGAAAGTAGAAGAGGCGCGTAGCGCCTGCCCTCACAATCGATCTGGCTTATTGAAAACGTCGGTCGTTCCTAAGTCCAGACTGAAGGGAATTCCACGTGTGAGCAATGAATGGATAGTATGGGCACTTTGCGTAAAATTTGCCGCTAACGAACCTGCTGTCGGAAGTGTTCGATATAGAGCGAGTCCAATTGGGGCAAACGGTTGGCCAACCGCGTACTCAGTCGGCCCGGCGGGGTGTTGTGTTGGATGTCGGCCAAGTATGCCTTGAGTTCTTCGCGAGCGGCCGGTGGCCCGAGGAGCATGAAATGAACCCAAGCCCAGGAATCGCGATACTCGGTTCGCCCCATCTGGGATATGTCGACCTTGTTTTCGAGCATTTGCAGCTTCGGAACTTCTCCCCGGCGGACGTTCCAGCGAATGCCGTCCACGTGCGGGTGGCTGCCAACCCTTTGTGCCGCACTGACCTCAAAGAACTGCGCCAGCCCCTCGTCGAGCCAGAGTGGCACCAGTGGTAGCGAGGCATGAAGCAAAGCATGCGTACACTCATGGCGCAGGTCGACTTCAACGTCTTGACTCCAAAAGGCGAACACACGGCCAGAACCCTGGTTTTTGACGTACAAAGCCTTGCGGCTCGGAACACCGGGCAGGTAACGCTTCAAGTAGGCGGAATAAGTTGCCTTGTCGTGAAACAGGTAGATTTCGATCGGTTCTTTCGCGGGCGCGATGCCTAGCAACTGAACCAGATCGGCCTGCAGCAAAGCGAATCTGTTGAGGACGCCTTCCAGCCCGGCTAAGGAAAAGTCGGCCTGGCAAGTGAAAGGCCCCGCGATCCGTGCGTCGGCCCAATTTGCCGAATTGCCGCAGTTGCTGGAGCCTATTTGGATTGCCAGAACGAGCAGGATACCTCGCAGACCTCGGGTCATCGGCACTAGGCTTTTAGTGAACATAAACCAGCCTTTCTCTCTGAGAACAGGGATCGGTACGGTATCCTGCCTCCCTAAAAGGATCAATGCCAGTCGTTCCGCATCCAAATCTTTCCGCAACAGAAGCTACAAGGGACTTTGCGGTTCTGTGCGGCCTGAGCGGCCTTGATCATAACCTTGCCAACTGCTAGCAGTGACGGCAGGCCGTAGGGTGCGTGGAGCGAACCGGCCGGGAAATGGTGGGTTGCGCACGAAGTCGAGACGCTGAAAGCACTTACCGCTGTTC
>Ga0194057_10000197_pt1 | contig 30560 bp, 24 predicted proteins | sample SepL4415m_MetaG_FD_155474 | JGI IMG/M metagenome (GOLD analysis project Ga0194057, IMG submission 155474) | Anoxic zone freshwater microbial communities from boreal shield lake in IISD Experimental Lakes Area, Ontario, Canada - Sep2016-L442-15m | ecosystem: Environmental > Aquatic > Freshwater... | reverse complement strand
CTTTCTTCCCGGATCCTCGTATGACAGCTCCGTCGGTGCATGAGGTGTTCGGGCTGGCCTGCGGCCTGTCCCTGCGGCCCTCGATGGCTCGCGCCCACCGGCACGATGACGTCGAGTTCTTGTTGCCGCTGGACGGCTCAGCGGTGCTCGAGCACGCGGGCGGACGACACGAGCTGACGGATCGATCATGCGCGGTGTTCTGGGCCGGTCGGCCGCATCGAGTGGTGGAGCACGACGACGGCATGACCGTCGCCTGGCTGACCGTCCCGCTTGTCGACGTGCTCTCCTGGTCGCTGCCCACGGCCTTCACCGGAGGGCTCCTTCGCGGAGCGCTGTCGACCTTCGATGCCCCGCCATCGCTGGAGGCTGCGATGGACGCATGGCAGCGCGAAATCGGTGCATCACCTGCGCTCACCCACGCCGTGCGTCTGGAGGCGCAAGCGTGGCTCCTTCGCGCGTCGACCCGCGTCAATGCGAGCGCCCCGACGCCCTCTCACGACGCCGCGACGACGATCGCGTCATACATCTCGATGAACTTCCGCCAGCCACTGACCGTCGCTGACGTCGCAGAGGTCGTGCATCTGCACCCGAGCACTGCTGCCGCGGTGTTCCGCCGCGACATGGGCATCACGATCGGTGCGTATCTCGCGCAGTGTCGCGTGGCTGAGGCGCAAAGGCTGCTGATCTCCACCAAGGCGACCACGAGTGACATTGCGGTGCGTGCCGGATTCGGGTCGACGAGTCGCTTCTACGAACGCTTCGGCCGAGATGCGGGCATGTCGCCTGGGGCCTACCGCAGGATGATGCGCTGAATCCTGCTCACTCGTGTCGGGCCCCTGCTGACGGGGTGGCGAGGAAGTGCTCAGGGGCGACGAATCCTGCATCCGCGAAGGCGGCGTCGACCGCACTCGAGATGGCTCCAGCGCTCCCCGTGTCGACGAGTGCGATCGTGCACCCGCCGAAGCCGCCGCCGGTCATGCGCGCGCCGCGGGCTCCCGCCGCCAGTGCGGTGTCGACTGCCAGGTCCAGCTGTGGAACCGTGACGCGGAAGTCGTCGCGCAATGATGCGTGGGAGGCGGTCAGCTCAGGTCCCAGTTCCATGGCCCGACCCGAGGCGAGCAGTTCGCGGCAGCGCAGGACGCGTGCGTTCTCCGAGATGACGTGGCGGGCGCAGGCCGCCTGCTCGGCCGACAGCCGGTCCATGGCCGCGTCGAGGTCAGCGAGAGTGGCATCGCGCAGGCTGGACACGCCCAGGAGCGCGGTCGCCTCCTCGCAGAGCCGTCGTCGATCGGCGTACTGGCCGTCCACCAGCATGTGCGGGGCATTGGTGTTCGTCACCAGGAGCGCGAACCCGGTCGACAAGTCCGGCCAGGGCACCTGTTCGCGCTCCTGTGATCGAGTATCCATGAAGAGGACGCGGCCGGCCGTGCACTGCAGGGACGCCGTCTGGTCCATGATCCCGCATGGGATGCCGACGACCTCGTGCTCCACGCGTTGCGCCCACCGGGCCAGTTCCTGCCGGTCGATGGACCACTCGTCGAGATCGTTCATGGCCAGCAGGGTCGCGCAGGTGATGGCGGCCGACGACGACAGTCCCGCGCCGACCGGCACATCAGACAGCAGTGCAAGGTCCCAGCCATGGTCGGTGCTCCCCGACGAGCGAGCTTGACCGGCCACCCACGCCGCTCCCGCCAGGTAGGCGAGCCAGCCTCCCGGACTTCCTTGCCCCACGTCGTCCAACGAGATCGCCTGGATCTCGTGACCGCTCGCAACGGCTCGGACAACGCGGTCGGCTCGCGGCCTCGCGGCGATGAAGGCGCGCTGCTCGATGGCGAGCGGCATGACGAAGCCGCCGGTGTAGTCGGTGTGCTCGCCGATCAGGTTGACGCGGCCGGGGGCGGACCAGACGCCCGCCGGCGCCGCATCGAAGCTCACTTCGAACAGTGCGGCGACGTCGTCAGGGCGGGTCATGCCATGACCCGCCTCAGCCCCTCACGCAGCGCCTCTGCCGCATCCTCCGGTGAGATGTCGTTGATCCAGACCCCTGCGGCCGACTCGGATCCGGCCAGGAACTTGAGCTTCTCCGCTGCCCGCCGGAGCGAGAACACCTCGAGGAAGAGACGACTGTCGGCGTCGTCACCGTGCACCGGGGCCTGGTGCCAGGCCGCGATGTAAGGCATCGGCAGGTCGAGGATCGCATCGAGACTGCGCAGGAGGGACAGGTACATGGTTGCGAACTCGGTCCGCTCGGCATCAGAGAGGTCGCGAAGACGGGCGATGGGGCGACGCGTGTACAGCTGGAGTTCGAAGGGCCACCGAGCCGCACGCGGCACGAATGCGATCCAGTGCTCACCCTCGTAGACGATCCGCTCGCCGTCGGCGAGTTCGGCGGCGATGACATCGGCGTGCAGCGAACCCCCGGTGCGCTCGCGATAGGAACGAGCAGAGCGGATCATCTGCTCGTCACGCGGAGGAACGAACGGGTACGCGTAGATCTGCCCGTGCGGATGCGACAAGGTCACGCCGATCTCCACGCCGCGGTTCTCGAAGACGAACACGTACTCCACTCCGGGGATCGACGAGAGCTCGCGATCGCGGTCGATCCAGGCTTCGAGCACGAGGCGAAGCCTCGCTGCATCCACTTGGGCGAGCGCCGATCCGTGGTTCGAGGTGAAGCACACCACCTCGCAGCGGCCGAACCCAGGCCGGCTTCGCTGGTCCAGGGGATCGAGGTCCGTACCGGAGTCATGCTGGGTCAGGGACGGGAACCGGTTCTCGAAGACGACAACGTCGTAGTCCTCCTCCGGGATCTCCGTCAGCTGGTCGCCGTGGGTCGGGCACAGGGGACATTCGCTGCTGGGAGGAAGGAATGTGCGGGCCTGCCGGTGCCCGGCCACCACTACCCACTCATCGCTCAGCGGATCATGACGGAGCTCGGTGTGCGTGGGGGCGTCGTCGAGCTCTCGGCGATCGACGGCATCGCGGGTACTTCCCGGCGCTGCGTCGTAGTAGACGATCTCGCGGCCGTCCGCCAGCCTCCGCACGGATCTGGTGATCCCATTGCCGAGGTCGGTCGTCCCTGTGCTGGCTTCTGTGCTCATCAGGAGTCCGGTGTCCTCTCGTTGCGCGTGACCAGGACGACGACATCGCCGCCGCTGACCTTCACCGATCCACCGGCTGGCAGCCGACCGGTGGCGTACGTCCATGGCGAGTCCGCTGCCGAGGACACATCGACTTCCTGCTCGGTGTCCCCGTGGTTGAGCAGGAACAAGAACCGCTCGTCATCCGTGTGCCGCTCCGCGACCTCGATCCCCACCGGTGGCGGAGTGGGCAGGATCGGTTCGGCTGCCGAGTCCCCGGCGATGCGCAGGACCAGCGTCTCCATGGCGTCCGACTTGAGGGAAGCCGAGACGTACCAGGCGCTTCCGCCCCCGGGGAGGGCGCGCACGGTGACCGCCGGCGAACCGTCGAGGTCGCCTCCGATGTACGACATCACCGGCTCCGCCGTTGTCAGGTGCAGGTGCTCGGTCCAGTCCGTGGCCACTGATGTCGCCGGAAGCGACGGATCGTTCGAGTGGACGTCGATCGAGTCACCGGGCAGCAGCGGCCGGTACTCCTCGACCCAGATGCCCAGGAGGTCCTGCCATGGCGCCGGATAGCCACCCGTGCGCACGCGGTCGCGCTCGTCGACGGCCCCCGAGAAGTAGCCGATCGCCACGCTGCTTCCGTTTTCGGCAGCCTCGATGAACCTCGCTGCCCCGCGATCGGTGACCAGGTACAGCTGGGGCGCGATCACGAGGTCGTAGCCGGTCAGGTCGGACTCCGGATGCGCGAAGTCGATCGAGTACCCACGTCTCCACAGCGGCTCGTACCACGTACGCAGGATCGACACCATCGATAGGCGTGTGGACGGACGTGAGTCGAGTTCGAGCGCCCACCACGATGACCAGTCGAGCACGATCGCGACGTCGGCTCGAGTGCGCGCACCGGCGAGTGACTTGAGCGAAGCCAGTTCCGCGCCCAGTGCCGTGACCTCACGCCACGTGCGCGTGCGCGGGCCGGCGTGCGGCAGCATCCCGGAGTGCCACTTCTCGGCACCTCCCGCCGCGGCGCGCCACTGGAAGTGCAGCACGGCGTCAGCGCCGTGGGCCACCTGTTGCATGGACCAGCGGCGGTAAGCGCCGCCGGACTTGGGCGGGTTGACGGCGCGCCAGTTGATCGCGGATACCGCCTGCTCCATGAGCAGCCACGGCTGTCCATCTCCGAGCGAGCGCATCAGATCGGCTCCGGCCGCGCCCTCCACGTACGAGCGCGGGTCTACGAGATCGGGGTACCAGTCGTCACTGACGACGTCCTCGGATCGGGCCCAGTCCCAGTAGTCCGCATGTGGGAAGAAGCGCATGAAGTTCGTGGTGATGGGCTTGTCGGCAGGCGAGTGAGACCGGATGACGTCTCGCTCAGCGAGGAACAGGCCGAGCAGCGCGTCGGACGAGAAGCGCTGGAAGTCCAACTGGTGCGTCGGATTGGGGAAATAGGGCGTGCGGCGCGGCGGGATGACCTCGGACCAGTCGGAGAGCCGCTGCGACCAGAAGGCCGTGGACCAGGCCGCATTGACCTCGTCGAGCGTGTCGTAGCGCTTGGCGAGCCAGTCGCGGAAGGCCTCCGCGGAGATGTCGCACCAGCAGGCCGGCGTATGCGCTCCGTACTCGTTGCCGACGTGCCACATCACGACCGCTTCATGGTCGGCGTACCTGGACGACACTTGCTCAGCAAGAGCCAGGGCCTTGTCGCGATACGCGGGCGAGGACGGGCAGTACTGCTGCCTTGCCCCGTAGACCAGACGGGTTCCTATGTCGTCCATGGGAAGTGACTCAGGCCAGCGGTGGCCCAGCCACGGTGGTGGCGATGCCGTTCCGGTCGCAAGGTCGACGCGGATTCCGGCCGTTGCGCACTTGTCGAGGACGGTGTCGAGCCAGCCGAACTCGTACTGCCCCGGTGTTGGCTCCAGTTGCGCCCAGGAGAACACGCCCACTGTGACGAGATTGACTCCGGCCTCCTGCATCAGCCGAAGGTCCTCGTCCCAGATTGCAGGTTCCCACTGCTCAGGATTCCAGTCGCCGCCGAAAGCGAGTTCCGGCAGTCGCGGGATAGCAAACCGACTTTCAGATGCCACGGATGCCACCCTCTCTCCGCGATGCCAGCACCACGTCGATTAGCCTCCGGTGCTTGTGAACCCCTCTGCGTCCTCCACGTTCGGCGACATCCATGAATCGGCCGACTCGGCGGACTCGATGTTCGTGTACGAGCACGGCTGGCAGTCGTGGAGCCCTGCTGGTGTGTACCCGGCAACCATCGAGCATTCTCCTCGCCCCCGGAAGGACATCTGGCAGGCCATGGGGTTCCGGCCCGAGATGCCCGGTCCGGAGGACGGTTTCCAGGGCGAGGGTCTGCTGGCCTTGGTGAACGAGGACTACTCGGCCGAGATCTTCTTCAGCCCGCAGCCCGACATCGACGTGGCCTCGATCCGCGCCAGGCGCGAGGCTGACCGGGTCGTCGTCGCGGCTACCGGCGAGGTGGACCGACTCCGTGCGTCGTCGTTGGACGCGGGGCTGGCGGCGGTGGCGGAACTCCTGGCCCGCCGACTGGTGGTGTCCGACCTGAAGGCGCTGCCGGCCGGCTGGTGCTCCTGGTACACGTACTGGAACACCGTCACCGCTGACGACATCCTCGCGAACCTTGCGGTCATCGACCAATCGGATCTGGGCATCGACGTCGTCCAGATTGATGATGGATACCAGAAGGACATCGGCGACTGGCTCGAGTACCGCCCCGCCTTCGGTGATCTCGATGGCCTTGCTCGTCGCATCCGGGATGCCGGCAGGACGCCAGGACTGTGGACCGCGCCGTTCATGGTGGGAGAGAAGTCCGACCTCGCACACAAGCATCCGGACTGGCTCATCCCGGGCGTCGTCGCTGCTGAGCACCACTGGGGCCAGCGGATTCGCGTCCTCGACGTCACGCATCCAGACGCGGCCGAGCACCTGGTCGGGATGTTCGCCACCCTTCGCGAGCGGGGTTTCGTATTCCACAAGATCGACTTCATCTATGCCGGTGCGATGGAGGGGCGACGCCATGACGACATCACGGCGATCGAGGCATATCGGCGGGGTCTGGAGCTGATCCGGCAAGGTGCCGGTGAGGATGCCGTGATTCTCGGCTGTGGTGCGCCGCTGTTGGCCAGCATCGGACTCGTGGACGCGATGCGCATCAGTCCGGACGTGATGCCGGAGTGGGAGCCCCCGCTCGACGACATCAGCCAACCGGGTATGCGAAGCGCTCTCGCCGCAGGACGCGCGCGGGCCTGGATGCACGGACGTCTGTGGGTGAACGACCCTGACTGTGTTCTGGTGCGCCCCCAGGTCGAGCGGCCAGGGCCCTGGCAGGAGTACGTCACCAGCCTCAGGGGCCTGGCGGTAAGCAGCGATCCGCTGCCCGAACTCGATGCACTCCACCTGGACCGCACCCGCGAGCTGATGGTGCCGGCCGATCTCGCTCCGGTGCAGTGGGACCCCTGGGCGGGGCCGGAGCAGGGGCTCATCCATCGGTCGTCCCCCCTCCTGTGAACCTGCACGGGCCCGCTGCCCGAGCCTGACCGTAACGCAAGATTTCGCAGACTAACGAAAGTCACTTAGTCCTCGGGGCAACGGTGTACCACACTTCAATGGGCAAAGGTAACCCAAACCGGACTCCGACTACTTTCCGTCTTTTTCGATAACGGGTCGATAACGGCACCCATCGAACGTATTGACAAATTTCCGCAAGGTGATTGAGTGCCATCATGATCGCTGCGGAGTCGAGCGCGGAGCTCGCCGGCGTCCCCGCGGAACTGCGCCAGGAGCGCATCGCTCAGGAGGTCGAGTCGGCCGGCTTCGTGCGGGTCACCGACCTTGCCGATCGGTTCGCGGTCTCGGTGGTGACCGTTCGATCCGATCTGGGGTCGTTGGAGGCCTTGGGCCGTGTGCGCCGGGTCCGCGGGGGCGCCGTTCCCTCCGGTGGGCTACGCCACGAGCCGCCGCTGGAGCTTGCCGCGCGCGAGCATGAGCGGCAGAAGGCCGCCATTGCCGCCTACGCGGCCTCACTCGTGCAGCCCGGCCAAGTCATCGTCCTCGATGTGGGGTCCACAACGACGGCGGTCGCCCTCGAGCTCGTGGCGCGCCGTGAGTTGCGTGACGTCACTGTGGTCACCAGCGGACTCAACGTCGCGATGGCGCTGGAGCCTGCATCGGATCGCATCAGCGTGCTGGTGACCGGTGGGATGGTGCGACCCCTGCAGCACTCGCTGGTCAACCCGTTCGGATCGTTGATCCTCGAGCAGATCTCGGCGCATCTGGCCTTCATCGGCTGCAACGGAGTCGATGCCGATCGCGGCGTGACCAATCTCAACTTCGCCGAGGCCGAGGTCAAGAAGTCGATGATCGCTGCCGCGCGTGAGGTCGTTGTCGTGGCCGACGGCAGCAAGATCGGCGTGGTGGAGGCGGCCCGCGTGTGCTCCCTCTCCCAGATCGACCTCCTGATCACCGATGCCACGGCACCGGAGCAGGCCGTCGCCCTGATCGAGCAGTCCTCGGTGTCGGTGCACCGTGCGTAACACCTAAGAGCTTCGACCCGGGCTGGCATGGCGCGGGTGGAGGGAACGACCCAACTGAGGGAAAGAGGAGAGGAACACTTCATGCGTAGACGCAACTACCTTCCGGCGGGCGTCGCGGCCTTTGCGCTGCTTCTGAGCGCCTGTGCGAGCACCGCAACGGATAGTTCATCGTCGAGTGCAGCAGGTAGCGCTGCGGCGAGCGCGGCGAGCTCAGCGGCCTCGGCCGCTGCTTCGGGTGGATCCAGCGCGGCGCCGACGGAGGCCGTCGATCTTCGCTGGCGTACGCGCCCGGACAACCAGGCGGAAGCCGATCTGTACAAGGGCATCTCGGACGACATCAACAAGTCCGGCATCGGGCTCAATCTCACCTACGAGGCCGGCAACTCCGAGGGGTCGCCCTATCAGGACAAGCTCAAGACCGAGCTGTCTGCGGGCACCGCGCCCGACGTGTTCTGGATCCCGGGCACCGACGTGGCCGACTTCGCCAAGGCCGGCCTGATCCTCAACAACGCTCCTCAGGCACAGGCGTCCGGCTTCAAGGCTGCTGACTTCTACTCGGGACCGATGGATCAGCTCCAGGTCGATCCGGCCACCGGCAAGAAGGCGGATGGCTTCGTCTGGGGCGTGCCTCGTGACGTCTCGACCTTCGCGCTGTACCTCAACCTCGACCTGCTCGACAAGGCCGGCGTCGAGAATCCCATCGACCTTGCCAAGAATGGCGAGTGGACGTGGGACAAGTTCGCTGAGGTCTCCAAGCAGATCGCCGAGAAGGTGCCGACGGCCAAGGGCTTCGGCGCAGGCGGCTGGTGGGCCAACTGGGGCTACTTCGTGAACTCGGGCGGTGGCAGCTTCTTCAAGGACGACCGCACCGCCTGCAACCTCGATGCTCCCGAGTCCATCTCCGGGCTTAGCTTCTTCCAGGACCTCTATGGCAGTGGCGCCGGCGTGCCCTTCGGCGAGGATGCCGAGCCGCCCTTCAAGGCCGGCACGGTGGGCATGTTCATCAACGGCCGCTGGGCCACCCCCGGCGCTCGCGAGATCAAGAACTTCAACTGGGACGTGGCTCCGCTGCCGACCGGTGCTGCTCCGGGCAAGAACTGGCAGTTCTGGGGCGCCTACGTGGTGAACGCCAAGACCAAGAACCCCGAGGCGGCGTGGAAGCTGGTCGAGACGCTGACCAGCACCGAGGTGCAGAACAAGATCTCGTCCCTGGGCGCGAACATCCCGTCGCGCGTCGACCAGGCCGCGATCGACTCGTTCCTCACCTACACCCCGCCCACCAACAACCAGGCATTCGTCGACGGCATCCAGAACGACGCAGTTGCCGAGGGGCCGCTGTGGAACGGCAACTGGCCGGCGTTCGACAAGGCTTCTGGTGACGAGGTGACCGCGCTCATGACGGGCAAGCTCACCATCGATGAGTTCCAGAAGACCATCTGCAAGGTCACTGCACCCGCCTTCGAGTAGCACGCTCGACCCGTTGTGCGGGTCAGGGGCGCTCGTCCCTGACCCGCACAACGCCCCGGAGAGAACTGATCGCCGCACTGCGGCCATAGCCATCGGTAGCCCCGAGGGAGAGGTGACGTGAGCGCAACCACCGTCGAGACTGGATCGCTCCTCGCCTGGCCCGGCCGTATCCTTCGGCCGCCCGCCACCACGTCGATGCGAATCGTCTTGGGCTGGCATGTCGTTGCTGCGCTGGTGTTCGGGTGGATCGCCTGGAACATCTTCGGAGCGGTGTGGAAGCTGGAGTCCCTGCCACGCACGGTCATCGGCATCGGTGCCGTCGTGGGCGTCGTCGCCAACCTGGTGGCGGCTCTGCTCCTGGCGCGCTCGGATCGGCGCGCGCGAATGGTGTCCTTCACCATCAACTACCTGACGCTGGTCCTGGTCATCGTCCTGCTGTTCCAGTCCCTGAATCTCGCGTCCTACCTGGACGTCTTCGCGACTGCCTTCAACAAGGCATTCCTGCCCTTTATCGGGCTGGCCATCTCCGCAGCCTGGATTGTCCTGTCGCGCCGCCTGCGGGCGCGGGCCTTCGAACCCGGTCGGCCGAGCCCGACCAACGCGGCGCTGACGACCATCAAGGTCATGAGGTGGATCGGGCTGGCTGGTGTCATCGGCTTCGGACTCGCGTGGCTGTGGATGCTTCAGCCGATCGAACTAGCACATGCGCTGGGCGTCGCCTACGGCAAGACGCCCGCCATCAACACGGCGTATGTCATCGCGATAGTGATCCTGCTGTGGTGCTCGATCACCATGTGGTCCACCCGCATGGCCGAGCGGTACAACACCCCGGCATACAAGCTGGAAGCCCAGTCCGGGCTACTCTTCCTGTCGCCCAACCTGATCGGCTTCCTGCTGTTCTTCGCCGGGCCGCTGCTCTTCTCACTGGTGATCTCGTTCTACGAGTGGGACGGGATCACGAACCCGACATTCGTCGGCCTGGGCAACTACGTCCACACGCTCGGCCTCACCGTGGCGGCCAATGCGGACTCCCTCCCAGCCGGGTACCAGGACGTCCTCACGGCCCCATTCGGAGTGGTGGGGGCGAGTGATCCGCTGTTCTGGCAGTCGATCAGCAACATTGTGGTGTTCCTCGTCCTCGCGGTCCCCCTGGCGGTCATCCCCGCGCTGATTTTGGCCGTGCTGATCCAGACCGGCTACCGCGGCACCAAGGCATTTCGGACCATCTTCTTCGTCCCGGCCGTAGCCGGCGTCATCGGCGTCACGCTGATCTGGAAGCAGATGTTCAACTCGACTGTCGGGTTCGTCAACTGGTTCATCGGGTGGGTCAACGGGATCATCAACCTCTTCGTGCCGGGCGACCCCATGCCGCAGCCGGTTGAGATCGGCTGGCTCTCGGATCCTTCGGTCGCCCTGTTCGCCGTGGTGCTGGTGTTCGGCTGGTCGCAGTTCGGCTTCAACACTGTGCTCTTCGCTGCCGGCATGCAGGGCATTCCGAAGGAACTCCACGAAGCTGCCATGCTCGACGGTGCGGGCGCCACGCGCCGGTTCTTCAGCATCACGCTGCCGTCCCTGCGCGCGACCACGTTCTTCGTGGTGGCCAGCACCGTCATCCTCGCGCTGCAGCTCTTCGACATCGTCTACGCCCTCAACCAGCCGAACCCGGTGGGCTTCCCAGACAACGCGACGCTGACGCCGGTCGTCTACCTGTACCAACTCGGTTTCCAGCAGGATGCCTTCGGCCAGGCGAGCGCGGTCGCCTGGATCCTGTTCATTCTGATCTTCTCCCTGACGCTTGTGCAGTTCCGTCGCCAGCGTCGTTATGCGGAGGAGACATGATGGCCGCGCCCCGCACTCGCATGCACCGCACCAAGCGATCCTGGCTGGCGCAGTTCACGGTCTACGCCATCCTCATCATCGCCGGGATCGTCGTCCTGGTGCCGTTCATCTTGGCCTTCTTCGGGTCGTTCAAGACTGCGGAGGACTTCTTCACGTATCCGCCTCGGCTGCTGCCGAACGTTCCCGCTACGGCCCAGGTCAACGGCGAGGCGCTGCCGTTGTACACCGTCCCGCTGCCCGACGGCGGCACTGCGAAACTCGCTCGAGCGGAAAAGGGCACGAGCCTGCGCGAGTTCATCGGCGTGGACGACCCGACGGTGATCCTGATCGCGCCGCAGGACAGCCTGACGCCGACCGGGGCAGTCGTCTCCGTGGACGGCAAGGACAAGGACGTGTACACGGCCACGATCGGCGGCGCCGAGGTGAAGGTGTACAACAACAAGTCGCGGATCGGCGGGACGTACGTCGATCCGGCCAACCCCAATGCGCCACCAGTGTTCGCAGTGTCATCAGCCGTGACTCCCGTCGAGCAGGTGGAGTTCCAGACAGGCAACTACTCCAAGGTGATGCAACTCGAGGGCTTTGGCCGGTCGTTGACCAACACGGTGCTGGTGACCATCCTGGTGGTCGTCGGCCAGGTGTTCACGAGCATCCTCGGCGGCTATGCATTCTCCCGGCTGCGGTTCCGCGGGCGCGACAAGATCTTCCTGCTCTACCTCGGCTCGATCATGATCCCGTTCGTGGTCCTGCTCATCCCGCTGTACCGGCTCATGATCGCCATTGACTGGGGCAACACGCTCACCTCCCTTGTCATCCCGTTCGTGTTCACGGCCTACGGCACGTTCCTGATGCGCCAGTTCTTCGTGTCGATACCCAAGGAACTCGAGGAGGCCGCGGTCATCGACGGCGCGTCTCGATGGACCATTCTCTGGAGGATCTTCTTCCCACTGTCGATCCCCGCCGTGGCAACGCTCTCGACGTTCTCGTTCCTGTACGCGTGGAACTCCTTTGTCTGGCCACTCATCATCATCGACTCCGGCAACACCGATGGCAGCGTCCTGGCACTGACGCTGTCCGTGCTGGGCGGGCGGGCGGCCGACACCCCGAACCTCGTGCTGGCGGGCGTCATCACTGCGATGCTGGCGCCGGTCACCGTGTTCCTGCTCGCACAGCGGTACTTCGTCGAGAACGTTGCCTCAAGCGGACTGAAGGGGTGAGCCCCAACACCTCCTCTACAGTCGGCGACCAGCGCAGCCGACTTGGGCCCGAGAACCGGCGTGCGGCACTGCTGGCCATGCAGCAGGAGGTGATCGACCTCCTCGTTGTCGGTGCCGGTGCCACCGGGTGTGGAACGGCGCTCGACGCCGCGAGCCGCGGGCTACCGGTCGCCCTGATCGACAAGGGCGACATCGCGGTAGGCACGTCGAGTCGGTCGAGCAAGCTGGTCCACGGCGGTCTGCGCTACCTCCAGCAGGGAAATGTGGCCCTGGTGCGCGAGGCACTGCGCGAGCGGGATCTCCTGCTGACGACACTCGCCCCTCACCTCGTCGAGCCGCTGCCGTTCATGCTCCCCCTGCACCACCGGGTGTGGGAGCGGGCATACATCGGCGCCGGCCTGCTGGCCTACGACGTGCTTTCGGGTTCGAGCGCCCTGCCTCGGCATCGTCATGTCACGAAAACCAAGGCACTGTCGCGTTTCCCGAGCCTGCGCCGGGACTCACTCGTCGGGGCCCTCCAGTACTTCGACGCCCAGATGGACGATGCCCGCCTCGCCGTTGCCATCGCGCGAACCGCATCCCGGAGCGGAGCGCACGTGGCTCCGCATGTGCGGTTGGTCGGACAACGCGGAGATTCCCGAGACGGCGTGCACGAGGTGGCCCTTCGCGACGAGTTGACCGGTGAGGACTTCACGATCAGGGCGCGATCGGTTGCCTTGTGCGTAGGGGTGTGGGCCCCGGAGGTTTCGGCGTTGTTCACAGGGGCCACCGAAGCGGTGGGCGTCATCCGGTCGAAGGGTGTCCATCTGCGCCTGCCCCGCGAGGCGCTCTCAGGTGAGACGGCTCTCATCGTGCCGACCGGCAAGAGCGTGCTGTTCGTTATCCCGTCCGACACGCACTGGCTCATCGGCACGACGGACACCGAATGGACGGCGAATCCGGACCGGGTCGAGCCGGACCGGGATGATGTCGACTACCTCATCGGTCAGCTACGACGAGTGGTCAAGGAGCCCATCTCGGCCGATGACGTCACCTACACGTTCGCTGGCCTGCGCCCGCTCGTGCGCGACCAGTCCGTGGGGGGAAACACCGCGAAGGTCACGCGAGAACACCGCATCGTCCGAGTCGCGCCAGGCGTTCTGGCGATAGTCGGCGGGAAGTGGACCACCTATCGAGTTATGGCACGCGACATGGTCGACACCATCCTGAGCGAGGGCGGGTTGCCTCCCCGGCCCTGCGTCACTCAGGGCATGCCGCTGGTGGGCTCATCGATCGTGCCGGTAGTCGATGCGCGCGACGTGGCGGCGCTGTCGCCGACCGATCGCGATGCGCTCGACCGTCGCTACGGAAGTCGGGTGGGTGAGGTGCTGGGGCTCATTGCCCGTGAACCCGACCTGATCAGGGAGCTGCAGGATGCGCGGGGCTTCATCGAGGCCGAGGTGGTGCACGCCTGCCTCAACGAGGGGGCCTGCACCCTCGAGGACGTCCTGGACCGGCGACTGCAGGTGGGATTGAACCTGGACGTGGTCACCCCCGAACTCGTGCGGTCGGTGGCCCACTTGATGGGCCGAGCGCTGGGCTGGGATGAGGCATCGACCAACCAGGCTGCCGCGGACCTGCTCGCGTCGGGCGCTGAACGACCCTAGGACGATGCGACGCTGTCCGCGAGCTTGCTGGCACGCTTGGCGTCTAGGCCGTCTAGCAGCTGCCGGACGATGAAGCCGATGACCGCCCCGATGATCGCGAAGGGGGCAATGGCCGGACCGGCGGCGCCGATCAGCAGCATCGCGAGCATGCCTGACGTGAACGGCAGGCGCAGCATGACGGTGGCGGCGGCCGAGATGCCGACGGCGGCCATCGCGCTCACCGACAAGTTGGTGAAGACGAGCGACGCAAGGACGCCGAATCCGACGCCGATGAACGTCGCGGGGAACACCGGGCCGCCACGGAAGCCGCCGCCCAGAGCGATGCCGTAGACGATCAGCTTGCCTATGACGATGGCGAGCACTGCGGCCGCCGACGTCTGAGCGACCAGTGTCGACATGCCGGTCTGGCCCGAGAACAGGATCTGGTCGTAGGGCACGTCGAAGACCGTCACGACCGCCCAGGCGACCAGGGCGGTGATGACCGCGGCGGCGAACAGGACGGCTGTTGGACGCTTCCGACCGATGAGGTCGGTGCGCTCGCCGAGCTCACGCGCGAGCGCAGCCAGTACAGAGACGACCACCGCAACGAGCAGGCCGGCGAAGAGGTCCTCCGGCTGGATGGTGTCGTAGGCCGGCAGGCCGGGAACCGAGAGCGTGTGCAACCCGAATCCGGTCCAGGTGCCCCAGCCGACCAGGGTGATGTATCCGGCGCCGAGCGAGACGAACGCAGGCACGAGGGCCACCGCCGGCAGCGCACCCATGGCGGCGAACTCGAGCAGCATGAACGCGGCGACGAACGGGTTGCCGAATACCGTCCCGATGGCGGCCATTCCGCCGAGCAGCATCGCGAGCTTGGTGACGTCTTCGCTGTTGCTGCGCTTCACGAGGATCGCCCCGACCGCCGAGCCGAGGACGATCAGGGGTCCTTCTGGACCGAGGGATGCGCCGAAGATCAAGGTCGCGCCGGCGGCGATGAGGATGGCGGGCGCCCAACTGACCGGATTGGTGAAGTGGAACCCGCTGAGCGGGCTGCCGCCGGTGGCGCCGGGTAGCCGGCGAGCCCCGAGGATGACCAGCGCACCGACGAGGAGCAGTAGGACCACCCACCAGCCGGGGAGCGTGTCCCAGCCGAACGACTCGGGCAGCTTCTTGTAGAACAGCTCCTGTCCACCGTCGACGATCCACAGGAAGAATGACGCAGCGGTGGCCGCGACAAGGCCCACGATGATGGCGAGTACGAACGAGCGCACCTGCAGTTTGAGCGGCGTCGGAGTCGGTGTCGCTGCTTGCTCTGCCTGGCTCATGAGACCTCCCACGTTCCGCTGAGGATGTCCTCGGCATCGATGATCCGGTAGGAGTATCCCTGCTCAGCAAGGAATCGCTGCCGGTGTTGGGCGAAATCGGCGTCCACCGTGTCGCGGGTGACGATCGAGTAGAAGTGTGCCGAGCGCCCGTCCTCCTTGGGCCGCAGGACACGGCCGAGGCGCTGGGCCTCCTCCTGGCGGGAGCCGAACGTGCCGCTCACCTGGATCGCGACGCCGGCCTCGGGCAGGTCGATGGAGAAGTTCGCGACCTTGCTGACGACCAGCACGCGCAGGTCACCCTCGCGGAATGCGCCGAACAGACGCTCGCGCTCGCGCACGGGAGTCGCTCCGGTGATCACCGGAGCGTCGAGGTGCTCGCCGAGCTCGGCGAGCTGGTCGAGGTACTGGCCGATCACGAGCACCCGGTCATCGGAGTGCCGGGCGACGATCGCCTCGGCGATGCGCAGTTTCTCCGGCGCAGACGCGGACAGCCGGTACTTGTCCTCTGGCTCGGCCATGGCGTACGTCATGCGGTCGGTGTCCGGCAGCGTGACGCGCACTTCGACGCAGTCGGCCGGCGCGATGTAGCCCTGATTCTCGATGTCCTTCCACGGCGCGTCGTACCGCTTCGGGCCGATGAGTGAGAACACGTCGCTCTCGCGCCCGTCCTCGCGCACCAGGGTGGCCGTCAGGCCGAGCCGGCGACGGGACTGGATGTCCGCAGTGAAACGGAAGATCGGTGCGGGCAGCAGATGCACCTCGTCGTAGATGATCAGGCCCCAGTCGCGCGAGTCGAAGACCTCCAGATGCGGGTAGATGCCCTGCCGCTTGGTCGTCATCACCTGGTAGGTGGCGATTGTGACCGGTCGGATCTCCTTCTTCGCCCCCGAGTACTCGCCGATCTCGTCGGGCGTCAGGGTCGTTCGACGGAGCAGTTCGTCGCGCCACTGCCGTGCGGCGACCGTGTTCGTGACGAGGATCAGGGTCGTCGCCTGGGCAAGGGCCATGGCCAGCGTGCCGACGATGGTCTTGCCCGAGCCACAGGGCAGCACGACGACGCCGGAGCCACCGTGCCAGAACCCCTCGGCGGCCTCGGTCTGGTACGGGCGGGGCTGCCACAGGTCGGCCGCGAGCGCGATGGCGTGCCGCTCGCCGTCGACGTACCCGGCGACGTCCTCGGCCGGCCAGCCGAGCTTCACCAAGGCCTGCTTCAGGTGTCCGCGCTCGCTCGGATGGACGATCACGGTGGTCTCGTCGACCCGCGCCCCGAGCAGCGGCGCCACCTTCCTGCTGCGCAGGACCTCCTCAAGCACCGCGGGATCGATGGCCTGCAGGACCAGGCCGTGAACCGGGTGGTTGTTCACCTGAAGGCGCCCGTAACGCGACATCGTCTCCGCGACGTCGATCAGGAGGGCATGCGGAACGGGGTACCGCGAGTAGCGCAGGAGCGTGTCGACGACCTGCTCGGCATCGTGGCCGGCGGCTCGCGCGTTCCACAGACCGAGCGGGGTGAGGCGGTAGGTGTGGATGTGCTCGGGCGCGCGTTCGAGCTCGGCGAACGGTGCGATGGCCTTGCGGCACTCGTCTGACTGCTTATGGTCCACCTCGAGCAGCAGAGTCTTGTCGCTCTGCACGATGAGGGGTCCGTCAGCCACCCGTGGAGCCTACGTTGTCGGTCGATCGAGCAGAACGCCGAGGAGTGCTGCGACCAGGGCGGCGCGCTCGGCCATGGCCGGGACGCTGACCCATTCGTGGTCGGCGTGCGCGCCGTCGCCCACTGCGCCCAGTCCGTCCAGGGTCGCGATGCCGGCCGCAGCGGTGAGATTGCCGTCGCTCGCGCCGCCGACCGCCCGCCCTTCGAGAGGGGGCAGGCCCAGTGCAGCGGCTGCTGTCCTGGCGTGGCCAAGGAGCACGGCGGCCGTCGATGCTTCGAGCGCCGGCCGGTCGATCCCGCCGCTGATGTCGAGGTGGGCGCCGTGCACCGAAGGCTGCCACTCGCGAATCCGCTCGTCGATGCGGACCTGCTCGGTGCTCGTCCAGGCTCGGACGTCGATGGTCAGTTGTGCGCTCGCTGGGACCGTGTTCGGCGTGCTCCCCGCGGTGAGGAGAGTCGGTGTCACGGTGGTGCCGCGCTCGGCGTCCGCCCACGTCGGCGCAGCGAGGGTGAGTTCCGCGGCAGCGATGAGCGCGTTCACGCCGCGCTCGGGGTCGAGCCCGGCGTGGGCCGCACGCCCCTCGACGTCGATGACGTACCAGGACGTGCCCTTGCGGGCGGTCTTGACGGCCGCCTCCACTGAAGGTTCGAGGACGAGGACAGCCTCGGCCAGATCGATCGCCTCCGAAATGACGGCACGCGATGCGTGCGAGCCGATCTCCTCGTCGGTGGTCAGCAGCATGCCCACCCCGCTGTCCTCGGTCAGGCCTGCGAGGGCGAGCGCCGCCCAGCCCTGGACCACGCCGGCCTTCATGTCGAAGATGCCTGGGCCGGTCATGCGCTGGCCGTCATTGGTGAAGGGCAGCCGATCCAGGGACCCGATAGGCCACACCGTGTCCAGGTGACCCAGCAGCAGCACTCGCGGGCGGGCCGGTCCCCACCTCCACACCGGTCGGCCGCCGTGCTGCTCCGCACGTGCTGGCGAAGGCAGCCATGCGGAGAACGCCCCGATCGACTCCTGCACGATCGCCGCGCACGCGGCAACGTCGGTGGATGGCGATTCGATGCTGACTAGGGCCTCTACTGCGTCGACCATCGCGGGCAGCAGGTCGCGGGCTTCGGACAGCAGGTCGGTCTCCGCCATGGGCCTGCCTCTCGGTCGGTACGGTGAGCGGGTGACGACATGGACCCCGCAGGACGACCTCGGCGCCGCCGAGCAGCGGGCGGACGTCAGGGTGCGGTCCCTGATCGACCTTAGTGAACTCGACGACGCACGACGGGTGTTCGACACAGTGTGGCCGTCGTTGACCGGTTCGACGCAGATCCAGCCGAACCTGCTGCGTGCGCAGATCCACGCCGGCGGGTACGCGTCGGCCGCCTACCGCGACGGCGAGCCCATCGGGGCGGCGTTCGCGTTCGCGGGGCGCCACCACAAGGACGGCTGGCACACGCACCTGCACTCGCACATGGCCGCCGTCGTGGAGCCATACCGCGACCAGCACATTGGCGCTGCCCTCAAGATGCACCAGCGGGTCTGGGCGCTGGAGCGCGAGATCGACACGATCGTCTGGACCTTCGATCCGCTGGTGCGCCGCAACGCCGTGCTGAACCTGATCAAGCTCGGCGTCGACGTCGAGGGCTTCGAGGTCAACTTCTACGGTGCCATGGACGACGGCATCAACTCCGGTGATCCGACGGACCGGTTGTTCGCGTGGTGGCGCCTGGAGTCGCCGAGGGCGAAGGCGGCACTACGCGGAGACGTCGCACGGATCGACGTCGCTGCCGAGCAGACGGCCGGCCGCGACGTTCGCGAGATCGCCCTGCCGGAGGACATCGTCGCGCTGCGGTCCACCGAACCGGACGCGGCAGCGCAGTGGCGACTCACGCTTCGAGAAGAGCTCACGCGGGCCCTTGTCGAGGGTTTCACGATCGTCGGAGTCAGCACCGCCGGCGGCTACGTTCTGGAAAGGGCTTCATGACCATCGACGCGATCCGGCTGCATCGGCTGAACATTCCGTTGGTTCGGCCCTTCCGGACGTCGTTCGGCACCGAGACGGTGCGTGACGTCATCCTCGTCGAGGCGGTCAACTCCGACGGCGTGCGCGGCTGGGGCGAATGCGTGACGATGTCGTGGCCGGGCTACAGCTACGAGTACGGAAACGGCGCGATCGCCGTTCTGGCCGAGCACCTGCTGCCGTCGCTGAGTGCCGTCCTCGACGAGCACGATCCCCTCGCCGTGCGTGAGGCGATGGAGGTCGTGAGCGGACACCCGATGGCCAAGTGCGCGCTGTCGACCGCGCTTCTTGACGTGTGGCTGCGCGAAGGGGAGACCTCGCTCGCGTCGCACTTCGGCGTCACGCGGGACGCGGTCGACTGCGGGGTCTCGGTGGGCATCCCACCGACCGAGTCTGTCGACGCCCTGCTGGAGGAGGTCGCCGGCTACGTCGACGCGGGCTACCGACGCATCAAGCTGAAGATCCAGCCCGGGTGGGACATTGCCCCGGTGTCGGCCGTTCGTGCGGCGTGGCCGGACATCCCGCTGCAGACCGATGCGAACCAGGCCTATACACGTGCCGATGCCGCGCACCTGGCCAAGCTCGACGAGTACGACCTGCTGCTGCACGAGCAGCCGCTGGAGCAGGACGACTGGTACGGCCACGTGCTGATGTCCCGCGCATGCCAGACGCCGATCTGCATGGACGAGTCCATCCACTCCGTGATGTCCGCTGACTCGGCGCTGGAGTTCGGCGCCGCGTCGATCATCAACATCAAGCCCGGTCGTGTGGGCGGCTACCTGACGGCCCGCGACATCCACGATGTGTGCGTCGGTCGTGACGCACCGGTGTGGTGCGGAGGCATGCTCGAGACGGGCATCGGTCGGGCCGCCAACGTCGCGCTCGCCGCTCTGCCTGGCTTCACGCTGCCAGGCGACACCAGCGCCTCGAGCCGCTACTACGAGGTCGACGTCACCGAGCCCTTCGTTCTCGATAACGGCCAGTTGCACGTGCCAACGGGGTTCGGCATCGGCGTCGATCCGATCCCCGAGGTGTTGGCCGATCTGACGGTAGCGACGGTCGATCTGCTGCTGCGCTGACGGCAGTCGTCAACGGGCGCACCTGCAGGATAACCGTTGGTATTGCTTGCGTTCTTAGCCCCACATGACTAGAATCGAACACATGTTCGAATCCCACTGGTCGCCATTCGAGGTGAGTCTGGGCAGGGTGGCGTCCACGCGCGACGGCTGGGTTTCGCGGGCCGATGATCCGCGTGAAGGCGAGCGTCTGCTGGGCGTGGACGTGGATGCGCTGGATCCTGACGAGGCTCTGTCGGCGCTGGTGTCGTTGTCCGAGCATGAGGCGGCAGTGGCGGCGACGCGCGCCCGACTGCTGGTGCGGGTGTCCGGTGCCACTCAGGTGGTTCGAGACGTCCTCGTCGAGCCGGCCGCACCGCAGGCGGGCGGTGCCCGACGAGTGGAGATCGTCGACGAGGTTGCCGCCGAGGTGGCGGCGGTCCTGCGGATGCCCGAGGCCACGCTGCGCAATCAGGTCTGGCAGGCGCGGTTGCTGACAGGTCCGCTGTCGCGCACCCTCGAGGAACTGCGCGCGGGGCGGATCAGCTCGTCGGCCGCGGTCGCGTTGTGCGAGCAGGCGGGGCGGATGCTCAGCCGCCCGCTGGGTGACGATGCAGCGACCGATGAGGAGTTCGCGCAGTCGTGCGCCCGGCTGCAGGATCGGGTGCTTCCGCACGCCGGTGCCGAGACCGCATCGCGAGTCCGGGCGCGAGCGAGGCGAGTGGTCGACACCATCGACGCCCAGGCTGCGTGGCAACGCCGCCGTCGGGCTCGGCGTGGCTGCGACGTTCAGGCGTGGGGACAGGACGACGGCCTGGCCGTGGTGATGGCGCGGATGCCGGCGCTGCACGCGGCGATGGTGATGGCGCGCATCGAGGAACGTGTTCGTGCCGACGCCGACCGGCTCGCTGCTGCGGTGGCCGATCGCACCGGCGCTGCCGAGCCGACCTTGGGGCAGCTTCGGGCAGCTGCGTTCACCGAGCTCGTGCTCGACGGGACACTCTCCCGTGAAGGACTCGCATCCGGAGGCGGAACGCCTGTGACTGATGGTGGCGCGGTCGGCCGGCGGGCCCGGGTGGAGGTGCAGGTCCTCGTGGATGCGCGCACACTCGCCGGCCTGACGCCTGACGCGCCGGTGCACGTGCAGGTCGGCGGGGAGTCGGTCGCCGTCGGCCGCGACGACCTGGTCGACCTCCTGGCCCGGAAGTCGACCCCGGCGGTGCTGCGGCGACTGGTCTGCGATCCGGTCAGCGGGTCACTGGCAGATCGTGGCGCGCACGCCTATGCCGTCAGCCCCGACCTCGCGGCGTGGATCGCGGCACGTGACCGCACGTGCCGACACCCCGGATGCAATCGACAGGCGACCGGCTGCGATGTCGATCACGCCGTCGGTTTCGATGAGGGTGGTGCGACGACGGTCGCGAACACTGGCGCGCTGTGCCGTCGCCACCACAACGTGAAGACCCACGCAGGCTGGCGCATTGTCGACAGTCAATCCAACGGGTCCTGCACGTTCATCAGTCCCACCGGACGCCGATTCCCGCATTCGCCGGTCAGGCTGCTCGCCGAACCACCCCCATAGTTACGGTGGCTCACGCGCTCCCAGGCTCGAGAGGGGCTACGCCGGTCACCCGGGAGACCGAGAACGACCGAACGGTCTCGCTGCGGTGGTCGAACGCGGTGAGGATGCCGCCGCCCAGTCGGATCGGATCCACGATCTGCTGCCCTACCGTGCCGTCGGTGTCGGCGTACCCGATCCACAGCGGTCGGTTGTCGCCCAGGGCTGCGCGAAGCGCAGCAAGGATTGCTGCGGACGTCATGCTCGGCGTGTCGGACGACGTCTCCGATGGCGCGGACGCCGGGCCGGTGACCTTCGGCCCGCGACCCTCAGCCTTGGCCCGATCGCCCGAGCGCAGTGATCGGATGGCGGCCTCGACGAGTGCGTCCTCGGGGAGGCGCCGAGTGGTGACGGGTGCGTTGCGAGGGGCTCGCGCGCGGTGGTCCTGCGGGCGGCGGATGACGACCTTGCCGTCCGGGTCCTCCGCCGCAGGTGCGTACCCGGCCGAGCGCAGGGACGCGATGAGCTCGGACGCCGGCGCCTGGCTGACGAGGACGGTGTCGGCCAGCCGGCTGAGTCCGAGGGTCCGCAACTGGCGGTCGGCCAACACCGCACTCAGGGTCTCGGGGTTGTCGCACCTCACGTAGGCGAACGCGGTTCCCACGCGCACGGCCCCGTGCCGGCGCGCGGCGTCGTCGACGAGGTAGGTCAGCGGCTGCGGCACGGGCGTGCGGGACATGTCGGCGAGCGCCGTGTGAATGGCGGCGGCGTCCCAGCCGGCGTCCAGGGCGCGCCTGATGGATGCGTCGGTGATGCGGTAGACCGTGGCGTGCCCCCGGGACTCGATGTCGGCGAGCAGGCGAAGCGTCCGGGACACCTCCGCGCTGACCGGACCGGGTGCCACGATGGTCAGGTCCGCCTGGAGGAGGACTTGGTCGACGTCGTCGGGGAGCGCATCTACCAGTGCGGTCGACACATGGGTCGTGCGCGCACGGCGGTCAGCCGGTGAGGTGTCCGAGGCCGCAAGGAGGATGCGGCCGGACGTGCACAGGGCCCCGGCGCCGATGAGTCCCAACTCCGTGGCCTCGCCGAGGGTGGCCTCGACGGTCTGGCGGCGCAGTTCCCCGCCACGGCGCGGCTGCCTGTCGTCGAGGAGTTCCAGCGCGTTCTCGATATCGAGGGCGGCGCCCTCGGGAAGTTCGAGCAGCAGGTCGAGCACCTGGCGGCGCAGGACCGGGACGGCCCGACGGTCGCGGTCGGCGGTGAGCACCTGCGTCTTCTCGTCGGCGAGCCAGGCCAGTCGCGGGAGTGCGAGCCACGCATCGATCAGTTCGAGCCACTGCTCGGCGGGCGGTCGCGCCAGCCATGCGTCGAAGTGGTCGGTCGGGATCCAGTGCGGAGCCTCGGACTGGTCGTCGGTGACCAGCCGCGCCGCGTGGGCGATCTCGATCGTCAACGATGCCAGGCGCCAGTCGGCGTGCAACTGACGTGCCGCTGCAGCGAAGTCCCGCAGGGACAGCCCGCCGCTGCGCAGGATGGCCGGCGGGGTCACGGACCAGTCGTCGAGCAGGTCCCGCACGCGAGCAACCATGGCACGGGCGTGCAGGGCCGCCTGCTCGTCGACATCACCAGTTGCCGAAGTCCGGCCCGGCACCAGACCGGGCCGGGGCCACGGCGGGACCGGAGAATTGGCCACGAGGTCGCGAACGGAGTGGACTGCGCGGAGGGCCTCGGCCGGACCCCAGATCACCGCGGCATCGCGCAGGTCGGCAAGGGCGCTTGTGCAGGCCGATGAGGCAAAGGTCCCCAGCGGCTCGATGGCTGCAGCGATGACGGCGGCCTCGTCGGCAGGCTCGGACACGGTCAGGTCGGCCGCGCAACGCAGTACGTGCAGGTGGAGGGCGTCGAAGCCGTCGAGGCAGCGCGCGATCGAGGGACCGGTCGTCGCTCGCGTCGTCAGGGCCGTGATGTCGGACGGCACCGGGTGCACCAGGTCCGGGCGTCGACGCAGCAGCCGACCCAGCGCGACGTCGTCGCGCTGGCGCAGGTCGTCCGCAAGGCTGCGAGGGCTGGTCATCAGAGCCACGTTACGCGCCCCCACATGACTGCTCTCCGCGGGAACAGATCGCGGCGTTGGGCGGTTACCCCCGCTTGAGTGCGACTGAGCGGTCGCCCTGACCTCAGGAGGAGCACGTGTCGATCGTCGTTACCGGAGCCACCGGCCAGTTGGGCCACCTCGTCGTCGAAGCACTGCTGGACCGAGGTGTGCCGGCCTCGGAGATCACCGCAGTCGGCAGGTCGACCGACAAGCTCGCCGATCTGGCTGATCGCGGGGTCACGGTGATGGCGGCCGACTACACGGACCCCGCCAGCCTCGACGCTGCCTTCGCGGGTGCCGACTCGGTGCTGCTGGTCTCCAGCAACGACTTCAATGACCGGCCCGGTCAGCATCGCAATGCGATCGACGCGGCTAAGCGCGCTGGAGTCTCGCGCCTTGTCTACACGTCCGGCCCCAAGGCCACGACGTCGTCGGTGCTGCTGCTTGCCGATCACGGGACCACCGAGAACTACCTGCAGGAGTCCGGTCTGCCGAGCACTGCCCTGCGCAACGGCTGGTACGTGGAGAACTACACGGCTCAGTGGCCGACCTACCGCGAGCACGGAATGGTCGGCTCCGCTGGCGAGGGTCGGGTCAGCCTGGCACCGCGCAGCGACTTCGCTGAAGCCGCCGCCGTTGTTCTGACGACGGACGGGCACGAGGGCAAGGTCTACGAGCTTGGTGGCGAGGCTGTCACGTTGACCGAGTTGGCGGCAGTGTTCTCGGATGCGACGGGCACGAAGGTCGAGTACACCGATGTGCCGGTGGAGGCTCTGGTCGGCATTCTCGAGGGGGCTGGCCTGCCCGCACCCCTGGCGACGGTCTTCGCTGACGTGGACCGCGGGATCGCCGCGGGTGAGCTGTTCGTCGACCCGGCTGACCTTGAAGAGCTGCTCGGCCGACCGGCCACGCCGGTTGCCGAGGCCGTGCGCTCAGCCCTCGCCTAGAGCTTGGCGGGCGCCCGCCGCGAGCGGGCGCTCATGACGAGCCCGGCGCAGATGACCACGATCCCGACACCCGTCAGCATCGACAGGAACCACAGGGCGCTGGGCAGTGCCAGCGACGGGAAGAACAGCGGCAGGATCGCGATCAGGGTGAACAGCAGGCCCAGCGCCGTGATCGCGGCGCCGACCCGCATCACGCGGTCGGCTCGGGAAACGGCCATGGGCCAAGCCTCTCAGGGCGACTGGTGGTTCCCCCTGCGGGGGAGGGTAGCCTTTTGGGGCGCGGGGGAGTGCCCGTGCCGGGCACCCGACTCCCCGTCGGCTGGCCGCGTGTCAACGAAGTGAGGCTGCCGTGCCTACGGGAACCGTCAAGTGGTACGACTCGGAGAAGGGCTTCGGGTTCATCACGTCCGACGACGGCGATGACGTCTTCGTGCACGTGTCCACGCTGCCTGCAGGCGTGACCGCGCTCAAGCCCGGCTCGAAGGTGGAGTTCGGCGTTGTCGACGGACGTCGTGGCAAGCAGGCGCTGTCGCTGTCGGTCCTGTCGGCCGCGCCCTCGATCGTGAAGAGCTCGCGCAAGCCCGCCGACGACATGGCCGTGATCGTCGAGGACGTCATCAAGCTGCTCGACGGGGTCTCGAACCAGCTGCGGCGCGGCAAGTACCCGCCGGACGCCAATGCGACGAAGGTTGCCGCGCTGCTGCGCGCCGTCGCCGACGACCTCGACGTCTGAGCAACGGCCGCGGCGGTCAGCCGGCGGCGAGTTGGGTCAGGCCGGGACGATCTTGAAGAGCCACATTCCCTTGGTCGCGCCGTCCTTGCCGGCCACGATCGTCATGACGATGCCCTCAGGGGGAACCGCCGAGAGGTCCGGGAATGTGAACCGGAAGTAGGTGCTCGTGATGGGCGCCGGCGTGATGCTCTGGTTGTTGACCTTGGCCGTCCAGCCCGCGTCGGCGACGACCGGGTCGACGCTGATGCCGATGACCTGACCCGGCACCACCGGGACCGTTCCCACGGTCACGCCGGACTTGGCATTGTCGACCACGTCACGGGCGCACTTGTTGACGTCGATGGGCGCTGACGTCCCTGACCAGCATGCGGCCATCCGCCACTGGGAAGTGGTGCCGGAGAAGACACTGGCTCCCGGGTTCGGCTTGTCGCACGCGGTCAGGCCGGCGGCGAGCAGGGCGGAACCGGCCAGCACCATGACAGTGCGCGCACGCTTCATGCTCGTGAGACTACCGCTGGCGCGCGAGCCAATCCGACCCAGAGTCGGTGGCATTGGACACGTGGGACACAATCTGTCCATGACCCCAGGCACGATCACGACCGAGGCGAAGAAGGACACGGCCCTCGTGGCCGCCGTCGACCTTGCCCGCGCGGCCGCTGTCGAGGAGGTCGGGGACGCCATGGTCGGCGATCACCTCGGTGTGGTCATGGAGGGCGAGCGGGTCGCCACCCACAGTTTCATCTGCCTCAGCGAGGCGTACGTCGGCTGGCGGTGGTCGGTCACGATCGCCCGGGCGCCCCGGGCCAAGACCATCACGATCGACGAGGTCCTGCTGCTTCCTGGTCGGGACGCACTCGTGGCGCCCGCGTGGGTGCCGTGGGCCGAGCGAGTCCGTCCCGGAGACCTCGGACCGGGCGATGTGCTGCCGACCGATCCGAACGACCCCCGGCTGATCGCGGGCCTCACCGCTGAAGACGACCTGGAGTCGGTTGCCGGCCTGGCGCCGCTGCAGCCGAGCCTGTGGGAGATCGGGCTGGGCCGCGTTCGCGTGCTCTCGCCGCTGGGTCGCGACGACGCGTCAGATCGCTGGATCGAAGGCGACTTCGGCCCGACCACCGCCGTCGCCCGGCAGGCAGCCCTCGACTGCGCGACCTGCGGCTTCATGCTCCCCGTCGGCGGACCGCTGGGTCAGGCCTTTGCGATCTGCGCGAACGAGATGAGCCCGGCCGACGGTCGCGTCGTCGCCCTCGCCTTCGGATGCGGTGCGCACTCGGAGGTCGAGACCGAGACCGAGCCGCGCACGGAGGTCGCCACCGACGAGATCGGCTGGGACCCGCTCGACCTCGGCCACTCCTAGTCCGCGCGCAGCGTGAACCAACTCACGCGCGACGGGCAACGGCGCGACGCTTTCGCCACGTCAGGAACAGCACGCCCCCGGCACCGCTGACGACGCCGATCACGGCCGTCCAGATCCACCATGAGGTGCCATTTGCCTCAAGTGTGGATCGCTGAAACAGCAGCCCGACTAGCACCAGAAACCACACGAGTGTCCCGATGGATACGGGGAGGATCGCATCCTCGTCGGATTGGTCGAGTCGCAACACGCTCATAAGACCGTCACGCTACTCTGCCCGCGTAACGTCCGACGTCCGTCGCCTTCCCCGGCGTGCCTTGACCCGTCTCCCGGAGGAAGCAGATGGCAACGTCGACCCAGAGTCCCCCCACCAGCAGTGTCGATCGCTGGTTCGAGCTCACCGCACGCGGCTCCACCTATGGACGCGAGATCCGCGGTGGCTTCGTCACCTTCTTCACGATGGCCTACATCGTGGTGCTCAACCCGCTGATCATCGGCACTGCCAAGGACATGAACGACCAGTTCGTCGGCGGTAACACCGATGTCGCGGTATCGATCGCCCAGGTCACCGCGGTGACGGCTCTCGTCGCCGGTGTCATGACGATCCTCATGGGCGTGATCGGGCGATTCCCGATCGCCATCGCCGCCGGCCTCGGCCTCAACGGCTTCGTGGCCTTCACCCTCGCCCCGCAGATGACATGGGCGGACGCGATGGGCCTGGTCGTGCTCGAGGGCCTGCTCATCCTGCTGCTGGTCCTGACCGGATTCCGCTCCGCGGTCTTCACGGCCGTGCCCGAGCAGTTGAAGTACGCCATCGGCGTCGGCATCGGCCTGTTCATCACGATCATCGGCCTCGTCGACTCGGGCATCGTGCGCAGCGGCGTCCCGCTCATCACCTTCGGCATCTTCGGCGAACTGCAGGGCTGGCCGATCTTCACCTTCGTGTTCGGCCTGCTGTTGACCATCATCCTGGTCGTCCGCAAGGTCAAGGGTGCGATCCTCATCGGCATCCTGGGTACCACGGTCGTCGCGATCATCGTCGAGGCCATCGCCGGTGTCGGAGCGAAGTCGCAGGACAACCCGCTGGGCTGGGGCCTGAACGTCCCCAAGATTCCGAGCCAGATCGTCTCTACCCCGGACCTCGGCCTGCTGGGCCAGTTCAACCTCTTCGGCAGCTTCCAGGTCATCGGCGTCATCGCCTCGGTGCTGGCGATCTTCTCGCTGATGCTGAGCGACTTCTTCGACACCATGGGCACGGCATTCGGCCTTGCGACCGAGGCGGAACTCCTCGACGAGGACAACCAGATCCCTCACTTCGAGAGCATCCTCGTCGTCGACTCCCTCGCAGCTGTCGCCGGCGGTGCGGCCTCCGCATCCAGCAACACGGCGTACATCGAATCGGCGTCGGGAATCGGCGAAGGCGCACGCACCGGTATCGCCTCCCTGGTGACCGGCGCGTTGTTCCTCGTCGCGATGCTGTTCTCGCCGCTGGTGACGATCGTTCCCTACGAGGCAGCAACGCCTGCCCTCGTGGTCGTCGGCTTCCTGATGATGACGCAGGTGCGGCACATCAACTTCATGGACTACGAGATCGGCATCCCGGCGTTCCTGACGATCGTGCTGATGCCGTTCACCTACTCGATCACCAACGGCATCGGCGCGGGCTTCGTGACCTGGGTCGTCATCAAGGTGGCGATGGGCAAGGTCCGCGAGGTGAACTGGCTGATGTGGGTGATCTCGATCGCCTTCCTCGTCTACTTCGCGATCTACCCACTCGAAGTCCTGCTCGGCGTCAAGTAGCTCGATGACGGGGGTTGCGCGGCCGCGTTAGAGGGGCCGCGCAACCCCCGTCATGCTGTCGCCGTTTACCCTGTCTGGATGGACCCACGCACGCGTCGCATCGTCACGTTGGTGGTCCTCATCTCCCTGGTCGGCTTCATGCTCGTCGCTGCCATCATCCGGTGACGTGATGCGACGCTTCCTGGTTCTTGCGCTGAGCCTGCTTGCCCTCTCGTGGCTGGCGGCCCCGCCCGCGCATGCGGAGGATGGTGTCACCGAGGTCTGCCGATTCAGTGACTCGCGCCTGACCGAGATGAGCGGCCTGGCGTGGTCGCCCTCGCATCCGGGCGTGCTGTGGACCCACAACGACTCCGGCGGCGGGCCGTACATCTACGCGATCGACGCCAAGACCTGCAAGACCCTGGCCAGGGTGCGAATCGCCGGCATCCCCGCGCGGGACATCGAGGCCATCGCACCCGGTCGCGACAAGTTGGGCCGGCCGGTCTTGTGGATCGCCGACATCGGCGACAACAACGACTCGTGGCCGTACGTGCGGATCCACCGCGTCCGTGAGCCGGCCACGATCGCGTCGGTCACGGTGCCCGCCAAGACGTATCGCGTCAGGTACGCGGATCGTCCGCACAATGCCGAGACGCTGCTAGCCGACCCGAAGTCACAGCAGCTGTGGATCGTCACCAAGCAGCTCGCGCACGGCAGCCTGTACGTGCTGCCGAAGAAGTTGTCGACCAGCGGGATCAATGTCGCCAAGCCGATTCGCGTTGAAGGCGGCCTGGTGACCGACGGCGCTGTCTCTCCCGATGGATCGCGATACGTACTTCGTGACTACGTCAACGGCACGATGTTCGACGGCCTGCCGCCGGGTCGCAATCGCAGGGAGTTCCCGCTGCCATTCCAGCTCCAGGGCGAGGCGATCACGTGGACGCCGGATGGCAAGGCGCTCCTTGTCGCGAGTGAGCGCGACAACCGGCTTCTGCGTGTCGAGCTTCCGCCCTCGGTGCGGATCCGCGCGGGGGGTACTGGCATCGCGCGACTGTCGGGCTAGGCCAGGTCCGGGACCGGCCGGATGAGCAGGATCGTCAGTGCGCCGACCAACAGGGCGGGCACAAGCAGGAACGCGAGATGGACGTCGAGTCGATCTGACAGCACGCCGAGCAGGATCGGTGCCGTGGCGATCGCGATGCTGCCCGCGACAGAGGAGCTCGCCGACGCCCTGTCGGTCATGCCACCGGACGCGCGAACGGTTCGCGCGACGCTCAACGGCCAGTCGACACCGATACCGACGCCGGTGAGGAAAAGGCCGAAGACGACGATCGGCCACCAGGTGAACGCCCAAGCAATGGCGAAAGCACCCAAGGCGAACACGACCGAGCCCTTGAGGATCGTCTCGGTGGGGATGCTCTGCGCGAGGCGGGCGCCCGCCAGTCGGCCGACCAGCATCCCGCCGCTGATGGCGCCGATGGACGCGGCAGCAGCGGCGGCCCCGAAGTTGCAGCGCTCGCGGAGGAGATCGGCGCCCCAGAACGTCAGGCAGAACTCCGCTCCCAGGAAGCACATGATCAGGCCGAGCGACCAGTAGGCGCGGCGTGGCAGCTTTCCGGGTGCGTCCTCGTGAGCGGCCAGGCCCTTCGTCCCGTACGTGTCGAGGTCGCGCCCACGCCACACCTCGATGGCCAGCAGGCCGACGACGATGGTCCACATGCCCGCACGCCAGCCGAGGACGCTGGCTGCGGCCGCCCCGATGGCCAGGGGGCCGAGGATTCCTGCGAAGGAGGCCAGCGCGTTCGCCTCCGTCAACGCGGTGGGGCCGGCGAGGCCCTGATAGTCCAGCAGGAAGGCGTTGATCGAGATCAGGAGGAAGCCGCCGAACAGGGCTGCGAGGAACGATCCCACCAACGTGACCGGCAGGGTGCCGTGCGGCACCGTGTAGATGAGGATCGACGCCGACGCGGCAACAGCGGACACTCGCAGGGTTCGACCGCGACCCCAGATGTCGATGACCCTGGCTGTGATCAGCGCGCCGATCAGGCCGCCAATGGCCAGGGCCGTGCCGTGGAAGCCGGCGACAGAGCGGGTCGTGCCCTGCTCGTCGCGCAGCAGCGCGTTCGTGGCGCCGAAGGCGTACAAGAAGGCGGCCCAGAAGGCGAGCTGGATGTACTCCAGCCACGTGACCCGGTTGCGTACCGGTCGCGCCGTAGTCGCGCCTGACTGGGCGACCTGTGTCACGA
>Ga0194057_10000192_pt1 | contig 30820 bp, 18 predicted proteins | sample SepL4415m_MetaG_FD_155474 | JGI IMG/M metagenome (GOLD analysis project Ga0194057, IMG submission 155474) | Anoxic zone freshwater microbial communities from boreal shield lake in IISD Experimental Lakes Area, Ontario, Canada - Sep2016-L442-15m | ecosystem: Environmental > Aquatic > Freshwater... | reverse complement strand
GCACTATACTGTCCGCGGTTGAGATTGTCCCAATCCATACCAGCCCGAAGCGCAAGCGAGGCAACGACTTAGCAACCTCGCTCGCGCTTCGGGTTAGTGTCAGTCTCAACCGCGAGCAGTATAGCTCGACGTAGGGTGGGTGAAGCATCGAACGGTGCGGTACGCGAACTAATCAGGAACATGCGGTAAGTGCTTTCAGCGTCTTGACTTCGTGCGCAACCCACCATTTCCCGGCCGGTTCGCTCCACGCACCCTACGGCCTACCGTCACTGCTAAATCGTTTTTCGTGATTATGAAACAGTACGTAAGTCGTTTAGCAGAAAGGTGTTTTAGCTATGGTTAATAAAACAATGGGGGGAAGCCGTTAATTTCAGCACTTCGGAGTCGCGTCGGTTTGCCCCCCCTCGTAAGTTCCGCATCTTACCGAATCCGAGTGTTCCACAATCACGAAAAACGATTTAGCAGTTGGCAAGGTGCGGTATGCCCTACGGCACATGAAAGGCTAGCGTCAAATCATGTAGTGCAGTGCCTGGTTGCTGTCGAACACCAGGGGGATACCGATAAGCTCGTAGGCATACTGCACTCCCATCTGGGTGCTGGTGTGGCGAACCGGCTGCTCGTGGAAGATGTGCTTGGGGTGAAGCCGGCCCGCAATGCCGGTGCGCACAAGGGCATCCGCCAAGTCGGAACGCACGCCAACCAGCAGGACATGGACACCCTGGGCTTCGAGCCGGTGAATGTGTTCGTCAAGCAGGTGCATGCCCACCGCGTCCGGGTTGCGCACTCGCTTCAATCGCAACACGAGTACCTTGGTGTCAGGACCGATGCGGCTTTCGATGGTCTCGAAGTGGCTCTCCAGGGCTGCGGCAGCACCGAAAAACATCTCGCCCTCGAAGCCGAAAATCATTATCTGCGGGTTTGGCATCTCGCCGTCCATCCGTTCACGGATGATGCCGTCGGCGCAGACGGTGAACTCGGTAAAGAGCATTTTGCCGGCCCGCGGCACGGTTAGCAGAAACGACATGAAGACCCCGACCAGCACGCAGAACTCGATGCTGATGCCGATTGCCGCCAGGGCGGTAACGCCGACCACGACCGCATCGAAGCGCGAGGCCCGTATATGGTATGCGAGCCGCTTCCAGTCCACCATGTACCAGGATGAAACCATCAGGATGCCGGCCATGGATGCTTTGGGAATAAACTTGGCGTAGGGCGCAAAGGCCAGAACTATTGAGGCCACGGCAAAGGCCGATATGACCCCCGACCACTGGGTCATGGCACCGGCCTGCTGGTTGATGGAGGAGCGGGTCAGCGAGCCGGAGCCCGGGATGCACTGGAAAAACGAACCCGAAAGGTTGGCCAGGCCTTCCGAGAGGCACTGTTGGTTGATGTCGATTTTTTGGCGAGTCTGGGCCGCGATGGCCTTGGCCATGGCGATCGCCTCCAGCAGGCCCAAGGTAGCGATGGCCAGGGCGCTGGAGGAAAGCTGGCGCAGGTAGGGGGTGTCAAGGTTGGGCAGCACGAGGGAGGGCAGCTTGGCCGGGATTTCCCCGACAACACTAACGCCCTGGGCTTCGAGTCCCAGAAGGGCGCTGACCGCAGCCATGACGACCACGGTAATGAGCAGGTCGGGAAGCAGCCTAAGCCCGATTTTCTTCTTGAGCCACCGGAGTGCCACAACCAACGCGATGGAGCCGAACCCGATCTGCACCGTGGGCCAGTGCGGGGTGCCGCCCCGCGTCATGGTGGCCCAGAAGCGAACCAGAAAGGGGTCGTAAACATGGCCCATGCCGTGCAAGCCCAGCAGGTTCTTCATCTGGTCCAGCATCAGCAGTAGGCTTGCGCCTACCGTGAAGCCCACAATAACCGAATGCGAGATATAGCGAGTCAGGTCTCCGAGCTTGGCCAGAGTGATACCCAACTGGAGCAGCCCGACAAGAAATGCCAGCAGAATGGCGGCCTGTAGGCGGTCTTCGGCCGGAATGATTGCCACCGCGCTGAGTATGGCAATCGAGATGGCGTTGGTGGGCCCGTTGATGAGTTGACGCGAGGAGTCGAAAAGTGCTCCGACGGCGGTCATGACGATGGCCGTGTACAGGCCGTATTCAGGCGGAACCCCGGCCACGAGCGCATAGGCCATGGCTTGGGGAACCGCGACTGTGGCCACGGTAAGGCCGGCAATGAAATCAGCCCTCAAGTGGCTAAAGCGGTAGCTGCGCAGCGAGTTGATCGCGGGAATGTAGCGGTATAGGGCGGACAGGGCCGCACCGGTGTTTGCTCGCGAGGTCATTTAGGGACACTCCTGCAAAGTTTGGGTCAAGAATGGCGTGACGGTCACTGTTGCTACGATGCCGGAAGCCCTGGAAGAACTCGGCCGTCTGCCGCCGGAAATCGTCGGCAGAGTGGAAAAGCTATTTGAGCATGGTAGGCCGGCACCACCCTAGGGCTTCACCGGCAGCAGCCGGAAGTCGCCGTCGAAGTGCAATACCGACAGATCCTTGCCGATGGGCAGCTTGCGCAGTTCCGGCTCGATCTTCGCTAAGTCGCCGACAACAATGATCGTCAGGCGGTCCAAGGCCAGATATTTTTTCGCTACCCGAATGGTATCTTCCGTCGTCACGGCGCGAACGCCGGGCACGACGGTGTTGAAATAGTCATCGGGCAGCTTGTAGGCGAAGAGCGTCTCTAGTTGCGTGGCAACCTGGGAGGGAGTCTCAAAGCCGGCCGTATAGCCGCGGCTAACGTACTTCTTGCAGAAATCGAGTTCCTTTTCCTCCACCGGCCGGGCACCGACCATGCCATCCAATTCCTTGAAAAACTCAGCCAAGGCCAGCGCGGTAACGGCCGTCTGAACGCTTGACGTGGCCACGAATGGCCCACGTTCATTCACGCGCCAGTCCCAAGCACTGTGGGCACCGTAGGTGTAACCCTTCTGCTCCCGCAAGTTCATGTTCAGACGGCTGGAGAACTGTCCGCCGAAGACCATGTTCATCACAATTTGAGGGAAGGAATCGGCCGTATTGCGCCGAGTGCCGACCAAGGCGAGATGGATCACCGACTGGGCCGCGTTCGGCTTGTCGATCAGCACCATCCGTCCAGGTTTCAGCTTGGGCAACGCGAAATCGGGTTTGGCCGGCGCAGGCGAGGCGGACTTCCAGGTTCCCAGCGATTCTTCTAATTGCTGCTTGAGCTCATCGATCGCAATGTCACCCACGGCAATGACCGCGGCCTGCTCGGGCCGGATATGCGCTTCATAAAACCGCTTCAAGTCGACGGGCTTGAGTCCCTTGATGATGGTCGGATTACCCAGCGGTGGATGGCCATAAGGATGATCGTATCCATAGAGAAGCTGCGTGGCGGCCAACGAGGCTAAGATCGTTGGTTCATTGCGGATCTGTGTCAACCGGCCCTGAGTATTAATTTGCTGGCGATGCAGTTCCTGCTCGGGGAAGTTCGGCCCACGGAGGACATCGGCAAAAATTTCCAATGCCTTAGGCAGATGCCGCTTGAGTGAGAAGAGCCGTGCGCTAGTCATATCCCAATCGGCGGAAACCGAAACGCTTGCACCCATGCCCCCCAGTTCCGAGGCAATCTGCTCGGCCGAGCGTTTGGCCGTGCCTTCATCCCAGACTGCGGCCGTCATTTCAGCAAGACCCGGCATATCTTGGCCGTCGTTGGCGCGGCCCGCGGGGAAGACAACATGCAGATTGACCACCGGCAACTCGTGCTTTTCCACCAACAGCAGTTGCATGCCGTTGGAAAGTGTTGCCCGTTTGACGGGCGGCAGGCTGAACTTTGGTTCGGTGGTGCCCTTCGGCAGCGAATTGCGGCCGTTGCCCTCCCCCCCTGCCCCGGAGGGCGAGGAGAGCAATACACCCTCACCCCCTGCCCCGGAGGTAGATGGGAGCAATACGCCTTCACCGCTACCCTCTCTCCCGGAGGCAGAGGGGAGCTTGGTGGTCATTTGCGTGCGGGCCGCTTCGGCTGCGACCAATGGATTGGGCTGAATGGAAACCTCACTCCCCGGCACAACCTCAACAACCACGCGGTTTGGCCCCAGGAACCGCTTCGCCATCTGTGTGACGGTGATGGCATCGACGCAACTGTAGCGGCCGAAGTCTTTAGCCATGTGGCCCGGGTCGCCGGTGTAGGTGTTGTAAAGATTCAATCGATCGGCCCGTCCGCCGAACTCGCTGACCGATTCAAGCGACCGCACGAGACGCGCTTCAAAGGTGTTGAGGGCACGGTCCATTTCTTCGGCCGTAGGCGGTTCGGTCTTGATGCGATCGATTTCCGTGGCGATGGCAGCCTCGACCTCGGCAATCGTGTGGCCGGAGCGGATCGTGGCCACAACGGCGAACTCGCTGGTCAACTCCTGGCCGTCCTGATTGGCCTGCACGTCCTGGGCGATCTGTTTCTCACGGACCAACGCACGGTAGAGCCGTGAAGTCTTGCCACCGGCCAGTACGTGGCCCAGCACGTCCAAGGCGGCATCTTCGGACGTGAATTGCCGCGGCGTCGGCCAGACCATGTAGACCCGGGCCAAACCAACGCGGTCGGTGATATGAATCCGCGTTTCTGCTTTCAACTCGGGCATCCAAGGTTTGGGGTGTACAACCTTGGGGCCCGCGGGAATGGGGCCAAAATACTTCTCGACCAATCGCTTGGCCTCCGCCGGATCAAAGTCGCCGGCGATGCAGAGGCTGGCATTAGCGGGGTGATAGTAACGTCGGAAGAAGTCGGCAATGTCCTCGCGCGAGGCATCACTGATGTCCTTCATCGAGCCGATCGTCGGCCAACTATAGGGATGATCGGGCGGATAGAGCGCAGCCAGAATCGTTTCGTGGACCAGGCCGTAAGGGCGATTTTCGTAGCTCTGACGACGCTCGTTCTTGACCACGGATCGCTGATTATCGAGTTTCGCCTGCGTCATGGCCGGGAGCAGAAAGCCCATGCGGTCCGATTCCATCCACAGGGCCAGTTCCAGGTAATTCGCAGGCACGGTCTCCCAATAGTTCGTACGGTCCATGGCGGTTGAGCCGTTCAACCGCCCACCCACCGATTGGATCGGCCCGAAATAGACCTTGTCGTAGTGCTTTGAACCCTGGAACATCATGTGTTCAAAAAGGTGGGCAAACCCGGTCCTGCCAGGCCGCTCGTCCTTGGAACCGACGTGATACCAGATGTTTACGCCGACAATGGGGGTCGAGTGGTCTTCGTGCAGGATGACGTCCAGACCATTGGCAAGCGTATATTTTTGGAATTTCAGTTCTGGAATTTGTGGCATGGGCTTTGTAGGAGCGGCAAGGAAAATTGTAGAGCAAACGGTAGCGACCAGGGCAAACATGAGACGATCCTTGGTATTGCGGTGTGCTAGAATGTCATCACGATATGGGAAAAATGATCTGCGGTCAAGCCTGTCTTTCCTCCGACGACCCAATGTGCTAAAATAGATAAGGGAGAATTCCATGCTTTGCCACCAACTGACCGTTTGCACCCTAGTTGGGATCATTCTGGCTGGATTTTCAGGGCATGCCACGGCCGCGGCAGCTCCGTCAACGAAGGTTCGTGTCGCGGCCCTCTTGCAAATCGGCTGGACCCGTTCGATCCAGGCCCGCAAGGATGCCCAGCAGCAGTACGATCGCCTTGCCGACAAAGCTGCCGGCGACTGGCGGATTCCTTATGCCTACGCCCTGGTGCAGATCCAGCAGTATCGCTATACGGACGCGGCGAAACTTCTGGATCAGGTGTTGAAGCTCGATCCCAAGAATGTCGAGGCCAACCGGCTGAGGATTTGGATTGCCGTGATTTTGAAAGACTATACCAAGGCCCTCGGGCGAATGCAGGAGTTGGCGGACGCCTTGCCGACTGAACCGACGGACGCCGCAGTTGACACGGCCAATCGGGAGTTGGCCACTTTGCTGGGCCGCATGTGCGGTTTCATGGAAGGCCCAGTCAAGTCGAGCGTACCCCAGACCGCCCGGGCTGCTTGTGCCGAGCGCCTTGATTCTCAACTCACCGGGGCGCGCCGGGCGGCTTTCGAGAAGGGGCGTCGGGCCGTTTTGCGACAGTTTGAAGCCATCGACGAAGAGCATGAGTTGACCAAGACTCAGGAGAAGGAGACGGGCGAGAAAATTAAAGAACGCGTGGTGGGCGAACTCAAGCAGCAAGCGGGCGATCTGGCCAAACAGCTCGACGCCGAGCAGGCTCGGCTCTCCGAGTTGCGAAAAACAATGGGTTACGAATTGGACCAGATCAAGACCGATGCGGAAAGTGCCGGCCAACGTCTGCGGGTTCAGCAGTCCGCGGCGCAACAAGCCGGGTTGCGGCTTCGTGATGTCGACGCGCGGCTGGCGGAACTTTACGATCTGGCCAATCGTGAAAAAGATCCCAACCTGCGGCAGCAGTACCTTTTTGACGCGGCACACTGGCGCGGCGAACGTGACCGCTGGGCGGCCGAGCTTAATGTTAGAAACCAACATCTCGCGGCCGAGGTGTCGAAGATCCGAGAATTGGAACAGCGTCGGGCCACCATCGAAGCCCGCTGGCAACGGGAAAGCGGTGGGGCGGCCAAGCTGGAAGGTTCGCTGAAGCGGACGGTTCGCGATCAGCAGCGATATGAAAAAAAGGCCGTTGACACCAATACGCCGCAAGCGGCCAATCAGCAGCGACACTCCGTCGCGCTATCGACCTACGTCCCCTTGCCTATCGTGCTGGAAGAAGAGAAAGAGCGAGTACTCAATTTGTTTGAGAATTAGAAAGGCACCAGGAACTCAACGGTCAAGGAATGAATAAATCAAAGGGAGCGGACAAGGCTTGGGCCTGACGATCGTGCGACGCATCCTCGATCAGCAGCGAGGAAAGATCTGGTTGGAATCGACCCTCAACCAGGGGAGCGATTTCTTTGTTTCGTTGCTAGGCATGAAGCCGTGAACTGCGCCGCTACATTGAAGTGTGGCCCAAGCTCGAGGGCTAATTCGACGGAGCGGGGTCAGGATCCCACCCCGTCATCAGGCAAGGACCCCGTCAGACACGCCGAGCATGCGGGAGCAATCAGACCGGCCAAATGGTCAGCGGGAATATGTGCAGGACCACACATCATTTTTGTTGCTGTCGTCGGACGTATTCGGCAAGGGCCGCTTTTGCATATAGGGGCAAGGCGATGGCATTTCTTGCCGCTAAAGACTTTAGCTTGGTATGATCTGATACCTCATCGTCGCCCAGCCAGACGATTTCTAAGCGGCGATGGTCCTTCAGCGCGATGTGTGTATAGTCGGCAGGTTCAGCCCAATAGCAACTCTTGCAAATCGCGGCATGTCGGCCCTCACGCCAATTCTCGCAATGCTCGCACGACCACGATTTCGACCGCTGACACGAACCGCAAAGAAGCATGTATTCTTTCAACTGACGCTCACCGTCAGAGGACTCGCCGGCAATCTGATACGGGATTCGGTGGTCGATTTGCAGGAAACTCGGCTCGTAGGGTGTCGAACAAATGGCGCACTTTGCGCCGCAAGCCTCAACGAGTATCGGTTTGAATCCCTTTGGAAAAGCCCTTCGTCCCTGAAAGCGATCACCGCGAATAAGTGATGGATCACCAAATGAATATACTACCATCTGCCTGCCATTCTTTCGCTTGCCACGCGTCGTTGGTAGCGGGACACCCGCGTCTTTTACATCTCGCGCCGCACTTGCCGCATCAGTCAGACCGTACAGCGTTTCCAACTCCTCAGTCGAAACGCTTCCGTACTAGAGAATATGATTGACGAGCGTTTTTCCTCGTTTAGTCGTAACCTTTGCTACGGCGGCAAGTATTTCAGCGGAGTAGTTCACTTTACTCATTTGCGTCCATCAAAAGAGAAGCAGTTCTTCGGAAACGCTTGTTGGCCGGAGCAATATCCTCGGGAGCCGTTCCACGCGTTTCAACAGGCGCTCCGAAATGTATAGGGACTCATACGTAACGCCGTCGCGGCCTAACAACGTCTCCTGGCTCGATCTTCCGGCTTTCACTTCAAACAATCTCAACTGCAATGAGGCGGGAAGTCGCTGTCCATAGACCTTGTCTCCGACCCGTCCATCATATGAAATGATCAAGGAGAGATCGCGTTTCACCAGCGTTTGCAGGCCATTGCAGAACTCTTCAAAACTCATTCCCTTCACGTACCGGCTGTCGCGATCCCCACTCGTGCCCTGATAGGGAGGATCGAGGTAGACGACGTCGCAGGCATCCGCATCTTGGAGGGTCTCAAGATAACTTGCGTTGAGTACGCGCGTCTTGTCCGCAAAAACCTTTGCTGCTCGGACGATATTATCCCGCATTGTGCCTGGCCGGGCACCACGTCTACGGTGATCTGCCGTGTTGTTGAACTCGCCGTTCCTGTTGTAACGAATCGCTGCTTTTACGCACCGGGCGAGAAGGTATAGAAACAGTGCCGGCTGGGGATTTGTGTTGAATGCTCGCCTGACGTCCGTAAAATGGTTTCTTCCGACACCGACTTGCTCATTCCATAGGCGTTCGTATTCATCTGCCAGTTCGTGGGGTGAATTGATGATCGCCTTCCACAGGGAAGCGACGGGGTCGTGAAGATCACCGATGACAAAGTGGCTTGCCGAGGAATAGGTCGCGGCGTAAAGGCTAACGGCCGCGGAACCAGCAAAAGGTTCGTAAAGAGTTTTAACGCCCTCAGGGATGCAACCGCAAATCGTCGAAGCAAGCCATCGCTTACTTCCCTGGTACGGAATCGGGTGTGGGATGTTACCAGCAGATCTCATTCTGTTTTGAGTTTACTCGATTTCCAGAGAAAAAAGAATAGGAAAATTGATTTTCTGAAGCTCTAAGTCTAGCTTAGTGCAATTAGTAAGACAAGGGGGTTGCCACAGGGGTTGCCACAGGCCGCAGTGTCGTAAAATCTTCGCGATCACGTCGCCTTGCGGTGGTTCCGTTACTGATGCTCTGTCCCTTTTCCTGCTCGTGCCCTTAAACCGTACTTCTTAATCTTATTATAAACCGTGACTCGATCGACCTGGAGAATCTCCGCGGCGCGAGTGATATTGCCGGACGTGCTGACGAGTACGGCGGCAATGTGTTGCTTTTCAACGTCATCCAACGATTGGATCGGAGGCGCAGGGTGTAGTTCGCGGCGAACCGGCAGATCGCCGGGCAGGATCGCCGGTGGTCGGCCGACCACCATGGCCCGTTCGATGGCGTTGGAAAGTTCGCGAACATTGCCGGGCCAATCGTAGTTCACCAGCAGTTCCATGGCCTGGGGAGAAATCTGGGTAATGCGACTGTCCATTTGTCGGGAGAAGCGATCAAGAAAGTGTTGCGCCAGGGCGGGAATGTCGGTGCGGCGTACACGCAAGGGCGGCAACTCGATCGTGAAGACATTGATGCGGTAATAGAAATCCTCGCGAACACGCCCCTCCTGGAGTGCTTTGAAAAGGTTGTCGTTGGTGGCGCAAATCACGCGAAAATCGACCTTCCTCGGTCGGTCGGTGCCGAGGCGGAACACTTCGTGAGTTTCCAGGACGCGCAGTAGATCGACCTGCATCTTGAGATTGATGGCCCCCACCTCGTCGAGGAACAAAGTGCCGCCGTCCGCCAATTCGATTTTGCCTTTGCGCTGCTCGTCGGCTCCCGTAAAAGCCCCCTTTTCGTGGCCAAAGAGTTCGCTTTCCAGCAGGCTGTCGGGAAGACCACCGCAGTTGACGGCCACGATCGGCGCATAGCGTCGCTTGCTGGCGATGTGGATAGCGCGTGCGACCAGTTCCTTGCCCGTTCCGCTTTCGCCAAGGATCAGCACGGTGGCCTCGGTTTTGGCGACGTGTTCAATCAACTCCAGCACCTTTTGCATCGGCGGACTTTGGCCGACGATTTCCTGCTCGCCGGCCATTTCATCAATGGTTCCCCGCAGTTGCAGATTCTCCTCGTGCAATCGTCGCTGGGCCAATGCCTGGGCTACCACGTGGCTGAGTTCCTCCGGATTGAGGGGCTTGGTAACATAATCCGCTGCGCCCAGTTTCAGGGCACGAACTGCCGTATCAACGGAAGCATAAGCCGTGATCATGATGACGATCACCGTGGGCGCGGTACGACGGATCTGCTCAAGCAATCGCATGCCGTCCATGCCGGGCAAGCGGACGTCGAGAAGCACGACGTCAAAATCGCTCGACTGCATGGCTCCTATCGCTTCCATGGCATCGGCTGCCATTTGAACTTCATAGCCGTCCTTGCGGAACCAATGATTGAGGGAATCGCGGATAGAGAACTCGTCGTCAACGATCAGGATGCGTGCTAGGTGCTGGATCATGATATATTCTTTGCTACCTCTCAGCAGGTTCTAACTGCCCTGCCGGCTGCCGTGGCAAGATCAGATGAAATGTTGTTCCGCTGCCGACTTTCGAGTCGACGTCGATCTGGCCGCCATGTCGCTGGACGATCCCATAGACCACCGATAAACCCAGGCCGACGCCGTTCTCGGCCTCCTTGGTGGAAAAGAACGGCTCGAAGATTTGCGGCAAGACGTCGCTCGAAATGCCAATCCCGTTATCGCCAATGTCAATCCGGACCGAGTCGGCCGTACTATACAGACAGACGATCAGTTCGCCTCGCCCTTCCGGCAGGCCGCTCATCGCCTCAACAGCGTTGACCAGCAGGGCGACCAGGGCTTGCTGCAACTGGCCGCCGTCGGCCATTATATGGCTGCCATCTTCCAGGAACTTGGCATTCAGCTTCAATCCGCTCATTTGCAGATGGTGCTCGACGAGCATGAGGCTCTGGCGGACGATGTTGTTCACATCGACCAAGGTCATGCTAGGCCCGCTCCGCTTGGCAAAAAGGAGCAAATTCTGTACGATTCCACCGCAGCGGCGGCATTCATGCTCGATCACCGAGAGGTAGCGCAAAACCTCTTCCCGGACGACAGGGTCCAACGGTTGCTCCAGTAACTCGCGCCGACTCAAACCGGCATAAATCAACATTCCGCTCAGCGGGTTGTTGATTTCGTGGGCGACCGTTGCCGAAAGTTTTCCCAGCGATGCCATTTTCTCCATGTGCAATACCTGTCGCTGGGCCTGTTGGAGTTCCACAGTCTTCTCCACCACTTTCTTTTCCAGATTTTGCGACCATTCGGTCACTTCGAGGCGAGCTGCGCACAGATCCTCCGCCATGCGATTGAACGCCTCCGCCAATTCAGCCAACTCGTCGTGGCCACGAACTTTGACCCGGCTGTCGAGATCGCCTTGGGCAATCCGCCGTGTGCCGGCACAGAGCCGCGAAATGGGGGCTTGTAAGCCGCGACGGATGAAGACCGCAACCACTGCGAGAATGATGATCGTCAGGATTCCAGTTGCCCAAAAAAAATGGCTCTTGGCAGTACCTAGAGCGGCAGCCATCGGTGCCATCGACATCTCCAGATCAAGTACTCCTAAAACCTCCTGGTCGGCCGTGTGGGCATGGCAATTGGAAGCCACGCAACCCGGTTCGGTCTCGATGGCCGACAGATGGCGCAAAACGTCGAGCCGCAATGCCTCGTGTGCGCGTTTACCGGGCTGCAAAATGGCCGCCTTGATCGTGCGGTCGTCCTGATGGCATGCACGGCAGGTCTCCGTATCGGCCATGATTCTTTGCCCAATCTCTTCCGCGTGGGCCGACATGACGATCCGGCCCGTCTTGTCGTAGATGCGAATGGCGGCAATGTCGGGTGTCTCGGCCAGGCGGGAAATCGTGGCCTGCACGTCATCTTTGCGATTGGTGAGCATGGCGTCATGCGTTGCACGCTTGATAATTCCGCTGGTGCGCTCAACATCGCCCCGCACCAGCCGCAGGAAATGATCCTTAGTCGACTGGAAGCTGATGGCGGCGTAACAGGCCAATACGCCACCGACCGCCAGAAAGAGGGGCACGAGCAGGCGAAAACCGAGCGATTGGAATATCCGGATGACCATAGAACAAGAATAGCACAATTCGATGAATAAATCAACGCGCGTTGAAAAAGCCATCACTCTTGTGACTGGACTGGCAAATCATCTGGTCCTCACCTTTTGGTTGCAAGTGCTTATCTACAAGAAGCTTAAGTAAGATCAAATCAACTTCGTTCTTCTCACTGGAACAGCAATTGCATGGAGTCTGTGTCGGTAATGTTTACGATAGGATTGGAAATCCAGAAAGCACAATAATGCACCAGGATTTATGCTAAGTTTAGGAACGACAACCGGTTGTCGTGCTTCTTGGTCGCAGAGAAGAATTGGGAGAAGAATACCATGAGAGTCGTTGCACAGATGATTCATGAAAGCTTTAGCTACCTGGGGTTCGCCCTTCTGGTGCTGTTGATGGTGGTTCTGCTTCCGGCGGCCGCCCTGCTGACCAGGGCTTTGATCCCCGCCACGGCAGTCACCATTGCGGTCCTGTTCATTGCCTCCTGCTTCAGCCGCCGCATGCGGGATTGGCTGTATAGCTAGTTAGATAGCGGCTTGGCTAGGTCCAGTTGGGAATCGAAGGGCCAGTCGCGTTCGGAGAGTGCGTCCGTATCTTCGCTCGGGCGGCTCGCCGTGTCGTCCCAGAAGATCTCGATGCGGCGACCGGCTTCCTTTTCCGCCTTAATCAGCGTAACCAACTCGTCGTTGAGGTGCAGTAATTTGCCCTTGGCTTCTTTGATCTGGTCGCGGGTAATGTCGAGCGCAATCCGCTTTCCCGGCCGCCCATCTTGCGGCAGGAAAAGGGCGAAGTTGTCCTTGGATGTGAAGCTGAACAGCACGAGAGTGGCCTGCGAATCGAGCGTGCGCTTTCGCTCGTCCATGCGCGAGTCGATCAAGTAGTGTGCAATCTGGACCAGTTCGTTTTTGTTGCAGGATCGAATTGCCAGCTCGTAGTAACGGCGAAGGTAGGGGCGAATGTCGCGCCGGCCCTTGAAGACGGCCAGCAGCGCATCGAGGTATTTCGTATCCCGAGCGGCCAACTTGGGTTCGCTCTCCAAGTCCGAAGTGAGCAACAGTTCGGCGGCGAAGAGTTGCAACTCCATGGTTTCCCGACGGCTGGAGTCGCGATAGGCCGGATTGAGTCTAAATTGATCGAGAAAAGCGTGGAGGGCTTTGCGTCCTTCGGCGGGCGTGGGGCCTTTGATGGCAAGCACTGCGTAGGCCACTTGGCGTACAAGTGTGGCCCTCTCGGCGCTCATCCCCTGCACCTGTCGCTTGTCGGCATCCAACGTAGCAAGGATTTCCCGGGCGGATTGGTTTTTGCCGTTCAAGGCGAGAACGATCGCCAACTTATAGCCCATGACAACCGCATCGCTCCATTCGGGCGCGACCTTCCGGGCCTGATCGTAGGATTCGGCGGCCTGGAGTAGGTTGACTTTTCCGTCGGAGGCGGCACCACTGTAGAGTTCGCAATCGGCCCAGCGTTCCAGGGAGTTGCTCAAACGTTCTTGGAGGGCGCGGATTTTGCTCTGTTGCCCCACCAAGGCATGTTGACGCTCCGCCTCCTCCAAGGCAACCTTGACTTCTTCGACAACGGTTTTGTAGATCCGCCGGGCAGAATCGAGGTTGCCGCGGTAGCGGGAGGCCATTGCGGTGCCATGGCGATTGTGGAAGACATAAATCGCGGCAAAGGGATTCTTCTCTTCCTTATTGGTCAAGCGAATATGGTAGGCAGCCTGAAACTGCTTGCTCGCTTCCTCGACCTTCCACTGGTCCATCAGGCTCCAGGCATAGCTCTCGGCAATGTGCGCCGCCAGCGGGTGGTTGGGCTTGACGGCGTCCGTGCCGGTGAGAACCTTCTTGGCAAGGACGAAGCAGTGGTCTTCGTACTCGCCGGCGTTCTTGGCCGAAGCTGCGGCGATGGCCCCGCGCGCGACGAGAGTGCTGACTTGGAAGAGGACCGGCAAATCGCTGGCGGCCAGTGCATCGTCCATTCGTCGCTTGGCTTCTTTCGTATTCCCTAAAGCATCGGCACACAAGACGGCGGAATCGACGAGGCAAATCAGCCGCGTGGATGCCGGCGTTTTTTTCTCGGTGGAGTAAGCATCCAGGGCTTTATCGTAGCTCTTTTTCGCTTCCTGAGCCATCGCCTCGTCGGTGCGTAGGGCTGCGATGTAATGCTGCAACAGTGCTACCATATGCAGATCGGCTGCCGACCAAGTGTTCTCGCGATGACCGTCGAGGAACTGCTGCAATGCCTCGTCGAGGGTGCGGGCTGCTTTCTCATCATCACCGCGACTGCTATCCGAGAACTTTTTAAGCTGGTCGAGCAGTTGCAATTGGCAGGGCGATAAGTCCGCGCGGCATCGTCCCGCCACTTCCCAAAGCCACTTCTGCACCTCGGCCGTATTAGGGTCAAGATACCCCTGGGAATGTTCGCCAAACAGTGCGGCCAGATCGGCGGAACGTACGTCAGGCTTTCCAGCCTGACTGGAATTGTCAGGCTGGAAAGCCTGACGTACCGGGGAGGAGAGTACTTTTTCGGCAATCGCCTCTCGTAGGAAGGGTGTCAGCCAGGGCGTCTCTTCAAACCACCATGGGCCATTCAGCCCAGGCAGCAGGGCCAATTCGGCGGCAATCGAATTACGGGCAATTGGCGCAGTGGTCAAGGGTGTCGCGGTGGATGGTACCGTCAAGTTTTTTGAAGCGTCACCGGTGGGCCGAGTTGCCACCCAAGCCAAGAGGCCGGCAATCACCGCCACCAACGATCCGAAGAGAACGAATTGAACCTTGCGACGGAATCTCTGCTTGGCCATTCGCCGGCTCAGTGTGCGGCGGCGGACATTGGACCCCACGGATCCAGCCCCCTGTTTCTTGGCCGTGTCCAGTTCGGGGCTTTGAAGATCGGCACGGCTCGCGGCAATCCAAGCCTCGTCGGTCGCCATGGCCGCGATCACCTCGGCCAGTTCCTCCACGTCGGCGAATTCCGCCATGGCCTCCGCCACTTTCGCCGGATCTGCGTAGCGTCCGCGCGGATCCTTGGCGAGCATCGTCTCGTAAACTTCTTCCATGTCTTGGGGACAATCGGGGCAATTCTCGACCAGCGACGGGATGGGCGCAACAACATGGGCCATGAGCTTCTTGCGATTGGTGTCGTAGGCTGGGGCACCGTAAGGAGTCTTCCCGGTGAGCAGAAAGAAGAGCGTGCAACCGAGGCTGTAGATGTCCGCGCGGATGTCGGCCGTGGCGGAGTTCTCCCACTGTTCAGGCGCCATGTAGTCGATCGTGCCCAGGGTCACGCCCGGCTGCGTCAGGCGGCCCTGCGGTTGGGCATCGCCTCGCCACTCAGCATGAAACTTTGCCAGCCCCAGGTCCAGTAGCTTCACCTGGCCACTGCGGCAGAGCATCAAGTTCGCCGGCTTGATGTCGCGATGCACCAATTGATGCTCGTGGGCGTGCTGAAGCCCCAGTGCGGCCTGACGGATGATCTCGCATGCCGCTCCGATCCCAAGTGGACCGCCCGGAGGCATGCCGATGCCGACGAACTGCTGCAAGTTGATGCCGTCCACGAACTCCATCACCAGAAAATGGACGCCGCTGGCCTCGCCCGCGTTGTAGGCTTGAGCGATGTTCGGATGATTCAGCCCTCCAATCGATTGCATCTCGCGAAGGAAACGGCTGACCGCTTGGGGATCCTCCAGATAACGATGAGGAAGGATTTTCAGGGCGACCGTCTGGTTGAGATAGATCTGCCGGGCCTTGTAGACGACGCCCATGCCGCCGCGGCCCAGTTCCTCCAGCAGTTCGTAGTCGCCCAGACGACGTGTTTTGACGATACGGCGGAAGACACTCTCGACCAAGTCCGCGCTTTCGGGAAATCGGCCGCGATACTCTTCCAGTTGCAAAAAGGTGCCGCTCCGCTGGCGGAAGTCGAGTTCGATCTCCAGCAATTCCCCTAGCAGGCGGTCACGCTCACTGGGGGGGGCCTGAAGCAAAACCTCTTCGATCAACGGGGGCTTGCCGGCCTGACATGCCTTCTCGTACTGGTCGCACATAAGATCGATGCGGCCGGTCGATGGGATCTGCGAATGCGTCGGGTCGTGGCTTCCTAGCTGGTTCACGGCGAGGCTTTCCGAAAGGTAGGATATCCCCTGCCATCCTATCAGGCCGTAGGGGAACTGTCGAGAGTTGGTATCGATATCTCCCACTTGACAGTAAGTATACCCAGTTGAAATCCGAAATCCGAAGCACGAAATCCTAAACAAATCGAAAATTCAAAATTCGGAATGACGAAAACACAGAGTCCCACCGATTTTGAACCTTTCCCTTGAAATTTGACTTTGTTTCGGATCTCGATATTCTCGGCCTGGACCATTTCACCAAGACGACAGGCGATTCAGCGGCCATAATATCCAGGAGGATTTACCGCAAAGGAGCGCAGAGAACGCAAAGAATAGAATCTTTCTTTTGCGCCCTTTGTGTTCTCTCGCGGTGAATACTAATAAAATCTTTCGATAGAAATATGTGGAGCAGAAAATAGGAAAGAAAACAAGGAACTGCCCCCTGTTGTGGCCGGTCTCCCCTGTTGTGGCCGGTCTCCGACCGAGCCACACGACCGACCGAAGGTCTCCCATTCGCCGGGGAGACCTTCGGTCATTCGTTTCGGCGGGGTCAGGAGACCCGCGCCGAACAAGTTCGGCAATGGGCGCAGCCTATGGGTTTCCCCGTCCTGGAGGGACGATTGAGCGAAAAAATTTCAGTCGTCCCTCTGGGACTTTCGGTTTTGCTTGCCTCTTACCCAGCGATAAATCGCTGGGCTATTCTCAGATGCCCCTCCGGGGCAGGGTTTGGTCCAGGACTGGCCGTTTTGAAAAGCGGTGGCAAGCCACCGCACTCCAAAAGCCCACCCTAACTTACAAACGAGTGAATTCCTTAACTTCGTGCGTATGGGGGCTTGTTTCACTCTCCCCACCCTACTTCTGCACCTATAACCGGAAGAGCCCTAAGAATTTGCGGTTAATTCGCTGCAAACTCTACCTCTCTAGGAAATCCATCGGCGATAGTTCGCGCGGTGCCATTTCTTGTACTTCTGTTGTAATCGCCTTTTTCGCCGGATTTGCACCCTGCTATCGCAACCTAATCGGTGTCTTCGGCAGCCGACGATTCGCTTTGGCACCCACTTGAAACGTCTACCGGGTAAACTAGCGGTAAGTGAAGGGGTGACGTTATTGATTGCGATTTTCATCTTTCGGCTGGTGCATGTCCGAAGTAGTGAGGATATCGGCGGGATGTCAGGCGCGATGCCCGGCACCGGCCGACCACTTACCTCCTTTGCTCAGCGATCGGTGAAAAGATATGTCGCTTGATATCAATTCGTGCTATGCTTCTGATATTGCGTTTTACACAGGTTACACCCTTGAGTCTCCGACCATGTCGCAGCGGCAAGCGGCACTAAAGTTCACGCACCCCCTTCCTTACGGTGCTATCATTCATAGCGGAGGGGTTCAGTTCGCCGTTTTCAGTCGTAGTGCAACCGCCATGCGCGTTCTGCTCTACGATGGCGTGGACGATCCCGAGCCGACGGACATCATTGAATTTGATCCCGATCTGAACCGCTGGGGTCACATTTGGAGCGTGTTTGTTCCAGGAACCGCAGCAGGACAGCTTTATCACTTCCAGGCGGACGGTCCCCATGAACCGCAGCGGGGATACCGTTTTGACCCCCAGGCTCGATTGATTGACCCCTATTGCAAGGCATTAGCCGGAGATTTTCTGCCAGCCGAGGGTGGCATCCTGCGGCCACCCAAGTGTGTGGTGACCAGCGACGAGTTCGATTGGCAGGGTGATCGCCACCTCCGCCGCAACTTGTCGGAGACGATCATCTACGAGACCCACGTCCGCGGATTCACGCAGTCGCCTTGCAGCAAGGTCGAAAATCCGGGCACTTACAAGGGGATCATCGAGAAGATTCCCTATTTGAAGTCGCTAGGCATCACGGCAATCGAACTGATGCCGGTGCATGAGTTTCCCATCCTCGATTGCTTTGGAAACCAGCCGCCCCGGCCGAACTACTGGGGCTACGACCCGCTTTGCTTTTTCGCACCGCACCGTGGATATACCGTGAGCAAGGAACCCGGTGCCCAGGTCCGCGAGTTCAAAGAGATGGTTCGGGCATTGCACGCGGCGGGGATCGAGGTGATTCTGGACGTTGTCTTCAACCATACGGCCGAAGGCAACGAGTACGGCCCGACGCTCAGCCTCAAGGGGTTGGAGAACCGCGTTTACTACATGTTGGAGAACGGCGGCCAGCATTATCGCAACTACACCGGTTGCGGTAACACGCTCAACGGCAATCATCCGATTGTTCGCGAGATGATCTTCGATTGTCTGCGGCATTGGGTGCATAATTACCACATCGACGGGTTCCGCTTCGATTTGGCCTCGATTTTGAGCCGCAACCGAGACGGCAATCTGGTGCCCAATCCGCCGGTGGTGGAGACGATCAGTGAGGATCCGCAATTGGCCGACACGAAGATCATCGCCGAGGCCTGGGATGCGGCCGGTGCCTACCAGGTAGGCACCTTCGGCAGCCTCCGCTGGGCCGAGTGGAACGGTCGCTATCGCGACGACGTGCGGCGGTTCTGGCGGGGCGATCCGCACATGATCGGGCCGATGGCCACGCGTTTGGCCGGGTCGAGCGATCTGTATCAGGCCAATGGCCGACGGCCCTATCACAGCATCAACTTCATCACGTCGCACGACGGCTTTCCCCTCAACGACTTGGTGAGCTACAACTGGAAGCACAACGAGGCCAACGGCGAAGGCAACCGCGACGGCGACAACAACAACTACGGATGTAACTATGGGCACGAAGGGATCGCAACGCGGCGCGCGATTGAGACCCTGCGTATCCGCCAGATCAAGAACATGATGGCCACGAACCTGCTCAGCCAGGGCGTGCCGATGATCCTCTTCGGCGACGAATGCCGGAGGACACAGCAAGGCAACAACAACGCCTACTGTCAGGACAATGCGATTTCATGGTTCGATTGGAGGCTGGTCCAACGGAACGACGCGCTCATACGTTTCGTTCAGGCATTGATCGCCTTCCGCCGCCGCGAGCCAACGACGCGGCGGACCGACTTCCTCACAGGCCAGTCCGCCCAGCCGGGAGGTCTGCCCGACGTAAGCTGGTACAATCCTTCGGGCGGTGGGGTGGACTGGTCGCATGGCGGTAACAGCCTGATGTGCGTTTTGGGTGCCGTGCCACGCAGGGAATTGACGGAGTTGCCCAACCACCATTTGCTGATCATGCTGCACAGCAGCGGGGTGCCGCAGAAGTTTGTCTTTCCCAAGATCGCGCGATCGTACAAGTGGTTGCAGTTCATCAACACCGGCGCGCCTTCGCCAAAAGATATTTATCCCGACCTGGATGGACCAGCCCCGGCGGCCGACTGGACGATGGAAATGGAGAGCCGGTCCCTAGCCTGTTACATTTCCCGCGACGAACAATAATCGCTTGCGGTCACGGTTTCGTCACAAGGTTCATCTCGATCAGTTGCAACATCAGGTCCGAAACCAATTCGCTGGTATACGGACTGCCGCGCCACTCAAACCCTTGATTGCGCTCCAGCCAGGGATCGGCGATCGCTTCAGTCATGGCACCCTTGTAGGGGCCATCCGTGACTTGCGTGTGGAAATTTAACTGCATCGCGCGGTTCTTGAGTTGTTCAAATAGCGGGTCGCCGGTCTTTTTGAACAACCGATCCAGACACTGGATCTTGCGGTTACCGTAGCAATAGACGGAATATTGGTTGAAATGCTGCTGCTCGCTATGTGCGCCTTGCGTGGGCCCCTTGACCCAACTTAGCTGTTTCGGGCACCAATAGAGTAAACCATAATAGGCATTGGTCACGGCGCGGTCGAGGCTTTCCTTGTCACTCGTTCGGTCGTGCTTGTCCAACCAGTACTCCACGACAGCGTAGATGCTGTCCTGCTCAAAATCACCCGGCGGCAGATCCGGATGCGCACCGGTATACCAGAACCGCCCTTCGACATTCCGACGCAGGAATCGCTCCTGCTCCGCGCTGGCCCGGAGGCAACGGCCATCACCGGTAATCTTTGCGATGATCGGCAGCCCTACCAGTGCCCGGCCGCACACCACGGACTCGGACTTCTTGCCGGAAGCGATTTCCACCACCTGCGGGAAGCCGCCGTCGGAATTCTGCTGTGCCAGCACCCAGTTCAGCGATGCCATGGCGGCCTTGTACCAGTCCTGCCGGTCCACGCCCTCCTTTTCCTTCACCCGCTGCCAAGTCTGCAGAATGTAACGGACCATCCATGCGTTGATGTCCACCTTGTAGCCGTTATGGTTCCAATCCCAACTGCAATAGCCCTCTGCCGTCGCGCCGCCTGGACGATTCTCTTTTCGGTGATACCAACTCGTATGAAATACGCCGCCGGACTGCTGGCCCTTGATCGCAAAGTCAATCTGCTCAAAGGCCCGGTCCCGCCACACCTTCTCGCCGGTGATCTCGTATAGGCGGTACTCGTAGTAGGCAATGTACGGGTTGTTGCCAATATAAACGAAGGGGGTGCCGCGGTGATGCTCGTAGCCGATGCCCGGCTTCCAGCTTTTCATCTTCCGGCGGCCCTCGAGGGTGATGGCGAAAGCCTCCTGCGGCGTGCGCACCTTGAGCGAATCGTCCACCCGGTAGTTGTTGACCTTAACCCAGGCATGCATGATCCCGGTAATCGCACCGGCGAATTCACCCGCATCGCTCAGAAACAACTGCAACGGCATTTCGTAATTTTTTCCGGCCGCCAGCTTGCCTCCACCGCAGCGGAACTGCGGCGCGGTTTCGCGATTGGCGAAGTGGAAACCGGTCTTCCCCGACCATGTGGTTGGATTGAGGTAGTCGGAGTTGCTGTCGATGGCGAACAGGAGAACCAACGACTGGTCCGGCCGGTACACCAGCGCGCCGGGCACGCCGCAGTAGCGCATCGGCGCAAGGGACGCCTTCTCGCTGTTGCCGGCCCACGGATAGCTCTGCACACGCCAGTCATTCGTGAAACCATCATGATATGCCAGGCACACTTCCCAACCGTTGAGATCCTTGTCCACCGCCCATTTCGGAGTGAAGGCGGCCGAGGGCAGGTCATCGCTCAGCACCACCTCCACCGTCCAGGAAAACTTCACGCCATCGATCTCCTGCCGGCCGAATAAGCGGGCGGTTCGCGGATCCACTTTTTTACCCTGCGACGCCGTCAGCCAACGGACTTCTCCGCTCTTCTGGTTGCGCAAGGCCACGATGCCTTTGGTTGCCGGCTGTTCCACGGGCTTGCCATGAAGCGAAATCGTTCCCATCGCCCAGCCGTTTGTCGTCCTCGGTAACTCCCACTTCAGGCCGGCGCAATTCTCAAGGACCATCGTTTCGGCACCCTGAATCGATATCTGCCGGCGCGGCACGACCCGGTCATCCGACGTCGGAAAATCGGCGTATGCCGTCAGGGGCAGTGCCAACAAAACCAGAAGAGCGAGTTTCGGTTTGCTCGGAATAATCATAATAGGTATTTTCTTTTCTTGCATTATCTATTTGGACGCCGTTTGGGTACGCTCCCAACAACAACCGTCTGCCATAATAACAACGGTGGATAGGATCGTCTAGCTGTCGTGACGAATTGTCGCGACGAATTTCTGCTGTTTGACAGAAATGAGAAGACGCAGCTCGGGGTATATCCGAGCAAGTCCAAATAGAATACATTAGGAGCAAGAAAAGTAGCAGGCACACTCCGTGTGCCGTCTGCCCCCGATCGACGGATGCGCAAAACACGACGGTTATTGGTGCGCCGGTCCTTAGCAAGATGTCGTCCTATTTGTGCGGACTGCTCGGCGGGGGCAGAGGCCGGAACGGCGGTGGAACGGGAACCAGCAGGAGTAACGAAATGGGAACAGCACTACGATCTTTCACATGAGTCGTAACAAGTCACCTGTGATCCTTGGAGTGGGCGAGATCCTATGGGACTTGTTGCCCAACGGGCGCATGTTGGGCGGTGCTCCCGTGAATTTCGCCTACCACGCCGCGGCACTGGGCGCGCACGCGCATGCCGTCAGTGCCGTGGGCGACGACCCGCTGGGCCGAGAGATCCTCGATCGGTTGGACACCTTGGGACTGTCGCGGCAGGGCGTTGCGGTCGATCACCAGCATCCCACCGGCACGGTCTCCGTGGAACTCGACGCATACGGCAAGCCAACCTACCAGATTCACGAGGGGGTTGCCTGGGACTTCATCCCCGCGGTGCCGGCAACGCTCCGTCCGGCGCAACACGCCGATGCCATCTGTTTTGGTTCGTTGGCCCAGCGCAGCGAGGTTTCGCGGGCAACGATTCGGAGCTTGCTCGGTGCTGCACCCGAGCACTGCCTGCGAGTCTTTGACATCAACCTACGGCAACATTACTACCATACAGAGATCCTTGCCGCTGGGCTGGAAGCCGCCGATGTGTTGAAGCTAAATAACGAAGAGTTACCCGTCGTGGCCGATCTTTTAGCACTGCCGGGAGACGAGGACGCCGTGCTGCGAGGACTGCTTGACCGCTACGATTTGCGGCTGATCGCGCTGACCAAGGGGGCCGGCGGTTCCGAACTCGCAAGCCGGCATGGGCGATCGGTTCATTCCGGTGTGCCGACCAAGGTGGTCGACACGGTTGGGGCCGGTGATGCCTTCACCGCCGCCGTCATCATGGGCTTGCTGGAAGACCTGGACCTGGACACGATCAACGAACGGGCCAACCGGCTGGCCAGCTACGTTTGCAGCCAACCGGGCGCGATGCCGCCTACCGGGCCTTGATCATAACCTTGCCAACTGCTAGCAGTGACAGCGGGTTTTAGGTTGTAGGGTGCGTGGAGCGAACTGGCCGGGAAATGGTGGGTTGCGCAAATGGCCAACTCCAATTATTCGCATTCCGTACTCGGAACCGGAAGATCCATTATCTTTAATTCTAATTTTAGGAAGCTCTTGACATAAGTCATTCTAATGTTACCATTGAATTAGGCAAGCAGGTAACTCACACCGTAAATTTCGCCACACTCCCCGTGTTGGTGGGGTGTTTGCGGTTTAAGAAGGCAAGAGTCGTTCCATGATGCAAAACGCGCCAACGGCACGCGGTTTATATGATCCCCAGTTTGAGCATGACGCCTGTGGTATAGGTGCCGTGGTTGATATTGCCGGCACAAAGAGCCACAAAATTGTCGATCATGCCAAGCAGATCCTCTTGAATCTACAGCATCGCGGTGCCTCGGGGGCCGACGAATCGACGGGGGATGGGGCGGGCATCCTCATGCAAATCCCGCACGAGTTCTTTGCCGCCGAGGCTGATCGCCTGGGGTTTGAATTACCCCCCGCCGGACACTACGGTGCCGGTATCCTTTTCTTGCCCTGCGATGCTGCTGTCCGCGGCACGTGTGAAGAAGTCCTGGCCCAGTCGCTGGAAAACGAAGGCCTGACCGTGCTTGGTTGGCGCGACGTGCCCTGTGACAACCGTACTTTGGGCAACATTGCCCGCAGCGCGGAACCGATTATCCGCCAGATCTTTGTTGGCAGTAACGGCCTGACCGGCGAGCAACTTGAGCGGCGTCTGTTTCGTGCCCGCAAGCGGGCCGAGCGGAGGGCGCGGGTTGACCTGGGCATTACGCCGGACGCCTTTTACATTCCCTCGCTTTCGTGCAAGACGATTGTTTACAAGGGAATGTTCCTGGCACCGCAGCTTTTCGACTACTATCCTGACCTGGCCGATCCCGGCATGATGACCGCCTTGGCGGTGGTTCACCAGCGGTATAGCACGAATACGTTCCCAAGTTGGCGATTGGCGCAGCCTTTTCGCATGATCGCCCACAACGGGGAAATCAATACGCTGCGTGGAAACCTCAACCGCCTCAAAGGCTACGAAAAGACGATGGCCTGTCCGGCCTTGGGCAAGGATCTTTCAAACCTCTTCCCCATCGTCGAGCCGGGCGGGAGCGATTCGGCCTGCTTCGACAACTGCATGGAACTCTTGGTCCGCGCTGGCCGTTCTGCGCCGCACTCGCTGATGATGATGATTCCCGAGGCCTTTGGGCCAGGTTACCACATCTCGCTCGACAAGCAAGCCTTTTACGAATACCACGGCGCAATCCTCGAACCTTGGGACGGACCGGCGGCAATGGTCTTTACCGACGGCCGACTGGTGGGCGGCACCCTCGATCGCAATGGCCTGCGCCCCAGCCGCTATGTGGTCACGACCGAGGGCCTTGTGGTGCTTGCCAGCGAAGTGGGGGTGATCGAGTTCCCACCGGAGCAGATCGAGCGCAAGGGCCGCTTGCAGCCGGGCCGCATGTTCTTGGTCGATACCGAGGAAGGCCGCATTGTCGAAGACAATGAAATCAAGGGGAAGATCGCCCGACAGAAGCCCTATCGCCGCTGGCTGGAGAACCGCATCGAACTCCGTGGACTATTCCAGCCGGCCCAACCGGCCGAGGTTGATCCCGACAAGTTGTCGCAGCGTCTGCGGGCCTTTGGCTACACGCGGGAAGAGCTGCAAATGATTGTCGGTCCGATGGCTGCCAATGGCCAGGAACCCGTCGGCTCGATGGGCACCGACACGCCGTTGGCCGTGCTCTCCGATCGGCCGAAGCTGTTGTTCAACTACTTCAAACAGTTGTTTGCTCAGGTGACCAATCCGCCGATTGATCCGTTGCGGGAAGGGTTGGTGATGTCGCTGTTGGCCTTCACCGGCAAGGCGAGGAACTTGCTTGACGAAACGCCCGAGCATTGCAAGCAGCTTCAGTTGCCGCACCCCGTTCTCACGAATGAGGACATCCATCGTCTGCGTGCGGTGAAACGGAACGACTTCAAGGTGGCCGTGCTTCCGGCCTTGTTCAGTTGCAGCGAAGAGGATCCCGGCAAGCATCTGGCCGAGGCGTTGGCCGAACTGGTCGATGGGGCCGAGCGGGCCATCCAGGACGGGGCCTCGCTGCTGATCCTCAGCGACCGGGACATTTCGCCCAAGCACGTTGCCATCCCCAGCTTGCTGGCCACTTCGGCGCTGCACCACGGCTTGTTGGAGCGGCGACTGCGGAGCGAAGTAGGCATCGTCGTCGAAAGCGGCGAGCCTCGCGAGGTGATGCACTTCTGCATGCTTTGCGGCTACGGAGCCAACGCCATCAATCCCTACATGGCTTTTGAAGGCATTTACAAGCTGCTGGCCGACGGCGACCTGCCGGAAGATGAGCCGATCGAACACCTCATCGACCACTACATCTCCGGGGTGAAGAAGGGTATTTTGAAGACGATGTCCAAGATGGGCATCTCGACCCTGCGAAGCTACCACTCCGCCCAGCAGTTCGAGGCCGTCGGCCTGAATCGCGAGTTCGTGAATAAGTACTTTCAAGGCACGGCCTCGCGCATCGGAGGGGCCGATCTGGAAGTCATCGCCCGCGAAGCCCTGGCCCGACACCGCTCTGGCTTTGGCCGCCGCGAGGCGGGGTCATTGGATCTCGATCATGGCGGCGAGTATCAATTCCGGCTGGATGGCGAGCGGCACCTTTGGAATCCGACGACCATCACCACCCTGCAACATGCCGTGTTGAAAAACGATCCGCGGTTGTTCGACGAGTTTGCCAAGGCGGTGAATGAGCAGGCCACGGAGCTATGCACGCTCCGCGGCATGTTCGAGTTCGTGCCGAGTGCGCCGGTGCCCTTGGAGGAAGTCGAGCCTGCCAGCGAGATCGTCAAGCGTTTCAATACGGGTGCCATGTCGCACGGCTCGATCAGTGCCGAGGCCCACCAGACGCTCGCCATCGCCATGAACCGACTGGGCGGCAACGCGAACACGGGCGAAGGCGGCGAGGATCCGGCTCGCTACAAGTCCCTCCCAAACGGCGATTCGCTCAATTGCGGCATCAAGCAGGTGGCCAGCGGTCGTTTCGGCGTCACGATCGAGTATCTGGCGAACGCCAAGATTTTGCAGATCAAGATGGCCCAGGGCGCCAAGCCGGGCGAAGGCGGCCAGTTGCCCGGCTACAAAGTGACCGACGAGATCGCGCGGCTGCGGCACTCCACGCCCGGCGTTTCGTTGATCTCGCCGCCGCCACACCACGACATTTACTCCATCGAAGACCTGGCCCAGTTGATCTACGACCTCAAGTGTGCCAACCCCGGTGGAATGGTTTCGGTGAAGTTGGTCTCCGAAGTCGGCGTTGGCACGGTGGCTGCGGGTGTGGCCAAGGGCTACGCCGACGAAGTGCTCATCAGCGGCCATGATGGCGGTACCGGTGCCAGCCCTCTATCGTCGATCAAGCATGTCGGCACTCCCTGGGAACTCGGCCTGGCCGAGACCCAGCAGACGCTGGTCTTGAACGGTCTCCGTGACCGCGTCCTCGTGCAGTGCGACGGCCAGATGCGGACCGGCCGCGATGTGGTGATCGGTGCTCTGTTGGGTGCCGAGCGATTTGGCTTCGGCACATCCGCCTTGGTTACGCTCGGCTGCATGCTCATGCGGAAGTGCCACCTCGGCACCTGCCCCGTGGGCATTGCCACGCAAGATCCCGATTTGCGGAAGCGATTCCACGGTCAGGCCGAGTATGTCATCCGTTTCCTCACCTTCGTGGCCGAGGATATCCGCCGTCTCATGGCCGAATTGGGCTTCCGAAAATTCGATGACATGGTCGGCCGCGTCGAGCGACTCAGTATGAATAAAGCCATTCATCACTGGAAGGCCAAGGGGCTGGACTTCTCGGCCGTCTTCATGAAGCCGGATCAGTCCAACGGCTGCCCACTGCGTCGCATGCGGCCCCAGAGCGACATGCACAAGGAACACCTGGACTGGACGATCATCGAGCAACTCGGTCCGGCCTTGGCAGAAGGCAATCGCACGCACCTGAAAATGCCGATTCGCAACGTCCACCGCACAGTGGGCGCGATTCTCAGCAACCGCATTGTCAAGCTCCATGGCGGCAAAGGACTGCCCGACGGCACCTTCGACCTAACCTTCACCGGCTCGGCCGGTCAGAGCTTCGGTGCCTTCCTGGCCAAAGGCGTGACGATGAAGCTCATCGGTGATGCCAACGACTACCTGGGCAAGGGTCTTTCGGGCGGACGGATCATCGTGCAGACCCCGCCGGGTTCGCCGTTCGATCCCAAGGAAAACGTCATTGTCGGTAACACATTGCTCTACGGAGCGACCAGCGGCGAGGTCTTTGTCAATGGTCTCACCGGCGAGCGGTTTGCCGTCCGCAATAGCGGCGCGACCGCGGTGGTCGAGGGTGTTGGCGACCACGGCTGCGAATACATGACCGGCGGCATCGTGGTGGTGCTCGGCCGCACGGGCCGCAACTTCGCGGCCGGAATGAGCGGCGGCATCGCCTATGTGCTCGATGACCACCAGTTGTTCGATACGCTCTGTAACCTCGACATGGTCGACCTCGAACCCGTTCACCTCGACGAGGACCTCAATTTACTGCAAGACCTCATCCGACGCCATTTCCGCTGGACCGGAAGCCTGCAAGCCAAGATGATCCTCGATCGCTGGCGGGAAATGTCGGGCCGATTCGTCAAGGTCATGCCGATCGACTACCGCAAGGCTTTGCTCCGCCTCCGCGAACGCGAGCAGGTTAAGAGCGAGGGCGCCGCCACGACCGAAGAGGTGTTCCGGTAAAAGACGAACTTGGAGGGTGGGCTTTAGCCCAACCTCCCGCCACCCAACACAACCCAACCTTACGCTATCCCCAAGAGCCATCCATGGGCAATCCCACAGGCTTCAAGCAGTTTACTCGTGCAGAAATTCCCCACCGTCCAGTTTCGGAACGGATCAAGGACTGGTATGAAATCGATCAGCCGCTCATCAACAACGTGCTCAACGAGCAGGCTGCGCGTTGCATGGATTGCGGAGTTCCATTTTGTCACGGTATCGGATGCCCGGTGAAGAACCGCATCCCGGAGTTTAATGATTTTGTCTATCGCGGCAAGTGGCAAGCAGCGGCCGCAAACCTGCACTCGACGAACAACTTCCCCGAAATCACCGGCCGGATCTGTCCTGCTCCGTGCGAAGCGGCTTGTACGCTGGCGTTCAACGATCGCGCGGTGACTATCAAGCAGATCGAGTTTCAAATCGCCGAACGGGCCTTCCGTGAGGGGTGGGTCGAGCCTATCCTACCAATCACGCGGACAGGCAAGCGGGTGGCAATCATTGGCTCCGGCCCTGCCGGCTTGGCGGCTGCCCAGCAGGCCAATCGGGCCGGTCACGAGACGGTGGTCTTTGAAAAAGACGACCGCATCGGCGGCCTGATGCGCTATGGAATTCCTGACTTCAAACTTGAAAAGACCGTCATCGACCGCCGACTAGAGCAGATGTCCCGGGAGGGTGTGCGGTTTCAGCCGGGAGTGGAGGTCGGCCGTGACCTGACGGTCGCTGAGTTGCGCAAGCAGTTCGATGCGGTTTGCCTCTGCATGGGTGCAGGTCAAGCACGGCCGCTGAACGTGACCGGAGCCAACCTGCATGGCGTGCATCTTGCCATGGACTTCCTCAGCCAGCAAAACCGACGCGTGGCTGGCGATGATCAGCCCGCTGGCGCGGGGAGCGTGCTTACCGCCAAGGGTAAGCATGTGATCGTGATCGGCGGTGGCGATACGGGCAGCGACTGCGTCGGTACCTCCATCCGCCAGGGCGCCATTTCGGTGACTCAGTTGGAAATCCTGCCCAAACCGCCCAATGACAGCAACATCGAGACTCTCTGGCCGCAGTGGCCGAGAATCATGCGCACTTCTTCATCTCAAGAAGAAGGTTGCGAGCGCCGCTGGAGCGCTCTGACCAAGGAACTCCGGGGTGACGACGGGCAGGTCCGCGAGTTATTCGGGATCGAGGTCAATTGGCTCCCCGGTGCCAAGGGATGGGAAATGAAGGAGATTCTCGGGACCGAGTTCGTGCTGAATGCGGATCTCGTGCTGATTGCCATGGGCTTCCTGCATGTCGTGCGAAGCGGCTTGCTGGAAGAGTTGGGCGTGAAGATTGACAACCGCGGCAATGTTGTCGTCGATAATTGGATGTCGACCGTGCCGGGCGTTTTTGCCGCAGGCGATACCGTTCGCGGGGCATCGCTCGTGGTTCATGCCATCAACCAGGGCCGCATCATGGCCGCCGCTGTCGATAAGTGGCTGTGGAAGTAGGGCGTGCTTTCCTGAAGATGCGTAGGGTGGGCCAGCGCAGCGAGTCCCACCATTTTATTTTCCGCAACGGAAATGAATGAACACTCAGCCGTTTTGAAAATCTATAATTGGAGAGCAGATGGCAAACGAGCATCCCACGATGATCGTGCTGGCTGGTCCGAATGGTTCGGGCAAAACAACAGCAGCACCCAGGTTGCTTCCAAGTGTACTCGGGGTAGTTGAATTTGTCAATGCCGACACGATCGCGCAAGGACTCGCTGCCTTCGGCCCAGAGCTGGTGGCCCTGGAAGCCGGTGCGATCATGCTTTCGCGATTGCGGCAGTTGGCCGATCAGCGGCGGACCTTCGCCTTTGAGACAACGCTGGCCGGGCGTTCGCTTGCGCATCGCGATTGGTTCGGGATGGCTACGATTTTCACCTTGTGTTTCTATGGTTGCCCAGTGCTGATTTGGCTATCGCTCGGGTTGCCGACCGTGTCCGCATGGGTGGACACAACGTGTCGGAGGAAACAATTCGTCGCCGCTATGAGGCGGGTTTGCGAAACTTTTTTCGGCTGTATATGCCGCTTGCCACGAAATGGCGAGTATACGATAATTCACATGGAGAGAGATCGCGGTTGATTGCCGAAGGCACGGAATCCACGGCTCAGCATATCGTGGACACGAGTCTCTGGGAACAACTTAAGAGGGACAATTCTCATGGCAAATGAAAGACATCGGAATATCAGACAACTGTTCAGAGAGGGCACCCCAATCGACTCAGCCATGAACGCGGCGGTTCGCGATGCTGTTTTGCAGCACAAGCAGAAAGGGCTTCCTTTAGTCGTTTGGCGAGATGGCAAGGTTGCCTGGATTCCGCCAGACGATCTCGACCTCGACCCCGCCGCAACATCCACGCCGACCCTGCCACAGCCGTGAGAGGCTGTCCAGTTCTAAATAGCTTTGCGTGATTCCCTACGCCAACGGCGTTATGTCCCATTCCTGAGGCGTGTTGTCGGCCACGACTTCGGTAGCGGTGCTTCAAAGAGCATTGTCTCCCCACGGGTCGGATGAGCGACAACTAGCCGCAGGGCGTGAAGTGCGATTCCGGAAGAGAACTTCAACTGGCTACCGTACTTGCGGTCGCCGACTACCGGGTGCCCATGATGGGCCATTTGCAGCCGAATTTGGTGCTTTCGACCCGTTTCCAACTCGACTTCCAAAAGCGACATCCGGCTATCGTTGGAAAGCAGGCAGTAGGTGAGGCGTGCCTCCTTTGCCTCTGAACAAGTGCTGTCAACCACATGCATGCAGCGGTGTCGTTCGTCATGGATTACCCAATTGATTAAGTTGCCATTAGCCGGATAGGGGGCTCCTTCGACGAGTGCCCAGTAGATCTTTTGGACCGCATGTGTGCGAAACTGTTCGGTCATCCGTGCAGCAGCTTTGGAGGTGCGGGCCAGAAGAATGACACCTGTCACGGGGGCATCCAGCCGACTCATGATGCCCAGGTAGACGTCCCCAGGCTTCTGATACTTTTGTTTAATGTAGTCCTTGGCCGCGCTCAGTAGCGTTGGCGTACCGTCAGGCGTACCCATCGTCGGCAAGCCGGCCGGCTTGTTGAGCACCAGTAGATGGTTGTCTTCGTAGAGGACGTCGAGGGCAGGGGAGAGCATATAAATGATGTTGGGGCGAGCTAGCGAGAATACTTACGAATTGAGAATTGAGA
>Ga0194057_10000191_pt1 | contig 31009 bp, 26 predicted proteins | sample SepL4415m_MetaG_FD_155474 | JGI IMG/M metagenome (GOLD analysis project Ga0194057, IMG submission 155474) | Anoxic zone freshwater microbial communities from boreal shield lake in IISD Experimental Lakes Area, Ontario, Canada - Sep2016-L442-15m | ecosystem: Environmental > Aquatic > Freshwater... | reverse complement strand
ATCGACGTTCCACCCGTAGCCCAGCCCGCAAAGAAGCCGACCATCAGACAAGAGGTCGAGAGTGGCGAGTTCCTTGGCCTTCCAAATCGGGTCGTGCTGCGCGAGCAGCGTGATACCGGTGCCTACTCTCAGCGCTGAGGTCTGTGACGCGATCATGGAGAGAGTCACGATCTGGTCAAGCGTGTGCTTGTAGTACCAGGGCAGATCGCCCCCGCCGTACACATCGGGGTAGGGCGTCTTCCGAGCGACGGGGAAGTGTGAGTGCTCAGGCAGGAAGATCGAGTGGAAGCCGTACGCTTCAGCTGCCTGGGCAAAGACGACTGGATCTGGACCGTCGTCGGTGAGGAAGATGGCAATCCCTACGTCCACAGACACTCCCTTATCGCCTCTTGGGGCTGGCACGGCACTGTCGGCACTGCACCTTGCATCACGTCTTCTGGATGGTCCGGCTCACGTTCCGCAACACATCACACGACTTCGTGAAACTCCGGTGCATCGGACTCTACGAAGTCGCCCAACTCGATGCCTGCCGCCCGCAGGGCCGGAAGCACCAACTGGGGATCAAGAACTTCCGCCGAGTGCACGCCTGGCGCATCAACGGCGCCGGTAGCAACCAGCTCCGCAGCCACTGCAGCCACACCGTGCGTGGTGAGCCAGCGCTCGCGGCTTACGTACTGGAGTACCCGACCCACGCGAACGCCATCACGCCGACCGGAGACCGCCACACGCACGCCGTCAACCGGCCCGTACTCCTGCTCCGCGCTCAGGACCTGATCCCAGATGCGGCTCGACTTGAAGGCATCCGAGCCAAGGAAGTCGCCAATCAGAACGTCGGGTCGCAGTTCGAGCCCAGCCGATGTGAAAGTCGTGTCACTTCCGAAGTTGGCGTTGCCAAGGAACGCAAGCAGCTCAAGGAAGGCGGGAGCCGTGTAGCAACCCCGTATTGAGGCCCTCCTCAGCGTGGGGAAGTACCTCTGGGCCATCAGCGGCTCAGGATGAGCGCAGACTCCGGCCTTGAAGGTCCCCACCCCTGGCCATTCGATATCCACCATTCGACTCCCGCCAGGAACGGGCACCAGCTCGCCGTCCTCGACGACACGCGTGTCCGACCCGTACATCTGAACCCGATGCGTCATGAGATGAGGTGCCACCGCGAGTGTGGTGTTGACCAGGTAGCTCCAGTGCATCTGCTCGACGTCGTCAAGGCCCTCCGCCAGGACACGGCCAATGATGTTCGTCAGGCCAGGAGTGAAGCCAGCCCCGCAGATGACAGTGACGCCGGCCGCACGAGCACTGTCGTCCAAGGCGAGGTAGTCAGGGACCACCGCAGCATCGTCCAAGATGTCGATGTAGTTGGTCCCAGTCGAAATGGCAGCGGCGGCTGAGTCGGCTCCGACAATTCGGAAGGGGCCCGCGCAGTTGAGCACCACGGATGGCTGATGTCGTCGCAGGAGTGCCGCCACCGCCGAGGGGTCCCTGACGTCCACGAAATCCGTTGTGACATCGGCGCCAAGTTCAGCGGCGACGTCGTCAATCGCGATTCCTTCTCGATCGACCAGGACTAGGTGGTCAATGCCTGGACGCGAAGCGAGAATCCTTGCGGCATTTCGACCTTGATAGCCGGCACCGCCCACAATCAGAACACTGCTCATGTCAAGTAGCTCTTCTCTCGTCTAGGGGAAAAGTGATCGTTTGCAGGGATAAGCGGCGTTGAATTCATGCGCCTGGCACATGGGCAAGGAACTCCTGAGTGCGCGCTTCACGAGGTGCCATCAATACCTCTTGCGGCGTTCCCTGCTCAACGATGAGGCCGCCATCCATGAAGATGATGCGATCGGCAACGTCGCGAGCGAATGCCACTTCATGTGTCACGACGATCATGGTCATGCCGGACTCAGCCAATTCCCGCATTACGGATAGCACTTCTCCAACGAGCTCGGTGTCGAGGGCGGATGTGGGCTCGTCGAACAGCATGAGCATCGGGTCCAGGGCAAGGGCACGTGCGATGGCGACTCGCTGTTGCTGGCCACCCGATAGCTGGGCCGGGTAGGCACCGAGTCGGTCCTCGAGTCCGACCCGCACCAGAAGCTCTCGCGCACGGGCCCGCACCTCTGATGCGGGTTCTCCGCGTACCACGATGGGTCCAATGCACACGTTTTCGAGTGCAGTCATATGCGGGAACAGGTTGAACCTCTGAAAGACCATTCCCATTTTCGAGCGTTGGCGCGCCACCTCCTTGGGTGACAGCTCATGCAAGCGCTCCCCTTGCCGTCGATAGCCGATGAACTCGCCGTCCACCTCCAGAAGACCTCCATCAATGGTCTCCAGGTGATTGATGCAGCGCAGAAGTGTGGTCTTTCCTGAACCAGATGGTCCAAGGATGCACACGACTTCGCCCCGTCGAATCTCGAAGTCGATGCCCTGCAGCACCTCGAAGGTTCCGAACCTCTTGCGCAGCCCCGCGATCACGACAATGGGCGGTTCGGAGGTCATGACACTGCCTCTCGAGGGCTGCTGGTGCTGCGGTAGCTCCTGCCGAGGCGCCGCTCAAGGAGGTACTGCACGACACTCAGGACCGTTGTGCATACCAAATACCAGAAGGTCGCGACGAGGAGGAGTTCGAACACCTTGTAGTTGGTTGCCGAGATCATGCGCGCAGCGCCGAGAAGCTCAGTCACACCGACAACTGACGCTAGGGAGGTTACTTTGAACATGGTGATGAACTCGTTGCCAACTGGGGGGACCACGATCCTCCAGGCCTGGGGCATGACGATGTGCCGGAAGCTTTGGTATCCAGTCATTCCTACGGCTGCCGCTGCCTCTGCCTGACCCTTGTCGACGCCCATCAGTCCGCCTCTGATGATTTCGGCCATATAGGCGGCCTCGGCTAGGCCCAAGCCGAATAGGGCGGCCATGAAGGGGGTCATCAGCGTGTTCGTGTCCAGTTCAGCGAACTGGACGTCAGTTCCGGGGATCCCGACGTGGATGACGCTGATGACCAGTCCGATGTTGAACCAGAAGATCATCTGGACGAGCACCGGTACGCCACGCATGAACCAGATGTATGTCCATGCCGTCGCCTTGGCAACGGGATCGCTGCTCAGTCGCATGACGGCAAGCACCATGCCCAGAACGATGGCGAGAGCCATCAGGAGAACGGTAAGAACGAGTGTCTTAAGCAGGCCCGCGAGGATCTCCGGGGCGAAGAGGTATTGCCCGATCGTGGCGTAGTCGACATTGTCATTCTTGGCCAGTGCCGTCACGAAGGTCGCAACGACCAGAATGACTGCGACGGCGAAGAACCAACGCAATGGGTGGCTACGATGGACGAAGACCAACCTGCTCGGATCAACGGGCGGCGTGCTTGCCTCTGGGACTTCGCTCACCTCACCGACGTCGGCGGGGCTCTTGTCGGACACCGTCTCTCCCATAGTCACCTGACGCTCCTCACCTGACAGCCGAGTCCGAACACCATGGCGACCTCAACTCGAAACTGCGCTTTCCAGGGCGGTCTCCGTGGGGCCTCACACCATAAGGTGCCATGACGCGAGGCCCCACAGAAGAGTGTGTCCGCGGGCTACGTTCCGCTATTGGCCGTTGAGAGTGACCTTGGGCAGCAACCAGTCGGCCGGAAGGCCCCACTTGGTGAAGATGGTTGCCATTTCGCCGGATGCCCGCAGGTCCTCCATCGCCGTGGTGACTTCCTGCGCCAAGGCCGCATTTGCCTTGGAAACACCCATCGCAGCATTGAACGTCTCGAAATCGGTCAATGAGTTCATCTGCAGCTCAGGGTCCTGCGAAGCTATGTAGCCGGCGAGCCCGCCCTCGTCCAACCGAGCGTCCGCTCGACCGCTCTTGAGCGCCAAGATGGCACCGTCCTGATCGAGCGGAAGGATGTCGATGGCAGGCTTTCCGGCGTCAGTGCACGCCTTACTCGCGTCTTGAAGCGCCGGCTCGTAGATGGATGCGCCGAGGACCGAAACGGTCTTCCCACACAGTTCCGACATCTTGTTCGTCGGATCGCCCTTCTTGACCAGAAGTCCTGAATAGCCGACGAAGTAGGCGATCATGTTCATCGCGGCGCGGCGCTTCTCACCATCCGCCCACCCACCCACGAGGGCCATATCGATGCGATTTGCGTCAAGTGACGGAATCAACGAGTCGAACCCGATCTTCTGAAACTCCACCGGGCGGTTCAGCTTCTTGCCGAACGCCTGCGCGATGTCGGCCTCGCTGCCAGCGAACTGCCCGTCCTGCATGAAGATGTATGGCGCAAAGGCCGGATCCACACCAATCCTGATTGCACCCCCGGCAGCTGTCGTGGCCGCGGTCGATGCGGCGGCCTGACTCGCGTTCGCGGTAGCGGCGGCGGCCGCGCTACTCGACTGGTCACCGCTCGAGGAGCTGGATCCGCACCCCGTCACGGCAAGAACCAGCGCGACGCTGGCCACGCTGACGAGAGCCTTCGCTCGGCGGCCAAAGCGACGTGACTGCACGTGCGTACCTGCAGACACCGTCCGAACATCCGAACGGTGAGAGTAATCTGGGTTCATAGGGACCTCTCTAGGAAGGGTGTCGAGCGCGCTATATAAACAATCGCTTGTTCGTTTCGCAACTATAGCCACGGTCGAGTGCCTGTCAACCCTTCTCGCTGCATCGTTATCCGCCTGCGTTCTTGGAGCCGACAAGGGCCAACCGGGGTACGGCACCCTTTCCCCCTCTCGGGCTGCCCTTCCGGAACAGGGCGTGGTGGCGGCGAACGCAGTCGCCAACGTCACGGGGGTGAGTGTCTCCATCGACTTCTGAAGGTGGTCGCGCCCATCGGCCGTCCGCGAGCGCGAGGGCTTCCTGGTCGCAGCGAGCCGGCGCGCCCGAGCCTGAACGGAGCTCCGCCGGACCGTGCTATGGACGTGCCTTCACAGCCTCGATCCTCCACGATGCCGGTGCGACCGACCTTGAAGCGTCCGCCATGCTTCGCCACCGCGACCCACGCACGACCGAGAAGTACTACGCGCGCGCCATGAGCGAGAAGCCTCACGATCCTGGCCGCGCGAAGCTGCGCCTGAAGCCCGAGCTATCCCTGGCCGCTCGGGTTTAAGAACTATGGCGAATCTGGGCGCGAAGGTACCAAGCGCCGCAACCGCTCCCAGCTCGTCCTTCAGTGGTTCAGGAAGCTAGCCTCCGATCGAACTCACGCCGATACGGGCTCCTCGCTGTGGGGCCCGTATCGGTCTTTGTGTGAGGGACATTTTGTAGGAATCCCACAACGCCAGCAGGGTCCGTCATTCAGGGTGCATGCACTAGAGAGTGCTGCATGCACTGCAATCAACGGCGTTCTAGTGCACACGCATCCGGGTTCGGGACCGAGATTCGCATCGCAGTGCATAGCAGTAGTGCTAAGAATCAGACATTACGTCGATATCGGGCACAGGGAAGTGATCCAGAGAACACGAATACCCGTTGCGTTGCAACGGGTTTCGGCCGGAGCCGCCTCGGGGACTTGAACCCCGGACCTACGCATTACGAGTGCGTTGCTCTACCACTGAGCTAAGGCGGCGTGCTTCCCACGTGGTTCCTTGCGGCCTTCGTCGGAAGCCTGCCAATGCTACAAGGTCCCGCTGGTGCCCCCGGCACGGCCTCGCGACGGCCCGCGGCCACCCCCGGGAGCCCTCGGTACAGTCCGCAGATGGTCGATCCACGGGACATGTCCGCCTTCGTGGGAGGGCTCCCGAAGGCGGAGTTGCACCTGCACCTGCAGGGTGCCGCGTCGGTCGAGACGGTCCTCGAGTTGGCCCGGCGCCACCCCCAGGAGGGCGTTCCCACGGGCGAGTCGGAACTGCGTGCCTTCTACGAGTTCACCGACTTCATCCACTTCCTCGAGGTGTACTCCCATGTGAACCAGCTCGTGAAGTCGGCCGATGACGTGCAGGCCCTCGTGGTCGGGCTCGGCCGCGACCTCGCCCCCATGAACGTGCGCTACGCCGAGGTGACCGTCACGGCGGATAGCCATCTCAAGGCTGGCATCGCCCCGGCAGACCTTCGCGAGGCACTCGAGCTCGGACGTGTCGCCGTGCGCGCAGTGCATGACGTCGAGCTCGCCTACGTCTACGACATCAACGGTGCTGACGGTCTCGAAGGGGCGGAGCGACTGGTGGCCTGGGCCGAACGGCATCTGCCCGAAGGCAGTGTGGGCTTCGGCCTGGGCGGGCCCGAGCTGGTCGGGTCCCGTCCGCGCTACGCGCCCTACTTCGATCGCGCGCTCGCCCTCGGCCTGCACAGCGTCCCGCATGCCGGCGAGACCACCGGGCCGCAGACGATCCGCGACAGTCTCGACCACCTCCACGCCGAACGGATCGGCCACGGCATCGCCGCAGCCCAGGATCCCGAACTGATGGCCGAGCTCGCCGATCGCGGCATCGCTCTCGAGGTATGCCCGACGTCGAACGTGCGAACTCGCGCGGTGGCCAGTCTCGACGAGCACCCGTTCAACGTCCTTCGCAAGGCCGGCGTTCGCCTCACCCTCAACACCGACGACCCCGGCATGTTCGACACCGACATCAACCGGGAGTACGTCATTGCCCACGATGTGTTCGGCCTCGATGCCGCCGAACTCACCGAGTTGGCACGTGAGTCCGTGCGCGCGTCCTTCGCCGAGGCAGACGTGAAGCAGCGCGTGCTCGCCGAGATCGACGCCTACGCGTCGACCCACGCGACCTAGGGCTTCAGGCCCGCGATCAGGTTGATGGTCACAGCCACGATCGTGGTGGCGAACAGGAACGACAGCAGCGCGTGCGCCAGCACGGTCCGTCGTACGAGGTTCGACTGCGTGTTGGTGTCGGCGACCTGGAAGGCCATGCCCACGCCGAACGCGATGTAGGCGAAGTCGGAGTAGGACGGCGGCTCCTTGCCGTTGAAGTCGAATCCGCCAGCGGGGTCGGTGTAGTACAGACGGGCGTACTTCAACGTGTAGACGGTGTGGACCACGCACCACGCGAGCACGACCGCCAGCACGCCGAGGACGGCGCGCCACTCGTCCGGCAGCCCGCCGACGAAGGTCTCACGGAAGAGCACGCCGATCACCGTGACCAGGCTCAGCACCGCGGCGGTGAGAACCACGAGGTCCGTCGTCGTCCGAGTAGGCGCCTCGGGGCCGACCTGCGCTTGAGTCGCCTCTGCGTCGAGCGGCCAGATGTGCCGCCAGGTGAGCACGAGGAAGGTGATCGCCGCCGCGTCCCAGGCCAACGTCGGGGCAAGGCCGTGAGGAAAGACGAAGAAGAGGAAGGCGGCGCCGACGAGGCCGACGATGGCCGCGACGATCACGTGGCGTCGGAACACACTGCCCATGCCGGCCTGCCTTCGAAGCGAAGCACTGCTGTGACACCAACGATAACGACGAAAACGCTCCGGACCCCTGACCGAGGGGGCGGCAGGGGTCCGGAGCGGTGCTGGATGACTAGAGCGCAGCGGGAACAGCGTCTCGCGCCGCCATGTCCTTCTTCGTCATGTTCACGAGGGTGACCCACGTCAGGGCGGCGACGATCATGATGCCCACACTCCACATGAACGCGGTCGTGAAGCCGTGAACCAACGCGTCGGGAGTCGGTCCCTGGAGGGAGTTGTCCAGGATGAACGCCGTCGTCGCCGACGCCGCGATCGTGTTGAGGAACGCGATGCCGATCGAGCCGCCGATCTGCTGTGCGGTGTTGAGCACAGCCGAGGCGACACCCGCGTCGTGGTTGCCGACACCGAACAGCGCCGTCGCCGACAGTGGCACGAAGATCAGGCCCATGCCCAGGCTCATCAAGATGATCGAGGGCAGGATGTTCGGAGCGTACGTCGAGTCTGCGCCCAGACGCAGGTACAGCGCCATGCCCGCCGTGGCGAGCAGGAAGCCGGTGAACGTCACCCAGCGCGGGCCGAAGCGAGGCAGCAGCTGGCTGGCGATGCCCGCGGAGATGATGACGCCCGCGGAGAACGGCAGGAACAGCAGGCCTGACGTGAGCGGCGAGTAGCCGAGCACGGCCTGGAAGAAGTACGAGATGAACAAGAACATCGAGAACATGCCGATTCCGACGAAGAACGACGCCAGGTAGGCGCCACCGCGGTTGCGGTTCAGCACGATGCGCAGCGGCAGCAGCGGGTGGCTCGACCGGTACTCGATGAACAAGAAGACGAAGAGGAGCAGTACGGAGATCCCCAGGAACATGGCCGTTGACTGGCTCCCCCAGCCGTCGGTCTCGGCCTTGGTGATGCCGAACACGAGGCAGAACAGCCCGGTGGTCGAGGCGATCGCACCAGGGATGTCGTACTTGGTGTTGCCTTCGGCGCGTGAGTCACGCACGTACGGAATCGCGAGGGCGACGGCGATCAGGGCGATCGGCACGTTGACCAGGAGCGTCCAATGCCACGACGCGTACTGCGTGAGCAGCCCGCCGAGCACCAGTCCGATGGCCGCGCCGCCGCCGGAGATCGCGCCGTAGACGCCGAACGCCTTCGCGCGCTCCTTGGACTCGGTGAACGTGACCGTGATGAGCGAGAGCGCCGCGGGGGCGAGCAGCGCAGCGAAGAGCCCCTGCAGTCCGCGAGCAGCGAAGAGTGTCGCCTGCGACTGCGAGAGGCCACCCAGCGCGGATGCGAACGCGAAGCCGAGCAGGCCGACGATGAAGACCTTCTTGCGGCCCTGGTAGTCGGCGATGCGACCACCGAGAAGCAGCAGGCTGCCGAAGGTCAGCGTGTAGGCCGTGACGATCCACTGACGATCGGCGTCGGAGATCCCGAGATCGGCCTGCATCGACGGCAGCGCGATGTTCACGATGGACGCGTCCAAGACGACCATCAACTGCGCGATCGCGATGACCATCAGGGCCTTCCAGCGACGCGGGTCCGGCTCGCTGATGCCGTGGGCGATCGACTCAGCCTCAAGGGCGACGTCGACGTCGGGGTTCTCGGTGGGGTCCAACGTGGCCATGCCGTGCTCCCTTATGGGGTGATTTGTCTGAATAGCGTAGTTCTCAGACGGAGTTAGGTAAACCTAACGGAGCAGTAGTTGAACGTGCAAACACGTTCGGCCCAGGTTCGCTCTGGGCGGACACCCCGCTCAGGAGCAGACGGTCCCGTCGGCGGGCAACGTCCCGGCCAGCAGGTAGGCATCCACCGCACGGGAGATGCAGTTGCCGTTCGCGTGGTACGCGGTGTGCCCCCAGCCGTCGTTGGTCAGCAGGTGCCCGTTATCGAGAGTGGACGCCAGGTCGACGCCCCACTGGTACGGCGTGGCCGGGTCGTGGCTGCTCGAGACCACGAGGATCGGGTTGCTGCCCTTGGCCTTCGTCTCGCTGATCGGGTCACCGACCACCGGCCAGTCCTGGCACGGCAGCAGGCCCCAGGCCAGGGAGGGCCCGAAGGTCGGCGCTGTCGCCGCCCACTCCTTGGCGTACTTCTTCACGTCGTTGACCGTGCCGGTGAACGGACGGTCCAGGCACGTCACGCCATAGAACGCGTCGGTGCTGTTGGAGATGTAGTGCCCCTCCGGACCTCGGTCGATCCGAGCGTCGAGCAACGCCAGCATCGGCCCGGCGTCCTTGTCATTCATCGCTGATGCAAGCGCGCCGCGCAGTGCGGGGTAGTCGTTGGCCGGGAAGTACAGGTACGACAGCACCGCATACGTGGCAAGCGGCTCGTTGAACTCCCGGCTTCCTGACACCAGCGGGACGGAGTCCAGACTCGCGAGCCACTGTTGGACCTGCTTGATGGCCTCGTCCGGAGTTCCGGACAGGGGACAGTCGCTGCTGCCCAGGCAGTCCTCGACGAAGTGCCGCAACGCAACCTCGAACTCGTCGGCCTGGCCCTTCGTGATCTGCACGAGGTCGAGGTTCGCCGGCAGCACTCCATCGAGCACCATGCGCCCGACCCGATCGGGGAAGAGCTCCGCGTACGTCGCGCCCAGCATCGTCCCGTACGACTTGCCGAGGTAGTTGAAGGTGTCGTCGTTGACGACGGCGCGGGCGATGTCGAGGTCGCGTGCCGCATCCGCCGTGCCCATGTGCTGGTAGAGCAGGCCGCCCTTCTTCTCGCAGCCATGCTCGACCACCGCGGACGCGTCGATGGTCGCCTGTTCCTCCTGGGGAGAGTCCGGCGTGCCGTCGACGGCGAGGATCTCGTCGGTCTGGTCGTCTGTCAGGCAGCGCACCGGATCACTCAGGCCGACCCCGCGCGGGTCGACGCCGACGACGTCGTAGTGCTTGCGGACGTCCTCGCTGACGATCTGCTTCGCCGCTCGCGCGTAGTCCACGGCGCTTCCGCCCGGGCCGCCCGGATCGACGAAGAGCGTCCCGATCGAGTCGCCCGTCGACTTCACCCTCGCAGCGGCGAGCTTCACGGTCGCCCCGTCCGGCTGGGAGTAGTCCAGCGGCACCGTGATGGTGGTGCAGTCGGCGGCGCCGCAGTTGTGCCACGTGACGTCCTGGTCGTAGAAGGCGGTCAGGTCGGGTGCCGGCTCTGTGGAGGGATCGGGCTGGCGGGTCACCGACTGCACGGGTGAGGCGGACGGCAGCGGCGGGAGGCTGACCGTGGGCGCGATCGAGGGGCGGGTCGGTGGGACGACGTCGCTGGCCGATCCGCTGCTGCACGCCGCCAGCACGAGAAGGGACCCCAGGGCGACACTGATCTGACGGCCGGCCCTCATGAGCCGTACCGTATATCGGTGAGCAAGTCGCGCCCCGACCCCGCCGAGCTGGCCGCCCGCATCGAGCGGGCCATGGCCAAGGGCCTCGACATGGTCGACGCATTCCGGTCGGTCACCGGCAGCGGGTCGCGCGGCGCCAATCGCGCGCTCGAACTGGAGCACCGCAAGGCGCTCGCCGCTAACCGGACGGCCGTGCGCAAGCACACGTCACGGGTGCAGAGCCTGAAGTCGGAGATGACCGGAGGAGCCGTGGTCGCCGGGGTCGGCGGCGCGGCAGGGCTCATGGATGTTGTGACGTCCGCGACGGGCGGGTCGTTCCCCGGGCCAGCGTGGATGTGGCTCGGGAGCGCTGCTGTCGGGCTGTTCGTGTCCGTGCGCGCCCGCAGCAAGCTCCGGCACGTGGGTCCGCCGCCGATCATCATCGATCCCGTTGCCGCGCCCCCGGTGCTGCCGCGCGGCGCGGTCGGTGCTGCGGAAGTCGCCCGCTTCTCCTCCGTGCGCGTCCAGATCGTCAACATGACCCCGCAACTCGATCGCCTGTATCCGGGATCCGGCCAGGAACTGCGGCGCGCCGATCTGGAGGCCGCGGGGCCGCTGACCGCACTCTGCGAGCGACTGCTGGTTCTCGACCAGATGCAGCGCGAGCTGCCCGGCACCTCTGCCGCGACGTCGGCTGCGAAGTCCGCCGAGCAGGTGCGCAGCAGACTCGCCCAGGGCTGCGAGAAGTACGACGAGCTCCTTGCTGCGGCTGCACGCCTGCTCGCTGCTCCGGACTACGCGCGGAGCACCGAAGCGATCCTTGGCCCGGCCGTCGATGCCATGCTCGCCTACGCGCACGGACTGCAGAAGGCCGCCGAACTGTAAGGCACAAGGCACCGTGCGAGCCGACGAACCTCGACCCGCACGGTGCCTTGTTGGCCGCATCAGGCCAGATCGAACCGATCCAGCATCATGACCTTGTTCCAGACACTCACGAAGTCGCGCACGAACTTCTCCTGCGCGTCAGCGCTGGCGTAGACCTCCGCGAGCGAGCGCAGCACCGAGTTCGAGCCGAAGGCCAGATCGACCCGGCTCGCGGTCCACGTGGCCTCGCCCGTCTTGCGGTTGCTGCCCTGGAAGACCTCCTCGTCTTCGTCGATCGGACTCCACGTCGTGCCCATGTCGAGCAGGTTGATGAAGAAGTCGGTGGTCAATGCCTCCGGCCGTTCGGTGAGGACCCCAAGGGCCGTGTGGCCCGCGTTCGCGTTGAGGGCCCGCATCCCGCCCACCAGCACCGTCATCTCGGGGGCGGACAAGGTGAGCAGAGCAGCTCGCTCGACCAGCAGTTGCTCCGCCCGCGTCGGGTGTCCCTTGGCCAGGTAGTTGCGGAACCCGTCGAACGTGGGCTCAAGCACGGCAAAGGACTCCGCGTCGGTCTGCTCCTGTGAGGCATCCGTGCGCCCCGGCGTGAAGGGCACCTGCACGTCGGCGCCGGCGGCCTGAGCGGCCTTCTCGACGGCAGCGCAGCCCCCGAGCACGATCAGGTCGGCAAGGGAGATGCTCTTCCCGCCGGACTGGTCGGCGTTGAACTCCGCCTGGATGCCCTCCAAAGTGCCCAGTACCGTAGCCAACTCAGCTGGACCGTTGACCTCCCATGCCTTCTGCGGCTCCAGCCGGATGCGGGCTCCGTTGGCGCCGCCTCGCTTGTCTGTGCCGCGGAACGTGGCCGCCGACGCCCAGGCGGTCGAGACCAGCTGGGAGACCGTCAGTCCCGAGGCCAGCAGCTTGTCCTTCAGTTGGGCGATGTCCTGCGCGTCGACGAGCGCGTGATCGACAACGGGGACAGGGTCCTGCCAGATGAGCTCTTCCGCCGGGACCTCTGGGCCGAGGTAGCGCGACTTCGGGCCCATGTCGCGGTGCAGCAACTTGAACCAGGCCCGCGCGAACGCGGCGGCGAACTCTTCAGGATCGGCGAGGTAGCGACGGGAGATCGGCTCGTAGATCGGATCCACTCGCAACGCCAGGTCCGCGGTCGTCATGACCGGGGCATGCCGCTTCGAGGGATTGTGCGCATCGGGGACGGACTCTGCTGCGGCGCCGTCCTTCGGGATCCACTGCTGGGCACCCGCGGGGCTCTTGGTCAACTCCCACTCGTACGCGAACAGGGTCTCGAGGTAGCTGTTGTCCCAGGTGATGGGCGTGGCAGTCCAGGCGCCCTCCAGTCCGCTGCTGATCGTGTACTCACCTGAGCCCGTGCCGAAGGTGCTCTTCCAGCCCAAGCCCATCTGCTGAATGGGCGCCGCCTCGGGCTCTGGGCCGACGTACTCGTCCGGATCGCCCGCCCCATGCATCTTGCCGAAGGTGTGGCCGCCCGCAACGAGCGCCACGGTCTCCTCATCGTTCATGGCCATCCGGCTGAAGGTTTCGCGGATATCGCGCGCCGAAGCCATCGGATCGGGAGTGCCGTTCGGCCCCTGCGGGTTGACGTAGATCAAGCCCATCTGTACGGCGGCCAGGGGGTTCTCAAGGTCGCGGTCGCCGCTGTAACGCTTGTCCCCGAGCCACTCGGCCTCGGTACCCCAGTAGGTGTCGTCGGGCTCCCAGACGTCCGCGCGCCCGCCGCCGAAGCCGAAGGTGGCGAAGCCCATCGACTCCAGGGCGACGTTTCCGGTGAGGATGAGAAGGTCGGCCCAGGAGATCTTCTGGCCGTACTTCTGCTTGACCGGCCACAACAGCCTGCGCGCCTTGTCGAGGCTGACGTTGTCCGGCCAGCTGTTGAGCGGCGCGAAGCGCTGCATGCCAGTCCCGCCGCCGCCGCGCCCGTCGATCGTTCGGTACGTGCCCGCGGCGTGCCACGTCATGCGGATGAAGAAGGGGCCGTAGTGCCCATAGTCAGCCGGCCACCACTCCTGCGAGTCCGTCATCAGCGCGCGGAGGTCGGTCTTGACGGCGGCGAGGTCGAGGGTCGCGAACTCCGCGGCATAGTCGAAATCTGCGCCCATCGGGTCGGCTGCGGGCTGGTTCGGCTGGAGAACCCTGAGGTTCAACTGGTTCGGCCACCAGTCCCGGTTCTGCGTACCGCCCGTCTCCTGCCCATGCATCGGGCACTTGCTCTCGTCGTCCATCGTGACCTCTCCTGTGGTTAGCGCCTGGAAGTCAGGCAAGGGAACTATTCGTGTCAAGCGAATCGTGAGCCTCCGCAAGGCAGTCGGGGCAGCGGCCCCAGTAGGCGACCTCAGCCTCGTCGATCTCGTAGCCCATGTCGTCCACTGCGGTTAGGCACGGTGCGGAGCCCACAGCGCAGTCGATATCGACGACGCGACCGCAGCGGCGACAGATCAAGTGGTGGTGGTTGTCGCTGACCCGGTCCTCGAAGCGGGCCGGCGAGCCGACAGGCTGGATGCGTCGAAGCAGGCCAACGTCAACGAGTACCGCGAGTGCGTCGTACACCGATTGCCGGGAGATGGCGCCGATCTCGGCCCGGGCGACATCGGTCACTAGGTCCGCGCTGCAGTGCGGGTGCGCCGACACCGCTCGCAGGACCGCCAATCGTTGTGCGGTGACCTGGACACCGTGCTGGCGCAGGAGGTCAGCCGGGTCTGCAGGCACGTACCGACTGTAGTGGGCGATTTTGGACTGGGTCAAACAATGGACTCCCTGTAAGACACCCCGCTCCGCTCACCAACTCCTCCGGTGAAGTCGACACCCCGCGCTCGTCTGAGTTCTGGACTCACAGGATCGCGCCACCGATCTCACGGCCTTCTCCCAGGCGCACCGGACACAGCCGTGATCGAACACGCGCAGTTCGTAGCCCCCAGTTTCCCCGCCTCTTCTGCCGAGGGCCTAAGCCCCAGCCGGTAAACGGCACAGCCCGGCATCGTTAAGCCGGGGTAAGGGGCAGTCGTACGACTCCCCCTCAAATTGGTTGCGACACAAGCACTATGGCGACTACGACCAACCCTGGGCGATGGTTGCGATGCCCGGACAGACCGGGCCCGACCGAGAGGAAACACCATGACGCTGTCCCGTACCACCCGCGTAGTTGCCGCCACCCTCGTTGCCGTCGGCCTGGCCGCGGCCACCCCGTCGATCGCCTTCGCCAAGAATGGCGCCGACAACCCGGCCGGCCACAACGTCAACGACGTCCGCGGCGGCCACGGCGCCGACAACGGCCCCGGCCACAAGTAGTCCGAACAGCTTTCCCCGCACGAACACCCTGCACCAACACCCCGCACCAACACCCCGCACCAACACCCCGCCGAGTGGGCAGTTGTGGCTGGTTTCCGCCAAGGAATCCCAGCCACAACTGCCCACTCGCGTCTAGGAGGCATCGGACGGTCGGGCGTCACTTCGTGGGACAGGACTCCGGACCGGCGGGAGTGACGACGAAGTCGAAGGTGTCCGTGCTCTCGGCGCGGGTGCGCTGCTTGCCGCGGGCATAGCCGGTGGCGGTGCCGCTCGTCTTGATCCTCATCTTGAACTTGCTGTTCCACGCGGTCAGCTTCGAGACAGCCGGGCCATCGAAGCGCACCCCTCCAGGGAGGCCGACCGCCTTGAGCTCGCCCCTGTCGGTGCCGGTGGTCTTGGTCGAGTTTCCGGTGTCCTGCGGATCCAGCTCGACGGGGTAGGTGAACTTGATGACACCGCCGCCCTTCAGCTGCGGGATCCCCTCGAGCGTGTAGGTGATCACCCACGGGCCGGCCGCGCTACCGCAGCTCTTGCCGAAGAAGCTGTACGGACCCTGCGGCCCGCCGATGGTCCAGCCGCGCTGCACGACGGTGTCGAACGGCACCTCCGCCTTGCCCACGCCGCGAAGGGAGCGAGCCTCCAGCGACACCGTCGCACGCTCGTCCTCCTTGTCGGGTGCCACGTAAGCGAACGTGGCGTCGGCAGGCACCGGACTGCCAGCGGGGTTAAGCGAGGAGCCGCCGTTCAACTTCCCGGTGACCGTCCCGCCGGTCGGCTTGCCATCGACCTTGCTGCGCGGCTGCGCGGAGATCGACACAGCCGTGGACGGCTTCAGGCCCTTTGTCTTCGCCGGGTTCGTCGGCGTGTTCAGGGTTACGCAGCGACCCGACTCGATGCTCTTCCTAATCGCATCAATGAGGTTCTGGACGACCATCAGCTCCGTCATCTGCCCCAGGTTCGCCCACTGCTGGCCGTCCACTGCAGTGCCAGGCGCCGCGTTGGCGCCACGCGTGGCAGCAGTGATCTCTCCACCGACCGTCGTGGTGGTGGACGTCACGTCCGCGACCTGGCCACGCGCACCGGATGACGCGCGTGTGTTGGAGGTCGTCTCGTAACCGACGATGGCCGCACTTTCGTCGACGAGGCCTTGGAGGTCGATGGAGACGGTCGACGACGAATTGCCGCCACCGTTGTCACTCGCTCCGTTGGTTTCGAGCGACACCTTCGCCGTGAAACGTCCGCCGACATCGGGGCACGGATTGATGTCACCCTTGAGGCGCAGGCTGCCCGCGAGCCCCTTCTCCTTCGACGTCATCGTCCAGTCGATCGTCGCATTGCCGGACGTGCCGCCGACCGTCAACTCGCTGGTCCCACTGGTGGATGAGTCTTTCGTCGTATTCGATGCCGCCGGCGCTCCAGCCTTCATTCCGTCCGTCGCGTTGAGCGCGGCGGAGACGGCAATCCCTGATATCACCCAACCGGCGAATGTCATGCCACCGAAACCGCCGTCAGCAGCACGGACCGGCCCTGCGCCGAACTTGCCGAAGTTGGGGTCGCCCGCGTAAGCCCGTGCCTGTGTGATCAGTGCGGCGGTCATGGCGTTGTAGGCCGCGGCGTCGGACTTGGGCAGCAGAGCGAGTTCGGCAGCGCTGCTCGTCGCGGCCAGCTGGGACTCCTGGTCGGCGGGCGGGAGCGCGGCGAAAGCCGCGGCCTGAGCGGCCACTTCGTCGAGGGGCGCCGCGCTCGTGGCCACGGAGTTGTTCGATGACGGCGCGGTTGTTGCGCTTGATGGGCCGCTGGACGCCCCCGACGAGCAACCGGCCAGGAGGACCGCTCCGGCCGCCACCCCGATGATGCCGATGCGAATGCCCTGCTGCCCCATGCCGGTCCTCTCATGAATTCTGCGACGACCTCCCGGTGTGGGCGCAGTCATCCTTGCCCACCACCCCCAAGGCGACGACATCGGCCGCTGCCACCACGCTGAGTGGGCAGTTGTAGCTGACGTCGGGGCTAGATGACGGCGGTGCGGATCCAGGGGTCCTTGAGCTCCACCATCAACGACTCCAACGCCAGTTGCGGCGCCACACTCGCCTCAATCTGCAGGCGCGTGTAGGCGAGGGCCTGCAGTCGGCGGCCGGTGTCGTTGGCCGTGGATCGCGATGCCAACTGGGCCAGCTGCGGTCGCATCTCCTCGTTGATCAGGGTGACGTCGCTGTCGAACTGGATGGCGAGCACATCGCGGTACAGGCCCATCAGGTCCAGGAGCGCTCGATCGACCTGATCACGAATGGTCCGCGTCCGGCGCGTCTTCTGCTTCTTAACCAGTTCCTTCGTGGCTGCCGCGGAGAGCCGCTTGATGTTGCTGCGCATCGCTCCCTCGCCTGCACCGAACTGCGCACCGAGGTTGGCGTTCTCGGCATCGTCGATCGGATCGGTGATGGCCTTCGCGTCCTCCTCCGCGGCACCGAGCAGGCTCGCCGCATTGGTGAAGCACGCGGGCACGTCGTAGAGATGAAACGGGATGCGCATGACCTCCTGCCGCCGCAGCCGCGCATGCTCGTCCCTCGCGAGCGCCCGCGCGCGACCGATATGACCCTGCGACGTGCGCGCCGCGAAGGATGCCATCGCGACGTCGACGCCATAGTTGTCGATGAGCAACTGCGCCACGTCGGCCGTCGACGGTGTGCGCAACGGGACGTGCCGCGTCCGCGACTGGATCGTCGGAAGGACGTCCTCAACGCTCGGTGCGCACAGCACCCACACCGTGTGCGGGGGCGGCTCCTCCAGCGACTTCAGCAGCACGTTCACAGCGGTGTCGGTCAGCCGGTCGGCGTCCTCCATGACGATGACATGCCAGTGACTCTTGATCGGTGACATCTCCGACTTGAGCACCAGGTCGCGCGCATCATCGGTCTTGTAGCTCAGCGTGTCAGTGGAGACGACGTTGACGTCCGGATGTCCACCGAGAGGTGCCGTGCGGCACGCCTCACACACTCCGCAGCCATCCTCCGGGCACACCAGGGCGGCAGCGAACGACGTTGCGGCGGTTGACCTGCCGGAGCCGGGCGGGCCGGTGATCAACCACGCGTGCGTCATCGCAGGGCCGTGCTCGCCCATGACGATCTTCCCCGCATCCGCTACCGCGTGCGACAGCTCGTCCACGACGTGCTGCTGGCCCACCAGCCGGTCCCAGATGCCGTTCATCGTGCGCGATCCAGCTCCAGCCGAACCCGCTCGAGGATGTCAGCGGCGAGCTCCTCGGGTGAACGGGTCGCGTCCAGCACGAGATACCGCTCCGGCTCGTCGGCCGCGATCACGCGGAATGCGTCGCGAACCCGCTGGTGGTACGCAAGCGGCTCTGCCTCCAGCCGGTCGGGGTCGGACACCCGCGAGAGTCCCACCTCGGGATCGATGTCGAGCAGGACCGTCAAGTTCGGCAGGAGCCCTCGGGTCGCCCACAGGCTCAGGTCGCGCACGTGCTGGGATCCCAGGTCGCGGCCGTGGCCCTGGTAGGCGACGGACGAGTCGAGGTATCGATCGCAGATGACGATGTCGCCGCGCTCGAGCGCCGGCCGGATGACACGCGCCACGTGCTCGCCGCGGGAAGCTGCGAAGAGCAGCGCCTCTGCACGCGGGTCGAGCCCGGCGAACTCTGGACTGAGAACCACGTGCCGCATCGCCTCGCCGGCCGGCGTTCCACCCGGCTCGCGGGTACGAACGATGGTGAGGCCGAGACCACTGAGTGCATCGGCGAGCAGTCGCTCCTGCGTCGACTTGCCCGCACCCTCGCCTCCTTCGAACGCGATGAAGAAGCCGCGAGCGTCCGGCATGGTCAGCGCGATCCGGCCGCTGCGGTCTTCTTGGCCGCCGTCTTCTTCGCTGCGGTCTTCTTCGCTGCGGTCTTCTTGGCCGCCGTCTTCTTCGCCGCACCGCGCTTGACGACACGACGGGTCGTCTTCTTCGGCGCCCCGCCCTCGAGCGACTCCTTCAGGCGACGCTCGGACAGCAGGTCACTGGCCCGCTCGACCGAGATGGTCGCCGGATCATCGGCCGTGCGCAGGGACGCGTTGGTCTCGCCGTCAGTGACGTACGGTCCGAATCGGCCGTCCTTGATGACCATGTGCTTGCCGGTGGTCGGGTCGTTGCCGAGCTCGCGCAGTGGCGGCTTGGCCTGACCCTGTCCGCGACGCTGCTTCGGCTGGGCGAAGATCGCCAGCGCCTCGTCGAGGGTCACCGTGAAGATCTGCTCCTCGCCGGTGAGCGAGCGCGAGTCCTTCTCCTTGGTGAGGTAGGGACCGTAGCGACCGTTCTGCGCCAGGATCTCGATGCCGTCGGCTGGGTCGGTGCCGACGACGCGCGGCAGGCTCAGCAGCCGCAGCGCCTCTTCGAGCGTGACGGTCGACGGCGTCATCGAGGCGAACAGTGACGCGGTACGAGGCTTCGCCGACTTCGGCGATCCCTCCGGCAGCACCTCGGTGACGTAAGGCCCGTAGCGACCGGACTTGGACAGCACCGTGAGGCCCGTGTCGGGATCAACGCCGAGCTCACGGTCACCCGAGGGCTCGCTCAGCAGCTTCTCGGCCATCTCGGCGGTGAGTTCATCGGGTGCGAGGTCGATCGGGATGTTGGCCCGCTCCTCGCCGCGCTCCACGTAGGCGCCGTAGCGACCGACGCGCAGGACGGCATCGGTGCCCGCGATCGGCGTGGTGGCGATGCCGCGGGCATCGATCGCGCCGAGGTCCTCGGTGAGCGGCTTCACCCCTGGGAAGTCACCGCTGACGCTTTGTCCGCCGCGCCAGAACGCCTCGAGCTGCGCGACCTTGTCGGCCTCGCCGATGGAGATGAGGTCGAGGACGTCCTCCATGTTCGCGGTGAATTGGTAGTCGATGAGCGCCGTGAAGTGCTCCTCCAGCAAACGCACGACCGAGAACGCGGTGAAGGACGGCACGAGGGCGGAGCCCTTCTTCCACACGTAGCCGCGGTCGATGATCGTCGACATGATCGACGCGTACGTCGACGGGCGCCCGATGCCGAGCTCCTCGAGCTTGGCGACCAGCTTCGCCTCGGTGTAGCGCGGCGGCGGCGACGTGATGTGCCCGATCGGATCGAGCGACGTGGCGGTGACCGACTGCCCCTCGCGAAGGTCGGGCAGCTCGCGCTCGCGGTCGTCGTCAGCGTCGCCGTTGGTCGGCTCCTCGGCAATGTCCTTGAGCGCCGCCAGGAATCCGGGGAAGACGATGACGGTGCCGGACGCGGTGAACTCGGCATCCCGGCCGTTGGCGGCGAGCGCGCCGAGCTTGACGGTCGTGGTGGCAACGCGGGCGTTGGCCATCTGCGAGGCGACAGTGCGCTTCCAGATGAGGTCGTACAACGCGAACTCGTCGGGATTCAGCTCGCGCGAGACCTCGCCCGGCGTGCGGAAGGAGTCACCGGCGGGTCGGATCGCCTCGTGCGCCTCCTGGGCGTTCTTGACCTTGCTCGGGTAGACGCGGGGACGGTCGGCGACGTACTCCGGCCCGTACAGCTCGCGGGCCTGGGTGCGGGCCGCGTTCAAGGCCTGCTCGGACAGGTTCACCGAGTCGGTACGCATGTAGGTGATGTAGCCGTTCTCGTACAGCGACTGCGCGACCCGCATCGTGCGCTGGCTGCCCCACCGCAGGCGACTGGATGCCTCCTGCTGGAGCGTCGAGGTGATGAAGGGCGCCTTCGGCTGCCGCTGGCCGGGCTTCTGCACGACCGAGCGGACGGTGAACGAGGCACCAGCAAGCCCCGAGGCGAGCTCGCGGGCCGTCGACTCGTCGAGCAGGACGACAGTGTCCTTCTTCAGCGCACCCTGCTGTGTGAAGTCGCCACCGCCGGCCACGCGGACACCATCGACGGACGACAGCTTCGCGTCGAAGCCGTCCGGGGTGAACGTGCCGACGAGGTCCCAGTAGCCAGCCGCGCGGAAGGCGATGCGCTCGCGCTCACGGTCGACGACGAGGCGGACCGCCACCGACTGCACGCGGCCTGCCGACTTCGCCTCGCGGCCGATCTTCTTCCACAGCACCTCGGACACCGGGTATCCGTAGAGGCGGTCGACGATGCGACGGGTCTCCTGCGCCTGGACGAGCTGCATGTCGAGATCGCGTGTGTTGGCCACTGCCTCGCGGATCGCCTCGGGGGTGATCTCGTTGAAGACCATGCGCTGAACGGGAACCTTCGGGCGAAGGACCTCCAAGAGGTGCCAGGCGATCGCCTCACCCTCGCGGTCCTCGTCCGTGGCGAGCAGGAGTTCGTCCGCGTCCTTGAGCGCCCTCTTCAGGTCCGCGATGGTCTTCTTCTTGGACTCATGCACCACGTAGTGCGCCTCGAAGTCGTGGTCGACGTCGACGGCGAGCTTGGCCCAGGGCTTCTTGCGGTCGGCCTCGGGCAGTTCGGAGGCCTTGGAGGCAAGGTCGCGGACGTGACCGACCGAGGCCATGACGGTGTAGTCAGGGCCGAGGTAGCCGGCGATCTTCTTCGCCTTGGCGGGCGATTCGACGATCACCAGGGTCTTGTCTGCCACGTGTGTGCCACTCCCATCGGTCGACGGTGTCGGGGGTTACCGCTCTTCGGGCCGGAGTCTGACGGTATGACAACCGGTTCTGTCAACTCCAACCCGCCCCCGGCACGGCCTGGCCGAGGCCGGTCCCCCTAGGGGACCGAAGCAGAACCCCCTGTCCCGCATGTCGGGACAGGGGGTTCAACGGGTCTTTTCAGGCCGAGATCTCTACAGGCATCTCGCCGACCGCCACCGGGCGACGCTTCGAGATGATCACCGAGGCCACGACGATGAGGATGGCCACGATGGCGATCGCCCAGCGCAGCGGCGCGTTGGCCCGCTCCCCGATGCTCATGCCCACGACCATCGGGGCTACCAGCAGGGCCACGAGGTTCATGACCTTGATCAGCGGGTTGATGGCCGGGCCGGCGGTGTCCTTGAACGGGTCGCCGACCGTGTCGCCGATGACCGTGGCCGAGTGCGCCTCGGAGCCCTTGCCGCCGAAGTTGCCGTCCTCGACGAACTTCTTGGCGTTGTCCCACGCGCCGCCCGAGTTCGACAAGAACACGGCCATGAGGACGCCGGTGGCGATGGTGCCGGCGAGGTACGCGCCCAGCGGCCCGATGCCCAGGCTCATGCCCACCGCGATCGGGGTGAGGACGGCCAGCAGGCCCGGGGTCACCAGTTCGCGCAGGGAGTCGCGCGTGACGATGTCGACGACCTTGCCGTACTCCGGCTTCTCGGTGTAATCCATGATCCCCGGGTGGTCGCGGAACTGGCGACGCACCTCGAAGATCACTGCGCCCGCCGCACGAGACACGGCGTTGATGGCCAGGCCGGAGAAGTAGAAGACCACGGCAGCGCCGATGATCAGGCCGACAAGGTTCGACGGGTTCGCGACGTCGAGGACGCCGGTGTACTGCAGCGACTCCTGGATCGTGTTGATGCCCTCCGGGAGACCGCCACTGGCCCGCGTCGCCTCGACGACCGCGTCGCGGAATGCACCGAACAGCGCGGTGGCCGCAAGCACGGCGGTGGCGATCGCGATGCCCTTGGTGATGGCCTTGGTGGAGTTGCCGACGGCGTCGAGACGCGTGAGCACCTGGGCGCCCTCGCCGTGCACGTCGCCGGACATCTCCGCGATGCCCTGCGCGTTGTCGGAGACCGGGCCGAAGGTGTCCATCGAGACGATGACGCCGACGGTGGTCAGCAGGCCGGTGCCGGCCAGCGCGATGGCGAACAGCGAAAGGATGACCGAGCCACCGCCGAGCAGGAAGGCGGCGTAGACAGCGGCGCCGATGAGCAGCGCCGAGTACACCGCCGACTCCAGACCGATCGAGATGCCCGCAAGGATGACGGTCGCCGAGCCGGTGAGCGAGCTCTTGGCGACGTCGTCGACCGGTCGACGGTTGGTCTCGGTGAAGTACGCAGTCAGCTGCTGGATGAGCGCAGCGAGCAGGATGCCGATCAGTACCGAGCCGATCGCGAATACACGCGGGTTGAAGGTGCTGATCTGGACGCCAAGGCCGAGGTTGTCGGTGATGACGCCCTTGAAGTCGAGCATCTTGGCGGGCAGCAGCCAGAAGGTGGCGATGGTCACGAGTACCGCGGAGATCACTGCGGAGATGAAGAAGCCGCGGTTGATCGCCGACATGCCCGAGCGATCGTTCGCGCGCGGCGACACGGCGAAGATGCCGATCACCGCGGTGATGACGCCGATGGCGGGGACCACGAGCGGGAAGACCAGGCCGATGTCGCCGAAGGCGACCTTGCCGAGGATCAGTGCCGCGACGAGGGTGACCGCGTAGGACTCGAAGAGGTCGGCGGCCATGCCGGCGCAGTCGCCCACGTTGTCACCGACGTTGTCGGCGATGGTGGCGGCGTTGCGCGGGTCGTCCTCGGGGATGCCCTGCTCGACCTTGCCGACGAGGTCGGCGCCGACGTCAGCAGCCTTGGTGAAGATGCCGCCGCCGACACGCATGAACATGGCGAGGAGCGCTGCCCCGAAGCCGAAGCCCTCGAGCACCTTGGGCGCATCGCCCTTGTAGAGGATGACGACGAGTGCGGCGCCGAACAGGCCCAGGCCGACGGTGAACATGCCCGCCACGCCGCCGGTGCGGAACGCGATCTTCATCGCCTTCTGCTCGCCACCCTCTTCACGCGCTGCAGCCGCGACGCGGACGTTGCCACGCACCGCGAGCCACATGCCCATGTAGCCGGTGATCGCGGAGAACACCGCGCCCACCAGGAAGAAGATGCTGCGGCCGATGCGCTCGCTGTTGGAGTCGGCGGGCAGGAGGAAGAGCAGGAAGAAGACGATGACCGCGAACACGGACAACGTCTTGAACTGCCGGTTGAGGTAGGCGGCTGCGCCTTCCTGAACGGCGCCGGCGATCTCCTTCATGCTGTCGGTGCCTTCATCGGCCGCGAGCACCTGGCGCACCAGTACGGCGGCGACGCCGAGGGCGGCCAGCCCGATCAGGGCAACAACGATGACGATCGTGGCGTTGTTGCCGCTCAACTCGACCATGGGTCTCCTCCTGCATGGGCACGCCGACTGGGCGGGCCGAATCACGGGCCTGCAACGCCGGGTTCGGCCCGAACCGTTGCAGTGCCGGGGAGTCTACGCAGGCCCGGCCGAAGACCCCTGCCTGCCCCGGGATGTCAGCCCTTACACGAATGTGACGTTGCTCACCGGGAAGAGGAACCCGACATTTCGGCGGCGAAACAGCCCGTCAACGGAAGTCGGTCATGGGTCGGCAGGAGGGCGATCCTGCGCATCCGACGGCCAATGTGCATGAGTTCGTCGAGCCGCTCCAGCGAGGAGTCCAGGACCACGGCGTCGGCTGCCTCTGCCATCACGTCGTTGTTCTTGCCGAATGCGACACCGACCGTCGCCGCCAGCGTGGTCTCCTGCCGGACGATCTCGAGCTTGCGCTCCGGTGATACCGATGACAACGACATCCCTGGCGAGCGGTATCGCAACCAACGTGGCAATGGCGATGCGCCCGTACGTCGACCCCGCGAAGGCTTCGAGACAAAGGCGCAGTCCCCCATGACTGGCCATGGCGTCAGCCGCCGGCAACTGCCTCGTCGAGCGTCGCGTGCAGGGGGATCACCGCGTCGAGCCCCGTCAGTTTGAAGACCTTGAGCACCCGGGGCTTGCTGACCACCACGTCGAGACGGCCATTGACCTCACGCACGTGCTTCAACGTCGCAACGAGGACTCCGAGCGCGGACGAGTCGATGAAGTCGACCTCCGTGAGGTCGATGACCAGCGAGGCGCCGTGGACCGCGGTGATGGGGTCGAGTTCGGCCTGAAGCGCCGGGGCGGAGTGCGAGTCAAGTTCGCCGGTGACCGCGACGATCGTCCGGTCGCCCGACATCCGCGAAGAGATTGAGAACTCCACACACCTACTGTGGCACAGCCGGTCAGGGGGTCGCCTCACAATGGAGCCGTGCAGGAGACCACGGGCAGTGAACTGCTCGACCGGCTCGCCTATGGCCGCGACGGTCGACTGGTGCACGTCCACCGCGTGCCGGAACGAATCGCCGGGCTGGCGGAGTGGCCCACCTGGCTCCCGCCGGACGTTGTCGAGGCCTATTCGGCCCGTGGCATCGCGACCCCGTGGCGTCATCAGGTGGTCGCGGCCGAGCACCTGCGCGACGGGGAGCACGTGGCGATCGCTACCGGGACCGCGTCCGGCAAGAGCGTCGCGTTCGGGATGCCCGCCCTGGCGAGCATCAAGGAGGGCACGACGGCGCCGGATGGACGCGGCTCGACTGTCCTCTATATATCGCCCACGAAAGCGCTGGCCAATGACCAGTTGCGCGCCCTGGCTGCGCTGGACCTGCCGTGGCTGCGGCCAGCGACCTACGACGGCGACACCCCGGCCGAGGAGCGCACGTGGGTGCGCCAGGACGGCAACTACGTGCTCACCAACCCCGACCTCCTGCACCACTCGATGCTCCCCGGTCACGAGAAGTGGGCATCCTTCCTGCGCCGGCTCCGCCTGGTGGTGGTCGACGAGGCGCACACGTATCGCGGTGTGCTCGGCGCGCACGTGTCGCTCGTCCTTCGTCGGCTTCGTCGCGTCTGCGAGCACTATGGCTCGTCACCGGTGTTCGCGATCGCGTCGGCGACGATGGCCAATCCCGCGCAAGCCGCTGAACGGCTCATCGCCGCACCTGCGGTGCCTGTCACCGACGACACTTCGCCACGACCCGGGCTCACGATGGCGTTCTGGGAGCCGCCACTGTCCGAGGCGCCGGCCGCGCGCGGCGAGGACCGACGTCGTAGCACGCTGCTGGAGACCGCCGACCTGCTGGCTGACTGCGTCGTCGAGGGGCGGCAGGCGCTGGCGTTCATCCGCAGCCGGCGCGGTGCCGAGACCACTGCGCTCATGACACGCGACCTGCTCGTCGACGTCGATCCCGCACTCGCTGAGGGCGTCGCCGCGTACCGCGGCGGCTACCTGCCCGAGGAGCGACGCGAGCTCGAACGCCAACTGCGCGCCGGCGAGATCCGCGCACTGGCAACGACGAGTGCGTTGGAGATGGGGATCGACGTGAGCGGCCTCGACGTCGTCATCACCGCGGGCTGGCCGGGCACGCGCGCGAGCCTGTGGCAGCAGTTCGGACGGGCCGGTCGGGCCGGCGTGCCGGCCGTCGGCATCTTCGTCGCACGCGACGACCCGCTCGACTCATACCTCGTCCACCATCCCGCCGTCATCACCGACAACGACGTTGAGGCCAGCGTCTTCGACCCCACCAACCCCTACGTGCTCGCACCGCACCTGTGCGCGGCGGCTGCGGAGGTGCCGCTCACCGAGATGGATCTCACGACGTGGTTCGGCCCGCGGTCACGCGAGGTGATCGACGACCTGGTCGCGACGGGACTGCTCCGGCATCGCCCAACCGGCTGGTTCTGGACGCGACGCGAGCGGGCCAGCGACCTCACCGACCTGCGCGGCAGCGGTGGCGCACCGGTGCGCGTGGTCGAGGACGGCACGGGACGACTGCTCGGCACCGTCGATCGCGCCGCGGCAGCATCGACGGTTCACCGCGGGGCCGTGTACGTGCATCAGGGCGTGACGCATGTCGTGACGGCCCTCGATCTCGAGGACTCCGTGGCCACAGTCGTCGAGGAACTCGTCGACTACTCGACTATCGCTCGGTCCGTCAGCGACATCAGGATCGTCGACGTCACGGAGGTGCAGCGGCACCGCGAGTTGGGCGTGTACTTCGGGACCGTCGACGTCCGTTCGCAGGTCGTCTCCTTCCAGCGACGCAGGCCGAACGGCGAGTCGCTCGGTGATGAACCTCTTGACCTGCCGGTGCAGGAACTTCGCACTGCCGCGGTGTGGTGGACCCTGCCGGAGTCGGTGCTGGCGGACGCGGGCATCGCACCGCTCGACATCCCCGGCGCCGCTCACGCCGCTGAGCACGCCGCCATCGGCCTGCTGCCCCTGTTCGCCACGTGCGACCGATGGGACCTCGGGGGTGTGTCGACCGCGCTGCATCCGGACACCGGCGAGCCGACGATCTTCGTGTACGACGGCTACCCGGGCGGCGCCGGCTTCGCCGAGCACGGCTATCGCACGCTCGACGCCTGGCTCGCCGCAACCCGCACGGCGATCGTCGACTGCGAATGCGCCGACGGCTGCCCGTCGTGCATCCAGTCGCCCAAGTGCGGCAACGGCAACAACCCGCTCGACAAGGCTCGGGCCGTCGTCCTGCTCGACCTCGTGCTGGCGCGCGTCAGCCGTTCTGCCTGACCGCGCCGGTCGACGGCCAGGTGCTTGCCTGCGGCGGGCCTGCGCGGGCCACGCCGACGACCTCGGGCGGGCTGCTGCCCAGCAGGGTGAACAGTCGAACAACGAGCGGCGGTGCGGGGCGGCTGACCCGTACGACCACGTCGGGACCGTCCAACGCGCAGTCGACAAGTGCGGTGCCGTTCGCGACAGCGAGTCGACGGGCCTCGTCACATGCGTCGCCGAGTGCCTGCGCGCCAGCCAGCGCGGCGACGTCGGCCGCCGACGCGACGTGCTGCCGCACGAGCCCCTGCTGCGCGACGGCAGCAGCGATCAGCCCGGCGGTCATGATCAGCACGACGAGCGCCAGCGCCCACACCAGGGCGGCCCCGTCGTCTCCTCGCCGACGCGACTGCCCGCGAGGAGGCGCCGCGCCTTCGAACGAGTCCTTCACATCCACTCCTTAGGGATGGCCACGCGCTGTGTGATCGTCACCGGGATCCCGGCCAGCAGCGGGATCGGTGCACGGACCACGTCGGTGATGACCACCACCGCCTCGTCGCCGCTGGTCTCCAGTTGCGCGGTCGCACCGGGGACCGATGCCGTGGCCCTGGCCACCGCATCGTCGACTGATTCGCCGCGCGCGATGCCTCGCGCCGCCGACCGCGCGGCATCACCGAGTGACAGGCTCGCCGATGCCACCGTCAGCGCCCACGCAAGGCCGACGGCCACGAACGCGAGCAGCGGGATGCTGAGTGCGGTCTCGAGGAGCACCATGCCCGCGTCGCGTTCACTGGATGCGGCGCTGCGCGGTGGGAGGGGCCACCTTCTTCCTCCCACCGCAGCACGCTCCGTGGTGCGTCCGATCATCAGCCGAACAGCGACTGGAACGCCTGCTTGAGCACTCCCCAGATCAGGTCGCGCACCTCAGGACTGGTGAGCAGCTTGATCAGGACGCCGCCCAGCCCAGCGGCCGCCACCGTGCCGACGGCGTACTCCGCCGTGGACAGTCCGTCGTCCTGCTGGAGGACCTTGTGAATTGCCCGACGCATCGAGCCTCCCTTCGTTCACCGCATCCGCGGCGGTGTCGGCCTTCGACACCTGGCGGTTGACCGCCACCACCCACGTTCGTCGGATCGGAGGTGACGCGGCAGTGGCCGCACGATGGCTGGGGACGGGCTGCCGCGCGGTGACCCGGGTGTGGATGGCCTCAGGTGGCGATGAGCTCGCCGGCCAGTGCAGCCACGACGGGGACGACACCCAGCAGGACGAACGCAGGCAGGAAGCACGCGACCAGGGGCAGGACGGCACGCACTCCTGCGGTGCGGGCGGCCACCTCCACCACCGCACGCCGATCACGCCGCATGTCCTCGGCAATGCGCGCCAGCAACGACGACAGCGGTGCGCCCGTCCGCGACGATCGCACGACGGCCTCGGCGACCGCGCCGTACACGTCATCGCCGTCGAGTGCTGACCACGCCTCCACCGGGTCCGCCCCGAGCCCCAGCGTCGCCACGACCCTGCGAAGGACATCGCGCGAGGGCTCATCGACCGCCGCACCCACGGCCGTCAGGGCTGACTGCATCGGCGCTCCGGAAGCGAGGGTCGCCGCCAGCAGGTCCACCACCACCGGGCCCTGCCTGGCGAGGGCCTCGCCCCGGCGCCGATCCGCTCGCGACTCGAGTCGCGCAATGAACCGCGGAAGGAACACCAGGCAGCCGATCACCGCGAGGACGTTGAGCGGAGCGGGCACAGCGACCAGCGCACCCAGTGCGGCCAGCCCTGCTCCCAGCCAGGCGACGACGTCCCTGCTCAGCCGCGAGACGGGCGTCGGGGATGCGCGTGGGAGCAGCGCCGCTAGCCGAGGATCGGCCGGCGGCGCGACCCAGAGCCAAGCGGCGGCGGCGAGCAGCGCGGCCGCCAGCACCGTCACAGCATCGCCTCGACGCCGGCGGCGATCCGCCCGGTCCACCAGGTGCCGATGACCGTCAGGGAGGAGCCCAAGACGAGGCAGCCCCACCCCGCCGTCGAGCCGAGAAGCCAACCCAACGGATCCGCGCCCATCATGACGCCGAACGCGACTCCAACCAGGGGCAGCAGCGCGAGAGTGCGCGCGGTGGCCCGGGGACCGGCCAGTTCGGCCTCGAGTTGCACCCGCACGTCCTCTGCCGCGCGTGCTGACGCGGCCAGTTGGGCGACCGACGCGGCAAGCCCCGTGCCCGACTCGATCGCGACCCGCCAGCAGGCCGCGAGTTGCAGGAGCACGGCATTCCGCTCACCGTCGATGATCAGCCCGCGCGCGACGTCGTCGCCCAAGCGCGCCGCGCCTGCGGCCGAGGGCCACACCGACGGCGAACCCCCCGCGTCGATGAGGGCGCTCGTAGGTGGCTGCCCGGCCTGCAGGTCGGCCGCCAGTGCGGCGAGGGCGTGGATGACACCGATCCGTCGCCGGGCCTGACGACGACGTGCGGCCGGGCCTATTCGCCACCAGCCTGCGACCACGACGGCGAGCCGTGGCCCCGGCGTTCGCGGAAGGGCAGTGGACGGGCCTTGCAGCCGACCGGCCCTCTCGTCTGCCCACCGCGGCGTGATCACCCAGGCCGCCCATGCAGCAAGCAGTGCGGCGACCACAACGGCGATCACTGCAGGCCGAGCCGGTTGCGAAGCTGGCTGGCCGCCTCGGCGGCGACCAGCGACTGGCCAACACGAGCAAGCGCAGGGACACTGCGCACGAACCCGTCGGGGTCGCGCCGAAGGACGTGGACACCTCCGACGCGACGCACGCCGTCACGCCCGCGTTCGAGATGGACGACCGCGTCGATGCCGGCACCCACCAACGCATGCACGGCAAGGCGGTCCAGACCAGCCATGAGCCCGAGTGCCTCCAATCGAGCCGGAACATCGGCAGCGGAGTTGGCGTGCAGGGTCGCGCACCCGCCCTCGTGGCCGGTGTTGAGCGCTGCGAGGAGATCGACCACCTCCGCACCTCGCACCTCGCCGACCACGACTCGGTCGGGGCGCATGCGCAGCGACTGCCGTACAAGATCGCGCAGGGTCACGACGCCGGCGCCCTCGACGTTGGATGTGCGCGCCTGCAGGCGCACGGCATGGGGATGCTGCGGATCGAGTTCGGAGGAGTCCTCGACGATGACGATGCGCTCGTCGCCCGGCACCAGGGCGAGCAAGGTGGACAGGATCGTGGTCTTGCCCGAGCCGGTGCCGCCGGAGATGAGGAACGCCAGCCGCGCATCGATGATCGCCCGCAGCCAACGCGCTCCCTCGTCGTCGATCGAGCCGGCGCGGACGAGGTCGTCGAGGGTGAACCCCGCGCGCCGAGGGACCCGGAGCGAGATGAGCGTGCTGGCCGTGGCGATCGGCTGCAGCACGCAGTGCAGTCGCACGCCGTCGGGGAGTCGCGCGTCGACGTAGGGGCTGGCCTCGTCGAGCCGCCGCCCCGCCTGCGCCGCCAGCCGCTGGGCCAGTCGTCGAACGTCGGCAGCCGACGCGAACCGCACGTCTGCCCTGATCAGACCCGCGCCCCTGTCGACCCAGACCTCGCTCGGCCCGTTGACCAGGACGTCGGTGACGCTGCGGTCGCGCAGCAGTGGCTCGAGTGGGCCAGCGCCGATGAGGTCCTGACGCAACGACGCGACGAGGTCCAGGACGGCATCGTCGCCGAGCACCAGCCCCTCCGCGCGGAGCGCGGCCATCACCCGCGCGGGTGTGGCCTCCGCTTGGTGCGCGACCAGTCGTGCGCGCACGCGCTCGAGCAGCGGGGTGCTCACGCCGCGCGATCCACTCCCGTGGCAAGCAGCCGCAAGGCGGCGGCGCAGGCCTTGCCGTATGCGTCGCCGACGGTCGGCGGCTCGCCGTCGTCGGCGACGC
>Ga0194057_10000190_pt1 | contig 31041 bp, 22 predicted proteins | sample SepL4415m_MetaG_FD_155474 | JGI IMG/M metagenome (GOLD analysis project Ga0194057, IMG submission 155474) | Anoxic zone freshwater microbial communities from boreal shield lake in IISD Experimental Lakes Area, Ontario, Canada - Sep2016-L442-15m | ecosystem: Environmental > Aquatic > Freshwater... | reverse complement strand
GACAACTGACAACTGACAACTGACAACTGACAACTGACAACTGACAACTGACAACTGACAACTGACAACTGACAACTGACAACTGACAACTGACAACTGACAACTGACAACTGACAACTGACAACTGACAACTGCCTCACACTCTCTTATAAAACCAATTACTCACCAAATACTCCACCGCCAGCAGGCCGGCGAAGAGAAGGATGAGCCAAGGATAAATCTCGCGGCCGACGCGGCTGTCGTGTACGTCGCGGACGATCTGGTCGTTGCTCCGCGCGACTTGCGGTTTGAAGGGGCCAAACATATCGCTCAACTCCTGATCGGTCAGCCGGGCAAGTTGCGTCACCTGCGCCGACAGGTTGACGCTAAACCCTCGGTCGGGCGCGATTGGCTCGCCTGCGCTATGCACTTGGTAGTTCCCCACCTGCTCCACGCCACTGATCGACAACTCGGCCTTTTCCGCCGGGGGAAGGGCCGTGCTGACGCCGTCCGGCCGCGCTAACACATAGTGCCTCGGGGTCGGGTCGTCGATCGGCAACGACACGGAATTTGTGCCCGCAAGGTAGTTCAGTTGCTGCTCGCCACTGCCCACCAGATAGGACATGATCTGGTTGGCCAAGATAAGGAACGGCCATGCCCCGATCTCGGCGGACCCCGGCAACACGTTCCAGGCGTCGCGGCGGGAGACGCGGTCGGAAAACGGCGTCGACATCATGAGCACGTGCCCCGCCACTTGGCCCGCACGGATCGTTCGCTCCAGCAGTGCCGGTCGGCCGTCGTTGTAGGCGATCACCGTACTTGCGTCCGGGGCCAGATCGTCCATTCGCCAGTAACGATAGACCGGGAACTTGCTCCACGGGGTCCGCGTCGAATAGGGTGCAAACGGTTTGAGGATCGAGTGCTGGTAATTTTGTGGTGCAAGGTAGGTATTGCCTTCCTCGCGAGGCACCTGCTCCTTGACCTTGCCCGGCAGAAGCTGCTGTGCGGCGGGTGAGTTGAATGCATCGATGGGCAGTGCGTGTCGTCCGAGAAAAACTCCCACGCCATGCCCCGTGGCGGCGTAGTCGGTTAGGCGTTGCCATGCGCCCGGTTCCAGGCCGGGCGGATCGAGCAGGCAAACGGCCGCGAATTTGTCGAGCGTCTGGCTGGCAAGTTCACCATAGCCGATCACGCGGCAATCGAAACGTGCATCGTTGCGCTTCCGCATTTCCGCCGGGGCAATCGCCTCGGTCAGGTAGATGGCCGTTTCCGCCGTCGGTTGCTGTGCCACGACCAGCACGGGCCAAGGCGGGCGGACCGCGACGCTGAAGTAGCGCACATCGTCGGCCACCAGCGAGTCCTGGCTCACGATCCGCACCCGGCCTTGCTGCGTGCCCGGCTTGAGCGACGTGAGCCGGAAATCGACAGTCTGCGACTCGCCGGGCTGTAACCGTTTGATCTGCTCGCTAATTTTCTGCGGCTTACCGTCGGGCCCAAGCAGATCGAGTTCAACCAACCGTTCGCCTTCGGTGCCCAAACAGGAAATATCGGTCTGGATTTCCACGGAGCCGCCGGCCGCGACCACTTGCTGGGAAAGATGCAGGTCGCCCAGGGCGAAGTTGCTTGGTTCCGTCACGCCTACGTCGATCAGATAGAGCGAGACGCCCGCGAGTTCGTGCAAGCGATCCTGGAGTTTTGCAGACTCATCGGCCCGCCACGACGCCCGCGACAGGTCGGTAAAGACATAGATCTCTTTGACCGGCAGGTCGCTTTTTTTCAAGACCACCACAGCTTCGCTGACGATCTGGTTGAGCGACCGCGGGTGGGGGGTAATGTCCAGCTTTTCGATCCGCTGCTTACTCAAGCCGCGATCGGCGTCGAAGCTCCGCGGCACCCTACCCGAATCGAAGACCGCGATCTGGCTTTCCGGCGGCAATTGGGCCAGGAGCCAAGTACCCATTTCCTGGGCCGCTTCCAGGCGAGTCTTTTTTTCTCGCACGTATTGCATGTGTGGAGCGGCGTCGAAGATGAGTGCCGCGGCCACCGGCGATTCTTGGCTGCCCAGTCGCGACGAGAACTTGATGCTTGGCCGCGCTAGCGCAAGGGCCAGCAGGGCAATCGCCCCTGCACGGAGCAGTAGCAGCAGGAGGTGCCGTAAACGCAGCCGCCGCTGGTTGGTGTCATGCCGTTTCTGGATGAACCGCAGGGCCGGGAATTCCAGCAACTTCGGCTTCTGGCGCATGATTAAGTGCAGGATGATCGGAATCACGATCAGCCCTGCGCCAGACAGAAGTGCAAAGTTGACAAACGTCATGGAAAGGGACGAAAAGAGCCATGCCGCAGGGCTTCTACAAGTTCATTAGGACGCATCGTTAATCTCCTCCAGGATTCATTTTAATATCGAAACGAAAAGGAATCCAGGGGTGGGACGAGCCGCAGGCGCGCCCCACCAAAATCAGTCCGAAACGGAGTTGGTGGGCTCACTGTGCTCGTCCCCCTACGAAGCTCTTGAATCTGATCGAGAAATACACGGCCAACCTCAAAGTCGTCGTGCCACCCAAGCAGCAGAAGCCGAAGCCGCCAGTTAAGAAGGAGCCGGCGAAACCGCATGAGAAGCCGCACATGAGAAGCCGCATAGGATTGACAACGCCCTGTTCGGCTGCGAAAATGCGGCACATACCACCCTGGATGGGGGTTGGTGCATTAAAGAGGGTGCGAAATGCATCTTTTACGCGCCCCGCCTATAGGTTTACGTCCGCCAACCTAAAGAGTAGAATAGAAAAACTGGGTTCCCGTTCTTGGAATAGGGAGATGATTATGGGTACGTCAGCAATATCTTGGAGGCTGTGAGCCGCACCAGAACTATGGAAAAGTGCTTTTCTGACCAACCAAAAGCTCCGTCCCCGGCAATTCCGTGGTTTGTTGCCGTCGAGGGCGAACAAAAGGGCCCCTTGAGCGAAAGCGAGATTCGCCAGTGGATCGCCCAGCGAAAGATCCAGCCGGACACATTCATGCGCGAGGGGCAAAGCGGTGACTGGTTGCCTGCCATTGAACATGCCCACCTTCGCTTGCTGTTTGCGCAGCCGGCAACCCTCGTGCCACCGGTTGTCCCCGTTGTACCTTCACCGCATAGAACGGCGGAACGCAAAGCGGAACCGCTGGTTAGCACCCGATGCCGGGTAGCAGTGCGAAATCCGAAGGCCGAAAGCCTGAATTTCACACTGAAGTTGGTGCTTTTCGGCCTGCTCGGGGTTGTTGGCGCATTGCTAGTTTGGGTATGGGTTCAATACAACGACGATGGAAAGACTGCAATGGCGGTTTTCATGTTGTTTGGTTATTGGGGCGTAGCGGCCGCCGTCACCGCCATGCTTGGCGCGGCTGTCGGTTCATTCAAGAATGCGGGTTCGACAGGCGCGCTGCTGGGCGCGTTGTTTGGTCCTTTGGGCGTAATCGTGGCTTTTGCTCTCGATCAAAGGCTACAGTGCCCGAAATGCGGAAATCGGTTGGATGGCCGGCCTGAAATGTGCCTGAAGTGTCAGAGTGCGTTGTCCTACCCCGTTTCCCAGGACAAGTTGCGAAATGCTACTTTGGCAGCGGCGAAAGCCGGTGATATTGTTGGGGCACGCGCCAATGCAATGGAGATAACGGATGAATCGGAACGATCGGGGGCATTCCGCGATATTGCAGTCACGCAGGCGAACGCTGGTGATTGTACGGGTGCGAAGGCCACAGCAATGGAGATAAGGGACGAAGACGAACGATCGCAGGCATTCCGCGATATCGCCGTCGCGCAGGCAAGTGCTGGTAATTTTGTTGGGGCGTGCGACACTGCAACAATGGAGTTGAAGGACAGCTACTATGAACGATCGCAGGCATTCCGTGATATCGCCGTCGCGCAGGCGAGTGCTGGTGATTTTGTTGGGGCGTGCGCCACCGCAAGGAAGGTGGAATACGCAAGCTCGCAGGCATTATGCGATATTGCTGTCGTGCAGAAAAAGGCAGGTGATTTCGACGGCGCAAGAGCAACCGCCAAAGAGCTTCCGGAAATCCTTTGTGAAATTGTCGTCGCGCAGGCAATGGCAGGTGATCTCGCCGGCGCAAAAGTTACCGCCGCGGAAATCCGCAGCAAGCGTGTCAGGAACGAAGCCCTGCGCCAGATAGCCATCATCGAGGGGACAGCAGACGGGGGCACTGCCGCCGGATAGGCCGTCTCAATCAGGCATGGCTGACGGAAATCTGCCGATCCATTAGGCTCCTCAAACCGCAGAAACGCGGCCCAAAGCCGAAACAGAATACGAATTAAGTCATGGGTTCCTAGCCCTTTTGACGAGAGAGCCAATCACAGCACCGCGTCAAAAAGCTTCAGCCCCGAAATATCTTCAAAATCCTTGACATTGTACGTTGCCAGCGGGGCACCTAGGGCTAAGGCCGTTGCCGCGATCCAAGCATCCGCCGTTTGAAGATTTTGCCCCTTGGCATGCGACTCGGCCATCACGAGAGCCCATAAGTCGCAAAGACGCTCATTTGCTGGATGCACCGCAAAATATTGCTTCAAAAACAATTGGAACTGCGATTTGCGAGTTTGCCCCCAGTTGCGAACGATTCCCCAAAGCCGCAACTCGGCCAAAGTCATGAACGAGACCACCAGCGTCTTGCCACTCCAACTCGCGACATAAGGTTGCGCTCGTGAATCGTGTTTGAAGCAAAACGAGATGATGTCCGTATCAACGACGACGAAGTCCATTAGAATCGCTTCCGAATTTCAGAGGAATCCCGTCGCACCCCTCGCAAGAACGCGAGGAACTCATCGGCCGACTCATCCGCTGGCCAGAAGTGGGGTATCGGCGTACTCGGGTCAAATGGCAGAACCCCTTGTTCAGCAACCAAAGCACGAATGTCGGTATCTGGATCCAATTCCGGTACGAGGCCAAGCCGAGCCGGATGCTCCATGACCCAATTTCTCGCCATCGTGGCAACGGCCTCCTCGGCCGAATGAAACTCGCCGGAGACAAGGCATGCTCGAACAAGCTCTTCCGCGTCGCCTTTAATTTCAATTTGCACGATCGACCTCACTTCCACAGTGAAACTGATCTACATTACACGACCAAGCCACCCTCGTCCAATTCTATCGTCCATGCCAGCGACTCGCAATGGAATTTTGAGAACAGGAATTTTGACCACGGATAACACAGATGGCACGGATAAGGCAGGAAAACTGTGAAACCGCAAGCGGCCAGCACCAAATCGCTCCCTCTTTATCTTTCTGTCGTAATTTTGTCTTCTCTTTTCGTGTTTTTCGACTCTTTCGTGGTTCCCAATCGTTTCCCCCGATACGCTGTGCGGGAATCATCGGCGGCCGACGCAAACCTTCACTAATTCGAGGGATCCGTTCTCTGCTGTCGGATCTTCTCGGCCTGGGCAGGATTATGAGGATCGTGGAAATGGCGTAGGAAGTGGGCCGCTGCCGAATCCTCGATACCCCACTCCTGGAGAAGTTGTAGCCGCTGCGAGATGCAGATATCGTACAACTTTTGAATCTGCTCCGAGGAGAACATCGGAAACAAAGAAATGGCCGACTCCACGTCATTCTCGATGGAAAACTCGATCAGTTGCTTCAGGTGGTTGTGTGCAGTGAACATCGCTTTTTTCCCAAGATCGCCAGACGGAACACTTTTTAATTCTACCCCACATAATGTCTTTGGGAACAGTGGGGGGAACTAATTATACTGTCCGCGGTTGAGATTGTCCCAATCCATACCAGCCCGAAACGCAAGCGAGGCAACGACTTAGCAACCTCGCTCGCGCTTCGGGTTAGTGTCAATCTCAACCGCGAGCAGTATAGCAATCCAGTACTACCTGGCGTGAGCTAAATTTACCACCCCCGGTGTGGAACTTTCCTCAGAAATTACCAGGCTCCCTTGCCAACCCCCCGACCTGCGCCCTATGATATTAGGATAATACGTTTTTCAGGCTCTCCGCTAGGTTTGCGAATAATTGTGGTGCAGGCGTCTCGCCTGCCCAAGATGTTGTGGTTGAACCAGGCAGGCGAGACGCCCGCACCACAAACTTGGCGGAGAGCCGTTTTTCAGAAGCTGTTTTGATACTGGGTACGCAGGCGAAACGCCTACGCTACGGGTACGGTTTTGAAACAACTTCTCACTTTAAGGAGAGAATGCCCGTGTCTCAGGTTGAAACGAATTTGCCGAACCAAGTTGCCGACATGTCCCTGGCCGATTGGGGCCGCAAGGAAATCGAGCTGGCAGAAAACGAAATGCCCGGCCTCATGGCCCTGCGGCGGAAATACGGCCCTAGCAAACCTTTGGCGGGTGCCCACATCGCCGGTTGCCTGCACATGACGATCCAGACGGCCGTCTTGATCGAGACGCTCGTCGAACTGGGTGCCGAAGTGACCTGGACAAGCTGCAACATCTACTCGACCCAAGACCACGCCGCGGCGGCTATTGCCGCTACCGGAGTACCCGTCTTCGCCTGGAAGGGGGAGCAACTCCAAGCTTATTGGGATAATATCCTCACTCAGGTGCTCAGCTTCAAGGATGCCGAGGGGCCGAACCTACTCCTGGACGACGGCGGCGACCTCACCCTACTGGCCCATAAGGGCGTCGAATTCGAGGCCAAGGGCAAAGTACCCGACCCCAGCAAGGCCGAGCATGAAGAAGAGCGTGCCCTGCTCACCACGCTCACGCGGAGCTTGGCCGAGGATCCCAAGCGTTTTACGCGAATGGTCCCCAATATCATCGGGGTGAGCGAAGAGACCACCACCGGCGTGCATCGTCTGTACGACATGCACAACCGAGGCGCGCTTCTGTTCCCGGCGATCAACGTCAACGACTCCGTGACCAAGAGCAAGTTTGATAACCTCTACGGCTGCCGTGAGTCGCTGGCCGACGGCATCAAGCGAGCGACCGACATCATGATTGCCGGCAAGGTCGTCGTGATCTGCGGCTACGGCGACGTCGGCAAGGGGTGTGCCCATTCGATGCGGTCCTACGGTGCCCGCGTGATCATCACGGAGATCGACCCGATCTGTGCGCTCCAGGCCGCCATGGAAGGTTTTGAAGTCACGACGATCGAAGAGGCTTGTTCGCAGGGCAACATCTTCGTGACCTGCACCGGCTGCCGCGACATCATCCTCGGCCAGCACATGGAAAAGATGCCCAACGACGCCATCGTCTGCAATATCGGGCACTTTGACCTGGAGATCGACGTCAACTGGCTCAATACCAACAAAAACATCAAGAAGACGAACATCAAGCCGCTCTTGGATCGCTACACCTTCGCCGATGGCCACTCGATTCTCTTGCTGGCCGAAGGCCGATTGGTGAATCTCGGTTGTGCCACGGGCCATCCGTCGTTCGTGATGTCCAACAGTTTTACAAACCAGGTTCTAGCCCAACTTGCCCTCTGGACCGAGACGGCGAAGTATCCGTTGGGTGTGTACTGCCTGCCCAAGCATCTCGACGAAGAGGTTGCCCGATTGCACCTCGACCAGCTCGGCGTGAAGCTCACCAAGCTGACCGCCAAGCAGGCCGAATACCTGACCGTGCCCATCAACGGGCCGTTCAAGCCGGACCACTACCGGTATTAAGAGCCTGTCCAGATATTGCGTTCACGGTGCCCCTGTTTGACGAGTTCATGGTCCGGGCAATTCCCGAGTTCCAGCCGTAGCCAAAGCCTCTCTACCCTAGGATTCCCCGCGCCACAATCGCCCATGAAACTTCCCCCGGAAGGTGCTCGCTGGCTTGTATCGCTGCGTTGGATCGCCTGCGTGGTGGTCTGCTTCGTGATCTGGCTCAGTTCCTCGATTCTGCATGTGGTGCCCCAGCCGCTGCCGCTGTACATCGTTGCTCTGGCCATGGTCGTCTATAACCTGGCTTTCCGTTGGAACCAACCCGATACGGCTTCCGGTGAGGTCAATGCGGAGAATAACATCTTCCTACAGGCCGTCCTCGATCTGGCCGCCTTGACGCTCTTGGTCTATTTCTCCGACCTACCGCGCAATCCGTTTCTGTTTTTCTTCCTCTTCCACATGATCATTGCCAGTATGTATCTGCGCGGGTGGGCACCGCTGGTTCTGGCGGGCGTGGTTACCTGCACTGTGGGCGGAATCATCGTGTTGGAATACCTGCAATGGATTCCTCGCTTCGCCATCCACCTCCCCTCGGACCCGCCCGAACTGCCGCGGCTGGACCCACTGGGCCTTGCCGGGCTGTTCATTGCCTTCAGCGGGGCCTTGTGGATCACGGTTTACTTCACCACCTCGATCCGCCGCTACGTCGATCGCGCCCACGCCGCCATTCGGCAGAAGGAAAAAATGCTGGGCATCGGCCAACTCGTGGCGGGTATCGCCCATCAGATCGCCAATCCGCTGGATGGCGTGCAGAATTGCCTGCGGCGGATCGGTGAACGCGTGAAGCACGACGCCCACCTCACCGAATACGTGCAAATGATGACCGAGGCCCTCGAGCGGATCGAACGCACGGCCACTCGGGTTCAGGCATTCGCCCGACCGCGCGGCATCACGCTGCAAAGCACCGACGTCCGCATGGCGGTCGAGGCGACGCTGGAAATGCTCGGTACCACGCGCGTGGGCAATGTGCGGATCGAGCGAGAACTGGCCGACGTGCCGCCGGTCCAGGGCGATCCCTATACGCTTCAGGAAGTGCTCTTTAACCTTTGTACCAACGCCCTCGCCGCGATGCCCCAGGGTGGAAAGCTCACGCTCCGCTGCTACACGATGGGCGGTCGCGATGAGGATCAGATGGATTCCGTAGCCGCCGATGTAAGCGACACCGGCGTGGGCATTCCCCGCCTCGACTTGGAAAAGATATTCGAGCCATTCTACACCACGCGGGCCGACCGCGGAGGCACCGGCCTTGGGCTTGGTTTGTGCCGCATGTTGATTGCCGAGATGGGCGGCCGTATTGAGGTCCGCAGTGTGCTGGGCCAGGGCAGCACGTTCACCGTCGTACTCCACCCCGCGGCCCGGCCGGGGAAATCCGGCTGATTACTATACTGCCCGCGGTGGTTTAGGCGCAGCCTATCTCTTTGGAGTGCGACGGCTTGCCGTCGCTTTTCAAAACACGCCGCGAGCCGGAAAATGCCGCCTTTCGACAGAAATATGAGGAGCAGAAATAGAGGAAGAGGGGGGGAGGATTCACCGCAAAGGAACGCAGAGGAGCGCAGGGAAGAGAAACTTTCTTTTGCGCCCCTTGCGCTCTCTCGCGGTGAATCCTAATCAATTCCTTCGACGGAAATATGAGGAGCAACGGATCGTCTCGCCCGGATAGATGGCCCGTGGACGGTACGCGCATGCCGTGGGAGACACCCACCTTCAATCCATAACTTCCCCACCAGGATGTGGTGTTTTTGGCGGACAACGTGACCTCGGAAGCTCCCGGAAACGGGTGGGGAGGGCGTCGATCGCCGCCCTCCCTCCGCCCGCACACCCTTTACTCACCAGTTTCTATGGCTTACACTGAGGTCTGTTAGAAATCAAAATTCCTATATGCATTCGTAGGGATACGACATTGGCGAAACGAAAAGCGATAACGAATAACGGCGACGAAGCAAAATCCATCAGCGTCCCGTTGCGCCGCATGACGCAGGCGGAGTTGGACGCCTTCCTGGAAAAGGCAGCCGACATTCTGCGGGGCAACGTCGATCACTCCGAGTTCCGCGGATACGTTTTCGCCCTGCTCTTCTTCAAACGCATCAGCGACATATTCGAGGAAGCAGTTCGCAATCTGGCGAAGACGCTGGGTGACGAACTGGCAAACGATCCGGCGATGCAGAAGAAATCCCTGCCATTCGTGGTGCCTAGTGATTCCATGTGGGAGGCCGTCACGGTTGGAACGAGGGAGAGGACAATCACCTCGTTGCAGCTCGGCCAGTCGCTCAATGACGCCATGCTCGCCATCGAGCGAGCAAATGCGCCGAAGTTCGACGGCATCCTCACTAGCAAGATTGATTTCAACAAGACCGACGAGTTGCCTCGCGACAAGCTCGTAAGACTCAAGAATCATTTCTCAAGCCGCAAGTTCGACCGCGCCCATGTGCCGGATGACCTCTTTGGTGACGCCTACGAGTATTTGATCCGCACCTTTGCCAGTAAGGCGGGCAAAAGCTCGGGCGAGTTCTATACGCCAAAGGAAATTTCATACCTCATGTCGGAGATCATCGAGCCGGACGAGCAGCACGAGGTCTGCGACTGGGCCAGCGGCTCCGCTTCTCTACTACTCCAGTGCCGGGAATACCTGCGCCGTCACAAGAAAGACCCGAACCGCCTCTTCCTCTTTGCCCAGGAGAGCAACCTCGCCACCTACAACATCTCCCGCATCAACATGATCCTTCACGGGATCAACTCGTGGCATCCGAAGCACGGCGACAGCCTGCGCGACCCGAAGCACAAGACCAGCGACGGCAAGCTCCAGCAGTTCGACCGCGTAGTCATGAATCCCCCGTTCTCCCTTAAGGACTGGGGCTCGGACAGCTTCACCGATGGCGACCCATTCGACCGCTTCACCTACAACATGCCGCCGAACGACAATGGCGACTACGCTTGGATGCAGCACATCGCGAAATCACTCAAGCCCGCTGGCAAGGCCATCGTCGTAATGTCGCAAGGCATCCTGTTTCGCGGCCAGCCGAAGCTCACCGAGGAGGAAGACGGGCGAAACAAGAAGGCCGACGACGAATACCTCATCCGCTCTGGTTTCCTGCGGGATGACCTCATCGAGGCCGTCATCGTGCTGCCATCCGGCATCTTCTACGGCAACAACGTCCCCGCCTGCCTCGCCATCCTGAACAAGCGCAAGCCAAAAAAACGCAAGGGTCGCGTGCTCATGATCTGGGCCAGCCGCAGCTATCAGCACGCCAATCCGCAGTGCTTCCTGCGTCGCGATCATTGCCTACGCATTCTCCTGCCGTGGCGGGCGTTTGGTGACACGGCCAAGGCACTGCAAATCCTGCCCGCCGAAGGTAAGGCCATTCTTGATGAAATCGCCCACGACCGCGAACACGCGTTGAAAGAGATCAGCGATGCCTACGACGAGGTGATTGCGGTGCTGCCCGTGTTGCGAGAGGAGGCGAAAAGCCTCTCAGCGGATGGCTTCAAAGCCTGGCTGTCCAAACCTGATGCCGCTCATCCGGTCTGGGGCAAGCTCGCCAACCCGAAGCTCGACAAAGCCGCGCTCAAAGCACTAACCAAGGAAGCCAAAGACAATGCCAAGGACCGGCTAAAGATCGTGAAAGCCCAAATCAAGTCGCTGGAAAAGCTGGAGAAAGAGCGCGACGAGCGCATCGCCGAGATCAATCGCCGTGCCGACCGCGAAACGACACAGGTCCAGGAAACCATCGCCGATCTGCAACGCATCTGCGCCGATCCCGATGAGGCCCGCCGCTACTTCGTCGTCGCCGAGCAAGCCGAGATCGAAGAGAATGAGTTCAACCTCAACCTCCCGCGCTATGTGGATACCTTCGAGCCGGAAGAGGAGATCACGCTGGGATCGGCATTAGCAGAACTGGCCTTGTCTGAGGAAGCTACTGCCAGTATCCGCACGAAACTCAACAAACTGTTGCAGTCCACCAAATGATTCGCCACAAACACCAGACCATTCTCGGTGACATTCCAAGCGATTGGGACGCACGGCCATTGCGCTCGTTGCTTGCAGATGAGCTTTCCGGTGATTGGGGCGACGACGAGGGTGAGGTCACTCTCTCGGTTCTCCGCAGCACGAACTTCACCGACTCGGGAAACCTCAAACTCGATGACGTGGCGAAGCGTGGATTCACCCGCACGAAGGCTGAACAAGTTCAAGTTCAACCCAATGACATTTTGGTCGAACGATCTGGTGGCGGACCGAACCAGCCCGTGGGCCGCGTGGCTATGATTCGCGAAGAGATGCCCGACACTGGTTTTGCAAATTTCGTCCAAACGCTTCGGCCTGATTCGACGAAGATCAGCCCCGAGTTGTTGCTATGGACTTTGCACCAACTCAACCGCTCAGGTTATGTGGAGAAGCTCCAGCATCAAACAACTCAGATGCGGAATCTCGACCTTCGCGACTACCTCAAGGTTCTGGTTCCCGTCCCACGCGATTCAAAAGAACAAACCCGCATCGCCGAAGCACTGAGCGCGGCAGACGACCACATCCGCGCCCTCGAAGAGCAGCTTCGCAAAGCGGAGCGGGTGAAAAAGGGCTTGGTTGAGCAAGGCACCACGATTGGGCTCAATGCGAGTGCTGCCACGAAAATTACTAACCGATACCGCTGTAATTTCATGGTGAATGCAAATTGGGAGCAGATCGAACTGAGGACACTGAAGCCGCAGATAGACTACGGCACGAATCAGTCCTCGAATGACCACCGATCTGGCGTTCCTGTCATTGCGATTCCTCAGGTTATCGCTTCACGATTCGTGCTTGGCGAGTTGCCGTTTGCGGATGTTCCCGATCAAGAACGCGATACTCTCGCGCTCAAGCCGCATGACGTGTTGGTGGTTCGCACAAATGGCAATCCAAGCTACATCGGGCGCTCCACCGTAATCCCAGAAGGCGTTTTGGACGGCCTCACAATTTTCGCCTCTTATCTAATCCGAATTCGTTTGGACGAAAGCCGCTTGAGGGGTGCATTTCTAAATTACGTCTTACTCAGTCAGACTGGAAGAAGGCAGTCCACTTGTCTCGCGAACACTTCAGCCGGAAATTTTAACCTGGGTGCCCGCTCGCTAAGCAAGTTTCTCATCCCGCTGCCGAGACCTGAAGAACAGGATGAAATCATCGAGGCACTCAACGCGGCAGACGATCTTGTTCTCGATCTTCAAAACCAACTCACCGCCGCCCGCCGCGTGAAGCAGTCACTCCTGCAAAACCTCCTTACCGGGAAGATTCGCCTGAAGCCATGAGCACGCCCGAGTCAGCACCGCAGAGCAGCCTGATCCTCTACCAGACGGAGGACGGGCGGACGCGCGTTCAGTGCCGGTTTGAAAACGAGACGCTCTGGCTGACGCAAGCGCAGATGGCGGAGCTTTTCCAGACCACGCCACAGAACGTGACGCTGCATCTGAGAGCCATCTTTGCCGAGGGTGAGCTGGTTGAGGCGGCAACTTGTAAGGATTACTTACAAGTTCGATCCGAGGGTAGACGCGAGGTGTCCCGAAACCTGCGGCACTACAGCCTGCCCGCGATTCTCGCCGTCGGGTTCCGCGTGCGCAGCCACCGGGGCACGCAGTTCCGCCAGTGGGCGACGACGCGGTTGAACGAGTATTTGGTGAAGGGCTTCACCATGGATGACGAGCGGCTCAAAAACCCACCGGGCAGGGGGCAGAAGGATTACTTCGATGAGTTGCTGGAGCGCATCCGCGACATCCGCTCTTCCGAACGGCGCTTTTACCAGAAGGTACTCGATATCTACGCGACGAGCGTGGACTACACGCCGGACGCCGAGCAGACGCACCGGTTCTTCGCCGCCGTGCAAAACAAGATGCACTGGGCCACACACGGCCACACCGCTGCCGAGGTCATCGTGGAACGGGCGGATGCGGCGAAGCCCTTCATGGGCCTGCAAACCACGCGGCCCGGCGGGATCGTGCGAAAGGAAGACGTGGCCATCGCCAAGAACTACCTCACGGAGGACGAGATGCAGGTGCTCAACCGCATCGTGAACCTCTACATCGAATACGCGGAACTCCAGGCGCTGGAGAGGAAGCCGATGACGATGCAGGACTGGATCGTGAAGCTGGATGAGTTCCTGAAAATCTCAGGCCGTAAGCTACTGGATCATGCGGGGAAGATTTCCGCCGAGTCCGCCAAGGCGAAGGCGGAGCTGGAATATGCCCAGTATCGGGCGCTGCTGGATGCGCAGCCTCAGCGGGTGGATGCGGAGTTTGAGAAGGCCGCTAAGGAACTCAAGAATTTGCCGAAACCGAGGAATTCCAAGCCGAAGAAACCCTGACACCATGCCCGCCAAAACTAAACACTGGAACGAAGAGAACACCGTCGAACATCCGATCATTGCGTGGTTGGAGACACCGGAGCTTGGCTGGCGATTTGAGAACCAGACGGCAGTGAACGATCGCTACCGCACCGACGAGGTGGAGGTACTGCTGCTGCCCATCCTGCGGCAGAAGCTCAAGGACCTGAACCCCGGCGTCATCACCGACGACGCGCGGGCCGAGGTCATCGTGACCAAGCTGCGAGGCATCCGCGACAACGTGGAATGGATCAAGTGGATGCGCAACGAGGAGACCTACAAGTTCAGTGCCGACGAGAACGCGCAACCGATCCGGCTGATGGATTACGACAACCTCGGAAACAACGATTTCCTCGCCACCAATCAGTTTTGGGTAAATGGCGGCGATCATCGCATCCGCACGGACGTGTTGCTCTTCGTCAACGGTATCCCGCTAATGAACATCGAGGCCAAGACGACTGCACGCGACTGGCATAACGACTGGACGGAGGGCGCACGACAATGTGGGCGCTACTTGCGCGAGGCGGGGCAGCTTTATCACTCGAACGTCTTTTGTGTAGCCGTGAACGAGATCACCCTGCGCTATGGCGTGCCCGGCGTGAAGTTTCATCATTGGCAGACGTGGCGCAGCCCGAACCCGCACAATCACATCGACCGCGACAATGAGTTAAAGGCTGGCATCTACGGACTGTGCGACCGTGCCAACCTGCTCGACATCCTGCGCCATTTCGTAGTGTTCGATACTGAGCAAGGCCAGCGCATCAAGAAGGTGGCCCGCTGGCAGCAGTTTTGGGGAGCCAACGAGTTGGTGAAGCGGGCAGTGGAACTGGACAAGCCTCGCGGCTGGCGGCGTGGTCTCGTCTGGCACACGCAGGGCTCAGGCAAGAGCCTCACCATGCTTTTCGCCGCGCTGAAGATGTGGTTTCACTCCGCCCTGGGCCAGCCAACGATTATCATCGTGGTAGACCGTGACCAGCTTGAAGACCAGATTAGCGGGCAGTTCTTTCGCACGAATACCGAGAACTGCTATGTCACGACTAGCCGCGAGGATTTGCTGGCGAAGCTCAAGGACGGCTACCGGGGCATTATCGTGACCATTATGCAAAAGTTTCAGCCTGGTGACTTCCAGGTGGACCGGCGCAACGTGATCGTGCTCGTGGACGAAGCCCACCGCACCCAGGAAGGCGGTCTTGGCACCGCGATGCGCTACGTGCTCAAGGAAGCGTCGCTCTTCGGCTTCACCGGGACACCCATCGAACTGGACGACCACAACACGCCCCGTGCCTTTGGCCGCGAACTATCCACGGACGACACGGGCGTCACGCGATTTGAGCGCTATCTTGAGCCGCGTTACTCCATCGCCGACTCAATTCGCGACGGTGCCACGCTCCGCCTCATCTGGGAGCCCAGCCCGCGCGATTGGAAGCTCTGGGGCAAAGAACTGGATGCGAAGTTCGACGCGACGTTTGCCCACCTGCCCGAAGGTGAGCGCGAACAGCTCAAGAAAGAGAATGCCGTTATTGATGTGATGGTGAAGCTGCCGCAGCGCATCACCGAGATCGCCACCGAAGTGGCCGATCATTTCAAAAAGCACGTTCGCCCGAACTGCTTCAAGGCAATGCTGGTATGCTACAACAAGGAGACCGTGGCGCTCTACAAGACGGCGCTCGACGCGCTGCTCGGGCCGGAGGTGAGCATCGCCATCTTCTCCGACGTGAACCAGGGCGACGAAAAGATTCCGCAGATGGTCAAAGACTTGAGCACCGGCAAAGAGGTGCGTGCGAAGATGATTCGGGAGTTCAAGAAGCTGCCTTCCGACAAGCCGGAGGATCAAGGCAGAGAAGAACAGAAGTGGCGGCGAGCGGAGATCATCATCGTCTGCGACATGCTGCTCACCGGCTTCGACGCACCCATCATGCAGACGATGTATCTGGATAAGGGCCTGAAGAATCACACGCTGCTCCAAGCCATCGCGCGGGTGAACCGCCCCTACAATGAACTGAAGAAGGAAGGCGTGATCCGCGACTTCTGGGGCGTGTTCAGCAACCTCAACGAGGCACTGCGATACGACAAATCCGAGCTGGGTGATGTGGCCTTCCCGCTACGGGTCGTGCGCGAGGAGTTCAAGCTGCACATGGAAACCGTGCTCGACCTCCTCAAGGACTATGAGCGCGGCGGTTCCCATTCCCAGCTCATTCGCATCCTGGCTTTCTTCAACAAGAACGAGCCCGCCCGCGACAAGTTTGAGAACGGCTACGGCAAGATTCGCCAGCTCTACGAACTGCTGGAGCCGGATGACTTCCTCATGCCGCACCGCGCCGACTACGTGTGGCTGAGCAAGCTCTACATGGTTTACCGGAAGAAATTCTATCCGCTGGAGAAGTTCGAGACCTCGCCCGAAGACGGAGCCAAGACCCGCGAACTGATTCGCGAGCATGTAGACGTGGACGCGATCAAGAAAGAGTTTCCGACCTATGTGCTCGATGAGAACTACCTAACGAAGCTGGAGGACATTGATCCCGATTCCAAGGCGCTCAACATTGAGGCGATGCTGGCAGCGGAGTTAAAGATTCGGGTGGACGAAGACCCACAGGCCGAGCCGTTGAGTGAGAAACTGAAACGCATCATCGACGCAAAGCGAAATGGTGCCTTGCAGGGCGTGGCCCTTATTTCCGCCCTGGAGAAGCTGGCGGGGGAAGTCATCGACCTCGTGAACGAAGGCAAGAAGCCCGTTGGTGAGTCAATCGCCCACGTTGTCAGAGAGATAAATCCAGGCATTACCGAGCTGCGTGCAACAGCCATCGCCGATGCTGTAATCGCAGAGGCCTCGAAAGTCTGCTTCCCTAACTGGCATCTGAAGAGCGACGTGAAGTCAGAGCTGTTTCTCGGCATCACCACCGTGCTCGTGCAGCAGTTCAAAGACGCCAATCTGCACATGCCCGCTACCGGGTTTGCTGAACGCGCCATGCGATTGCTGGAGAAGACTCGATTCGGTTCGGAAGGCCACAATGCGAATCCCTGATTACACGGTTACGCGAAGCCCAAAAGCGAAGAACATTCGCTTGAAGGTGACGCCCCAGGAAGGGCTTGTCGTTGTGATTCCGCGCGGGTTTGACGAAGATAGGATCCCCGCAATCCTGAACCGCAAGAAAGTGTGGATAGCCGAGAAGTTGAAAGAAGCCGTTGAGAAACGTCGTTTTCTCGAACCGAAACCGATGGTCCATCTGCCAGAGCATCTGCCACTTCGTGCATTGAACCAGGAGTGGCGGATCGTGTATCGCGAGGACGATGCGAAGACCGGCCTGTGGCTTCGATCCTCGGGGCGCGACATAATTCTAGCGGCACCCGCATTTGAGAGAGACACAGTCATTTCTAAGTTGAAGGAATGGCTGCGGTTGACGGTACGCGAAGAGTTGTTCCCGTTGGCCCAACAGATTGCAAGAAAGAACGGGTTTGGCATCCGCGACTTGATGGTAAAGAGCCAACGCACACGATGGGCGAGTTGCTCATTGAAGAAGAACCTTAGTTTGAACATCAAGTTGCTCTTTATTCCGCCCGACCTTGTTCGCTATGTAATCACGCACGAGCTTTGTCATACAGTTCACATGAATCATTCGTCCGAGTTCTGGCGTTTGGTCGCCTGCCATGAGCCTGCTTACCGAACGCTGGACAATGCCTTGCGTGAAGCTTGGAAGAAGGTGCCTGCGTGGGCGCTTTAGCAACCATTAGAATCCGTCAAGCCCACGATCGCGCCTGCGGCACAACCGTCGGCAGCAGACATTTTTCAACGACGGAGATTACGCGGCTTACCTCGAACTCATGGCCGAATGGTGCCGCGAGGAAGGATTGGAATGTCTGGGCGATGATCGACGACTGGGACAAACAGCGGAATGCTTGGGTAGTGGTGCGTTACGCGAACGCGTCCAAAACAGCGGTAAGGATCGGCGCATAAATAACTGTCGTGTTTTGCCCACTCGCCGAGCGGGGGGCGGACGGCACACGGAGTGTGCCTGCTACTTTTCTTGCGACACTTATTGATGCGCCGATCCTAAGTGTTCTCGATGGTTCGACTTCGTGCGCAGCCCACCATTTCCTGGGTGGTTCGCTCCACGCACCCTACGGGTTGCCGTCACTGCTGGCACTTCGCCACCTTACGATCAAGGCCCTTACCCCAGCCCTTCGATCAGCACATCGCTCAACGGCGGCAGGTCGGCTACCTTGCCGCTATAGATCGCCTGCTCGAACTGGTCCGCGGCATCCAGTAGGTGTTCGACCACTTCCTGGCAACGAACGGACACGTTGTTCACTTCCCACAGATCGTCCGGTTTGGTGTACAACTCGGGCGGGTCTGCCTTGCGCAGATACCAGGCCGGCGTGCGGATAGCCCGCTCCTGCCCCGTTCCGGCCACAACCAGTCGATCGCGGGTAGTGACCGGCTCCTCGCGAACCAGCGGCAGGAGAGAAACGCCCGTCGGTGATGGCGGAGTGCCGGCGATCCGCCAGTAATCCAGCAGGGTGGCCCAAAGGTCCGCAGGTTCGACCAATGCCTGGCTGCGGGCCGCAGCACCCAGGTGATCGGGAAATCGCATGAACAGCGGCACATGGACCAATTCGCCGTGTAGCGACTCGTCGCATGGCCCTAACCGCAGATGCTCGCCCATGGGGAAACCGCGCGAGGCCGTGATCGCCAGCAACGTCTTGTGGGCGGCCGGATGCTCATCGAGGACTTCGAGAAATCCGCCCAGGCAAGTATCCAATAGCGCAATCTGCCCTGCGTAGGCCTGCGTGTAGACTAATAACTCGTCCGGGTTAAAGCCCACTTTGAGCATCTGGTCGGGCACATCGGCCGTGGTCAGCAGAGGCGGGTCGCTTTCGTCCCAATAGGATTCGCGACACTCCGGCGGCGCGTCCCAAGTCGTGCCCAGGCTGCCGAGGTGACACCAGAGGAAAAACGGCCGCTTGGCCGTTTGTACCCAATCGATGATTTGTAAAAAGCAGCGGGCCAGGTGCGTTTCTTCATAAGCCCCGGCAGCGGCCATCTGCGACTGCCAGGGTGGATCGATCGGGATGCAATCATCGAAATCGATGGCCAGCGGATGCTCGATCACTCTGCGGTCGTCGGTTAAGAGCGTGCAGTTTACTCCGACTTCGCGAAGCATTGCCGGCAGCGTGGGCCGATTCTCCACCGCTGGGGCCAGTGCATGCCAGCCTTGCCAGTAGGAACGATACAGCGGCCCCAAATGCGGCGAGTCGATAAGCATCTGGTCGAACACGAATGACTCGGCCGCCAGGCGGTCGAAGGCCGGCGTTTCGATCCACGTATTGCCGTAAGCACCTAGGAATCCGCTCTGCAATCGATCGATGACAAGGCAGATTGCGTTCACAAGCGAAGAATCCGGGGAAATCAGGAAAAATGGCTCTCCGCCAAGTTTGTGGTGCGGGCGTCTCGCCTGCCTGGTTCAACCACAACATCTTGGGCAGGCGGGACGCCCGCACCACAATTATCCGCAAACTCGGCGGAGAGTCGGAAAAATCAAATTGTGATTGTAATCGGTCGCTGTGTGCTGGGCCAGGGGACCACGAAACAGGGCCTTCTCGCCCACCCCGGTTGAACAATCCCTCCCTTGGTGGTAAACTGTTCGTCTGGGTTCCTTGCCGCGATTGCAACGCGGCCGGGATGAAATCGAGTCGGTGGGCTGTTGTGTCTTACCCTTTCAGCAGCGGCCCGCCGGCCCGGCCCAAGTGAGGAATGGAGTCTGCATCGTGCCGGAAATCGACAAAAAATCTCTCAGCGAACGCGACGTCTGCACCAAGTTCATAACCCCCGCCATCGTTCAGGCCGGTTGGGATGCGATGGCGCAAATCCGCGAGGAGGTCTTTTTCACCAAGGGCCGGATTATCGTCCGCGGTAAGCTCGTCACCCGCGGCAAGGCCAAACGGGCTGACTACATCCTCTACTACAAGCCGAACATCCCGCTCGCGCTCATCGAGGCCAAAGACAACAACCACAGCGTCGGCGACGGCATGCAGCAGGCCCTTGAGTATGCCGAAACGCTGCACATTCCTTTCGTCTTCTCCTCCAACGGCGACGGCTTCGTTTTCCACGATCGTACCGGTACCGGCGACGCGATGGAAACGCTTCTTGCCTTGGATGCCTTTCCCTCCCCGCAGGAGCTTTGGGCACGCTACCGTGCGTGGAAAGGTCTTTCGCCCGACGAAGAATCGATCGTCTTGCAGGATTATTTCGACGACGGCAGCGGCAAGATGCCCCGCTACTATCAGGTCAATGCCGTGAACGCCGCCATCGAGGCCATCGCCAAGGGTCAAAACCGCATCCTGCTCGTCATGGCCACGGGCACCGGCAAGACCTACACGGCCTTCCAAATCATCTGGCGGCTCTGGAAGGCCGGCCGGAAGAAGCGGATTCTCTTCCTGGCCGATCGCAACGTCCTCATCGACCAGACGATGGTCAACGATTTTCGACCCTTCGGCCAGGCAATGGCCAAACTCAGCACGGGTGCCAAGACCATCCAACGCGCCGACGGTACGGAAGTCGAACTGACCACGGCACTCGACAAGAAACGCCGCATCGACTCCTCCTACGAAGTTTATCTCGGTCTCTATCAGGCGATTACCGGCCCCGAGGATCGCCAAAAACTCTTTCGCGAGTTCTCGCCCGGTTTCTTCGACCTGATCGTCATCGACGAATGTCACCGCGGCAGCGCGGCTGACGACTCGGCCTGGCGTGAGATTCTCGAATACTTCGATTCCGCCACACAGATTGGCTTGACGGCCACACCGAACGAAACCTGCTACGTTTCCAACATCCATTACTTCGGCAAGCCGGTCTACTCGTACTCGCTCAAACAGGGCATTCAGGACGGATTCCTCGCACCGTACAAGGTGGTGAAGGTCCATATCGACGTGGACGTAGAGGGCTACCGACCCGAGAAGGGCAAGCTCGACCGCGAAGGAGCCGAAATCGAGGACCGCATTTACAACCAGAAGGATTTCGACCGCACTCTGGTGATTGACGACCGCACGAAGCTCGTCGCCAAAAAGGTTTCGGACTTCCTCAAGGAAAGCGGCGACCGTTTTCAGAAAACCATCGTTTTCTGCGTGGATGAGGAACACGCCGCCCGGATGCGGCAGGCCCTTGTCAACGAGAACCAGGATCTCTGCAACGAGAACAGCCGCTACGTCATGCGGATCACCGGCAAGGATACCGAGGGGCAGGCCCAGTTGGGCAACTTCCTCGATCCTGAGTCCAAGTATCCCGTTCTCGTCACCACGTCGCGATTGCTTTCCACGGGCGTGGATGCCCAGACTTGTCGGCTGATCGTCCTTGACCGTGCGGTCGGTTCCATGACGGAGTTTAAGCAGATTGTCGGCCGCGGCACGCGCGTCCACGAAGACACGAAGAAATTCTACTTCACCCTCATCGACTTCCGCGGCGCTACGGCCCACTTTGCCGACCCGAAATGGGACGGCGAGCCCGTCCAAGTCTACGAACCCAAGGAAGGCGACCCGATCGCCCCGCCCGACGACGCGCCGACGATCACCGACGACGACGATGATCCCTTGCCGTCTGAACCAGGCGACGACGAGACGATCATTGACGGCGAGCCTCCCGACATCAACATTCCGCCCGATGGCCCCCATAAACGGTTGAAAGTGTATGTCGATGGCGTGTCGGCCTCGATCATCGCCGAGCGAGTTGAATATCTTGACGAAGATGGCAAGCTCGTGACGGAAACCCTCCGCGACTTCACGAAAAAGGCCCTGATGAAACGCTTTGCCAGCCTCAACGACTTTCTCAGCCGTTAGAACGCCGCCGATCGCAAGCAGGCGATCATCGAGGAATTGGCTGCCGAAGGGCTGCCGCTCGACCCGCTCGCCGAAGAAGTCGGCAAGGATCTCGACCCCTTCGATCTGATCTGCCATGTAGCGTTTGACCGTCCTCCGCTCACCCGCCGCGAACGGGCCGAGAATGTCCGCAAGCGCGATGTTTTCACCAAGTACGGCCCCCAGGCCCGCACGGTGCTGGAAGCCTTGCTACAGAAGTATCAGGACGAGGGCATTTTGGGCCTCGACGACCCCCGCATCCTGCAAATCGCCCCCTTCGCCGAAATGGGGACGCCGTTGCAACTCATTAAAGAGTTCGGTGCCCGCAGCGACTTTGAGCAGGCCGTCCACGAACTCCAAGCCGCATTGTACCAGGAAGCCATTTAGTCACGCTTTGCGTGATCTCGCTAGGAAGCCCATACATGTCCGTTCGCAACATCGTAAAATCGATCCAAGACATCATGCGGCAGGACGTGGGTGTCGATGGAGACGCCCAGCGGATCAGCCAGCTCTGCTGGATGTTCTTTCTGAAAATCATCGACGACCAAGACCAGGAATTGGAACTCCTCGATTCCGACTACCGCTCTCCGCTGCCCAAAAAGCTCCAGTGGCGCTCGTGGGCCGCCGATCCCGAAGGCATTACCGGCGACGCCCTGATGGCCTTTGTCAACGACGACCTCTTCCCGGCCCTCAAGGAACTTTCCACCGGGGGCAAGCAGGGCGACCGCCGCCGCGTCGTCCGCGAAGTCTTTGGGGATGCCTACAACTACATGAAGTCCGGCCAGCTTATGCGGCAGGTCATCAACAAGATCCAGCAGGTGGATTTCAATAACCTGGCCGAGCGTCAGCACTTTGGCGACATCTACGAACAAGTCCTCAACGACCTGCAAAGCGCCGGCAATGCGGGTGAATACTACACGCCCCGCGCCGTCACGGCCTTCATGGCCCAGCGGATCGACCCCCACCCGGGCGAAATCCTCCTCGACCCCGCCTGCGGCACGGGCGGGTTCCTCACCTGTGCCCTGCGGCACATGCGCGAGCACTATGTCAAGAAGGTCGAAGACGAGCAGCAGATGCAAGCCGCCCTGCGGGCGGTGGAAAAGAAGCAGCTTCCCCACATGCTTTGCGTCACCAACATGCTCTTGCACGGCATCCAAGACCCCAGCTTCGTCCGCCACGACAACACCCTGGCCAGGCCCTACATCAGCTACACGCAAGCCGATCGCGTCGATATTGTGCTCACCAATCCGCCCTTCGGCGGCCGGGAGGAGGACGGCATCGAATCGAACTTCCCCAAGCATTTGCAGACCCGCGAGACGGCCGACCTTTTTCTTGCCCTCATTATCCGCCTGCTCAAGCCGGGTGGCCGGGCTGCGGTGGTCCTGCCCGACGGCTCGCTCTTTGGCGAAGGTGTGAAAACGCGGATCAAGGAGCACCTCATGGAGGAATGCAACCTCCACACCATCGTCCGGTTGCCCAACAGCGTCTTCAAGCCCTACGCCTCGATCGGCACGAATCTGCTCTTCTTTGAGAAAGGCGAGCCGACCAAGGAAATCTGGTTCTACGAGCATCAAGTTCCCGACGGCCAGAAAGCCTACTCGATGACCCGGCCGATCCGCGTCGAGCATTTTGCGGCCTGCGTCAAGTGGTGGGGCGGCGCGAAGCGCAAGGGCCGCAAGGCGAGCGAAGTTGCCTGGAAAGTCACGGCCGACGAGGTGAAGGCCCGCAGCTACAACCTCGACTTCAAGAACCCGCATACCATCGAAGACGACCACGGCGACCCCGAGGAGTTGCTGGTGAAGCTCAACGCGGCCGAGAAGGAAGCGGCTGGCTTGCGCGACCAGTTGAAGGCTATTCTGGCGGAGGCTTTGTTACGATGAACCCCGCCCAAGTCCTCGCCTATTTTGATCGGCTTACAGAGGCCCCCAATGCAGTCCCGCGTCTGCGGAAGTTCATTCTTGATCTGGCCGTTCGGGGGAAACTCGTTGAGCAAGATTCAAATGACAATTGCGCGGAACAACGGATTAACAACACTCTTATCGCGAAGAAAGAGACGATTACGACGACCGATCTGTCTGAACAGCCATATTTCCTTCCTGACAGTTGGAAATGGGTACATCTTGGTGACAGATTGAAAATGATTAACGGCCGAGCATTCAAACCGACGGATTGGCTGCAAGTCGGCTTGCCGATCATCCGCATTCAGAACCTCAATAATGAGAACGCTCCCTTCAACTATTGCGATCCGAAGACCATTGAACCGAGACATGTAATCCACTCGGACGACTTCCTTATAAGCTGGTCTGGAACACCCGGCACATCGTTTGGAGCTTTCATTTGGCAGCGAGGGAAAGCTGCCCTCAATCAACACATCTTCAAATGCCTTCAAATCGGCGACGAGTATTATGACCGTTTTCTCCAAATTGCAATCAACGGTCGCCTGGATGAGATGATTGCCAAGGCACACGGCGGTGTCGGCTTGCAGCATATCACGAAGGGTAAGCTTGAAAACCTACTTCTATCCCTCCCAACTCTTGCCGAACAACATCGCATCGTGGCCAAAGTGGACGAGTTGATGGGGTTATGCGACCAGTTGGAGGCGGCACAGGCCCAACGGGAGCGGCGGCGGGACCGGTTGATGGCGGCAAGCCTGAATCGGCTGAACTGGCCTGATGGCGACGCGAAAGCCTTCCGCGCTCATGCCCGTTTCCACCTTGCCCACCTGCCGCGTTTTACCGTCCGCCCCGATCAAATTCCCGCCCTCCGCCAAACCATCCTCAACCTCGCCGCTCACGGCCGTCTAATTTCACAAGACCCGACCGACGAATCGGCCGCGGAACTTCTCGAAAAGATTACGGGGACCAAAAGACGCCTCGTTGCCCAGCGAAAGTTGAGAGTTACGAAGGAACTTGAACCGATGACCGACGGCGAAATTCTGTTCAACCTTCCCGTACGATGGTGTAGGACTCGCTTGGGAGCGGTGTATGACGTACGAGATGGAACGCACGACACTCCGAAATATGCCGAGACTGGATACCCTCTTATTACGAGTAAGAACCTCTCGTCTGGGCGGCTGTCTTTCGACGATGTTAAGTTGATCAGCGAACAAGATCACCGACAAATCTCGGAACGCTCAACGGTCGAAAGGGACGACATTCTCCTCGCAATGATCGGAAGCATAGGAAATCCGGTTCTTGTGGACACAGACAGGCCGTTCAGCATTAAGAATGTCGCTTTGTTCAAGTATTACGACCGCGAACTCTCATGCCCAGGTTTCCTTTGCCTGTTTCTCCAATACGCTACCGGTGAGATGCGGCAGCTTGCAGCAGGTGGGTTACAGCCGTTTGTGTCGCTTGGTTTTCTTCGGAATTTCCCGATAATTCTCCCACCTCTTGCCGAGCAGCACCGCATCGTGGCGAAGGTGGACGAGTTGATGGCCGTCTGCGACCGGTTGGAGGCGCAGCTCACCACGACCCAGACCGAAAGCCGCCGCCTGCTCGAAGCGGTCCTCCACGAAGCCCTCGCCCCGGCGCCGGCCCTGTTGCCATCGAAAGCGATCAAAGAAGAACTGTGATGTTTTACGGAGAGATTCCTTGGTACGGCTGTAATAATCCAAACCGAACGCGAGTGAAAGTGCTACAATGGAACGAGGAAACGCGAAGGAAACCCAAATTAGCCGTTCACATTCCCGCTCGGTGAACCGTCTCAGATAAGCAAGCGGGCTGAATCTGGAGGATAAGTATGAATCGCATGGTCGTTCATTCCCGAGTTAGCGCGGATGGCATCCTGAACATTGCTCTGCCGATAGGCAAGGCCGATGCGGATCGGGAAGTGCAGGTTACCGTCGATCCGGTTGGTTCATCACCGATGACGCAGGAAGAGTGGCGGAGCTTCGTCCTCGCCACTGCGGGCAGCATATCGGATCCCTCCTTCGTGCGCCACGAACAAGGTGAATACGAGTGCCGCGAGGAGTTGCCGTGACACACCTCTTTGACACGAATTCCTGTGTGGATCATTTGCGGCGCGGCCAAGCCGCGAACATCACGGTCCGACTCGTCGCCGCTGCCGCTGGGAGCGTCGTTCTTTGTTCGGTTGTCGTCGCGGAACTGCTATATGGCGCACACCGAAGCTCGCGCAAGCAACAAAATTTGAGCCAGGTTCAACTCTTTTTTCGTCAGTTTCAATCGCTGCCCTTTGATGATCGCGCAGCCGACGAGTACGGCCGGATTCGCGCACACTTGGCCGGTTTGGGCATGCTTATCGGCCCGAACGACCTGTTGATCGCGTCGATTGCGCTGGCGAACGGACTGACCCTGGTGACTCATAACACCAGGGAATTCAGCCGCATTCCCGGTCTGAAACTGGAGGATTGGCAATGACCTTCTGCCGCTTGGATTATTGACCGTGGACTAGATAGACCGCGACTGATTACAGCCTATCCGCGCGAAGAATAAGAGGAACCATGATTAAAGAACACGAACGAATCGTGCTGAATGTCGCAATACCTGCCGAAGGACTTGAAGCTGGTGACTTATAAGGGGTATCCGGTTTGCTTAGGTTCCCGTTTGCAGCCTGATTAGGAGGGTCGTTTACGACCCTTATCCGCGAAGCGGTATTCGGCCCGTGCTTTAGCACGGGTAACACGACCAAAACCTCCCATTCCCCCCGCGTCCGACCGCCGTAGGCGGTCGGGACGCGGGGGGTGGTCGATCGCGGTCATTCCTTTTCCATTATTCACCTGCCTGCCCCAACCGAGCCCTTGGCATCGGCGTGGGGGATCATCTTCTGCAACACCAGCCATTCAAGCGACTTGGTTTGCCAGGCGTCCCACATGGGACCCTTGTAGCCATTCAGTCCGTGGCCGCCGCTCGGCAGTTCCAGGTATTCCGTCGCCAGCTTGTGTGCATTCAACGCCCCGTAAAGCATCCGGCTATTCTCCGGCGAGACGAGCGTATCGTCTTTGGCATGGGCCAGGAACATGGGCGGCGTCCTGTCGGTGACTTGCTTCTCATTGGAGAAAAGGTCCACCATTTCCGGCTTGGGATTGCGGCCCAGCAGGTTCGCCTTCGAGCCGCCGTGGGTCTTCGTGCCCATCGTGACAACCGGGTAGACCAGGATCGCGAAATCAGGGCGGCAACTCACGCGATTGACCGGGTCAGTCGCTTTGGGGTCGCCGTCGTCGAAGTGAGTGCCTGCCGTGGAGGCCAGGTGCCCGCCTGCCGAGAAGCCGATGATGCCGATGTGATTTGGGTCAATGTTCCACGGCTTGGCGTTGAAGCGAACTAGACGGATGGCTCGCTGCGCATCGAGCAGCGGCACGAAGGATCTTCCGCGCGGGAGACGGTACTCCAGCACGATCCCTGCGATACCATGCTGATTGAGCCACTTGGCAATGCCATGCCCCTCCGCACCGGTCACCAGACCTCCATACCCGCCGCCTGGGCAAATCACCATGGCCGCCCCATTGGCTTTCTCGGTGGCCGGGCGGTGAACGGTAACTGAAGCACTAGCTGCCTCGAACTTGCCGTCGCCCACAGGTGCCTGACCGGACCATAGGGAGAGCTTTTCGGGGTTGGGCGGTGCCGCCTGAGCGGCCATGGATGCCCAAGCCAAGGCAATCGTAACGGCCACCGCCGCCAGCAGAGATGCCCCACGAAGACGGTTGCTTAGTGATACGATGCGGTACATAGCGATCTCCTCATTGCAGTTCAGATGTTTTTGCCTTTGCCGCCGAAGGACGGCAGTGTGAATCAGAATACCATCTCGACATGTGCCTGTCCACCGGCGTGTGTGGCAAGATTTTCTGGCAAGCGCGTGGCACGGGCTTCCAGCCCGTGGAATTCGACACGGGCAAGATGCCCGTGCCACGGTGGCGTCCGTCTGCCAGAGAATCTTGCCACACACCCACCGGCCTGAGTTCGTTCGGCAATCCGGTCGTCGTGGGCGGCTCACCAGCAGATTTCCTGGCTCTTCGCCGGGTTTGCGGATAATTGTGGTGCGGGCTTCCCGCCTGCCCAAGATGTTGTGGTTGAACCACACCACTGCCCCCTGCCTACTGAGTACTGAGTACTGAGTACTGAGGCGTCCTGCCCAAGATGTTGTGGTTGAACCAGGCAGGCGAGACGCCCGCACCACAAACTTGGCGGGACCAAGGGTTGCCGGCTACGTATGGCGGCAGAACTCGGTCGTCTGGCATGGCCCCGCTGGCGAAAGGGATTTCCATCGCATATCTTGGTGGCAGACGTTTTTTGGCCCTTGAATGACTTAGAATCCATCTCAGAACCCACCGCAGAGGGCGCAGAGAATCGCAGAGACCCTCAATTAGGATTCGTCCTCTGCGTACCTCCGCGTCCTCCGCGGTGAAAAAGACCTTTTGAGATAATTTCTTAGTTCCGGCCGGGCAGCCGGCCATGGAGAGAAAAATGAAACTAACGCGGACCTGGGTAATCGGGCTGGCAACGATGCTGGCGTGGGTGAATCCGGCTGCTGTTTTGCTGGGCTACTTCTTCATGCTGAACGTAGCGTGTCGCGCGGAGTCACCCAGTGATGCCCCTTCTGCCCCAATCGCTTGCGGCGAGGCCAAGGCGGATGGCCCTATTGTCTCGCCAGAGCCGGACTGGCCGCAGTGGAACGGCCCGCGACGTAACGGCATTTCTGCCGAGAAGGGCCTCCTACCCATGTGGCCGGAAGCCGGGCCACGGCTCGTTTGGAAAATCGGTAATCTGGGATACGGCTGGTCATCGCCGATCATCGTCGGCGACCGGTTATATGTCACCGGCGACGTGGACGACGATCTGCTCATTTTTGCCTTCGACCTCACGGGCAAGCCGCTGTGGAAGGTCAAAAATGGCCACTCGTGGACAGGCTCTTACCACGGGGCGAGGGCTTGTTGTGCCTGGTCCGCGGGCAAACTCTACCACATGAACGCCCATGGCCGCGTCGTCTGCCTGGAAGCGGACACAGGCAAGGAACTCTGGGCGGTCAACGTGCTGGAGCGGTTCCAGGGGCAGAATATCACCTGGGCGATGAGCGAGTGCCTGCTGGTCGATGGTGCCCGGGTGATTGTGACGCCGGGGGGCGAGAAGGCCCTGATGGCCGCCCTCGACAAGCAGAGCGGCCGGACGGTCTGGACCACGGAGCCGCTTCCCAAGGACCGAACCTCGCACGCTTCGCCGCTACTTTTCCGCCATGCGGGACAGAGAATCATCGCCAACTGCTCTTCGTCGCATGGATTTGCGGTGGATGCCGACACGGGGAAACTGCTCTGGACCGTGCCGCTGCCCAGCCCCTACGGCGCGAATATCGCTACGCCTGTCTATGGGGAGGGCAGAATCTTCCACGTGACGCCGTACATCTACGGGACGTGCTACCATTTGCAGCCTAGAGAAAAGGGACCGCAACCGGAGAAGGCATGGGACACGACCTTGGACACCTGCACGGGTACGGTGCTGTTCGTGGACGGCATGCTCTACGGCAGCGGCTACAAGAAGCATAAATCATGGCTCTGCCTGGATTGGAAGTCCGGGCAGACGCGCTACGAGTTGAAGGATCTGACGACCGGGTCGGCCGTGTATGCGGATGGACGGCTACACTGTCTGGCAGAGGATGGGCGGGTAGCACTGCTGCGGCCGACACCTGAGCGGTTCGAGATTGACGGCCAGTTCCGGCTCGTACCCCAGAAGGTCAACGATGCCTGGGCACACCCGGTCTTACTCCACGGCAGGCTATACCTGCGCTACCACGATACGCTTTGGTGCTACGAAGTTAAGGCCCGGTAACGAGAGTGGATGTGCGCGACGAGCGCGATCTGCTTTGGCCGGTGACCGTGGCGATTACCGCCGAGGGTTCCGCCGCCCGTTCGATAGAACCGGAAAACGCCGATCAATGATCGGCGTGTTGCCAGCCGCTGTCGTCCACGGGCTGGGGCGTGGTCCGCACCGGCGTGGCGATCATTTGTGCCGGAACCGATGCCGGCGGCGATTGCAGAAGCTGGAAGTAAGTGGCCTGCAAAACGTGTCGAGAGGTCGTGCGATTCTCTTTCTCAGGACGCGCGTTGGGCGAGGGACTCAGTTGCGGACCGTTCGAGATGGGGGGGATGTTCTGAATCCGCAGAGGCTCGACGCCGCTGCTTCCCTCGTTGGACACCGGGCCGCGATAAAACGTACCGGAGGAAGTGCCGGCACCGGGCGCACTCGGCGAGATCGGGGCACTCGTGGCGCCGGGACCATAAGTTTTGGGCACCTCCAAGGATGAGCCGGGCGTCAAGGGTGCCGCAGTTGGCGGACCAATCGTCGCGGGCAGCGATGGGGCAGTCAAGGGCGGTGACGCAACCGGCGGCTGACTCATGTCGCTGGGACGAGGCAACGGTGTGCCGGAGAGAGGCACCGGACTCGATGCACACGAAGAGCATCCGTTCGATGGGACATAGCCGCTGGAGACGCCGGTGTTACATGATGAGCAACCGCCCATGCCACGAGGAACACATCCTCCGTAAGATGCCGAATAACCGTTATTTGGGGCGCAACTGCCGCAGGAACCAAAACCCACGGGAGCGTAGCCAACTCGGAAAGTCGAGTACGGTAACAACGAGGCCTGATAGGTCCAGGCTCGGGTCGGACGGTAGGTCGTTACCGCGCAACCGCTGCAAGGATCGATGCCGACGACCGGCATGTAGGCCACGGTAGGCACCGGTCGGTAGGAAATGCGATAGGTGGCAGTTGGCGTACAGGACTGGCAAGCCGGCTGAGCCGGAGCACATTGGGTCGGAGCACATTGGGTCGGAGCACAGCCACACGCTAAAGCGGTGGGGACGTAGACGTTGGGCGGGCAGTAGGGTGCCGCGTAGGTCGTTTGTCCGTTGCCGAATAACCAATTCCACAAGGCGCACTCCGCCCAACCATGGCGCGGCGCACCCAGCAAGACGGCTGTCGCGCAACAGGTTATCATCACTCGGCGTAGATTTGTCCAGTTCATTATTTGAGTCTCCTTTGTCTGTCGCAAACTCGACGATCCCTTCATCTCACCCGTTTTTGATCGAATCGTCAAGGAGCGACCGCCGTTGGCCGCACATTTGGTTAAGTTTTCTCTTGGTAGCGATTGTGACGGTTGTTGCGCGTGGATGGTCTCATGCACCGTAGCGGCATCACGGAAACAGGTGCGCAACAACACCTAAGTAAATGTAGATCACGATTTGCGTCGTGGAGAAAAATGAAAAAAACCTTGTTGGGT
>Ga0194057_10000184_pt1 | contig 31202 bp, 11 predicted proteins | sample SepL4415m_MetaG_FD_155474 | JGI IMG/M metagenome (GOLD analysis project Ga0194057, IMG submission 155474) | Anoxic zone freshwater microbial communities from boreal shield lake in IISD Experimental Lakes Area, Ontario, Canada - Sep2016-L442-15m | ecosystem: Environmental > Aquatic > Freshwater... | reverse complement strand
CCCAGCGGTACCGCATTCCTGTACCGCTGGGTTGCGGCCAATCGTCCACGTGTCGATCCCACCCTGGGATAAAATACTGGGCGTGCAGCCGCTGCTGAGCCAGAGCCCCGGCGTGGTGCCGAGCTTGACCAGTTCGGAGAGGATCGGGGCGAAACCACGGGGAAAGCGTTTTGCATCCGGCGATTTCAAATTCCCGGCGGGATCGTGCCAAAACTCGATGACGTAATAGTCCCAGTGCAGGCCGGCAGCGAGCTGGCCTGCGGCCATGCGGGAAATATGGTCAAGACTTGATGCTTCCGTTATGGCGGTGAAATCATAGGCCTCATCGGTGCCGCCCTGGGCGCCGCAGGTGGCGATGATGGCATAAGGCCGGTCGTGACCTCGCAATACCCGCCGCATGCGCGAGTATAAATGGTCGCGGAACGCGGCACGCGCCGCGTCGGTCTGGGCGACGCCATAGACCGCTTCCATGCAGGCGAACTCCTTCGCCGGCTCCAGCTTCAACCCGGGATGATGCAACAGCCGCAGATGTTGGTTTTGCAGCAGGACGAAACCCGAGGGATGAGCCAGGCCGATGAAAAACTGGTTTTCGGGATAGGCGGGGTAACCCCGCTCCCGGCCCGCAGGATCAGCCCACGAGTCCCACTCCGCAGACCCTGACATCTTCGTCACGCGCACTGGCCAATCGGGATCGCGAACAGTCGCCGCGTCGGTGGCATAGTCGCCGAGACGAACGTCAAGTAGACGGTTCCAGACCGTGGTTCCCGTGTTGCGTATGACGGCCTGCTTGTGCAGAACGGGGTGCTTCGCATCCCAACGGTAAGTGATGGTCACTACCGCCTTGGGTTCGCGCGACGCCAACTCGAAGACCGCTTCGCCACCTGGCGAATAACCCGCAGCCGGGGCCTTCGCCACGGTCAATACAGGAGTGATTAGCGGCTGGTTAGGCAGGCCAATGTCGAATTCCATCTCGGATCCATGCCCCATGGCAAGCGTACGGCCAGTGATCCGGTTTTCCCACACCTCGGCATGAAGTCCGTCCGTAATGTCCAGTTGGAGAGAGAATGACGGAGACTGCAATATGACCTTGTTGCCTATTCGCAATACCGACGGAGCGTTGTGGTCGATATCGAGTTTTGCCGCTGCGGCCACCGCGCTGCCCAATAAGCTGAACAGTATTGCCCGAAACATAGACTGGATCATTTTATTCCTTTTTTGTCCCGGAGGGACATTCGATAATAGCCCAGCAGTTCACTGCTGGGATACCGTAACATAGGAATTACCGGAGTCCCGGAGGGACGGCTGAACTACAAACGGTACACTTTGTTCAATCACCCCTACGGGACTTTCGTTGTTTTCGTTTCCACACCCAGCGATAAATCGCTGGGCTATTCTCACGCGCCCCTCCGGGGCAAAATCGCGTTCCGACGAACTCTTGTCCTCAATTTGTAATTTGCAATTTTGTAATTTTTAATCTATTTTTCATTTCCAGGGTTCTCATTTTACTTTCCATGATTGCTTTGTTTAACCGACTCCTGCCATGCCTCCATCTCAGCTTTCATCCGGTTGACAATATCTGGATGCTGGGCGGCGATATTTGTTTTTTCCGACAAATCAAGCGTCAGGTCGTAAAGCTCGTACTTGTATCCGAGCAGCTTTTTATTTTCGGGCAGAGTGTTGAATTCGGGCAGTTTGTGGAGCTTGTACCGGTTATCGTTCCATGCCACGGGACCGTCTTCCAGGGAAATCTCACCATGATGCCAGAACCCGATCGGTTTGGGCCTTTCCTGCATCTGCCCATCCAGCAGCGGCACTAGGCTGATCCCGTCAAGCGGTTTGACCTGATCGGGAATTTTGATATTCAACAGATCCACGAGGGTTGGGTAGATGTCGCTCGTGCAGACAGGGATGTCGGTGACGACGGGCTTCTTAATGCGAGCCGGCCACTCGATCAGTCCGGGCACGCGTATGCCTGCCTCCCATAGTTCGCCCTTCCTTCCTCGCAGCACACCGTTTGAGCCATACGCGTCCGGGGCTGCATTCTCATCCATCCACGCACCGTTGTCGCTGTTAAACCAGAGCATCGTGTTGTCGGCGATGCCCAGCTTTCGCAAACCCTTGCGCAAGGTACCCATGCTGCGGTCAACCCCTACGATTTCACCATAGTATGGCGAGCCACCCGCCGCCTTGAGATCTTCGGGAGTTGGCTTGAGCGGAACGTGAGGACTGCCAAACCAGATGACCGCAAGAAAGGGTTTGTCTTGCTTGGCGTTCTTTTCGATGAAAGTCAGTGCCTCCGCGACAATGGCATCCGAGCCATCGCCTTTTACTTTCACGAGTTCTCCTTTGCGACTGAAGGTCCAATCCGTGTCAAACCAGTTGGAGACCGTGAACCACTCGTCGAAACCAAAATGGCCGGGATGGAGCGGATCGGAGACGGGAAGCGGTCTCCCCTTTCCGGGTGCCCCGCCGCTCAAATGCCATTTTCCGAAGTGAGCGGTTGCGTAGCCAGCCCGCTTCACGGCCTGCGCGATGGTCATTTCCTCGATGCGCAACGTCATGCCCGGCCAAAAACACCCCATGCGATAGGGATGCCGACCGGTCATCACGCTAGCCCTGGTCGGCGAGCAACTCGGGTGGGCGGCATAGAAACGGTTGAACCTCAGGCCCTCGGCGGCCATGGTGTCCAGCGTGGGAGTCTTGATCTGCTTCAGGCCGTTATAGCTGACATCTCCCCACCCCTGGTCATCCGTCATGCAGAGGATGATGTTCGGCTTGCTCGCCTGGTCACGTGCCAGTTCCCCTGCATGGAGGTTGACGCACAGCGACAGAATCGCGACTGGCGCGATGAACAATCGATTCGCTTGATTCTTAATCATTGAATAACTCCTTGTGTGTTGTGTGTTGTGTGTTCGGGCCACTCCTGGGAAAAGGAGTTAGTTAACTCCTAACTTCCGCCCACTAACTTCTAACTCCTAACTTCTAACTCCTATCTTTCATGCCTTCAATGCGCCGTTACTTCGGCCGCCAGGGCCACAATCAGCCATGCCGAATGTGGAATCCACTGCTCTTTCCATCGCCAGCTCCAATCGGCCCGCGTACCGTAGGGCGGGGGAAGGAAGGCGATGTCTTGCTCATCCTCCACGCCCGACGTGATCCCATTGCAGATGCCGCCCGGGGGATTGGGAATTCCGGCCTCGTAGTCGTCCGGGTTGTTCCGCCCCTTGCCCTGCATCATGCAGATATTATAGGGGTTCAGCCCAAGAATCCAATTGGTCTGGTTCCTCGCATAGGATTTCAACTCCGCGGCCACGGTAGGCGAGGCGAGTTTGCTGCCCATGAGTGCGGCCGCGGCCAACGAGCCTAGCCGAGAGTTTTCCCCCGGCCACCAGTAGCCGGTCTCATTGCGGTGAGGAAAGAAGAACGCACTGCGATTGCCACCGCCAACATCCTTGACATACTGCCGGGCGTAACCAAACGGATTGGCCACCTCCTTGGTGATCGCAAGCTCGAATTGCAACGATTCCATCACGCCCTTTTCAGCGGCGGCCTTTCGCGGGGCGTCGTTCTCGAACTGTAGGTAACGAAGCAAGGCCACGATCGGGAGTCCAGCGTCGGACGCATGGAAAAAAGGCCGCGTGCCGTCCGCGTCTGTCCGCCACCAGCCGGCATGGTTTTCGTCTTTGGAGATCCGTTTTACCAGCGATTCCGCACGGGATCGGGCGGCCTCGAGGTAAGTCGCCTTGTGTGTGGCGTTGTACAACTCCGCGGCAGCCAACAGCCCGCAATAGTCGTCAATGATGTTCTCGCGGTGGTCGTAAGCATATTCGAGGTTGTGGACCAGAAGGTGCTGAAAGCCCTTTTCCGCCGCCGCCAGATACTGGGCTGGCGTGTAATCTCCGCTCCGCTGGAGCATGCTAGTCCGGGCCAGGGCCGCAATGGCCATGCCGCCGCCGTCGCGGAAGGCCGCCTTGATACGTCCGTGCTTGACATGGCCCAGCCCCTCGTAGCCGCAGATCTCCCGCTGCGCGGGATCCTTGGTACATCCGTCCATGACCGAGACATAAAAATACCCGATCGGATCCTGCATGCGGACCAGAAAGTCGGCACCGTACATCGACTCCTCGCGGAGCAGGGGAACCGTCGCCCGCAATCGTCCCTGCTTCTGTCCTTGCAGAAGTTCCGCGGCCTGTAGGAAACACCAGACGGCCAGGGGTGATCCCTGGGGGACCATGTAATTGGTCTCGGTGAGGTAGCCTAAGTATTTTGACATATCGCCCGAGGCATCGTACCAACCGCCATGCACATCGACGCGTTTCCGCCCAGGCTCGCCGAAGATCGGAATGCTGTGATCGGCCTTGTCATAGACGCCCGAACAGCGTTGGATGCGGAAGTAGTAGACCAGATCGGCCAGGCAGGATTCTGGCAGCAACCGCTCGCGGAGGACGAACGGCTCCGAAAGCACGTCCTGCGCCCGAATGCGATACGTGCCCGGTTGGACGAGTGTCGAAAAATCTCCCTGGTGGAAAAATCGACCCTTCCAGCCATCGACCTTGCCGACATTCTTGAGCGGTCCCTCGAAGACGATGCGCGACTGGCTATCGAGGATCTGGAAATTGGCGAGTGCGATATCCTCGCCGCTCTGGACCACGACACGCTTGCTCCCTTCGGTATCGTATCCCAGATGGTTAACTAGAATATGGAACGTCGCGGCCTGGAGCGCGTTGCACCATCCGGCCCCGAGAGCCAGGATGACAACGAGATTGAACAAGCTTTTTATGCGCATGCGATTGGGAAAGAATTTAGGAGTTAGGGGCGAAGTTTCAGTACGTTGGGAGTTGGGAGTTGGGAGTTGGGAGTTAGGAGTCGTTGTGGCCGGTCTCCTGACCGAGCCACACCTACGACGTTGGGAAAGAAGCTAGGAGCTAGAAGTTAGGGGGGAGTTAGGAAAATTCCCAACTTCCGCCTCCTAACTCCTAACTCCTAACTTCCATTTTCCCTACTTCACTTTCGCCATCAAGAGCTTGCCGCTCTTCGTGGCGGCAAAGAGCCATCCATCACCTCCCGCCAAGACCGTGACGCCAGGGGCATCGCCAATCTCCTGCCACTTGACATCCGGCTTGGTCGGGTTGCCCACAAAGAGCCTGTCTTCCTTGGTGGCGACATAGAACTTGCCGCCAACTTCTGTCATCGCGAGGGCACCCAGCGGGGAGCGGCGATCCGCGGTCGCATCCGTCCACGGGAAGCCGTCCAAGCCCCGTTGTGGTTGCCCGCAGAAATGTCCGTCGGTTCTGTGTCATGATTCTTCCTGTTATTGGGGTGGGAAAACGGCCTTCACGGCATCAAGGTATTCCATCTTGGTTTTGGTATCGGGTTCAAGATAGCTGCCTTCGGTCCATTCGTTCCAGGAGTTGATGGTCACGATCCGCTGGCCCTCGGGACGCACGGCCAGGTAAGCCTTGGCCTTTTCAAGGTACTTCTTGAACCCAGCCGGCGTTCCGTCCACGGCGACGGCTATGTGGGGATACCCAGCGTTCTTAAACTCCTGCGACAGATCGGTACGAGGCGTCGAATCCCAGCCGACGCTGACGTTGGGATAGTACGGCACCTTGAACTTCTTCTGGAATTCAGGCCAGTGCGCGACCGCTGCATCGCCCATCTTCTCGTAGGGAAAGGTCGGAAATGACGGCGGGATGAAGTGATCTACCCACACGTAGGAAGTGACGCTGTCGATGCCGATCGCCGTGAGGAGGCCCACGGCGTCCTTTATGACGACCGGCGGCTTGCCCTTACCCGAACTGTCCTGAACGGGTTTGCTACCGATGCCATCCAATTGCACGCCCGAGGCAACCGCATTGATATGCACGCCCGGCAGGCCAGCGACTTTGCACCGCGCACGGAAGTCCTCTAATGCCTGCCGCGTCTTTTCGGCCCCGCCGAGGCCGCGCATCAGCGTGTTCAATTGGTAGATGGAGAAATACGGCCGGCCGTCAATCTTCCAATAGTTCGGCTGCGAGAAATACTCCTTGATCAATAGGTCCGTGGCCTTGACGAACGCGGCTCGTGTAATGGCACCGGCATTCCAATGAGTTCGCTGCTTGCCGATCCTGGCTGGAAAGATATCCTCGTAGTCATGGTTGGCCCACATGATCGAGAACTTCAGGCGGTTGCGGTTCGAGGCCTTCAGGAAGCCTTCGTGCAGGCAGCGATCGAGAGCGATGCCCTCGTTGTAGTAGTACCAGTCGAAAATGAATGCCGTGATGCCGTTGTCGGCGGCGGCATCGATCTTTTTTGCCATGACACTCGGGTCAGACTCGTCCTGGTAGCCCCACAACGGGACGCGGGGCTGGAAATGGCCGTGGAACCGCGGCGTGGCGGTCTTGACCAGTTCCCACTCGGTCCAACCCTTGCCCAGCCACTTCTCGTTGCGTGCGTCGACATGCCAGTTAGGCCAGTAATAGACGGCTACTTCGTAACTGGCGGCCATGGCGGCCCGTGCCGCAGAAACCACGACGAGTAAGACGATCAGCATAGCCAGAGGCAGTCTGCGGCAACAGTTTGTCTGTTCGATTCTCATGTAGAACCCTCGGATCCTTTCATTTACTGCCTCACGAACTCCCGTTTCCGGTCACCATGTCGAGTGTCATGTCCTGATCTTCGCGCACGCAGAACTATTGGCAGCGATGTCATTTCGCCGCCTTGAGTAGCGGCTCCGCTTTGTCAAGGGTGCGCGGCATCCACACCTGCATCTGTCCAGCACCACGATTGCACCAGGCATAATACGGAATGGCTGTTAGGGCTGCCGCCTCGCTGGTGACCGATCGGTCGGCGCGGCGGATGGCCGCTTGGCCCAGACCGCGAATGACGGTGACGCCACCAAGCAGGTCGGGGCGAAATTGCGCATCGAGCGTGGCGTCATCCGGTACAGTGAGATGAAACACCTTGCCCCCATGATCGATACCCTCAAAGCAATAGACGAGCGGGCCGCGTTCGATGGCCACTCTCCCGACATCTTCAGCCACCCGATTATGCGTTACCACCCGCCGCACGGACATGGCGAGTTTCAACGTCAGCGTATCGCTTTTGTTCCAGCGCCGAGTCACCGCTACGTAGCCTTTCTGGACCTGGATCGGCTGCGGCTGCCCGTTGACGCTCAGTGAGACCTCGGGCTGAAATCTGTCCGCATAACGGTAGAGGTCGGTAGGCACCGGCTGGTTGCGCGCCCAGCCAGGGATGCGCACCCACACGGTGAAAGTGGCGGGCTTTTCCGGCGTGACAGTCAACTTGACCGTCCCATCCCACGGGTAGCGCGTTTCTTGGGTACACTTCACGCGGGTGGCACCCACCGATACATCGGCCGTGCCGGCAGCGAAGAGGTTGACGTAGAACTGATCCGCATGAACCGCATATTGCAGCCCCGGCATGGACGGCAGGAAGCGGCTCACATTGGCCGGGCAGCAGGCACAGTCAAACCATTCACTGCGGGCATATCCGCCCTTGGAAACCAGCGGATTGGGATAAAAGAAATGGTCGCCTGAGAGGGAAACTCCGGAGAGGAAACCGTTATAGAGCGTTCGTTCCAGGACATCGATGTATTTGGCATCGCCGTGAAGCAGGAACATCCGTTGGTTCCAGAGGCAATTCGCGATGGCGGCGCAAGTTTCGTTGTAACCCGTGTTGGGCAGTTCGTAGGAGTTGCCAAAACCCTCTGCCATGCCGACTCCGGAACCGATGCCCCCGTGGAGATAGAGCTTGCTGCCCACGGTGTCGGCCCAGACGGCGTCCACGGCCTTCGTGTAGCCCGGATCTCCGCAGAGCGCGGCAATGTCGGTCATGCCCGAGAGCATATACCCGGTGCGCACGGCGTGCCCTACCGCCGCCTTGAGCTGTTCGAGCGGGACTTCGTTAGCGAAGTATTGGTCGTTCATTTCGATCTGCACGCCCGCAGGCCGCCGGTAATGACCGCGACAGTGCAAGAGAAACCGGGCGAGATCAATGTACTTCTGCTCGCCGGTGGCGCGGCCGAGTTTCACCAACGCCAGTTCGATCTCCTGGCAGCCCGGCGAAATCTTCAACTGGCCGGGGCCCGGCCCCCACGTTTTTTGGATCAGATCGGCCGTCTTGATTGCAACGTCGAGAAACGTGCGTCTTCCCGTGCATTGATAGTGGGCCACTGCCGCCTCGATCATGTGGCCCATATTGTAAAGTTCGCAACTGTCCACCCCGTTGACCCCGCCCATTTCATTCAACCATCGCACCTTGCTGGCACGACCCGGTGCCTTTTCGCCGTGAATGGTGCGGGCGGTGTAGAGATAACCGTCCGGTTCCTGCGCCTTCCCGATAAGCGTCACCAGATCGTCGAGGTATTTTTGCCGAATTGGATCGGGATCGGTGGCCAGGGAATACGCCGCGCCTTCCGCCACTTTGTACAAGTCGGAATCGTCAAAGGGACAGCCCTGAAATGAACCGGTTTGCAATTTCGCCGCCCGCTGGAAATTGGGGATGCGGGTTTCCTCGCACTTCTTGAAACAAGCCGGCATAGTCACCCGGGCATTGGTGTCGATGCGCGGTTTCCAAAAGACATCATTGAGGTGGACCTGGTTCAATGAGATGGGGTTCACAGGATACTCGATCGTGGAAGCGTAAACGGCGGAACCGCCAGCAGAAATGATGGTAGCCAGCCCGATTGCACCCATGTATTGAAACAATGATCTTGCCATGTTGTCCCTTTGAGCGATTGTTCTCACGCCGCGAGGTTTCGGTTCAATGGATTGTTCCCGTAGCGAAACTATTCTTTCGGCCGCACTTGCCCGGCGGCGTCGAACTCGATTCGCAGTATGCCTGGCCGCTCGCGGAAAGGGGAGTGGCCGTCGTTGCCGAAGATTGAAGACCACCACTGTCCCGTCTTGTCCTTGAACAGCATGTTGTGCCCGCCGTGCGGAATGGCCACGTAGCGCGGACCGTACGGGCCGTAAATCTTGTCGGCCTGGGCGATCATGCAATGATAGTCGCCCTGGATGAACTCGGCGCAAGCCAGGTAATACTGCTTGTTGATCTTCGTGAGGAACGCCCCCTCGAAGCCGACCTGAGCGTGGTTCGACGGCTTCAACTGTCGCGGCTTCTCGGCCAGCTCCGTCATGTCGTCGTTGAGCCGCGCGATCATCCCGTTCTGCCACACGAAATACACCCGGCCGTCGTCGTCGGCAAACAACGAGGCGTCGATGTTGCCCGTGAGCGGCCCTTTGGGATGCACATCGACATACGGGCCCTCGGCCTTGCCGCTGGTGCTCTTCAGCAGGCCTGTGCCGCCGAAGTTCATGCAGTAAGCGAGCCAGAAAGTGCCCTTAAGATAGTGGATCTCGGGAGCCCAAAGCGCGCGATTCTCGCCGTGCATCTGCTTCTGCCAGGTACCGTCGTCGATCCGCCACACCAGACCAAGCGGTTCCCATTTCTTGAGGTCTGCCGACTTCCACATGCGGATTCCTTCGTTGGTCTTCCACCAGGTAGGATGGCCGGTGGTGCCGGTGAGGTAATAGAGCCCGTCGCCGCCGATGCAGATCGACGTGTCGCGCACGGGATAGTCAAAGAGCGGTTGGAGCGGCGGCAGCTTCGGCTTGGCCGGTTCGGCGGCCCACGCCGCTGTGGCCGCTAGAATCGTGACGCACGCGATCATTGCTTGGCGCATAATGTTGTTCCCCCTTCGAGTCGGTGTAAATTGTTGCGGTTGTTCTAAAACAAACTGTAAACGCCCGTGCTGCACTTGCCGTGGTTACAGGATCGCTTTTTGTGGCCAATCCTCGGCTCCATTCGGACAAGCCTTGCAGGGGCGTTTGCGGTCGCCAGTCCTTTTGACTCCTACTTTACTTTCGCCATCAAGAGCTTGCCGCTCTTCGTGGCGGCAAAGAGCCATCCATCACTGCCTGCCAAGACCGTGACGCCGGGGGCATCGCCAATCTCCTGCCACTTGACATCCGGCTTGGTCGGGTTGCCCACAAAGAGTTTGTCCTCTTTGGTGGCAATATAGAACTTCCCGCCAGCTTCCGTCATCGCAAGGGCACCCACCGGAGGGCGGCGATCTATGCTCGCAGCGGTCCATGGGAGGCCGTCCAGGCCCCTTTGTGCGGGCGGCAGTTTCGCCAGCACTTCCGGCGTGGCAACGGCTTCGCGCGCCATGATCGTCGCTTCCGAGCCAGCTTCCTTGGTGTCCACGAGGGCAAAAATCTTCCCGGCCGCTCCGGCCATTCCGACCAGACACCAAGCATGACCATCATCCTGCCAGTCGGCGCTCGTTTCAACGGCGTCGCGTTTCAAAAATCGGCCGCCCGCCCGCGCGTTGAGCGAGGCACAGAACTTCCCATCAACCACTCCCATCGCAACGACCGGGCCTGGGGCGCCGCCAATGGTTTTCCATTCGACCGTCGCAGAGGCCGGGTCGCACACCTGAAGGTTTTTGTCTGCCGTGCAGGCAAAGAGCTTCCCACCAATGGACGCCATCCCAACCACGCCCTTGGCTTCGCCAATGGTTTTCCAAGCCACTTCTTCAGCATGGAGGCGGGCAGATAGACCCGCGATTACCGTAACCGCCAACAATAGTACAAATCGCTTCATCACAAACACTCCTTCTGCCACTAGGGCAAACAAAGTTTGGAAACCTCGGCCAGCCAGGACACCCCAGCCATTATAACCTTGGCTTCCGCAAATTTATTTCTGCTTCAGTTCAAACCACCTCAGCGCAATGCCGCGCTCGTTCGGAAGCACGGCGATGCGCACCTTCTGAATCCCCTGCTCCAACTTCACATCGACGGGCTTGGTCGTCGCCCACAAGCCGTGACTCATGGGAACGTGAACCAAGGCCACCGCGTTGTATGCGTCGGAACCAACCTCCAGCAACTGGCCATCGTTGATCGCCGCAACGCTCATGACGATTTCGTAAGTTCCTTTCGCGGGCACATCGATGGCATAGTCGGCCCAACAACTACTCTGTTGCTGCTGGAAATAGACCTGCTTGTCGCCGGCGGGAGAATCCATCCGTACGACCCCCTTCTGGGCACTGAACTGGGCCTGGCCGTCCGTCGCCGTAAAGCTCGCGGCCTCGACGTGCAGCACGCCTTGTACTGCCTTCACAGGCCCCGCCTTGACAGGTTCCACGGGCTTGGCGGTTGCCTTCGCCTTCGGTTGTCCGGCTTTTGCCGCCTCGACGCCTGGGTCCGCGTTCGCCTCGTCGGGCTTGAGCGAAGCGTTCAAATCGATCACCGATGCCGGTGCTGCCTGCGCAATCTTCTGGGCGACTGCCAGGACCGCACTCGCCTGTCCGTGGGAGGCGGTGGCGGATGCTGCCAGCCAGCGCAGATGCTCCACTTGCGAGAACTGGGTCCCGAGCGACCGCGCCAGGCTCCCTTCGACGAAATCAGGACCGGTCAGCCCATCGAGCCGCGAAGCCGCCCATCCGCGGCCATACCCCACCCGCCAGACGCCATCGACCCCGCGCCAGGCGACGCAGGCATGCGCCGGCTGCCCCACACCGATGGCCGGGATGCCGAACGCGTGATTGATGAAGACGGCAAACGACGAGCGCGGGCCGCATTTTCCGCCGCCTTGCAGCACCGTTTTCATGTTGGTATAGGGAACCGGCGAGTTCCTGCGCCACACCAGACCGGTCATATCCACCACCATTTCCGTGGCGCGAAGATCCGGCCGGAAACTGTTGACCATCTCGCGCCCCCAACTCAGATCCGCGTCGGATGCGCCGGAGGAAACAATCTTGGTGTAGTCCCAAACCGTGAGCTTGTCGAAACTGGGGACCAGTTCCTTGTTCTGGTGCGCGGCCTTGTAATACTTGTAGCGGACCAGCGGATCCGCGGGCGTACGTGAACCACCGGCACCGATGTTGACTGTGCCGGGCGGGTTAAGGGCCGTGGCGATAGCCAGCTTCAGATAGATGCCTTGCCTTGAATCCGGATCGGCATAATAGAGCTTCTTCCAAAGCTCCAGCGAGGCGGGCGAGATCGCCCAATTGTTGGCCTCTCTGGCCTTGAGACCCGTCGGCGTTGCGGCCTCCAAATAAAGGTCCATGGCCTGCGTGTTCCGCAGGAGCCAGGTCAAGAATGCCTTGTTTTCCTTGTCCGCCTTGGCAAACGCCCCCACATTCGCCGCGCCCACCTTCAAAAGCAACTGCCTCTGGCTCAGCGTGTTGGCAAAGACGGGATCCTTCAGCAGCGGCTTTAGGGCCGCCTCGGAGATATTCGCCGGCTCAGCGGGCAATTTCTGATTCAGCCATGCCGAGATATTACTGAAGTAGCGGGCGAAATCGCCGCTATCGACTGCCGCGTCCAACTCCTTGGCGTTCGGCTCCCAAGCATGGACATTGCCGCAAAGCGATAGCATCGCGACAAAAGCCAGACTGATTTTCCTTGTTCTCATCTCTTCTCCTTGTTTCATTGATAAAAAAGGTTCTTCCGGTTCCATGTGCGGAACGCGAATAATTGTTGTGCCCGGTTTCCTGACCGAGCCACACCATCCCCTTCACACCCTTCACACCCTTCACGCCTCTTCACATCCTTCACATCCTTCACACCTCTGCTCGTCTACCTCCCGGCCGGCTTCACTTCAAAATGGTGCGGCTTGGTCTGGCATGCGGCCGTGATCTGCGCCTCGAAATCGTCAATCTTCTTCTGTAGGCCGGGCCTTTCCTTTTTCATCCAAGCTCGCAGTTTCGCTTCCCACAGCGATTGGCTAACCAGGTTCTTCTTGAAAATGAGCGACAGAACTTCCTGGGCCTGCCGAGTAATCGGCCCGGCGGTGGCCGCCAGATTCCAGCCTTTGGCCAATTCCTCTTGGGTGACGGTCGTCGCGAACTCGTCATCGATCAAGATGTCATAGCGATCCTCTTTCAAGCCGGTAACCTTCAACTCATAGCGGTTCACGTCGTCCAGCACCGGGGCCAGTTTCAGGGCGTCCAGTGCCCGCTCATCGACGGGCATCGGCAGGCAGTCATCGCCGCGGTCGAAGCTGAGCGTGCCCTTCTCGAACTTGACGTTCGACACAGCGCATTGTGTTGCGTTTACCACCTTCCCCCCCTGGTCGCCGGAAACGGCAATTTCCGCACTGGATACCAGCGAGGGGGCCTTCATTTGTTTGAGGATGATCGCGGCCATGAGGGTGTGCCCTATCGGGCTGGGATGGATTTCGTCGCCGCCGCCGATGCTGGCTCCGACCTTAATCGCGTGCTCGCGCCGCATGATCGCCATGTAGGGATCGAACTGATTGACGAAGGTTGCACCCTCCTTGGCAGCCACCTCCTTCAGCCCCTCGGCGAACTTGCGAATCGCCTTGTTGCGGGCATCCGCGGAAGGATCGCCGCTCCGATTTTCAATCGGCTGCGGCGTCATCAACACCACCCGCGCTCCATTTTTCTTGAGAACCTTGACGATCTCCGTTTGGCTGCGGACGTAGGCTTTGAAAATATCCTCGCGGAAAGGCTCGTAATTGTGGTCATTCATGCCGAAGTTGACCGTCACCACCGTCGGCTTGAGCGACACCACATCGCGGTTGAGCGGCCCGTCCACCGACTGCTCGATCATCTTCTGCTGCGGATCTCCCTCGGCGGCGAAGAGGGCCTTTTCGTCCGGAAAGGACCGCATCCGCAACCAGGCGGTGTCACCGCCCCAACCGGAGTTCCAGAAGTTGAACTTCTGTTTCGGAAACCGAGTGACCGTATAGGCCTCGATGTACGTGGTATAGAGTTTCTGCTCGGTGATGCTGTCGCCGAGAAAGACGATGCGGTCGCCGTCATGTAGAACAAACTCCACGTCTGCCGCTAGAGCACTGGACGCCAGCCAAAAAAATAACAGCGCGGCCATTTTCGCAAGCACACTACGGTAGACAAATTTCTTTTCGAATCGCATGAAGTTCTTTCTTGATGGGGTTGTTGGTAATCTTCGTAGCACGGAATTCATTCCGTACCTTGTTGTGGCCGGTCATCATTGTTGTGGCCGGTCTCCTAACCGAGCCACACTGCCAAGGGAATTCACCGCGAAAGACCGCAAAGTGCGCAATAGAAAGAATGTTTGTTCTTTTGCGTTCCCTGCGTTCTTTTGCGGATAATTCATTTCCCTTGATATCTGGCTATTCTCAATCGTCCCTCCGCGGGCCACCCGTTCAAGAGGCCCGTTTGGCCCGTTGGGCCGGAAATGTTTATTGGGTATTCATGTCCACCAGGGCTTCGCCCTTCGCTGGGCGACCGGCCGGACCCTCGGCCCTCCGATCCTCAATTTGCATTTTGCATTTTTTAATTTTCAATTTTCATTTTTCATTTTTCATTTTTCAATTCTCAATTTTCAATTCTCAATTTTCAATCTTTCCCTCTTCTCCTAACTCCTCCCTTCCCTCCCTACTGAACCACCACCCGAAAACCATCACGATTGAACGCCCGCCCCCCCGCCGCCTGAAAGCGGCGAGCAGAGCGACAAGCTTCCGGAGATTTGCTCCAATCCCCGCCGCGCACCGTATACTTGCCGCCCGTTGCCGGCCCCGTGGGGTTGGTTTGGCGGTCCGCCGAATAGGCGGCGTAGAAGTCGGAACACCATTCCAACACGTTGCCGTGCATGTCGTACAAGCCGAAAGCGTTCGGCTTGAATGACCCGACCGGGGCGAATATGGGCGAGTTGCTGGCCACGCCATCCCAGCCGTCCCCCGAGTGATGCCCGTAAGCAACGAGATCCTCGGCATCGTCGCCACAACAGAACGCCGTGCTCGTGCCGGCGCGGCAGGCGTACTCCCACTGCGCTTCGGTAGGCAGGCTTACCGTCTTGCCCGTCTTCTTGGACAACCATTGGCAGAATGCCTTGGCATCCTCCATGGTCGTGTTGGTTGCCGGGTGGTCGCCTCTGCGGGGAAATCCGTGAACGGGCTTCTCCCAGGCGTAGCCGGAGTCTTTCACGAACTGGTCGAACTGTTCCACGGTTACCTCATATACCCCCATGTAGAACGGCTTGCTGATTGTCACCTCGTGCTGCGGGCCCTCGTCACTCCTGCGCCCTTCTTCGTTCACCGGGCTGCCCATCATGAACTTGCCGGCGGGGATCTTCAAGAACTTCATCGTTATCTTGTTGCCAAGCTCAAGCGTCAGTTCTTCAAGCTTGACGACCGTGGGCGGCGGCACTTTCGGACCCGACGGTTTTTTCACTTTCTTCGGAGTGGGGTCCGTGGCATTGGCCGGTGCCTTCGGGCCGCCCAGCAATTCCACCATTGCCTTCCCCATGCCGTCGCCGATCAGGTAGTAGGTTTCGGCGTTGCAGTTCCAATGATAGCCAAAACCGTTGGGTGAGACTTCACGGGGCCGGAAGAACGGCCGGGTTTCGAGGTAGAACACGTTCCCCCTGAATTCCGTACGCTCCGCGGCGGCCTTCTGCGCTTCCGAAATTTTGAGCCGACGGGGAACCTTCTGCTCCCAACCGCCAAACCCGCTGCCGCCGATCACGAAGGGAAGATTCGGCACACCGAGGTCTTTGCGGATATCCTTGATGAAATTGACCATGTTCTTCTCGTATTCGTCGGCCATGCCTTGGACGCACCCGTCTTGCCACCCCTGGTGCCAACTGAAGCCGGCAATTTCGTACCCCTTGCCGTCGTAGTCGGGGAAATCAGCCTTGAGGGTCTTTGGCAGGTTCTTGACCGTATCGAGCACCGCCTTATAGAGCCACCCGACCTCACCGCCGGAACTTGGCGGACGCCAGTTTTGGGCGAGGCTCGTGCCGCCCACCGCGATTTTGATCAGCAAAACCTGGTTGTCGAGGTAGTTGCCAACCACCCAGCCGAAGCCAAGCTCCGGGCCAATCGCGCCTGCCCCGGCGAAGCCGCCCACCATCAGCTTCCCCTTGTTGCCGTAGACACACCAGACGTCATCGCGCACGGCCCATTTTCCATCTTTGGCGACAAGGTGTTTATAGCGCGCCGCCGATGCCGGATCCTTGACCAAGGTCTCCAGCGTCCCTTTTCCTCCGCTGATGGCACCCTGCCCCTCCATGTTCGACTGGCCCGCAAGGATGAAAACCTTCACCGGACCCTTCTTGGGCTGGCCCGCCCAAGCGGGCACGGCAAGCAACAGCGCGGCCATTGCCGCAGTCAGCGCGCAACGGCAGACAGATTTTTTCTCGACGTTCATGGAGATCTTTCTTGGTGGGATTGTTGGTAGGCTTCGTAGCACGGAATTCATTCCGTACCTTGTTGTGGCCGGTCTCTCAGTTGTGGCCGGTCTCCTGACCGAGCCACACTGGGTTGTCGTTTTTTGGCTCTTCCGGTTCCAGGTGCAGAACGCGAATAATTGTAGGGTGGGGGAGAGCGCAGCGAGCCCCACCAATTCTGTTGCGGTCCGCTTTTGGTGGGGCTCGTTTTACTCTCCCCACCCTACTTCGTCTCTTTTGCGTTCCCTGCGTTCTTTTGCGGATAATCCATTTCGCTTGATATGCTGGGCTATTCTCAATCGGTCCTTCCGTGCCGCGCGGATTCCCTGCCCATCCTCTTTCGAGGTGGTTTTGGCATCGGATGGGACTTTGGTATCGGTCATGTCTCACTCCGTGAAAAAAATGGCTGCCGCGGCAGATCCAAGCTCGAGAACGCGCTTTGGGGTAAAGAATGCGTTACTCCGCTATCGTACTGCCGCGGCAGCCAGGGAAGGTGTTGGGGGACTCTAGGAGTTAGGAGTTAGGAGTTAGGAGTTAGGAGTTAGGAGTTAGGAGTTAGGAGTTAGGAGTTAGGAGTTAGGAGTTAGGAGTTAGGGGGAAGTACTCAGTACTCAGTACTCAGTACTCAGTACTCAGTACTCAGTTCTCAGTTCTCAGTTGTGGCCAGTCTTCTGACCGAGCTACACCGGTGAACCCCATTTTCTTCGTTAATTCACCGCGAAAGACCGCAAAGTGCGCAATAGAAAGATGCTTGTTCTTTTGCGTTCCCTGCGTTCTTTCGCGGATAATTCATTTTGCTTGATATGCTGGCTATTTTCAATCGTCCACGGGACTTTCGTTGTTTTCGTTCCCACACCCAGCGATAAATCGCTGGGCTATTCTCAGATGCCCCTCCAGGGCAAAGGCACTCTTTCACACTTCCCCCCGTCTTCAATTTTCAATTTTCAATTTGCAATTCCTATTTCCTCCTCCTCCTCCACGCTCCAAACCCAACCACCACTCCCGCGACCAACAGAGCAAGGGTGCTCGGCTCGGGGACGGGATTGATCGGCGAGTTCATCGAGACGGGCGAAGCAAATGCCGGCGAGGTCAAGAAGGAGACCGGTCCGGCCATGATGAACGGCCCGGCAATGGTAACCGAAGGATCGTAGATGAACTTCGCACCGGCACCGATGGTCAGGCTTCCATTGCTGGGCAGAGACGTGCTGTACTTCTGGTAGACCGTGCCTTCGTTGACGACCGTGCCGCCGGTATAGGTAGATGCATCCGTACTGCTGAGGACCAAGGTTCCGGAACCTACCTTTACCAGCGCGCCCAGTCCGGTAATCTTGCCGATGATGTTCAATCGACTGGCGCTATCCACGGTCATTACTGCCGTGGTGCTGGACAGGGTCAACAAGCTGGCGATCGTGTCCGTCCCGCCGGAGACATTTATGGTGGCCGTGCCGCCATTAAGGGTGTCAAACATCGTCAGGCTGCCGCCGGTGAGTCTGTAGCCCGAATTGCTGAAGCTCAAGGTTGCCAGGCTCGGGTTCACGCTGCTCAGGTCGATAACTGTATCGGACGCGTTCGCGCCGATGCCGTTGAAAGCTGCCGTGTCGGTACCCTTAAAATCAGTGTTTGCATCCAATCCAGGGGCAACGTGCGAACCATAACCAACCTCCACTCCCACGTCGTCCCATTTGCTACCCGTAACCCAGCTTCCGCTGGAACTATTCCAGGCCATACTGCCGGAGTAGACGGTGATGCTGAAGTTCGCGTTGACTGTGGGGTTGTTTTTGGAAAACTCAGGAGTGACGTTCAATTGGAAGGTGCCATTGGTGGCTCCCAAGGGCATGGTATTGGTTGCGGTACCGCTGAAGGTTCCCGTAAAGCCTGTGGAGGAGGTCATGGTTTGGCCTACAGAGGCGAAAAAGATGCCGGGGGTGCCCACGCCCTCAGTTCGAGAACGTGTCGGGAAACCCACGTCCTCGGTATTGCTGTGATCACTGGTGCCGTCGGTGAGGCCGTTGCTGTAAGTGTAGGGGAAACTGCTGGACGGCACACTGAAGGTTGCCCCGGCGTGGTACACCGGGTCGGATGTCGAGGGATTGGTTATGCCAAGCACCGTCAAGCTATCTCCCACCTTGCGACTAGCCACGGCCGTGCCTGTCAGGGCAAGCGTCAGTTGCCTGGGGGCACCGGGGAACTCATCGGTGATGGACGACGAGTAGGTGTTGCTCAGCACATCACCCGGGTTCAACGGCGCTAAGCTAAATGTGGAAGTCTGGGATGAGCTACCGTTGAAAGCACTGTTCGAGGTGGTTAGGGTGCCCGGGCTGGTCCCGATAAAGCTGCCCAAGGTGCCGTCGGACGTGGTGAGGTGCGAGCCCGTACTGGTGACCGTCAGGACATTGGGATACCCCACCGGCGCCAGGAACCGGCCCAAATCTTTAGTTTCCAACGGGGTGAACGTGCGTAGCACCACCGGATTGCCGGTGACGTTAACTGTGACGTCGACGATCGTACCCAATTCGGCTGCGACCGGTATCGAGAAGTTGCCGCTCATTGTACCGGCCGTGATGGCCGAACCGCTGATCGAATAGTTGGCCGTCTGCGACAACGTCGTGCCGCCGAAGACCTTCGAGTCGCCCGTCACCAGCGTAAGGCCGTTAAGTGTGCTGGAGTTCCCCAGCTCGGCGTTGGCCGTAACGTCGCTCGATCCGGAGCTGGTGATGGCCGAGGCCCCCGACGGCGTGTTGGTGATCAGGAATCGGCCCAACGCGATGGTCTCGGAAGGGGGTGTGAAGACGCGCTGATTGACCGCCGTTAGACTGACGGAGCTGGCCGGGCTGCTGTAGGCATGCGTGGTACCGTCGGTCACGGTGGCACCGAAGTTGTAACTGGTGCCCGCCGTGGTGCCAATGCCGTTGATGTCGGCCGTGTAAGAGACGCTGTTGCGGTTGTTGGCCTGGGCTGTGCCTGGCGATGAAGTAAAGTTCTGAAGGGTGCCGGTCAGGCCGGTCTGGTTCCCGAGGGTGAAGTGGTAATCAACAGGTCCGGAGTTCGTCACGCTGCCGGTGATCACGCCGGAGGTGATTTCGCCCGTACCCGCTAGGAATCGCTCCTTGCCATTGCTGCTGAGGATGATGGCAGGTTTGGGTTCGCCGAGAGTCGCGATCATAGAGACATTAAATTCGTCCTTCGTAAGTTTCAAATAGTAGGTAGTTCCTACGACGTCCAGGGTGGAGGAGGTCAAGTTATAGGTACCGCCTCCGCTCAGGCCACTGGTCGTCGAAATCAGGGTATAGGGCGTGGCGGAGAGGCTGCTCAATCCAGACAGGGCGGCCACATTGATGTTGATCGCGCCACTGATGATCGCGGTACCGCTGATGGCGATCGTGTCATTGAGGGTAGCACCGAAGTCGAAGTTGAAACTCGCTCCGCCGGCAGTCAACTGAGCCGCGTGAAGGGTCGTGAACGTGCCATCGTAGAGGTCCACGGTCCGTGTACCAACGGCCACGCCGCCCGTGCCGCTGATGATGGCCGCGCCAGCACCAAAGGCATGCAGGTTCTGGCTGGTTCCCAGCACGATCTGCTGGTTGTTCAACCCGCTCACGTCGAGCGTCGCCCCGGAGGCAATGCCGATCGAACTGGAGTTGGGAATGTTGTTGGTGGACGCCGCCGCGAGTGCCAGCGTGCCGCTGCTGATCGTCGTGACACCACTATAGGTATTGGCGCCGGAGAGGGTGAGCATCTTGGAACCCTGCTTGGTCAGGCCAAGCTGGCTACCCCCGGCGGTGCCGTTTTGCAGGACGCCGCTGAATGCATGATCGCTCGCGCTGTTGTTGACCGTGAGGGTGGCCGTTCCACCGCTGCTCTGGACGGTGCCGCTGGTACCGGCCAATCCGGCGATGGTGTTGTTGTAGCCCGCCAGATCGAGCGTCGATTCGACCGTGTGTACCGAGTTCAGCGAGAAGGCCGTGATCGAGCCGGCCTTGAGCATGCCCCCGCCTACCATGGTCGCACCCGTGTAGGTGTTGTTGCCGGAGAGGGTGAGGGTTCTGGAACCTGCCTTCGTCAGGCCGAGTTGGCTACCATCGGCAGCGCCATTTCGGAGGATGCCGGTGAATGTATAATCGGTGTTCGCGTCGTTATTGACCGTGAGGGTAGCCGTTCCACCGCTGCTCTGTACGTTGCCGCCGCCAGTCAGGCCGGCGATGGTGTTGTTGTTGCCCGCTAGGTCGAGCGTTGCGTTGACTGTGTACGCCGAGTTGGGCGAGAACGCCGTGGTCGAGCCAGCCTTGAGCGTGCCCCCGCCTACCGTGGTCGCGCCACCGTAGGTGTTGTTACCGGAGAGGGTCCAGACGGCGTTCCCGTTGCCGCCATAACCAAAGACGGTCCCAAACGATAGCCCGGTCGTGTGGGCGGTTCCGTTCACGATATTGCCGCTGAACTCATTGATCAGATTGGCATAAACGTTGACCGTGGCGTTCCCGGCGCCGTTGTTGGTGATCGTGCCGCTGCCGTCGATCTGAGCAGAGCCGTTGTTCGTCGTTCCGTTGATGTCGTAGGTCCCACCCGACATGTGGAACGTGCCGGTGAAGTTGAACTGGGTGTTGCCGGCGTAAGCGTCATTGGTCGTCCCAATCTTGAGGGTCGCGCCGGTTTGTACGTCGTTGACGTTTGAAAACGTCGCATGGGTAAGTGGGTAGCACTGAAAAGCCGGAGTATTGGTCGTGCGAATATAGGTACGTAACTCTGCGTCGAGGACCACGGTGCCGTTGTCGACCTCGATGTTGCCGTTGCCGTAGTTACCGGCGTCCCAAGCCACGCGTCCACCCATGATCAGCGTGCCAGCGCCCTTCTTGATGATGGTGCCCGCGCTGTACGTATCGGTCACTGTGAGGCTGCCGTCGCTCTGGGTGATGTCGAAAGTCGACGTCCCGACTTGGAGCGAAAACCGGTTGCTGGAGACGGCGGTGTGCCCCGTGTATTGCAAGGTGCCGCCGAGGGCAATGCCACCGTTCAGGCCCAGGGCATTCGGGACCGTGTCGGAAAGGCTGTTGATGCTCAGGACGCCCTGACTGAGTGTCGTACCTCCGGTAAAGGTGTTGGCTCCAGAGAGGGTCAACATGCCTGTGCCGCTCTTAACAAGCTGCCCACCACCGGCGATGATGCCAGCGTAGGCACTGTCGGTGGCCTGATTCACCGTGAGGAACTTGTTCGCGGCGATATTGATCGTCGCGCTGTTCACGCCGCTGGAGGGCGGGGAAATCGTACCGCTCAATGCGCCGACCGTGACCGAGTCGTTCAGGTTGAGTACGACTGCCGTGCCGTCGCCGATGTTCGGATTGTTGACCGCCAACGGACCGCCGCCTGCGCCCAGGGTGGCGAGAGCGTTCATCGTAAGGGTTCCGCCATTAACGGTCGTGCCGCCGCTGTAGAGGTTTGCGCCGCCGAGCACCAAGGTGCCCGTGCCGGCCTTGGTCAGGGCGGTGGCGGTGCCATCGGAGATGATGCCGCCGACGGTGAGCGCGCCGGCATCGACCGTGACCGTGCGGGCGCCTGGCGTGGATCCGAGGGAGACCGTGCCGGTGCCCAGGTTCAGATCGTTCGTGCCCGCAAAGTGAACGTCGCTGTTCCAGACTTGCGGGTTATTGTTGGTCAGCGAGAGGCTCGCTACGCTGCTGTCGAGGGTTCCGCCGTTGATGATCAACCGGCCGGTTGCCGCGCCGAGGGCGGTTGCGTTGGCAAGGGTCAGCTTGCCGGCGTTCAGCGTCGTGTCGCCCGAGTAGCTGTTGCTGCCCGAGAGAATTAGTTCGCCCGCGGCCGACTTGACGACGGCACCGTTGCCGCCAATGTTTCCGGCAAAGGATTGCGGGGTTGGGTTGTCGAAGGCCAGCAGGGCGTTGTTCGTCACGTTGCCGGCGATGACACCGTTGACCGAGCCGTTGCCCAATTGAAGCGTGCCGCCGCTGATCGTCGTGCCACCGCTGTAACTGTTGCTGTTGGTGATGGTCAGAAGTCCGGTGCCGCTCTTGGTCAGGGGCGTCGTGCCGCCAGCGATGTCACTGATGCCGTAGGTGCCCGTCAGGGTGTAGTCCTTCGTGTTGTTGTTGAAGATGACCGACGCTGGTGCGACGTTCGCCGTGCTGATGGTGACGGTCTTGGATCCAGTACCGACCGTGTCATCGAAAACTGCCGCGTCGCTAGCAATGAAGTTGGTTTGGGTCGAAGCATTGCTCGCCTTAACCCAATTCGTCGGCGTCCCCTCAAGGGTAATAAGGTCGGAGGAGGTGATCCAGTCGCCGTTCCGCGCACCGGTCCAAACCGGATTGTCCAGGTGGTAAGCCACGTCCAAGTAGCCCGCCGGGTTGTCAACGAGCGGAAATAGGGCTCGCGGACCGGCACCGAGACCCGTCGCGTCGATGGTAAAGGCGTCACTGCCCGTGCCGCCGATAGTACCCTGATATTGGATCAGGTGCGCCGTGCCGCTGCCCGAGGGAGCCGTACCTGTGAGGAAAATCGTGACGGACTTGCTGCTGCCGTTGGCGACCAGGCCGCCGGAGCTGAGAACGTCGATGGCTGCAACGCTGCTGTAATTGCCGATGTTGGCGACACGAATGGTGCCGCTGTTGGTAAAGCTCAGGCCGCCCAAAGAGAGAGTGCCCAGCCCGCCGGAGCCGGCCTCGACGATGCCGGTATTGGCAACCGTCGCGACGGCCGAAGAGGCGGAGCCGGAGCCTCCGAGGGTCGCGGCACCTGCCACAGTGATAGCGGAGGTGGCGTTGGTGCCGTTGAGGTACAACTTGCCTTGGCTGACGGCCGTGCTGCCAGTGTAGGCGTTCGGGCCACTGAGAACCTGGGTGCCCAATCCGCTCTTGGTCAGCGTGGTCATGGCCTCGGTGCTGCTGTCCAAGCCGCCGGAATAGGTCTTGGTCACGCCGGTGCCGAGATTGAGCGTGCCGGCCGTGACATTGGCGGCCAGGGTGAGGTTGGTCGATCCCGTGAGGCCGCCGAAGGTGGGCGTATTGATGCCCGAGGAGAAGCCCAGGGTGCCACCCGTGTAGTTGAGCGCGGAGTTCTGCAAGGCCAGGTTGTTGCCAAGCGTCAATGTGCCGTTATTGAGCGTAGTGCCGCCGGTGAAAGTGTTTGCGCCGTTGAGTATCCAGGTGCCGGTGCCCTGCTTGGTCAAGAAGGTTGCGCCGCTGCTGCTGTCGGGGATGATGCCGCCCAGCACGCCGGGACTCGCGGTCGAGCCTTGCAAGGTGAGGGTCTTGGCACCCGTGCCGGTGGCCGTGAGGTTGCTGCTGAAGGTCAGCGGGCCGCCGCCCGACATGTCGAGCGTCGCCCCGCCGGTCGTGCCGGCCAGGTTGATCACCCGGTTGGTGGTGTCGCCCGTACCGGTGTACATCAGCGTCGCACCGGTGGTCGAGTCGCCGATGTTAATCGTGGCATTGGCCAAGGCGGGTTGCCCGAGCGAGTTGGCCGCACCGCCCACGTTCTTGATGGTATTGATGCTGAGTGTGCCGGCCTTGATCGTGGTCGAACCGGTAAAGGTGTTCGCGCCGTTGAGCGCCTGAGTCCCGATGCCCGTCTTGATCAGGGTCATGTTGGCGTCACCACCGCTGAGGACGCCGGTATAGGTCTTGGTGACGGCCAGCGTTGGATTGAGGGTGAAACTTGTGTCACCACCCAGACCGACGTCCCCGCCGTTGAAGAGGCCGCCAATCGTCGGTGTGCTACCTAATCCAGGGATGAACCCCGACGTGTCGATGGCACTGTTTTGAAGGCCCAGGTTGCCCACGGATAACGTACTGCCACCGGTGATCTTTGTGTCACCCGTGAAGGTATTGGCGCCATCGAGCCACATAGATTGATAACCGCTGGTCCCGAACCTGATAAGTCCGCCAGGGCCACTGATAACACCAGGGATATGGAAGTCGGAGCCAGCACCGCTAATATACTGCATGCCGGGGCCCAGATAAATCCCGCGGTTGGCACTCAAGTTACCCTGGTTGTCGCTTCCATTTCCTAGATTACTCAAGAACGAACCGCCGTTGAGGATGGAGATGTTGTTCGCCACAAACGAGGAAGGGGCGACACCCAACTGGTTATCGTAGTTAACCTGCAACCGGCCACCGTCAATGACGATGTTGCCGGTGAACGAGTTGTTCCGGTTGTCGAGGACCAGGGTGCCGGTGCCGATCTTGTTCAGGGCGACGCCGGTAGTGGCGTTGCCGCTGCCGGAAATCACGCCGGAGTAGGTCGTGGTGGTGTTGTTGCCGCCCGTCGTGAGGGTGGCCCCGAGAGACACGGTGCCTCCCGTCGTGCCGCCGCCGGCCAGGGAGCCGATCTGCAAGTCGTTGCCGTTGAGGTTGAGCACCGTGCCCGCGAAATTGCCGATGGAGACAGCGGAGTTATTGCCCAACGGTCCGCTGACGCCGGCGACGGAGGGGCCGCCCGCCTTAACCGTGCCATAGTTGATCGTCGTCGCGCCGGTATAAGTGTTGGCACCGGCGAGGATTACTGTGCCGGTGTTCCCCGCAGTGCCTATCGTAAGAGTATTGGTCCCGTTGACCGTGCCATTGACGGCAAGGGTCTTGCCGGTGGCAATGTTCCAAGTCTGGCCCGCGCTCAGCACGAGGTTGGCGTTGATGGTGTTGTTGGCATTGGCGTAGGTGGTCACGGAGATGGCACTATTCGTGTTTGAACCTGCGTTGGTAATGGTGGCGAGTGCCGCGGCCGTCGCGGCTGCGGTGGCCGATGTGTTATTGAGGCTGATCAAGTTCGAGCCGCCGAGGGTGACGGCGTTGCCATCGTTAAAGGTAATGCTGCCCAAGGTCATGTCCGCGCCCGTTGTCACGTTGGCCTGCTGCGAGGCACCAGTAGCGCCGAATATGACGTTGACCGCGGTCCCTCTCGGGACAACGCCGCCCGCCGAAGTGCCTGCGGCGGCAGAGGCCCAGTTGCTGGTGCCTCCCGAGGAGAGGGCCATCGCGCCCGATGCACCGTTGACCAGATTGCCCAGCCAGTAGGCGTTGGTCAGCGAGGTGACTCCCGAGGTGTAACTGGCGATTTGCACGGCATTCGCGCTCTGATTGAGCGTCGCGGTGTAGTTCGTGTTGTTGGCCACGAAATAGTTGGCCCCGCCGGTGGTCAGTCCGCCATTGCTGCTGCTAATCAGGGTCGTTGGGGCGTTCACCACGGGGGTGCCGGAACCGGCGATGCTGATGCCGATGTTCCCGCCGCTGGTCGTCGCGGCGTTGGTCGAGGTCAGCACGTCCACCACGTTGGTGCCGACGAGGTCGAAAGCCAGGTTCGCTCCATTGGCAAGAGTCAGGCTGTTCGCGGCGTAGGTCGTTACCGCGGCGCTGTTGACCATGCTGAAGGTGCCGCCGGCGTTTACCGTGAGATTCCCGGCCGAGGGCAGATTGTTTGCGGCCGCAGCCAGAAGCGTGCCCCCACCGACGTTCGTCCCGCCCGTGTAGGTGTTTAAGCCGGAAAGAGTCAGTGTTCCGACCGCGCCCTTGGTGATCGCCAGCAGTCGCGTTGAACCATCTTGCAGCACGCCGGCGAACGTATTGGCCGCGACATTGTTGACCGTCAGGGTGTCGGTGCCGGCCGTGGTGGAGCCGCTCTCAAGGATGGGGGTGCCGACCGTGGCGTTCGTGTTCAGGCTGAGCACCGTCATGCTGTTGCCGTAGAGTTGCACCTTGCCGGTGCTGCTGGCGCCGAAGACCAGCGCGGCGATGTTCGCCGGACCGAAGGCCGTCGTGCTGCCGGCCTGGAGGGTGCCGCCGTTGACGGTCGTGGTCCCGGTATAGGTGTTGGGGCCGCTGAGCACCTGAGTGCCGGTACCGGTCTTCACGAGGTTCAAGGTATCATTGAACCCGTTGGCAATCACGCCGGAGAACGAGCCGTTGTTGTTCGTGTTGCCAACCGTAACGGCGACTGTGTCGTTGACTGTGTTGCTGTTCCCGATCATGACGCCCGTGCCGTTCAAGGCGCCCATCAGGAACGTCTGCGTCGCCGAGCGGGTATTCGCCCAGCCGATGCCCTGGTTCTGTAGTTCCATCGTGCCATTCAGCGTGATGTCCGCATTCTGCAGGCCGGTGGTGTTGCCGCCGACGCCGATGCCGCTGGCCATGAGGGGGGAGGTGCTGGCGATGCCATTGACGATCAGCGTGCCAGCGAACGTGGAGGTGGTGTTGCGCAGGTTGAGGCCGACCCCGGCGGTGGAGTTATTGACCGTCACCGTGCCGCTGGTGCCTTTCAACCCGCCGTCGAGGAAGAACCCCGAGTTGCCGATTCCGCCCGCTTGAATGGTGATCGTGGAGGATGTGCCGCTCTGATTCGTCACGATGCTGGTGGCGTTGTTGTTCAGCACGATATAAGAGTTCGCAGTGGAGAAGTAGCCGAGTGTGCCGCCGTTGAGATTGATCGCCGGGTTGTTGACGCCAAAGGCACTCGCGTTGTTGTCGAGCAACAGCGTCCCGCCGGAATTAACCGTGATCGCGGAGGCACCGGCCATAGGAGTCGAGCCAAGCAACTTAAGCGTGCCGCCGTTGATGTTCGTCGCACCCGTATAAGTGTTCGCGTTGGCGTTGGCGAGGGTCAGCGTGCCGGCGCCGGTCTTGGTCAAGGCCAAGGTGCCTCCGGTGCTGGTGTTGTTGGCGAGTACCCCGGCGAAGGTGCTTGAGGAATCGTTGTTGCCTACAGTGAGTGTTTTAGTTGTGCCGGTGGAATTGTTGACCACCTTGTTGGTTCCTGTGGCAGTGGCCTGGGAGAGGCCGTTGATCGTCGTGTCGATGCCGTTGATGTCCAGCACGGCGGTATTGCCGGCCGTATCGAAGACGATATTGCCTTTGCCGGCACCGTTGGGAATCGTGCCCGCGGCTCCGACCTGCAAGGTGCCGTTGGTGATAATTGTATTGCCGCTGTACGAGTTCGCGCCGGAAAGGGTCAGAATGTTGGCGCCCAACTTCTGAACATTCATGTTGGTCTTGTCGGGCAAGGCACCACTGGCGTTGAAGTTTCCGGTGGTGGTGTCGATGCCCAGAGAAGACGGATTGGCAAACGTCAAGTTGCTGTTGCTCACCAGGTTCGCGATTTCCGTACCGCCCCATTCAGTCGGCGATCCCGCGCCGGCTCGGACCGCCAAAGTGGCGTTGGCCGCCACCGAGATTGCCTGCGTGGTGTAATTGGGCAGGGAAGCACTATTGAGTGCCGTCAGAATGCCGGCGCTAACCGTCGTGGTTCCGATGTAGGCATTGGCACCTGACAACAGCACGGTGCCGGCGCCGATCTTGGTCAGGCCTGCGGTATTGCTGCTGGGAATATTGCCCGAGATGTTCACGCTCTGGCCGTTGGAATCGAGAGTAATGGGATAAGCCGTATTGTTCTGGATGCGCGCGCCCCAAGCCACGGTGGTGTTGTTTAATGCGCTGCCGAACTGGAGGGTGCCGGCGCCGAACGTAATGGTCCCGCCATTGCCGAGGGCGGTGGCGTGGTTCGCCTGGAGGATTCCGCCATTGATCGCGGATGTGCCGGTATAGGTGTTCGGGCCGCTGAGAGTAATGGTTCCGGTGCCGATTTTAGTGAGAGCGATCTTTCCGGTGCCGGCATCATTGTTGTCGGCGATGACGCCCGAGAAGGTACCGCCGCCGGTGTTGCCGCTGCCGATGGTCAGCGTGACGGTCCCGGCCGCGCCGCTGTGGTCGTTGCCGATCCTGCCGCCGGTGCCACTGAGGTTGCCGACGCTCTGGTTGGTGTTGTTGAGATCCAGGGTGCCGCCGTTGACGGTAAGGGTAGTACTGGTGGCGCCGAGGGTGCTGCCCGCGCCGCTCAGTTCCAGTTCGCCGCTACTGAGGGTTGTGGTGCCGGTGTAAGTGTTGGCCCCGGCGAGAACTTGAGTGCCGGTGCCGCTCATGGTCAGGTTGACGGTACCCAATACGCCACCGCCGGCAATCACGCCGGTAAAAGTCGTGCTGCCGCTGATAGGTGCGAGGGTCAGCGTTGAAACAGCACCGGTATTGCTGTTTTGTACCGTGCCGTAACTGACACCCGCCGTGTAGTCGCCAAGCGTGATCACTTGCTGACTAGCACCGTTCAGGTCGAACGTCGAGCCGGAGGCAATCGAAAGTGCCGTGGCGGCGGGGAGCAGGTTGTTGGCAGCGACGGTTGCCGCGGTACATTGAATGTTGTCGGCTGTAACCCAGCCCCAACCGCCGGTGGCGGTGTCGTAGATGCGCAAGCGGACTGTGGCTCCTGCATAGGCGCTGACGTCCCAAGTCGTCGTGTTCATGCTGCTGTCGCCGCCGTACTTCCATAAGGTATTCTGCCAGACGCCAGCAACCAGGCGCTCCAAGGCGATGCCGGCTAATCCTGCGGCCGGCGCGTCGGGCGTTCCACTCCAACCACCACCTCTACCACCCGACATGAAGCTGATGCTGGCACTAGGGCCAAGAACGAATGTGTCGGTTTGGATAGTTCCGGTGTGCGCATCATTGCCGCCATTCAACGCGCCATAAGTGTCAATCCAATAAGTTCCCTGGTGGGTTAACCGGCCACTTGAGACCGGCTCGTTACTTGGGTACAAGTCGCCTGCAGTCACGACGTTCCAGCCTGCAAGGGTACCCGACTCGAAATCCCATATCTTCAAACCTGTCATGAGCGAGCTTAAACGCAGCGTACCGCCATTGATGACGGTAGGGCCGACGTAGCTCTGAGAGGAACCCACGGTCATCGTACCGTCGCCGATCTTGGTCAAGCCTTGGGTGTTGCTGCTGGGGATCGTGCCACTTAGGGTCACCGTCTGGCTGTTCGTGTCCAACTTGATCGCGGCGGTCGTGCTGTTTTTGATCTGCGCACCCCAAGCCACGGTGGTATTGTTCAGCGCGCTACCGAATTGCAGTGTGCCACCGCCAAAGGTGATGTTCCCGCCGTTACCCAGGGCCGTGGCGTGATTCGCCTGGAGAATGCCATTGCTGATCGTCGTCGATCCGGTGTAGGTGTTGGCACCGGAGAGGACTTGCGTTGATGCGCCGTCCTTGATCAGCGCACCGGCCGTGGTGGAAGAAGAGAGCACGCCCGCAAAGGTCGTGCTGCCGGTGGTTGTGCCGATGGTGAGTGGGTAGGCGTTCAGGTTCACCTTGGAAGTCGAGGCGCCAGCCAAGGAGGCGATGGACTGGGCGGTGCCGAGCGCCAGCATCGAGGTCCCGCTGCCGGATTGATCAATGCTCACCGCCGAGCGGCCGTTGGCCGTGGGCAGCGCATTGATCGCGTTCGCGTTGAGCGTGCCGCCGTCGATGATGAAGGTCGGGCCGTTGTAGGTGTTGGCACCGGAGAGGGTAACCGTGCCTGCGCCGGACTTGGTCAGGCCATTGGCGCCGGCGAGGATGGCGGAAACTGAGCCGGTCCGCACGTCGAAGGCGCTGGTGCTGGTCAGGGTGCCGCCGCTAATGATGCCGCCGGTGAGTTGGACGCTGCTGACCGTGTTGCTTTTGCCCGTGAGGTCGAGCAGTCCGGAGGAAACCGAAATGCCCTTGCCCGTGGGAACCTGGTTGCTTTGCAGTAGTTGGGCGGTGCCGCCGGAAACGACGAGGTTTCCACCCATGGCCGTGCCGCCCGTGGTGTTCAGTTGCAAGGTGCCTGCGCTGACGGTGGTGTCGCCGGTATAGGTGTTGATGCCGGTGAGGGTCAGGGTGCCTGCTCCCGCCTTAGTCAGGCCGGTGGCCGTGCCATCGCTAATAACGCCGCCCAAGGTGAGGTTATTGGCATTGACCGTGATCATGCGCGCGGTCCCGGCCGAGGTGCCGAGCGAGATGGCTCCCGTGCCGAGATTCAGGTTTTGGCTGCCGACAAAGGTGAAATCGGAGTTCACGGTCATCGGATTGTTGCGCGCGTTGACAAGGTTGACGACGGAACTGTCGAGGCTGCCGCCGCTGATGGTCAACGTGCCGGCCGATGCGCCCAGGGCGGACGTGCTGCCGAGGGTTAGGTTGCCGGCAGTGAGTGCCACGCCGCCACTGAAGGTGTTGATGCCGGAGAGGGTGATCGTCCCGGTGCCAATCTTGATCAGGGCGATCGTACCGGTGCCGATACCGCTGTTGTCGGCGATGACGCCCGAATAGTTGCCGCCGCCCTGGTCGCCTGTGCCGATCGTGAAGTTCACGATGCCGGTGCCGTGGTTGTGTACGATGGTGCCGGCCCCGGTGAGGTTGCCCACCGAGAGGGACGTACCATTCAGGTCCAAGGTGCCGGAGGTGACGGTGAGCTGGCCGCTGGTGCTGCCGAGGTTGCCGATCCCTTGCAGTTCCAGTTCGCCGCCATTAACCGTCGTACCGCCGGTGTAGAAATTGCTGCCGGTGAGGGTCAACGTGCCCGCTCCGGTTTTGTTCAGGCCGGCACTGCCAGTGATAACGCTCGATACCGAGACGCTGTTCGTAGGACCGACGGTGGTGATTGTCGCTAAACCGGTCAGGTTGAGGGAACCGCTACTGAGCGAGTAGGAGAGATTGTCAGCCGCCAGATTGAAAGTCACGCTGTTGGCACTGACGGAGTTGTTGATGGTGATCACGCCGGCCGTGCCACCAGAAATACCGGTGCCGAACACGGCATCGGAATTGACGGCCCAGGTCACGTTGTAGTTGGTTCCCCCATCGTACCAGTTGCCAACACCGGTTTCCCATGTGCCCGCACCGTCAATGAAATCGGTGGTATGAGTACCGTCGGCATTCCAGGTAAGAGTAGCCGCGTTTATCGGGCCAGCCGATGTTGCCAGGGCGAGCAGCGAAGCGAGAAGCATCGCCGCCATGTGGCCGAGGGGAAATCCATTTTGAACAGCACGAGCGAAACCGGTGGCAGACGACATAGGGGTATCCCGCAAAAAAGGAGGGGTAAGAATTTGCCCTGGTGTCCTAGCCGGATTGCACGGCCGGAAGGGTTAACCATTCCCTGAGGGTCCAGACGTGGTCGGTCAAGCTGGCAGCCATGGCGGGAGTACGCGGCAGCCATTCACCGTCGGGATTACGCTGC
>Ga0194057_10000179_pt1 | contig 31691 bp, 33 predicted proteins | sample SepL4415m_MetaG_FD_155474 | JGI IMG/M metagenome (GOLD analysis project Ga0194057, IMG submission 155474) | Anoxic zone freshwater microbial communities from boreal shield lake in IISD Experimental Lakes Area, Ontario, Canada - Sep2016-L442-15m | ecosystem: Environmental > Aquatic > Freshwater... | reverse complement strand
CTTGTCTTCTGCCGTGAATTGAATCGAGAGCATCCCTTGTCTCCCTGCAACCAAAACGTCCTTGGTGGTCCGAGGGGAGTATGCGAAAAATCTTCAGATGGGACAATCCCAATCACGGGCAGTATAGTTGCGACCCTCCTGCTTGACCGTAAGCAGCGGGATCACGCCGCGATAACTCAGGTTGATCGCTTTGCCGGCAAGTTCATCAACGAGAGCCAGCTTCACGCCCTCAAGCGTTGGGTGTGCGCCTGCTGGCACGCAGTGTGCAAACGACGCCTGCGCCCCGCTCGAATATCGGACCCCGAACAGATCGAGGACGTTGCTGTTGACCCAGAGAACTCCCCCCGCGGAGACCCAGTCGCACAAAAGTTGAGTCTGCTCGGCATCGAACTGATCGGCGGTGCAACCGTCAGCCACTTCGATGATCCGGATCTCCTTGTTGGCTACAGCGTCGTAGACGGCGGTCGAGGTGCTGATGGTCCTCTTCCGCCGCAGGAGTTTCGCTTGCAAATCCTCACGCTTTGGCCTGGGGCTTGGCAACTCCCCATGCCGGCCAGCATTTTGTTCAAGCCGCTCATTGTCCTCATTCTGCTTCTCGGGGCTTTTCTTCGGTTCCGGCACGAAACCAGGGCTATCCCAACCTGCATCTCGCAGTCTTGTCGTGACCTCTTCCGCAGGCATTACTTCCCAACGATTGCTTTCCGGCGGTTTGACGGGATCGCTGTGCTGGCCTTGCTCCGCAGGCGGATGCTGCGCCCTCACAGGCTGCCCGCTATCTTTGCCGGCCCTCGGTGCTGTCGTCGGAGGGTGTTTGTTGTCGTCTGACGGCTGGACGGCTGCGCTTTCATTACGCGGGGGCTTCACGTCGCCTCGCAGCATGAAATACACTCCCCAGACGATCAGGCCCAGGACCGCGTTGGCGATCAGGATCTTGTACCAGGGCGGCGGTTTACGGGCAGTCTTCTTGCGCACGGCAGACTGCGGTTTCGCGGCGGCCGGGGCTGGGGCCGGTGAAGCCCAATCGGAACGCGAGGCGGGCCGTGCCACGGACAGAATCTTGGTCGCCTTGGGAAGCTGTCTTTCAGCGGGTCGCTTCGGGGCGACTAAGGTCATTGTAGCGGGATTCATGTCTCAGATCCTTTTTGCGGAGGAATTGTAGTCCACTAATAGAAAGCGAAAATCCGTGCTGGCCCGGCGCAGAAAAATCTGGCTCTTCCGGTTTTAGGTGCAAAAGTAGGGTGGGGAGAGTGAAACGAGCCCCCATACGAACCAACTTAACAGACGGTATACTCCAGAAGTTCTGGATTTTCAAGGAGTTGAAACAAACTCGGGTGTTTTTTACGTGGAGTGACGCGAGCGGTATTGGCGATGGCTGCTTGCAGACGGTAGAGCAAATCGCCGAGTCGGTGGAGATCATCAAGAACCTCGCTGAACAGAACGATCCAGTCCTGTACGACGGCAGCCGCCTTTCGAAGACTGCGTTGGCCGTCGCTCCAGGTGGCGGTCAATAGAATCCAATGTTGCACAATTACACCAATCAGCTTGGCATACAGAACCGCCATTTGCCGCTGGGGCGAGGCATCCACTTCTCGCTGCGCCAAGCGATTGTGCGACTTCCACAGTTTGAACAACAGTTCGATTTGCCACCGGGCGCGATACAGCACCACCACTTCCTTCCAACTCAGCAATTCCGGCGGGCAGTTGGTCAAGAAAATCGTCCATTCCAGGAGGTTAAGGTATTCCTGCGATGCTTGTCGGCCGTGGTCGCGGGCTTTTTCGCAGGCCTGTTGCCGTCGCCGCGCCGCGACTTCCGGCGGCACGCGCAACGCGATCAGGCGACACGGCAGGCGATCTTTCTCACCCAACACGACAGGCATGTCCACCAGGCCATTTTCGCCGTGTTCTTGCAAGAAACGCAACAAGGAAAGCTGTTTTCCTGTCTCATCAAAGACCTTCGTGTTGTGCTGGAAACGCGAAATCCAATAGGCTTTGGCATCCTCGATCCGCCGAAATCGCTCCAGGGAAAAGTAGCCCAGATCAAGGATCGACAGCGACCCCGCAGGAGGCACTGTGGCGGCGATTTCGCTCTTCGCGTCGCTGGCACGGCCCGACTCGATCAACCATTGCAACAGTTGGCCTGTCTTCAGGCTCCAGAGGACTTGAATCTTCATCGCCGCCTTCCCTGCTTTCTCCGAACCGCCGCAACCGGGGAACTGCTTCGCCAGTTCATCCGGGAGGCTGAGCGTCGTACTGTCTCCAATCCACAGTTCGGTGAACTTCAGCAACAAGGTCGCAGGCAAAGGCTTTGCTGCCAGGGCTTGGCAAACCGTATGCTTCAACGCTTCCGCCAAGAACTGCACCAAGCCGTCGGTAAACCGGTGGGCGATGGCTTCCTCCGTCACAAACACATTCAGTCTCGCAGCGGTGGCACGATAATCACGATCCTTGGCCCCTGGACGGTACAACAGAGTCAGGACCAAAGTCCGCAAAAGCGACATGCCAGAGAACTTACGTTGTCGCTGTACGCAACCGGTGGTCCGCGCCAAAATGTCAAGAGTTGTGCCAAATACCGCTTGCATTGCTACCGCTACTTGCGATACGATTTCCATTGGGAAGCTCCTTCTTCCAGTTTGTTGGGATGTAACACCCACTGGTTTAAGGACTTCCCGCTTTTTTTACAAGACCAAAAATCTTAAGTTGGTTCGTATGGGGGCTCGTTTCACTCTCCCCACCCTACTTCTGCGCCTGACCGGAAGAGCCAGTTTTCACTATCTTGCCACACACGGGGCTTCGTTGCAAGCCTCGTTGCAAGCCGGCAAAGAGAGTTTTGTCGAAGTTTTGTGCGAACCTCCAGGTTTTTGAAATCGTTATTTTTACTTTTCCTCCGCTCGGAACTGACCTTGCTCCCTGCCGGAACTTCATGGTATTGTCCGCAAACTATGTTTCCCTCAGGCAATCGATTCTCGCAAGCCGTTTTCTGTCTGGCAATCTGCCTGCTCTTGGTAGCCGGGTCAGGTTGTAGCACAAAGCCTCTTTGGTTCCGCAGTGAAGGGAAACCATTGCTCGAAATGGTCAAGGTCTCGGAACTCCGGCCGGGTTGTTACTGCGAAATCGAGATGGTCGTGCCGCCCACGGCGCCCGAAGGTTCATTCCACTGTTACAAAGGAACCGTCCGAGAGATCAACCACGACGAGGTTGTTCTGACCGACTTGCTGGAGGAAACCTCTCTGGAATATGGCACGTCTGCGCACCGCCGACCACCCACTCAGCAAAAGCGAGAGGTCGTCCGCGTGCCTCTGACGGGAGTCGATACGATTTGGGCCTTGCCGCCGGCCAAGAACGATGCGACCGCAAGCCAGGCTGCGAAGCCATCCACGCTCAAGCTGCCTTCCAGCAACGCCCAACCGGTGCTGCCTCCACGAGATGCCTCTTCATCTACGAAAGAAGAACTAGGAAGTTCACCTGCGGCAAGTCGTTTTTCGGTGCCGCCCATGCAGGAAACTCCAGCGCACTTCGATTCGCCGCCCGTTGCGGGCAATACTACGCGATAACCTTCCGCTTATGCCCCTGCACCTGGAAACTATTCAGTCGTTCGTTGCCCCGGTGGTCATGGTCTCGGCCAACGGCCTGTTTTGTCTTTCCTTCTACAATCGCATGAGTACACTGGCCAACCGCAGCCGGACGATGAATAAGGAGCGTTTTGACCTAGTGGCTCAATTGTCGGCATTGCAGGCCAAAGGCACCGAGGGGCTGGAGCCGGAACATCTGGAGTTGCGGATCGCGACGCTTGACGAAATTGGGCATCAGCTTTTCGATCGTGCGCGATGGATTCGTCGCATCCTGATAAGCCTCCTGATTTCCGTGCTTTGCATGCTGGCTTGCTCGCTCTGCCTGGGGCTGGCAACGCTGGCGGAAGCGATTGCGGCAATCGCGCCATGGCTCTTCGTAGCCGGAATCCTCTCGATGATGGTCGGCATCCTTGCGGCGATCGAAGAGCTTCGCCGATCACTGAAGCCGCTCTTGTTCGAGCACGAACAGATTGACGACCTGCCGTAAGCCCAGATTATACATGAGTTGTAGGGTGCTTGGAGCGAACTGCCCGGCAAATGGTGGGTTGCGCACGAAGTCGAGACACTGCCAGCACTTACCGCTGTTCAAGATCAGTTCGCGTAACGCACCATCCGATATTCCACCCTCCCTACGGCGCGGCAAAGAAGTGCAGATGCTCGGGCAGCACGGCGGCAAAAACTTGTTCTCCAGAGATGGGTTGAATATCGCTCGGAACGCGTACAATGAAGGCGTGATTCTCGGTCTTCAGGTCAACGTGCGACTCTGCCCCCAACCGCTCGACGGCTCCAACCGCCCCTGGAATAACAACGGAGTGCGGAGTGTCGATCTCGGACGTCAGCCGTAAATGCTCCGGCCGCACGCCCAATGTGATCGGCTTGCCGACATAAGGCTCGATCCTCGCGCGGCAGCGATCGGGAATCGCTAATTTGACGTCCTCGGAGAGCACAAAAACCAGACGGCCATCGGCACACTCGACGCGGCCGTCAAAAAAATTCATCCCCGGGCTGCCGAGGAGCGAAGCGACGAAACGGTTGCCCGGCCGGTCGTAGAGCGTTTGCGGATCGGCCACCTGCTGCAAGCGGCCGTCGCGTAAGATTGCGATTCGCTGGCCCAGTGCCATGGCCTCACCAGCGTCGTGCGTAACATAGATCATCGGCGCACCGAGCCGCTGGTGCAGGGCGCGGATCTCGTGTCGCAACTGGCGGCGGAGCGCAGCATCAAGGCTCGACAGCGGCTCATCAAGCAGAAACAGCTTGGGGCGGCGGACGATCGCCCGGCCCAAGGCTACTCGCTGCTGTTGGCCGTAGGAAAGTTCACCCGGCCGGCGGTCCAATAGTTCGGAAATGCCCAGCATGGCGGCGGCCTCTTCCACGCGCGGACCGATCTCGCGATTCGGAGTCCGTCGCAGTTTCAAACCGAAGCCCAGGTTCCCGCGAACCGAAAGATGCGGATAAAGTGCGCCCTGCTGAAAGACCATGGCCACGTCGCGATCGCGTGGCGGCAGCCGCTCGGTCGAACGACCGCCAATAACGATCTGGCCGGCGGTGGGCTGCTCCAGCCCGGCGAGCAGCCGGAGCGTCGTCGTTTTGCCGCAGCCGGAAGGCCCCATCAAGGCCAACAGTTCATGCTCCCCGACCTCCAGACAGAGGTCGTCCACGGCGCGAATCCCGCCGGGAAAGGTCTTGCTGAGATGGAAGATTACGACCGCTGCCATGAACCTATTGTCGCATCCACTGCGGGCCTTTTCAATCCGCAGGCGGAGAGCCCGATGCCGATGTTATCTGCGGGCCATTTGGACCTGAATTCGTTCAGATTTTTCTTAGACATCATCCATGCGCGGCGAGGTATCACGACGGATACCGCCTTGCGACTGGCTCTCTATTTTGGTAACGCGCCCGAGTTCTGGATGAATCTTCAATCGAGACGAAGCATCACGCCATCGACACCTCTGGCATCAGCGGGCTCGATTCGCTCAATCACCTGCAGGAAGAGAACGGCATGACGCTTCCGGTCTGGCGCGGCTGCTCGACGTTCACCCCAGCATGGGGTCGAAGATTCTTCGGGGCGAGCGGTCGCTGACCGTAGACCACTTGCGAAAGTTGTGCGAGCAGCTCAAGGTCAATCCGCGCCTGTTCATGGATTGACGGCACCGAGTTCCACCGATTTCGACGGATCCGAAAGTGTCCACTGCATTTTGTGCGGTCGGGAAACTCAATTCTGTTGACATTGCGGTCAAGATATTGGCTCCGCAGCTTGTTCCCAAGTCGTTTTATAGCTTGAGTTTACGCATACATTGTCCTGGTAGTCCAGAAAATTTTTTGGTAAGCGGAACCCAGGGCTTGATTTTTGATAGCATTTTCTGTCTAAAATAGGGATGTGCTTGGATTGATTCAGGGGAATTCGTCCATTACCTAAAACTCTTCAACTTTGAATGTAGTGCCTCCGCACACCAAGGAGTGGCGGGAATGCATTCAACATAATGGTGGTGAGCATAATGAATATTTCAAACGCAGGGAGAATTGTTCGAGAAAGTACCTCCGGAGAGACTTTGGCCCAGTTGGCTAGGCGTTTTCATTCCAGCAGGGGGAGGATTTCGCGAATCCTCGCACGGCAGCGACTGGAGCAGGTTCGGGAAATGGAGTTAGACTACATCCCTAACGAGCATTTCCCTCATACTTCGGCGGCCGAGGAACGCATGATCCTCGGCGAGGTTCCGGAGAATCGTCAGGCGGTCAAGAAGGTTCCCCGACCCACCGGCTTACCACCTTACCTTGCGAGCATGTATGAAACTCCGTTGTTGACGAGGGATCAGGAGCAGCATCTGTTCCGCAAGATGAATTACTTGAAGCATAAGGCCAGCGAGCTGCGAAACCGTTTGGACGTTCGTCGCCCAAGCGTAACGGCCTTGGATCGGATCGAGAGGTTCTATAACGATTCGGTCACCATCAAGAACGACATCGTGCAGTCCAATCTGCGGTTGGTGGTGTCGATCGCCAAGCGATATGCCAACGGTCCAGGGCACCTTTTCGAGCTGATCAGCGACGGCAATATGTCGTTGATTCGGGCGATGGAGAAGTTCGACTTCGCCCGCGGCTTCCGCTTCAGCACCTATGCCACGTGGGCCATTATCAAAAACTTCGCACGCACAATTCCCACAGAGTTGCGGCAGCGTTCCCGCTTTCTCACGGGGGGGGAAGAGCGGCTGCAGGGAATTGAGGACATCCGGCCCAATATCGCCCGGCGGGAGTTGGCCCAGTCGGAGCGGCGATTGGAGGTTTCGCGGATCCTCAAGTATCTCGATGGGCGCGAGCGGCAGATCATCCAGCATCGATTCGGCCTGGATCACGATCGCAAACCCATGACCTTGAAGGAAGTGGGGCGAGTGATGGGCGTGTCCAAGGAGCGGGTTCGCCAACTCGAAACTCGGGCCATGGACAAGCTCCGCGACGCAGCGGGCGCAGAACGGGTCGAGGCACCGGAGAGCGAGGATTAAGTTCCTGTCCAACGCGTCTTTGTGGTGCGGCCGTCCCGGCTGCATGAGCAGGCGAGACGCCTGCACCACAAGTTATTTTTGGACGGTTACTAATGTTGCCGGCTGACGACGAACTCAGCCAACCCGGCCAGGGAATCGCGGGCGGCCGAAGGGGGGAGTACGTCCAACTGCTGCACCGCAAGTTGGCTGAAAGCAATCGCCTTTTCGTAAGCGTAGGCAATTGAATCGGAGTTATCCCAGTACGGCCGCAATAGCTCGCGACGGTGGTTGTCGGAACTATTGAGTTGTGCGATCAACCGGCTGCGGGCCTCGGGAGAGGCTTGCTCCAAGAGCCGAATGACCGGCAGCGTCGATTTCTGCTTCAGGAGATCGGTGCCCAAGGACTTGCCGACCTTGGCTTCGTCGCCCTGTACGTCGAGCAAATCATCGGCGATTTGAAAAGCGACGCCTAGGTGCAGCCCGTATTGAGCAAGGGCCTCTTCGACCTCCAAATTCGCGCCGGAACAATGGGCCCCCAGACGACAACAACTTGCCGTCAGGGCAGCCGTCTTACCGCGCACAATTTCGTAATATTGCTCCTCGGTCAGGCTGTAGTCGCCGCGACTTTCAATCTGCCGTAATTCGCCTTCACACATGATCCGGCTGGCATTGTGCAATTCTCGACTGGCGAACACGTCTTCCAGGGAACTGGCCAGGCACAAGGCTCGGGCAAAAAGATAGTCGCCCAAGAGTACGCTGGTTTCGTTATCCCAGCGCGCGTTGACCGTATCGAGATGGCGACGCATGGTCGCCTCGTCCAGCACGTCGTCATGGATGAGCGTTGCCGTATGGATCATCTCCACGGCCGCCGCCAAGAGGACGTGCTCCGAACCAAAACCGCCGCAGGCCAACCCGCTGAGCAGCATCAAGGCCGGCCGCAGCCGCTTGCCGCCGAGGCGAAAACCGTATTTTACCAAGTCGTCGACGAAGGGGTATTTGCTTCGCAATATATCCCGGAAGACTTCTTCAACTTGGTGAAGACCCACCTGAATGGGTGTATATAACGATAGCAGGATTTGGGGTGTTTTGACCAAGTCCTCGGCCGCCTCTTTCATGGACATCTTCCTGCTGGCTAATGGGCTCCCCGGTACAGGGATGATCGTACCTAGATTGTAATCTTCTGGGTTAATGCAGCAAGACCCACCCCACTTTCGACGTGGTGGGCCTCGGAGACGGTCTGGACCGATTGGGGGTTTCGGTGTCAATATTCGGCTAAAAACGTTCCGGATAGGCCCTCGATTGATCCAACAATCAATACATCGTCCGGTGCAAAACGCATTTGATGGATCAGAATTCAGCCTTTGCGGATTTGACGAATCCCAAACATGACCTACCTTTTGAAAGGTAGGCTCCCAAGGGCAGTTGTCGATTGAAAAAGCCCGTTTGGCATCTGTAATCTGAATTGTAAAGGAAAAAGGCATCATGGGTATCCGTGTTTTAATGGCCGACGATTCCAAGACGATGCGCACGATCATTCGGCGATCGTTGTTGGCGGTGGGCGTGAGCGAGGCGACCGAGGCCGGCGACGGCAACGAGGCCATCGCCCTGTTCAAGCCTGGAGAATTTGACCTGGTTTTGACCGACTGGAACATGCCCGGCCAACCCGGCATTGAGGTCGCTCGCGCTATTCGCGCCCAGGACGCGAAAATCCCCATCATCATGATCACCACGGAAGCCGACAAAGAACGCGTCGTGCAGGCGGTTCAGGCCGGTGTGACCGACTATCTCCTCAAGCCGTTCACGCCCGACGCCCTCCGTGAAAAGCTGGCCAAGCACGGCTGCGGCTGAACGATCAGGCTGGAAAGCCTGACGTACTATCCCACTCGCTGGCGATCACCGATATAATGGATTGATGTTCTCAGTCCGCGCCTTCGTTCGGTGAGATCCAAACCAGCAGCGAGAGAATTATGCCTGTCCACGATTGGACCCGCGTTGAATCCGGTATTTTCCATGCATTCCACCACGGCTGGATCGAGGAGATCAGCCGGGCGTTGAACCGGGGAATCTTGCCGCCGCAATATTACGCGCTACCGGAGCAAAAAGCAGCCGGTTTTGGTCCCGATGTGCTGGCATTGGAAATGCTGTCCGACGAAAACGGCAACCCGGAACCTTCGATCGAGAATGGTGACTCTCCGGTTTCGCTCCTGGTCGCGCCACCGCAGGTTCGCCTGACTGCGGAAACGGAGATGGAATACTATCGCCGCAAGCAGAGCCACATTGCCGTTCGACATGCCAGCGGCGATTCGCTCGTGGCGGTTGTCGAGGTCGTGTCGCCGGGCAACAAGGCCAGCCGCACGGGGCTACGATCTTTCGTGGAGAAAGTGGCCGAATTCCTGGAGCGGCAGATTCATCTCTTGATTCTCGACTTGCTTCCACCAACTCCGCGCGATCCCCAGGGTATTCATGGCGTGATTTGGGAAGAAATCACGGGAGAGAATTATGATGCGCCGACGGACGAGCCGTTGACCTTGGCGGCCTACGAGTCCGCTTCAAATGTTCGCGCGTACGTCGAGCCTTTGCGAATCGGCAGCGACTTGCGCTCGATGCCGCTCTACCTGGAACCGGGCGGCTATGTGCTCTTGCCTTTGGAAGCCACCTATACCGAGGCTTTTGCCGCCTTGCCTCGCCGGTGGCGGACGGTGTTGGAGAGGAGCGAATAAATAATCAACGATCTCTAGCACGGCATCGGCGAGCCATTCCGGCGGCACATCACGACCGTCATTAAACTGGAGCGGGAGTAGCACCTCGAATCGCCGCCAATTGTTCGGCATAGGTTGCTTTGCCTTTGACTGCAAAGGGAATATTTTGGTCCGCCAGTGCTTCCAACGCCGCTTCCGGAACTAGGTGTTCTCCCGTCCTCGATATACGACCTGAAAAACGGCCCAGCAGGAAAGCTAGGGCTCGCTTCTCCGTGTCGCGATCCGCAAAAGTAATCGTCACCATATTCAAAACGCCTCGTTTCATCAGTGCGAAAAGACGCCTTGCGGGAGTTTACCGCAAAAACAGGGAGCAAATCATTTCCCTTCTTACAGGATAGACGTCGAAAGGTCTCGCGTCAACCCAAGCTTTAATTGCCCGTTCGCTCGATCGCTTGGTCGAGCAGTTGCGGCAGGTTCGGCAGACGGCGAAGATCTCCAACCAAGCGGGGGTGGGCGTAGATGCGGACTCGCTTGACGTAATCGTCAAATTGCTCCGTCGCCAAGGCGCGAACGACCGGCGAGACCTCGGCCAAAGGATGCCATGCGCCTTCTTTGGGAAACTGGATCTCAACCGAGATCCGCACTTCTCGCGAGACCGGTGGGGCGTCGAAAAGGATCTCGTGCGGCGCAATAACGCGCCCCACGGCGGTGCTAGCCAAGGTGGCAAAATGCTCGCAACAGGCTGCCAGCCAGGGATACGGCCGTCGGGCGAACCGCTGGTAAAGTTCCTTTCCCTCGGAAAACCCGAACTGCGCAAGCCGCTTGTAAAGCTGCCGCGTGGGGCCGAACAGTCCGAGGAGCAGATCACCGGCCGGGCCCGTGCCGGCCACTCGCTGCAACTCAGCCACGAACTCGTGCTCCGAGAGGCGGAAAAGGATGTCTAATTCCAGCGTGCCATGCAGCAGATAAAACGCCCGCTGGAACATCGCCGTGGCCGCGCGGACACCGTGATGCCAGTAGACCTCGCTGAACATCACATAGCGAGCAAAAACCATCAGCTCGGCAGCCGTGCGGCCCTTGTCCGTGATCGCCAAGCCGTCGCCGGCACGATTCAGACAAAGGCTCCCCAAGAGCCGCTCCTGATCGAAATGCCGGCCGTAAGGCACGCCGGCATGTAGGCTGTCGCGGAACAGGTAGTCCATCTTGTCGATGTCAATCGGCCCAGAGAGCATGCTCGTCAGGATCCGCGAGGCCACGTCGCGAGGCTTCTCGCTCAATAGGGCCACGACCTCCCTCGGCTGAATATTCCAATCGTGCCGCAGTACGTCGCCGATCTCACCTTCCAACAGAAAACTGTTGGCAAACAGCTCGTGAGTCGGCATGCCGGGCAACTCGATGTCCTCGATCGGATGGCAAAACGGCCAGTGGCCCAGGTCGTGCAGCAGCGCGGCAGCGAGAAAAATCTCGGCATTCTCGGGGCTGATGGCTGCCTGGAACCGCTCGTCGTGGGCCAGCCGCTTCAGATAGAGCAGCCCCAAGCGGAAGACGCCCAGGCTGTGTTCAAAGCGGGTATGATGGGCCGCCGGATAGACCAGCGACACCAAGCCCAATTGGCTGATGCGAGCCAGACGACGAAAGTCGGCCGTGTCGATCACCTGCCGCACGCGACGCGTGAGCGGAACGTCGATTTCCGGCGGGATGCGGATCAGCGAACGCCTTGCATCCAAGGCGGCAACTTCGGGAATATCAAGAATGCTGGACATCGTCTATGCGGCTCTTCTGGGCTTGGGGGTGGAACGCGGAATTGTAATGGGTAGGCCGAGCTTAGGATCGGCGCATAAATAACTGTCGTGTTTTGCCCACTCGCCGAGCGGTGGGGCGGACGGCACACGGAGTGTGCCTGCTACTTTTCTTGCGACACTTATTGATGCGCCGATCCTTACTGCCACACCGATCCCACGCCAGCAATCGCTCCCAGGATCATGGTCACGGCAACGTAGAAGGCATAATGAAAGAACCCATTGCTTGTTTCCAGATCGAACGCGAATTTGCCGGTGGCAGCTCCCACGCCAAGGAACGGCGGAGCGACCAAAAACCAGACGGGGAGTTCGATCATGCCCATCTTAGTCTTCACATAAGCGAACACGGCCCAGAGAATCATGTAGACCCCCGCGCAAACGGCCGCCCGGATATAGAGCTGCATGCCGCGATAAGCCTCTAGCTCGTCGTCGCGGAGGAACGTGTAGGCGGCCACCGCCAGCGGCGGCGAAACCAGCAAGAGACCTACTCCGCTCAACAGATAACGCAGCGAGACTGAGTCGGGACCGAAGAAACGCACCACCAAGGCCCATAGGATCGCGGCTACGACCCCTCCGCCGATCACCGCAGCCACCACCGGCTTGATCTGCACTTCTCGCCGGGCGATCGGCTTCAGCAGCAGCTTTCCCGTGACGCCCTTGCCGCCGCCCATAAATTCGTCCGGCGCATGGACTTTGACCTCGGCCTTTTTCGCCGGGATTGTGATCTTCGTTTTGCATTTCGGACACGGCCCCGTCTTGCCGGCAAATTTGTCGTCAACATTGAAGCTCTTCTTACAGCCGGGGCATACAATCAGAATAGACATGACAGCTCACCAAAGGGAGGATACCATCCACTGCTGTCCTCTAGTTTCGCATATCCGCATGGCGTGTCAAGAAAGCCTCTTCCCAAAAAAGGAACCGAAAGATCCCAAAAAAATTCCCCGCGATCATTGTGTCCTGCGAAATCGTGAGTTAGTATCTATAGATAGGATCCCATCGAATTGTCCCTGAGAGTCTCTTATCGCAGGACGGCAGGCTTATGATCGAATTCCTTTGTCCGGAAGGACACAAGATCCGCTGCCCCAAGGAAAAGGCGGGGCGGCCGGCAAAGTGCCCAAAATGTGGAGTGAACTTCCATATTCCTACCCTCCAAGAGTTGGGTTCCGGGGAATCGGCGATCGCGGACGCCTCCTTGGTGGGGGAAGAAGTAGCCGACGTTCCAGTGGCGTCTCCTTCTTCCGGCGACAGCGGAAAGCAGCTTGCTGCTACTGCCGCCATCTCAAAAGAGCGTCAAATCGAGTTCCTCTGTCCGAACGGACATCACCTCCATGGGCCGGCCAGCTTACAGGGCCGGGCGGGTGAATGTCCCGAGTGCAACTCGCGATTTCGCATTCCGATCATCGATGAATCGGAGGAGTCCCACGCGGACGAAGCATCCGCCGAGCCGGAAGTCCCCGCCGAGGAAGAAATTACCTTGGAAAATCCAACGCTCGTGGAGGATCCCAGACAAGTTCAATCACCCCTCGATTTCTTACAGGTTCTGGAAGGCGGCAGTTCCGAGCCGACGAAGCCGCCCGGCACCTCCGGGGGATTAGATGGGGGGGTTATCAATTTGACTTCCGGCCCTGACGGCGCGGTATTCGCGGTGCATCCGCTGGCCACGCTTTTCATGGAACTTTGGGCCGCTCGGGGCGAAAGCAGCCGGGTTGAGGTCCATTTGGAAAGCGGAAGCGTGCTGGCGCCCGATGGCTATTTGAAGTCGCATTCTCAGCAAGATTATGCAGTTCTGGTAACCCGAGATCCCGATGGCTGTTCCACCATTACCGTCGTGCCCTGGAGTTCGATCTCGCGGATCATCCTGCGGTCGGTCAAGGAAGTGCCTGGAGAAGTGGTGCGGTAAAACAGCGCAGGATTCCCGCGTGATGCTGGTTGAGATTCACCACGCCCGGGTTACGCCGGGCAGTGCCGAAGGGTAGTTCCCCTGGGCATCAGGCACCGTGGGAGGTGGGGCGTCCATGGCATAGCGATCAGGTGCCAGATGCAACTCGGAATGGATCGCGTCGTCCCAGGTGACGAGCTTTCCGGAATAGGTCGCCATCCGCCCCATGACGGCCGTCATGCTGCTGGTGGCTGCGTAGTCGCCCTCGCACCGGTAGGATCCCACGCCGCGGATGCTAGCCATCAGGTCGTTGTGCTCGAGTTGATAGGGATTCTGACCGGCGAAATTCTTGCCCCGTAGCGTTCGCGGCGTGGCGGCTGCCATGCCCCATGCCCCCTCGCCTAGCGTCATCTCGCCTTTTGTCCCATGCACATGCTCGCCGACGTAACTCCAGGTCTCCGGCTGCTGTCGGGCTTGGCAATAGTGCCGCGTGCCGTCCGCGTATTCAAACTCAATCATGTGCCGATCATAGATATCGCCCGTACCCGGGCCGATGCGGATCTGCCGCGCTCCCATGCCGTTGGCACGGACGGGATGGGCGTCCATAACCCAATTGGCCACATCGATCTCGTGGCAGGCCTGCTCGACTAGGTGATCGCCGCACAACCAGCAGAACAGGTTCCAGGAGCGGACTTGGTACTCCATCTCGCTCATTTCCGGCGGCTTGGTCCCGCCCGCTCGTCCGCCGGACATATTGAAATAGGTCCGCACGAGCCGTACCTGGCCGACCGCACCTTCGCGGATCTTTTGGATCTTTTCCAGGTAGAGCGGCTGGTGCCTCCGTTGCAGCCCGACCACGACCGATAATCGTTTCGCCTTGGCAACCTCGTTGGCAGCCAGCAACTGCCGATAGCCGGGGGCATCGACACAACAGGGCTTCTCCAGGAAGACGTGCTTTCCCGCTTTGACTGCCGCCGCATAGTGGATCGGGCGAAAATGGGGTGGCGTGGCAAACAGCACGAGATCGACGTCCGAGTCAATCACTTTCTGGTAGGCGTCGAAGCCCACGAAGCGGCGTTCCGGCGGAACATCGATTCGCGGGCGAAGATCGTCGTACTTTTGTAGGTTTTTGAGGCTGGTTTCCAGGCGGTTGGCAAACAGATCGCCCATGGCGACCAGTCGCACCGGCCCCGTGGTGCTCAGCGCATCGCGGCACGCGCCGGCACCGCGATTGCCGCAGCCCACCAGGGCCAGGCAAATCGTATCGCTCCCAGCGACATGCGCCGAGCCGACGATGGTAGAAGTAGGATTCATGTTGAGGTTCTATCGACTCCCTTCGTCCGCATGCCGTCGGGCACCATATACCCATGGTCGTGGTCGGCAGGATGGGAGAAGAGCAGGGGGTGAGGTATGTTTGAGTTACGACTTTGTCATCCGTCGCATCAGCGCGACATCGTCGGCCAGCATGCCCGGCTTGTTCTTGTTGTAGATGCCGACGCACACGCCATCCTTGGCCGCAATGTTCTGGAAGGTGTACGCAAAGGCTTCGTCAGGCGGCAACCGCGCTGCGCCCAGAATCTTGTAGGCCACGACCGGCTTGGCAGTGATCGAGCGGATCGTTTCCACGGCCTTGTCGCGACATTCCAGGGCATAGTTTTCCGGGTGCCGATCGACGCGGAAGAAGCACTGGAAGTAGAAATCGGTGGGGAAGCCTTGTTTCTCGGCAACCGGATGGATGTCGGGCCGGTGGGAGGCCATGCCCGCCGCCATGCCGCGACTCTTGATATGTTCCATCCAGCCACGAACGACCTCAAACGTGTTCTTTTCAAACTGCTCCTCGACGCGATGCCCCTGGATATAGACGGCCTTGGCACCCCCTTTGGCGCAGGCGTCGATTTCCTGTTTCATCTTCTTGGGTGACCCATGGGGTTGAGCGATCCAGGTGGTCAACTTGCCGCCCTGGTCCCGATACTTGTTGAAAAGCCGGATCCACTCCGGAAACGGCGGCGCGGAGACCGCCGTCACGCCCAAGGCGGCCGCGTCATCAAGGATCTGAATGATCTGTTGGTCGGTGTAGTATTCCTTCATTTGCCGGCCCAGGTCGCCGTCCTGGTGGGCGTAGCCGAAGAACGGGTTCGATCCCAGGATTAGCCGCGAGACTTCGACATGTCCCAGCCGGATCGTGGGCATGGCGGCCGGAGTAGCCGCCCCGGCTGTCGGCTCCGCCTTCGCAGCCATGCAATCGACCGACTGCATGGCCGCCATGGCCCCGGCGAGCAGCGCGGTATCTTTCAAGAATTGGCGGCGCGAAAATCCTTCGTTCATACGAATCTCCTTTGCTTACATTAAATTCTATTGGCTTAATTTGTCGCGTTTTGAGGATGGCGGATCTTCCGTTGTTTCTCCTTCGTTCCCGCGGGCTGCCTTGGGCTTGTCGCTGGGCTGGCCTATCCAACTCTTCAACTGCGAACGCCAGAATTTGGCGTTTGGCGAGGACGAATCGAAGTTCTTGTTCAAGGCGAAGGCCGTATCGCCGATCAGGAAGGCCTGGCCGCTCTTGATTCCCGTGCCAACGATGACCGGCTTCGACCAGATTTCCGCCCCCGGCAAGCCGGAAACGGGCCAAGCGGCGTAGAACTGTGCCTCGGGCTGTTCTTCACTGGGATACCAGAACATGGCGAGCGGGGTCGTCTCAGGCTCATGAACCCAAGGGGGCGCGGGCATGGGTTTAATGTGGAGTTTGAACCTTTCCAGCAAAGCTCGGCTTGGCTCGGCCTCCGGCGATCCAACCATGCTTAGGAAGAAACCGCCCTGCTCAACAAAGTCATTCACGGCGGCGATTTCGCCACTGCTGAAGGCACGGGCAGGCGCAATCGAAACCAACATGGCTGCCCGATTCAGTCGCTCGGGTGAGATATCGGGTGCCACCAACGGCAAGTAACCGTTACTTGCCAGCACGCGCATCAGGCGGCCAATGCCGTTTTCGCCCCAAGGATCCTTGCCCACCGCTTCCAGGTGCGAGCCGTCCACGTAGATGATTGGCTGGGCCGCCGTTTTGGTGCCCGAGGGGAGCAATCCGGAGGTTGCATTGCTGAGCAGATTACATGCGATCAGGGTCAGTGCCAAGGCCACGGACGCGGCAGCCACGCGGAGCGGTTCAAACCGGCGAAACAGAAGCACGATCGCGGCACCCGCAGCCGCCGCGCCCAAGAGTTGCCGCCACCATGCCAGCGGCGTTGAATGGTTGGCGGCCAATGCGGAGAGCAGTGGAGCGGTGAATGGGTAAGAAAAAGGAATTCCGTCGTTGCTCAAGCAGGCGGCCGTGCCCAACACCACTACCGTTCCCTGCCCCACGTTCTGCTGGGCCGCAAGGACCAAGTCGCCCAAATGATCGCCTGGCGAGTAGGGCAAGGCGTCGGGCCGGTCGAGATCGGTGCCCAGTTCATCCCAGGCCCAACGGCCCACGACCAGCGGCCCGGCGGGCCACGAAACGCGGAGGGAAGCCGCATGATCGAGGCTGAAGTGGCTTCGCCCCGGGTTACTACTTGCCGTTGCGGCATGGGGAGCCGACTGGAGATTGTCTTCCCATCGCTGCGTCAGCGAATTGGCGGTGTCGTCGCGGAAGGAGATCGCGCTAGGCTCCAAAAGAGCATTGAGAACATTCTCGTCAACTCCCAAGTTCGTCTCCGGCTCGCCGGCGACAATCATCCGGCCGCCGGCGGCGACGTACCTCCAAATTTGGTTTCGGATCTCGCTGGGAATCGACGCCTTAGTCGCCGCATTGGCGGCTGATCGGGGCGGCAAGACGATGAGTATGTCGGCACCAAGGAGATCCGCATCGGCCAAGTCGCGGGAGCGAATAAATTTTCCGCCCAGACCCTCGACCAGCACCGGCAGCAACCCATAGCGAGGCAGCCGCCCCGGCGGGACCGTGCCCGGGTCGGTCAAACTCCAATCGGTCGCGCCATCGTCGTAGGCCACGATTCGCCGGCCGGTCAAGCCAGGTTTGACGGGCGAAAGCGTTAGTGTGATCGCTGTCACGATCAGCAGCCCTGCCGGCACGAAGCATTGCCAGTTCATCACCGATTTTCGCCCGTCGTGCGGCACGACCGGCCCACTCGGAAGGCTGCGGTTTCGACGCTTCCCGTCCGCAGCGGGCAAATTCTCGTCAGTTTCACTTTGGAGATCATGCGGTGTCGGCTGCCAAGTGGTCAGGCGGAACATGGCGACCGCCACTGCGGCGTGGAAGACCGCGGCAAGCATGGGCAAATTCCATGGCAACAGCGTGCGAATCGCATTGCCCCAGGTCCAGATACCCAGGTGTGAGATATCATCGTGCTTGGCAATTACTTGCGATGGCAGTAGTGCGGTCAGGTCGTGGCTGAAGGCTAAAACCACGAGATATGCGGTTTGCGCTAGGAAGATGAAGAACACGGCCCATGCGGCGCGTGCAAAGTGCGGTTGCGACGTGGTGATGAGCCAAGCGACCGTTAATGCTGCCATGAGTACCAGAAAGTCCACGCCGCCAAAGCTCGCGCCAATCAGCAGTGGCCGGCCGGTCAACCAACCCGCCCAAAGCCCCTCAATGTAGCCCACGCTGTTTGTGAAATTCCAGGCGGCGGAGCTATCGCAGACGAGCCGAAAAACGGCCAGGGCCGTGACCGCCGAGGCAGCAGGGCAGGCCAGACTGGCCGTCAATCCCGGTCGCAGTTGGGCAATGGCCGCCAGCAAGACCGCCACGGCAAGGATGTTGACGACCGGTAAGGAAGACGCGGTCATCAGCAGGGCGATCAACGTCGCCCCGCCGAGCAGCAGGCCTTCGCCGATGGAAATGCGGCGTCGGCCTGGAATTGCCGCGATGACGATCGCAGCCAATAAGAGCCAAGTAAACGCTCTTTGCAGCGGCGGCGCGAGCCATCCCAGCGAACCGGCTGCCAGCCATGCGGCCAGGATGCCCAGAAACAGGATCATCAGCACCCGAACCGGCATGGGCGGTGCGGTCTGTGTTGTCGAGGAATTGTTTTCAGTTTCAGCATTCATGACATGCTTTTCGCGGGACAAGATCTGCTTCAATATCCTTCTCGATTGGAAACACGACAAGCCCCGCGCTCAGAATCAGACTCATCCACAAGAGTACGCCTGCGGCACGGATCGCATCGATGGCCAACAAACCAAGTGCTCCTCCCCATACGACAATGACCGGGACAACCCACTGCCAGCGGTAACGGCCACGCAGCAACAGGATGGCCAGTACGGGCGTGGCGGCCACGAAGTGATAGCTCCAGACGACGGGGGAGAACCAGATCGTGGCCAGCGTTAGCAGGGCAATCTTTGCCGGCCCCCGTTCGGCCCAGTCCTGGGACTTGACTGGGCGACAGTAAATGGCCACCCCCAGCACCAAGATTGCCATCATCGCAAGGAACACGGCTTGAAGCTGTTGGGGCGTTAGATTGGCAAGCTGGACCCGTCGCCGTACTTCGCGATTGTGGAGTTGCTCCTGTTTTTCCGCCGGAATTTCGGCGGAAAACTTTGTTGCCAATTTCGCCGCCGGCTGACTACCCAACGACGTCAACATGCGGCGAAGGATGACCGCCACGGACTCGTTCGACAAGCGGTCTTCATCTCCAGACGCGACCGTCGCCAATTGCCGGTTCATGGTGCCGGCAGCACCCAGTTGCCACCAAAGCACATGTTCCCGCCAGGCCCCGGAGGGACCGAAGGCCACGACACACAGCGCAACGTCCAGCACGAACACGGTGGCCATCGCAATAAGGGCACCCTTCCACTTTCGGTGGTAGAATAGAAATCCAATGCCCAATAGGGGCAAGAGTTTCAGCCAGGCACCGAGACCCAACAGAATTCCGCCGACCTTTTCCTCGCCGCGACAGGCCCGATCGAGCCCTAAGATCATGAGCCAAACCATCAGGACATGGAAACTACCCATGCTCATGCCGTCGATCACCAAAGGCATCGCCATGAGTCCGGCGGCCAAGGTGGCGTGCCGCTTGGCCGCTGGGTCCAGGCCGACCAACATGCGACCGCGGATTGTTCGCAGAAGGCCAATCCATGCCGCACAACCGATACCGTACCAGAGTACCGCCGTGACCGAAATTGGCAACAAGGCAAACACGATCCAAGGAACATCGGCCGAGGGCCAGTAGCGGGCCAAGTTCGATTCGGGGTTGCGAGTGCCATGTTCAAATACGTAGCGTCCCGCGTCACAGAAACCGGCCAAATCGGCGCCATGTTCGATGGCTCGCTGATAGGCCATGGGAAGGCCGATGATCAGCAGACCGAGCATCAGAAACCACCCGAGGTGTTCCCAAAGCGGTGCCCGTGTGCGATCGTCGCCGTCGGCACGGTTGGCCGATGGCAGGGAGCCGGATTTTCGCGGTACAGGCACGCAACCGCCGACAGTGTTCTCGATCATTGTTTATCTAGTCCCCTCCGCGACGTCTTACTGGGATCACTCCCATGCGTCAATCTTCACATTCGACTCGGCAACGCCGAACTCACGGGTCAGACGCAAGCGGAACGCCTGGATCATATCCTGCGGGCCGCACAGATAATAAGTGGCCGCTTTGCCATCGCGGGCATGTCCAACGGCTCGCTCCAGATCGATCCGGCCGGCGATTGTCGAACCCGTTGCGCCGGTTTCGGCGTAGCGGTCCACGCGAAAAGCCGGAAAACGCTCGGCACAACGATCGGCAAAGTCGCGAAACACCAGTAAGTCCTGGCAACGGGCACCATAGTGCAGCCAAACGCCGCCGCCCAAGCCCTTGGTATCCGTCGCATCTCCCCCCACCCCTCCTGCGCACATTAGAGGGGGATTATTCCTGACCAGGGCGTCTTCCATGAATGCCACGAAAGGCGTGACGCCCGTGCCGCCGGCAATCAACACCACATCATGCTCCTGGCTTGTGCGGATGATAAAATCGCCGTAAGGGGCCTTCATCCAGACCTTGCGGCCGAGCTGCAATTCAGCAAGAATTCGCCGCGTAAAAGCTCCTTTAGCGGCGATCGTCAGCCGCACATGGTCCTTTTCCAGGGAGCCACTGGCCATGGTGAAGCAACGAGACTCCGGCCAATGCCCCGACGGATCGTAAGCGTCCAGGGCCAAATGCAGAAACTGGCCCGGCTTCCACCGCGGCCGCGGCGTGAGGCAACGGAACTCGTACGTCGCCACGTCATCATCATGCCGAAGGATTTTGGTCACCTCGGCTGAAAATTTCATCGGCATTGCCATGACGGTTACTTGCCCTTCATGAATCGCTGGAATGTTTCGCCCATATAGGCCAGATGCTCGCCCGTCATGCCCGGGTAGACGCCGATGAAGAACGTATCGTTCATGATAATGTCGGTATTGCGGAGACCACCGACGATCCGATACTTGGTCTCGTCGTAGGCCGGGTGCCGAACAAGGTTGCCGCAGAACAAGTTGCGGGTTTCAATTTTCGCGGCTTCCAGGTAACCGACCAGTTCGTTACGCTGGAAACCGGCATTGGGACGCACGGTGATTACGAAGCCAAAGTAGCACGGTTCGCTATCGGGCGGCGTTTCCGGCAGGAGCAGCCGATCTTCGTGGGGCCGGAGCATCTCTCGCAATGTGGCCCAATTCTTCCGCCGTGCGGCGATGAAACCATCAAGCTTCTTCAATTGGGCAGAGCCAATGGCCGCCTGGATATCGGTCACTTTCAAGTTGTAGCCAATGTGGGAATAGACGTACTTATGGTCGTAGCCGAGGGGCAACGTGCCGAACTGTTGGCTGAAGCGTTTGCCGCAGGTGTTGTTCTCGCCGCCGCCGCAATAACAGTCGCGGCCCCAATCGCGAAACGAGCGAGCGATCCGCGCGAGCAACTCGTCCTCGACAAGCACTGCCCCACCTTCACCCATGGTAATCTGGTGGGCTGGGTAGAACGACACGGTGGCCAGATCGCCGAACGTGCCTACCGGCCGACCGTGCAACGTACTCCCCAGGGCGTCGCAGCAATCTTCGACGAGCCATAAGCCCTGCTTCCTACAAAGTTCGGCCACGGCCTTCGCATCGAAGGGAATGCCCATCGTGTGGGCAATCATTACCGCCCTTGTTTTGGGGGTGACGGCTGCTTCGATGGCCGCGACGGTGGGAATGTAGGTCGCCAGTTCCACGTCGACGAAGACGGGCACCGCCTGGTTCTGGATGATCGGGTTAACTGTGGTGGGGAATCCGGCGGCTACGGTGATGACTTCATCGCCCGGTCGTACCCTGCGGTCCTTCAATTGCGGCGACGTCAGCGCACTGAAGGCGATCAGATTGGCGGACGAGCCGGAATTGACCAGCAAGGCCGTATCCCGATCCATCCGCTGGGCCAGCGTGCTTTCAAATTGTTCCGAGAATCTCCCGGCCGTGAGCCAGAAGTCGAGACTCGCCTCGACGGCCATTTGCAGTTCTTCGGCATCAAACACGCGGCCGGCGTAGCGGACCGGGCTCTCGCCAGGCACAAACGGCCGCGGCGCGAAGGCCGCCTGGTAATACTCCCCAACCAAGGTGGCGATTTGGCGGCGTATCTCTTCTGGGCTTGACACTACCTTTCTCCTCTTCTAGGCCTGTTTCACACGACAGCATCCTGCAACAACCACCCGCCAAGATGCTTTGCTGGTCATTTATCCCCTGCAATGGGTATCGTTTATGACCAGAGAAGCTAACAATAACCGTTCCGGCTGTCAAGATGGCCCAGCCAGATGGCCAGACAGAGGGCCCAGCATCCAGGATGCTGCGGAAAGCGTGGTATCGATATGCCAGAATGGGCTTCTTATCTACAACCCAGACAGGCGACTGCTGCTGCTGCTGCGGCTGCGGCAGTCGCACCAACAACACGGAAACGCTTCTCGGCGATCTCCTCGGTGGCCGTAGGATATGGCCATCAATGTCCCGGACAGCCACCGGAACCGTGGGACTGGCAACTGGCCCCAGAATCATCGACCATGCCTGTCAACCACGCCCGAGCCACTTCATGCACGTCACCGGCGCAGCCGCGAATGACCTTAATCCCGTTGCTTGCCAGAAGGCTCACGGCCCCACCGCCCATATTGCCCGCCAACATCACCGATACTCCCATACTGGCCAGTTGTGGGACGATGCTCGACTTGCATCCGCAGCCAGGCGGGGGAGTCAAGGTCTCTTCCGATACGATCTTGTTCTCGTCATCAACGTCAAAGATGGTGAAACATTGGCAATGGCCAAAGTGCTCATCGACTTCGGTGCCATTTGAAGGTAGAGCGATTTTCATGCGTCTTCTCATTCTCTGCTGAATCCAGTGTTTGGGATTTAGAGGGAATCAATCCCTGCTTCTGCGGGACATTTCCCACTTGCCGGAAGTTCACCACTAGATGCGAACTTACCGTTTGCCGCTAGCCAAGAACCGACCAGGCCAGCAACTCGGACCATTCTAGCACGGATTCCCCCTCTGCGTCCAGTTCACCCACGGCCGAACGATCTTCTCCGGGTTGTGGCGAAACCGGCCCAGACGATTGTTGAGGAAGTCGCATCGCCACCAAAGGCATAGATGCCATGCCGTCGCTGCTCCCCGTACTATGGACATGCCTGAAGGAGCGGTTACGATCATTCTAACATCCGCCATCATGGGTTCGACCGAGAGTCATTGAAGTCGCAGCTTATCGAAATTGGCTTCCAGAATCCACAAAACATCACTGCTCACATCATCCGTAAACCGGGTGCGGATGGATTAGAGCGAGACTTCCCGGTGTTCCTGATCATGGATTTGTTTTGTAACCGTCAGCGGCAGCCGTGCGTCAGTCCTTGTAGAACCATATATCACGTACGCGAAACGAGAAGGAACTACCATGCAAGCGACATCATCCCGGAAATCCTTGATGCCCATCGTCATCGGAGTGCTTTGCGTTGCCGGGGCGGTGGCCTTCAGCAAGAAAGGTCCTAGCTGCTTTCCGGGTGCTTGGTCGTGTAACCGAGCTCCCGCAACCACATCAACACTTGGAGAAGAGAACATGTCTGTCGCAAAAGCAAAATCACAAGTCCAGCACGCCAACGAGACCAACTTTGAAAGCCTAGTATTGAAATCCGACATGCCTGTCCTGGTCGACTTCTATGCCGACTGGTGCGGTCCCTGCCAGCGACTCGCGCCGACGCTGGAGGAACTAGCCGGGGAGACTCCAGAGGCCCGAATCGTCAAGATCAATGTCGAAGATAGCCCGAATCTGGCGGCACAATACGGTGTCGATTCCATCCCGAGTCTCAAGGTTTTCAAGCACGGGGTCGTAACCGAGCAACTTGTCGGCCTAGCAAACAAGAACCAGTTGAAGTCTATGATTTCTCGCTGACTGCCGTGTCGCGCATCCATAGTGACAGAGCAAGTTTTGGGTAACAAGCCATGAAATGCCAAGAACTTCTGAGTGCGATAAATGAATACTTGGACGGAGAGACCCAATCAGCCCTCTGCGAGACACTCCAGGAGCATTTGGCGGACTGCCATTCCTGCCGGCTGGTGATCGACAACATCCGTCAAACAATTACGCTCTATCGGGCCGGTGAGGAGATGTCTTTACCCCCAGGCTTGCACGAAAGGCTCTGTGCCATCATGCGTGAGCGATGGGCTGCAAAGTTTCACATTGAACCGAAAGGAAACCAAAAATGACGATCGAACGAGGATTACGTCTGATTGCTGGGATTGTTGTGCTTTTGAGCATCTTGCTCGCTTGGCTCCACAGTCCGTACTGGATCGGACTGACTGCTTTCGTCGGCCTGAACCTGTTTCAATCGGCCTTCACGAATTGGTGCCCGATGGTCTGGTTCCTGGGACGCGTGGGCATGAAACCATGCGTCGCCGGGCCAAAATAGCGGATATAGCCATCGTTGTTGGCAAACGGATGCCAAATGCAAGCCTTCAAGGAAGAGGAGCAAGCCATGGATGGGCCAGTATTATGGTGTTCAAGAATGGCCGGATCATGGCCAAGCAGAAAGGCGTCGTCAGTAAGTCTCGACTCATGGCGATGTTCGACTTGTAACACGCCGCCGTGAGTCGTTAGAATGGTGGTTCTGACTTACCTCTAGTACTGGTGGACCTAGACCCCGCGGGCGAAAACCATGAAATGTGAAGAACTACTTGCCGCGCTAAACGAGTACGTGGACGGCGATTTGGATCCGGGAATCTGCGGCCCGTTCCAAGAGCACCTCAGCGGCTGCAATCCATGCCAGATCGTTGTCGATAACATTCGGCAGACAATCAAGCTTTTTAAGGCTGCCGAACACTATGATTTGCCGGCCGCATTGCACCAGCAATTGAGCCGTGTATTGCGTGAGCGGTGGAAGGCCAAGAACCATGAAGATCGCCCCCTCGTCGAGCAAGCAAAGACGGGCGATTTCGCCGCTATGGAATCGCTCTTGATGAAATACGAGCGGCAAGTTTTCGGTGTTGCCCGCCGGATCGTCCAGCAACACCAGGACGCCGAGGAGGTCACCCAGCAAACATTCGTGAGCGTAATCGAACATCTGGGTGAGTTTCGCGAAGAATCGCAATTTCGCACATGGCTCTTGCGAATTGCCACGAACCATGCGGTTGCCTTGTTACGGAAACGGGCAGTCCGTGCCGGTCCGTCCCTCGACGACCACGGCTCAGACGACACTTACGATGAGATCCCGCACCCCGAGTATATTGCCGTCTGGAGCGAAACGCCCGAGGATATTGCCATGCGGCACGAAACGCGACTGCATGTGGACGAAGCTCTGGCTACGCTCAACGAAAAGTACCGGGTGGTATTCGTGTTGCGCGACATCGAAGAACTTTCGACGCGCGAGACAGCCGAAATCCTGGGGCTTAGTCAAGCGGCGATCAAGGTCCGACTCCTGCGTGCTCGGCTGATGCTTCGGGAAAGGCTGACGCGACTCTACGGCGATGAGGCCACCCGAGTTACTCCTCATAGTCATCCGTAGTCACGCTGTTGTCTTCTTGTGCCACACTGAGTATTTCGCACTTTCTAAGAATATCGCTTAATCCAGTCGTGGCGGTTCCGCATTACGCCCAGTCGCAACATCGATGGCGTGGGGAACCTGAAGCGTCAGGTCGTGGAATGCCAGGGCCGATACCAGGCAGATTACACCTTGAGGCACCCGTTTGGCGACGGCCACAAGGTCAGGGTTCCCCTGGGGGGCCGCCTCACTAAGGCGATAAAGACCACGGCTCATGCGTTCGAGCAGCCCGTCCTCAAGCATCCGATAGAGCGTCACGCGGTGGATGCCCAGTTTGAGCGCATCCGCCATGCGCAGAACCCCCACCCTGGGCATGAAAGAGTTGCCGGGCATTTTCCGTACTCGGCGGGTGATTGAGCGGGGGGGTTGATGAAGCATGTACAAGTTACCACCAGAAATCAACATCTGGAGGTATTATGTACATTTGCGGGTCGCCGGTCAACTGGAAATCATGGCCCCATGCCGGGGAGACCTTTGGGTAGCTGGGCGCGATCGTTGAATGTTTGTCCAGGGACTGCCGGTACATCGCTTTGTTGTCCTGTTCGGCGGATGTGCTCCACTTTCCGTCGGGCTTGGGAGACGCGGAAGCCCAGGTTGTTGTTCCGGTTCTCAGGCGTGTTCCTGTTACGGTTCGCCGACCGGCAGTTCCTGGCGTTGTTGTTCCAGCCGCCGCCGCGATTCACGCGGTTCGAGCCTCCTTCGGACAAGACCCCTCGATGCTTTCAATAACTCGGCGACGGAATGACTGACTCTCCGCGCGCCGCACGAACGCTAAGAGCGGTTCAACGTTCCTTCGGCGGTTCTTGCCTCTCGCTCAAAGCCGTCCCCGCCATTGCGAGAAGCAAACCAATCACGAAGTTTCTCATTCCATGCCCTTCCATAAGAGATTATGATCGAAAGCTACGCTCTGATATTATCACCGACGCCGGTTACCGGGAAGACTCCGCGGAAAAGCCGACGAATGCCCCATAGAGAATTGAGCCATTTGGCACTGCCCGATGTGGCCGTTTCCCTCGGGAAGCGACCCCTCTGCCTGACAGTTGAACGGTCAGCAGATTGGTGCCCTTGCCTGCGGAGGAGGGGCAGCACCACCACAGGCAATCGCCATAAGGCAGTCCGGCAAAATCCTGCGATTCAAATCGTCTGCGGGTCAAGAAAAACCGCCGGTTTTCTAACTTTTTGCCGCCGGCCGAGCTGCTTCGACGCGGAGGATCAGGGTGACCGACGCGTTCTCAGAAGGGGGGTGACGGCTCCTTGCTACCCGCCTCCCCCGGCTTGCACCACCCAAGCGGCGGACGCGTAGCGACTTTGCAGCCGTGGCGGGTTGGCGGCTATCGCCCCAATCGAAGGCGGTCGCCCGTGAAGTTTCCCAGTTCTGGCACCGCGTAAATCTTAGCTATCGTCGCCTCGACATCGTATTCCACGCGGCGATAAGAGATGGTCGTACCGTCGAAAAGTACGTACGCCGCCCGCCAGTTCTCATCTCGTGGTTGACCGACCGAACCCACATTACAGATCACCTTACGGTCGTCTAGTTGGAAACCCGCTCCGCATTCTACGGACGAAAGGTACTGCCAGCCCTCGGGGCCGCCCTCGATAAAGATTCCCGGAACGTGCGTGTGCCCGTTGAAGCAGACGTGCTCGAACTGTCTGTCGATCCGCTCCATCTTCTGCCGGTTGCAGATGTCTTCAGGGAAAAGATACTCGTTCCGGTAAGCTTCAAGATCAGGGGCGAAGCCCGCGTGTCCGGGAGAACCATGCACGTAAAGCGAGTCTTCCTCTGCATGGCTGCTGGGGAGGCCTCCGAGAAACTCGATGCGGCGGCACTGCGTCGCAGCATCCTGGGCCGAGGACTCAAGCAGGAACTGCGTCCAGATGATACTCTGCTCGGCGTAGACACTGAATCCGCTTGTCCCGGTGAAGACAGCGTTGTCGAAGTTGCCTTGCAAGACAACGGCCATGTTCAACGAAAGGTCGATGCACGCGACTGGGTCCGGTCCATAGCCGGTGGTGTCGCCAAGATTGTAGATCGAGTCCACGCGTAGGCGTGCAATGTCGTCCAGGACGGCATGCAACGCTTCCAAGTTGCCATGAATATCACTGAGGATCGCCTTCATCACAACTCCTCGGCACCGCTAATGGTAAACTTGCCCGACGCCGCCCCAACCGGAGCGACCAGCGTCAAGCTACGGTTGATTCTACTTCGGCGAGGCGGCCTGCACCACGGCCAAGGCGTGCCCGCAGGGCCTCAGCGGGCGGGCGGTGTTGGCGGCCGCTACTTTGTTTCCTTCTTAATCTTATCCAATGCCTCGGCTGTTGCCTTGCGAATGAACTCATTCTTATCGTTGAGCAGTGGTGTGAGGGATGGGATTGCTGTCTTTGCGTCGGGGCCGATATTCCCCAGGGTCCATACAGCGTAGTCCCGAACCAACCAATCCTTGTCTTTGAGTAAGTCTATTAGGACGGGGATGGCGGTCTTCGCGTCGGGGCCGATGCTTCCCAAAGCTCGAACAGCGGCCTGCCGAACGTCAGAATCTTTGTCATTGAGCAATTCCGTGAGGGCCTGGACGGTGGTCTTCGCCTGGGCGCCAATTTTTGCCAGAGCATCGGCAGAGGCATATCGAATGAGTTTATCCCTATCCTTGAGCAATTCGGTGAGGACCGGCACGGCTGCCGCCGCGTCGGAGCCAATGTTTCCCAAAGCGTTGGCAGCGGCCAGCCGAACATACTCGTTCTTGTCCTTGAGCAATTCGGTAATGGCTGGAATCGCTGTGGAACCACGGATTGCCCCAACAGCTAAGGAAGCAGCCTGCCGGACATGCTCGTCTTTGTCCTTGAGCAATGCGGTGAGGGTTGGAATTGCTGTAGGACCGACCTTCCAAAAGGCCACAATAGCAACATCTCGGACCTCGGAATCCTTATCCTTGAGCAATTCGGCAAGGGCTGGAATGGCTGCGGGACCGATCTTCCCAAGGGCTTGAGAAGCACACCTCCGAACCTCTTCGTCCTTGTCCTTTGCTAGAACAGTCCACTCACTCAGGGTCTTTCCTGCGTAGCTTGGCTCTTTGGCCTGCAACGGCGTTGAGGCAGGTTTGGGTTCGGCCCCAAGGCAACCGCCACAAAGAACGAAACTCAGCAGCAAAGCAAAGGTTCTCATATTCATTCTCGTCCAAATCCGCTCGGCCTCCCGATGCACGATGCTGCCCTTCCTTGAGACAACTGGGCACCGCACGGCCTCGATCGCCACCAGGCGAAGCCCATCCACGCCATAGTATCCTACTTTTGCCGCCCGCCGCCTGCAATTCTCCCGCCAACGGGCCTTTTACGGCCAACCAGGAAGTCGACAAGGCCAACGGGAGGCGTAGTGGACGGCGAAGCCGTTCAGGCACAGCCCGACTTTGCCACTACGACGTGCTGGAGGTATTGTTATCTTCGTGGTACTTGCGGCATGTGTTGCCTACGACAAGATAGGCGACAAAGCTGACCGCGCCCGTCAGTGCCAGCACCAAAGTGGCTGTGAGTGTGGTACAGATTCTTGTCATTGCATAGGCTGCAATCCATGTAAGGACCGCGGCGGCAAAAAGACCGAGTGCTAGTCTTTGAGCCCGTGCCCAAGATGGACTCTTGGGGGGGATAGAGTACGCCCACCAACGCGCCGAAAAAGGCGCAGAGCGTTCCAAAGACGATTTCTAGGATTAGCTCCACCATATCGAAGGGCTTCTGCTGCCTACCAGCGGGCACAACCCACCCGACGCCGCCCCGGCCGGAGCGACCAGCGTCGAGCCATCTACGATTGTACTGCGCCGCGGCGGCCAGCACCACGGGCAAGGCGTGCCCGAAGGGCATCAGCGGGCGGGCGATGTTGGCGGCAATCGGTTCCAACTGAGGGCAGTGAGCGGCCTGCATTGTTCTAGCGGCCTCGGCCGGCCTTGCGTTCATAATCTGGGATCACCCATGTCTCCAGGCCGAGTTCCTTGCAGTACTTCAGGACTAATGCAAGCTGCGTTTGTGGTTGCTTGTCGGGATACTTCCTGCCGTAGATATGCACCATCTGGCCAGACCGTAATTCCTTCAGTTGCGGTTTGATCGCCTTGAATCCCTTGACCGCAGCCTTGAGAACTTCTTGGTTGGTATGCTCAGTGTCTCGCTCTTCCAATGCCGGAAGAAGCGAAAAGTATGCCGTGTCCCGTTCCTCCCAGATGCGAAGATCCCATCCATTCGCAGAGACTTTCACGCGAGAGAAAGGATCAGGTTCCTTCTTCCATTCGGCATTGTGCTTCTCAAGGTCCTTGAGCAGCCAATCCATTTCCTCGCCCGCATTACCTTTGAGGACTTTCCTTAGCCCCTTCAATCGCTTGTACATCTGGAATCCCCAGCCCAAGTTTTCTTCAAAGATCATAAGAGAACCATGAGGCATTTCGCCGTGCTCGGCCACGACGAGCATGATGATACACGGGTTCTCAGCGGGGTGCTTTTCATGGAACACCTTAAAATCTGACGCCTGATCGAGGAACCCACTGAGCATAAGGTGCTCGATAATCAGACTGGCTTGGCTTCGGTCGATATGCACTGTCCGCCATGCGTCATCCTTCTCGGTACGACGGGCAACGGAAAACACAAGGCCAGAGCTGAACGTCAACTCAAACCCGTCGATTGCTGCCTTGAGTTGCTTGGCTCTGGCAGCAGCTTTTTTGGTCGGCTGCGGCTCGACGGTCTGTCCCCTGGCGGAATCAAAAGACAGCACGACTAGCAACAGCGGCAGGATTCGGTTCATGGGGTTCTCCTCGGTAGTTCGACGCCGCCAACGGTCGGGATAGGTGACAGCCGCAGGCTGTTCGCCGCAGGCGATGGAGCACCTATTCCGTGTTGTGAATCTCGGTGTGTTCGATCGTTTTATGCCGATCTTCCCATGCTTTATTGTAACGTGTCTGATGTTCGTAACTACCCGGCAAGCACAGAAACACCCACGCAATAAGGACCAAATGCAGAGCGGCGAAAAAGGCAAGTCGTCCCGGCACACCGTAGCGCGATCTCCACAGTTCGGGCAGCCAGATAATCAGGCTTGTTACCCAGCAGAAGAGGAATACGAGAGAATGCGTGAAGTGCTGCGCATCGAGCAGGAGAATAAAGCATGTGCCGATAAGGCAAAGCAGAATTGACACTGGCGATCGCCACGAGTTCCAGTCCCGCGGCAGTCCCTTGCGTAGCTGGGTGGGCGGAAAATCATAGCCGCAATGCGCGCAGACCGTCACTTGTTGGCCGATCTCACCGTTGCATTTTGGGCAGTAGGCCATTCTCGGCAGACCGGATAAAGATTACACAACGGATTGGCTAAGCCGTCAGCCCCCAGGCTGATCCGGCGAAGGCGGACTCTGCGGTTGGCCGGTGTCGGCGGATGTATCGAGTACCTTACGGATCGCATGGGTTAAATCGTCAATTGACACGAGGCCAGCCATTGCAAACCCGAATGATCTTGGTGCCAGCGGATGTGCGGCGATCACCGAACCGACAACGTAGAACTGGAAAGACGGTTCCATTTTGTCTACGTGAAGATCATGGATCAAGTGAACGTCCCGGCCGACCTTGACAGCCGGCACGTCAAAGAATCGCGATATAGCTTCTCTTGTTTCGAGTAGCAATGCGGCATCGTTACAGGGTCGCGATGACATGAATTGTTCTTCGGTTGAATCGTTGCAGGCTAGCAAGTACGCGCGAACCTTCCGCATTGTGGATGAACGCCAAACCGAATCACGGACAAACAGAAGCAATGTGGCAACAAATGTAATCGTCGAGGGCACCGCAGCCATTGTCACACGGTCGGCCCATGCTGCGCCGCTGACGAAGGTTGACGCGGCAAGTCCGATGACGAACGTCACGAGAGCAATTGCGACGGAGCATCCAATCAGCAAACGCATGGGTCAGACAAGTTCGTAAGTGCCAACGGTCTGGCTGGCCGACGCCGTAGCCTCCGACGCCAACCAAGCCCACAATTCGTTTGATTCTATCAACGCCAAGAGGCTTGCATCACTTCAAGGCGTCCCGCTCTGCGGCCAGCTGTTGTTGGCACGACGCGCGCTGAGCCTAGTTGGCTGGGGCCACAAGCTCAGGAAAGGCGATCTGCTGTTTCCATACGGGCGGCTGGCCCAGGTAATTCTGCACGTTCTTTTCCAGAACCATTCGCTTCGTGGAACGCGGCAGAACAAAGAAACCGTAGACGGTCACCTTGTCTCCGCCGTGACTGCTGCCGACGCGTCCCATCGTCTGATACGAGTTTTCGTCATACCTGAAG